>Ga0307428_1000209_pt1 | contig 46199 bp, 45 predicted proteins | sample SalMarWE160240MG_FD_202161 | JGI IMG/M metagenome (GOLD analysis project Ga0307428, IMG submission 202161) | Salt marsh sediment microbial communities from the Plum Island Ecosystem LTER, Massachusetts, United States - WE1603-240 | ecosystem: Environmental > Aquatic > Marine > Intertidal zone >...
GATCAGGTCGAAGCTCGGCGTGCGGTCGTTGCCGATGAAGCTGCTCAGCAAGGCGTGCGCCTGGCCGCGATGGTGGGTCTGGTGGTTGAAGAAATGATCGAGCGCGGGCGCGAGCGGCTGTTCGAAAGTGGCCGGGTTCGACAACGTGCGAAAGCGGATGGTGCGGGAAAGATCGGCCTCGCTCAATCCCGCGACATACCGGCTGATCGCGGCGTCCTCGGCCCGGCGCGCGGCACGCAAGGATGCGAAATCGTCGTAGACGGTGGCATCGAGGCTTTTGGGCACGGCGCCTTCTCCGGTGAAGCGCTGCATCCAGATGCGGTCACCCACCAGCAAATGATTGAGCGTGCCGTGCACCGACTTGAAGAAAGCGCCGCGGTCGGCGCGATAGTCGGCATCTGACAATGTCGCCGCGGCGTCATAGAGCCGCTCATTGCACCAGGCGTTGTAGCCGGCAAATGTCCGATAATGGGAAATCATGTGATCCTCCTGCGATGGCCGCGGTCGCAACCAGATGGGAACGGCTAATCTTGCCGGGCGAAACGACGCCCGCTATAAGCCGCCGCGATCTCTCCAATCCAATCAATTCAACGCATCTCTTCTATCAGGCCCACTGAAGGACGACAAAATGGCGGTCGAGCGTACCTTTTCGATCCTCAAACCCGATGCCACCGCGCGCAACCTGACCGGCGCCATCAACGCCATGATCGAGGCCGCCGGCCTGCGCATCGTTGCGCAGAAACGGGTACGCATCAGCCGCGAACAGGCGGAAAAATTCTACGCCGTCCATAAGGAGCGTCCGTTCTTCCGCGAGCTGGTGGATTTCATGATCTCCGGCCCGGTGGTGGTACAGGTTCTTGAAGGCGAGGCGGCAATCGCCAAGTATCGCGACGTCATGGGCGCTACCGACCCGGCCAAGGCCGCGGCCGGCACCATCCGCAAAGTCCACGCCAAGTCGATCGGCGAAAATTCCGTGCACGGCTCCGATGCCCCCGACACCGCTGTGCGCGAGATCGCGCAGTTCTTCTCGGAAAACGAAATCGTCGGCTGAGCGGTCCACGCTGAGGAACGAAAGGGGAAGCGTTGGATTTCCTGTGGCAGGACGTTTCCCAAGCGCCGTTCTGGATCGGGGTGCTCCAGATCATCGGTGTCAACGTCATTCTCTCCGGCGACAATGCGGTGGTCATCGCGCTTGCCTGCATGACGCTGCCGCCGCGCCAGCGGCTGTGGGGCATTATCCTGGGTGCCGGCGTCGCGGTGCTGCTGCGCGTGTTGTTCACGGTGGTGGTCGCGGAGGCCATGACCTATCCCTATTTGCGCCTGCTCGGCGGCCTGCTGCTGTTCTGGGTCGCGATTAAGCTCGTGGTCGAGGATGAATCGAGCGTCGACGGCCGGGTCGAGTCGGCGCAGAATCTCTGGCGCGCGGTGCGCATCGTCGCCATCGCCGACATCGTGATGAGCCTCGACAATGTCATCGCCATCGCGGCGGCGGCGCAGACGGCGGCGGCGGGCGTGGACATTGCCCATGCCGAGGAATTGAAGGTGGCGCTGATCGTGTTCGGGCTTGCCACCAGCGTGCCGTTGATCATCGCCGGCAGCGCCATCTTGATGGCGCTGCTCGAGCGTTATCAGATACTGATCTGGGCCGGCGGCGCGCTGCTCGGCTGGATCGCCGGCGACATCCTGAGCACGGACCCGGCATTGGACAGCTGGATCGGCGATGCGGCGGCGGGCCAGTTGCATCCGTGGGCGGGCCGCGCCGGTGCGCTCATCGTTGTCGGCCTCGGCCTGGTCATGGTCGGCCGCCGTCGCCGCCTTACCGTTGAGGACGCCCTGGCGGGCGTGGGCCTCTTGATCTGGCTCGCCGCCGATATCGGGATTGAGCATTTCATCACCGAAACTGCGATCCCGCTGCGCTGGCTGACGCGCTGCGCCGTCGCAATCGTGCTTGCGGTTGGCTATGTGACGCTGCGCAGCGGTCGCCGGCTCGGCGGCGAGGAGGTATAGTGCGAGATTCCCGGCATGGGGCCGATCAATGACCGTCTTGGTGCGCCCATCCGTCTGTCCGCACGATTGCCCTTCGGCCTGCGCGCTCGAGGTCGAGGTGCTCGACGCGCATACCATCGGGCGCGTGCGCGGCGCCAAGGACAACGACTACACCGCCGGCGTGATCTGCGCCAAGGTCGCGCGCTATGCCGAGCGCGAACATCACCCCGAGCGCCTGCTGCATCCGCTGCAACGGGTCGGTGAAAAAGGCGCGGGTGAATTCCGGCGCGTTTCCTGGGAAAACGCGCTCGATCTGGTCGCCGAAAAATTCTTGCAAGCCGAGCAGCGCCACGGCGCGGAGGCCGTGTGGCCCTATTATTACGCCGGCACCATGGGCCAGGTCATGCGCGACGGCATCAACCGGCTGTGCCACGCCAAGAAATATTCCGGTTTCCATTCCACCATCTGCGTCAACCCGGCTTATGCCGGCTTTGCTGCCGGCACGGGCAAGATCGCCGGTGCCGATCCGCGCGAAATGGCCAAGTCCGATCTGGTGGTGATCTGGGGCACCAACGCGGTCAACACCCAAGTGAACGTGATGACTCACGCGGTGCACGCGCGCAAGGAACGTGGCGCCAAAATCGCAGCCGTCGACATCTATATGAACGGCACCATGGAGCAGGCCGACTTGGCCGTCCTGCTGAAGCCCGGCACCGATGCGGCGCTCGCCTGCGCGTTGATGCATTGCTTGTTCCGCGACGGCCACGCCGATTGGGAATACTTGAACAAATACACCGATGCGCCGCGTGAGCTGAAGGCACACTTGGCGACGCGCGATCCGCGATGGGCTTCCGCGATCACCGGCACGCCGGTCAAAATCATCGAAGAATTCGCGGCGCTTATTGGCGCGCGCAAGCGTGCCTTCTTCCGGCTTGGCTATGGCTTTGCGCGTTCGCGCAATGGCGCTGCCAATATGCACGCGGCAAGTTGCATCCCGGCGGTGACCGGCGCCTGGCAGCTGGAAGGCGGCGGCGCTTTTCACATCAATTCCGACATCTACAAGCTCGACAAGACGCTGATCGAAGGGCTCGACGTGTGGGACCGCTCGGTGCGCATGCTCGACCAGTCGCGTATCGGCGCCATCCTGACCGGTGAGCGCGAGACATTGCAAGGCGGCGGTCCGGTCACCGCACTCATCATCCAGAACACCAATCCGCTTTCGGTCGCGCCCGACCAAAATAAGGTCAAGCAGGGCTTTGCGCGCGCAGACCTGTTCACCTGCGTGCACGAACAGTTCATGACCGAGACCGCGCGCATGGCCGACGTGGTGCTGCCGGCCACCACCTTCCTCGAGCACGACGACGTCTATCGCGGCACCGGCCACCAATATATCATCCTCGGCCCGAAGATCGTCGATCCGCCGGGCGAATGCCGCAACAATCACGAGGTGATCAGCGACTTGGCCAAGCGCGTTGGCGCAGAGCACGCAGGCTTTGCCATGAGCCCGCGCGAGCTGATCGATCAGATGTTGCGCGTGTCCAAGCGCGGCACGCTCGCTGAGCTGGAAGCGAACCGTTGGCTCGACTGCCAGCCGCCGTTCGAAGAGGCGCATTACCTGACCGGTTTTGCCTGGCCCGACGGCAAATTCCGCTTCAAGCCGGATTGGCCGAACGTGCCGTTTCGCAGCCCCTATAAGAGCGGGCCGGTCGCCGCCATGCCGGTGCTGCCGGATCACTGGGCATCGATCGAAGAGGCCGACGACGCGCATCCGTTCCGGCTTGCCACCTCGCCGGCGCGCGGGTTCCTCAATTCGACTTTCAACGAGACGCCGACCTCGCTGGCGCAGGAGCAACGGCCGACGGTGATGATCCATCCCGACGACGCCAAGCCGCTCGGCATCGCCGATGGCGACACAGTCGTGCTCGGCAACAATCGCGGCGAGGTGCGCCTATACGCGACGCTTTTCGACGGCGTGCGGCGCGGCGTGCTGATCGCGGAATCGATCTGGCCGAATTCGGCCTATCAAGACGGCTGCGGCATCAACACGCTCACCGGCGCCGATCCGATCGCGCCCTACGGCGGCGCGGCCTTCCACGATAACAAGGTGTGGGTTCGTAAAGCGTGCGCCGGTTAAGGCGCACGCTTTACATCGACTGTCCGCTCGGCGGCGTGCGTTACTTTTTCGAGAACCGGTTGTCGAGCGAGCAGGTCCCCGGTCCGCCATTGATCAGGAACAGCAGCCCGCCAATGATGGCGAGGTTCTTGTAGAAGTGCGCCCGATTGCCTGCAAACGCCGCTCCCTCCATCGTCCAGAAGTGATGGACAAAGATGAGCGTCAGCACGACGAACACGATCAGAACGATCGAGGCCCAACGCGTCTGATATCCGACAAGGATCAATAGTCCGCCGATTAAATCGATGGCCGCGACCAGGTAGGCAATGATCGTCGGCGACAGCGCGCCGCCGGTCAGGCCGGAGAATTGGACGACCGCTGGGTTGGCAATGTAACCGCCGATATGAGTGAACTGAATATATCCGAAGACGATGAAGACGGCTGATATCAGCACGCGGCCGATCGCCTGTGAATAATTCGACATAACTTATCCTCCCCAAAAGTTTCCCGAGTTTTATCTCAGCGCCATCGATGATGATCCCGCGCGAAGGGTTGCGCAATTGCCTTTGCTCGGGTCATCCCCAATGGGCAACAAATTGCCGGTGGGCAAAGCCGATCGATGTTGTCGAGGCGCCCTAAACCTCCTTGCCGATCCTGCGGTCGATCGACCACGGACCGCCGCCGCGCAGCAAGACAGCAACCAGCATCAGCAGCCACATCAGCGGAAACTCGACGCCGTTCGCCGCCATGCCGTAGCCGCGCGGGACGTGGACAACGAGAATGAGCACGATGAACTCGACGATCATGATGGCGGCGGCAGGCCGCGTAAAAAGCCCGACCGTGATCAGCAAGGCGCCGAGCGTTTCATTGAGCGGCACCAGGTAGGCCCAGAGCCCTGCCGGCTCGAGCCCGTACTTTGCAAAATATCCGACAAGGCCTGCGTGACTCATCACGGTCACCTTCACCCAGCCGTGCCAGAAGATCATCAGGCCGACGGTGACCCGCACGACCAGATAGGCGAGATCGGATGTGAATGCGTAGCGGCGCCCGAGCGCCGGGAATATTGGTTTCGGATCGCTGCTTGCCTGTGCCATGGCGTCGCCCCCCTCAATATTGGTCACTCTAGCGGTGGCGCCGCCACTATACTACGAAAGTCTATAACACCGGAGAAGCAAATTTAATCCGGACGTTGCAGGCACTTAGCCGGCGAACCGACGCGGCAATCCGGCGCCTTTAAGGGAGATTGGATGGCACCAGCTCCGCGGCTTCGGGCACCGGCACACCGTCGACAAGGCAGCGACCGTTTTCCACGCGAATCCGGCCCTCAGCCACTAGTTTAAGTGCCAACGGATAGATGCGGTGTTCGACCTTAAGCACCCGCGCAGCCAGCGTGTCTTCGGTATCGCCGTCGCGCACGGCCACCGCACCTTGTGCGATGATGGGCCCCGAATCCATTTCCGGTACCACGAAGTGAACCGTAGCACCGTGTATCTTTGCGCCGGCTTGCAAAGCCCGTTTATGAGTATCGAGCCTCTTGAACGCCGGCAGCAGGGCAGGGTGGATATTGAGCATGCGGTTCTGCCATTGCCCGACGAACCAGGGCGTGAGCAGCCGCATGAAACCGGCGAGGCAAACGATTTCTATGCGGTGTTTCTCCAATGCCGCCTGCAGCGCGCGCTCGAACGCGGCGCGGTCTTTGCCATACTTCGTGTGATCGACGACTTCGGTGACGATGCCGGCCGCGCGCGCCGTCGCCAATCCGCCGGCGTCCTTATTGTTGGACACGACCAGGGCGATCGCGGCCGGATAATTCTTGTCCTTGGCGGCCTCGATCAGCGCCGCCATGTTGGAGCCGCGGCCGGAAATCAAAACGGCGACGCGTTTGCGGCCCATCACCAACTCAAATCCAGTTTGCCGTCATAGACCACACGCGCTTGGTCTGCCGCGCGCATGACCTCGCCGATCGTTACGGCCCGCTCGCCCGCTTGGGTGAATGCCTGCGAGACCGCCGCCGCATCCTTGGCCGCGGTGACGACGATCATGCCGATGCCGCAATTGAAGGTGCGCAGCATCTCATCTTGCGCGATGCGGCCTTCGCTCGCCAGCCACTTGAACACCGGCAGAACTGGCACCATGCCGAGTTCGATGTGCGCGCCACGCTTCTTGGGAAGCACGCGTGGGATATTGCCGGGAAAGCCGCCGCCAGTGATATGCGCAAGGCCTTTTACCGCCTTGGTGGCGCGTATCGCGGCCAGGCACGCTTTCACGTAGATGCGGGTCGGCGTCAGGATCGCTTCGCCGAGCGTCAGCTTGGGCGCGAATGGTGCGGGTGCCGACCAAGCTACGCCGGCCTTCTCCACCACTTTACGCACGAGAGAATAGCCGTTGGAATGCACACCGGAGGACGCGAGCCCGATGATGACGTCTCCCTCCGATATGTCGCCACGCGGCAGCAGCGTGCCGCGCTCGGCGGCGCCGACCGCAAAGCCTGCGAGATCGTAATCGTCGTCGCGGTAGAGGCCCGGCATCTCGGCGGTTTCACCGCCGATCAGCGCGCAGCCGGCTTCGCGGCACCCGATGCTGATGCCGGCGACGACCGCGGCGCCGATCTCCGGCGCGAGCTTGCCGCAGGCGTAGTAGTCGAGGAAGAAGAGGGGCTCGGCGCCTTGCACCATCAGGTCGTTCACGCACATGGCGACCAGGTCGATGCCGATGGTTTCGTGGCGGCCAGTCTCGATGGCGATCTTGACCTTGGTGCCGACGCCGTCGGTGGCGGCGACCAGGACAGGGTCGCTAAAACCCGCCTGCTTGAGGTCAAACAGGCCACCAAACCCGCCGATTTTGGCATCGGCCCCGGAGCGCGCGGTGGCGCGCACCAGCGGCTTGATCAGCTCCACCATCCGGTTGCCGGCGTCGATATCCACACCGGCCTGCGCGTAGTTAAGGCCGCGCTCCTTTTCTGCCATGATGGCCCTCGTCAGCGCATGATCCCGAAAAGTGAGCACCGGATTTCGGAAAAGATCATGCGCAAGCAAAATGTTACGCCGGGGTCGTACGGCTAAATCGCAAGTCGCGCAATGGTCCGCCCGCCGATATACTCAGCCGATGGAATTGGCGCGTTGCCGGCAGCCGCCGGGCCGCGTCTGCGAGTCGGGACACCCTTGAGCATTCCGAACCTCATTACGCTGGGCCGCATTCTGCTGGTGCCGATCGTGGTCTGGGCGATCTGGTCCGGCGCGATGTGGGCCGCTTTCGTGCTGTTTCTGGCCGCCGGCGTCAGCGACGCCGTCGACGGCTATCTCGCCAAGCGCTTTCACATGACTACCGTGCTCGGCGCCTATCTCGACCCGCTTGCCGACAAGGCGCTGATCGTTTCTATCTACGTCACCCTCGGCATCATCGGCCTGATCCCGGGCTGGCTGGTCATTCTGGTGGTGTCGCGCGACATCATGATCGTCGGCGCGGTCGTGCTGTCCTGGCTGGTCGGCAGCCCGGTCAAGGTCAAGCCCCTACTGGTGTCCAAGCTCAATACGGTGGCGCAGATTGCCTTCGCCTGCGTGGTGCTCGGCTCGCTCGGCTTCAATATCGAGGCACGAACCCTCACGCTGGTCCTGATGGGACTGGTGGCGGCCTTGACGCTGCTGTCGGTCGCCGCCTATGTCGCCGAATGGATCCGTCACATGAACTCGGCGGCGGCTAAATCGTGAGCCCGCGCGCGCAGACGCGGCGACGACGCGCCCGCGAGGGCGGCGCTGCGTTTCAGCGCCAGATCTATTTCTGGCTGGCGGCGCTATTCGTTTTCGTCTTGGCGCTGTGGCTGCTGAGCGGGGTGCTGCTGCCCTTCGTGGCCGGCGCGGCAATCGCCTATCTGCTGACCCCGGTCACCGACCGGCTCGAGCGGCTCGGTGTCAACCGGCTGGCGGCGGCGTTGATCATCATCACGCTGGTGGTGCTGGCCATCGTCTATGTGCTCTTGCTGGTGGTGCCGCTCCTGGCCGGGCAGCTCACATCTTTCATCGCCGCCATCCCCGACTATGTCGGCAAGCTGCAAGGCCTGCTCAACGATCAGAGCCGGCCGTGGGTGCAGAAACTCCTCGGCGCCGGCTTCAATCCGGCCGCCTCGATGAGCGACCTGGTGTCGCAAGGTGTGGGATGGCTCACCACTTTCCTGCAATCGCTGTGGTCGGGCGGGCGCTCGCTGGTGTCGTTGTTCTCGCTGGTGGTGATCACGCCAGTCGTGGCCTTCTATCTGATGTACGATTGGCACCGCATGATCCGCACCGTGGACGCGGCGATCCCGCTCAATCAGCGCGAGACGGTCCGGCAGCTCGCGCGCGAGATCGACGCGGCCATCGCCGGCTTCGTGCGCGGGCAGACCGCGGTGTGCCTTATCCTTGGCTCGTTCTACGCGGTGGCGCTGACGGTGAGCGGGCTTAACTTCGGCCTGCTGATCGGACTGATTTCCGGCCTGATCACGTTCATCCCCTATGTCGGCTCGATGACAGGTCTGGTGCTGGCAGTCGGCGTGGCGGTGGCGCAGTTCTGGCCGGAATATACGTCGATCCTCACCGTGCTTGGCATCTTCCTGGTCGGCCAGTTCTTCGAAGGCAATCTGCTCGCGCCCAAGCTGGTGGGCAAAAGTGTCGGCCTGCATCCGGTCTGGGTGATCTTCGCGCTGCTCGCCTTCGGCTATCTGTTTGGCTTCGTCGGCTTGCTGGTGGCAGTGCCGATGGCCGCCACCATCGGTGTGCTCGCCCGCTTCGCGCTGCACCGCTATCGGCGAAGCTCGCTCTATACCGGTGAGGGAACGCGTTGAGCGGCATGGGTAGCTTTGTCGCGCCGCGCCAGCTCGTGCTTGCGCTCGACCACGCGACAAGCTTCGCGCGCGAGGATTTTCTGGCCGGTCCTTCGAACGCGGCCGCCTTGGCGCTGATTGAGCGCTGGCCGGATTGGCCGGACCGCGTCATGGCGCTGATCGGCCCGGAAGGCGCCGGCAAGACCCATCTCGCCTCGATCTGGGCGCAGGCTGCCGGTGCGCGCGTGCTGGCGGCGAAATTGCTCCCAGATATCGATCTGCCGGCGGCCTTCGCCACCGGCGCGCTGGTGGTCGAAGATCTGGCGTTCGCCGGCCTCGACGAGCGGGCCCTGTTCCATCTCATCAATTTCGCGCGCGAGCAGGCCGCATTTGTCCTTATTACCTCGCGCTCGCCGCTTTCGACTTTTCCGGTGGCAATCCGCGACCTCGCCTCGCGCTTGCGCGCCGTGCCCGCAGTCGCGCTGGTGCCGCCCGACGACACGCTGCTGCGCGCGCTCATTGTCAAGTTCGCCACCGACCGACAATTGAGCGTTGACGAGGCGCTGGTGAACTATCTCGCCAACCGCATCGAACGCTCGTTCGCCGCCGCACGCGCGGCGGTCGCGCGGCTCGACGAGGAGGCCATGCGCCAGCACCGGCCGCTGACGCGGGCCCTCGCCGCTGAGCTGTTCCGCTAGCTGAGCGATCCGGGCCAGTAAAATATTAAGCCGGCTCTGATAACGTTTAGCCTGAACGGGCATTCGCTCCCGCTTGACGGCCGGCCCCGTTCCGGAGCGAACTGTCATTCAGCCGCCACTTTCATTGGCTACGCACTGGTTCTTTCGGACTCATTTTCAAATGGCAAATCGCGGACAAGCTATTGCGCCAGCAAAGGAAATTGCTCCGGTCCGCGACCGTGAAGCAGCGACCCTGGCGCCCCAGGCCGCGCCCGAGCCGACTTTCAGTGCGAGCCCGCAACGCTTCATAAACCGTGAATTGTCGTGGTTGCATTTCAATCGCCGGGTATTGGAAGAGGCCGCCAACGAGCACCACCCGCTTTTGGAGCGGGTGCGCTTCCTGTCGATCTCGGCCAACAACCTTGACGAATTCTTCATGGTGCGCGTCGCCGGCTTGAAAGGCCAGCTGCGCGAAGGCATCACGATGCAGAGCCCGGACGGCCTCAGTCCCGCCGAGCAGCTCGTGCGCATCGGCGAAGCGGTTTCGCTGCTCGCCCGCGACCAACAGCAACGCTGGATCGAATTGCGGCCCGAACTCGCCGCCGTCGGCGTCACGCTGGTCGACGGGCCGCAGCTCAAGAAGGCCGAGCGCGCCTGGCTGGAGGAGTATTTCCTCAGCCACGTGTTTCCGCTGTTGACGCCGCTGGCGATCGATCCCGCCCATCCGTTCCCGTTCATTCCCAATCTCGGCTTCTCGATCGCGCTGCAGCTCGCGCGCGCGCGCGACGGCAAGGCGATGAACGCGCTCATCCGCATGCCGCAGAAGATCGAGCGCTTCATCAGACTGCCGGGAGGCGGCGATCAGGGCATCCGCTTGATCACGCTGGAGGAGGCAACCGTCCTGTTCATCGGCCGGCTGTTTCCCGGCTACACGGTCAAGGGCCAGGGCGCGTTCCGCGCCATTCGCGATTCCGAAGTGGAAATCGAGGAAGAGGCGGAAGACCTGGTGCGGCTCTACGAAAGCGCACTCAAGCAGCGCCGGCGTGGGTCGGTGATCCGGCTGGAGCTCAATTCCACCATGCCGGTGGAGCTGCGCAGCTTCGTGCAACGCGCGCTCGCGGTCGCCGACGACGAAGTGTTTCTGGTCGATGGCGTGCTGGCGCTCAACGATCTCAACCAGCTCACGCGACTCGACCGGCCCGACCTCGAATTCGTGCCCTATAATCCGCGCTATCCGGAGCGCATCCGCGACCATGGCGGTGACTGCTTTGCCGCTATCCGGCAGAAGGACCTCATTGTCCACCACCCTTATGAATCCTTCGACGTGGTGGTGCAATTCCTGCAGCAGGCCGCGCGCGATCCCAACGTGGTCGCGATCAAGCAGACGCTCTACCGCACCAGCGCCGAGTCGCCGATTGTCAAAACGCTGGTCGAGGCGGCCGAAGCCGGCAAGTCCGTTACCGCGCTGGTCGAGCTGAAGGCGCGTTTCGACGAGGAAGCCAATATCCGCTGGGCCCGCGATCTCGAGCGCGCCGGCGCGCAGGTCGTCTACGGCTTCATCGAGCTCAAGACCCACGCCAAGCTGTCATTGGTGGTGCGTCGCGAGGGCGGAGCGCTTGCGACTTACGTCCATGTCGGCACCGGCAATTACCACCCCGTGACCGCGCGCATCTATACCGACCTGTCGTTCTTCACCGCCGACGCGGTAATCGGCCGCGACGTCGCGCGCATCTTCAACTACATCACCGGCTACGCCGAGCCGGCCGAGCTCGAACGCATGGCGATCTCTCCGATCTCATTGCGCAGCCGCATCCTCGAGCACATCGCCCAGGAGATCGCCAATGCCAAGGCCGGCAAATCGGCGGCGATCTGGATGAAGATGAACGCGCTGGTCGATCCCGGTATTATCGACGCGCTCTACGAGGCATCGAGCGCCGGCGTCCACGTCGACCTGGTGGTGCGCGGGATCTGCTGCCTGCGGCCCGGCTTGCCGGGGCTTTCCGAGAATATCCGGGTGAAATCCATCGTCGGCCGCTTCCTCGAGCACAGCCGCATCTACTGCTTCGGCGCCGGCCATCCGCTGCCGCATCCCGAGGCGGCGGTCTATATTTCCTCCGCCGACATGATGCCGCGCAATCTCGACCGCCGGGTCGAGGCCCTGTGCCCGATCCCCAATCCAACTGTGCATGAACAGATTCTGGACCAAATAATGGTCGCGAATCTCATGGATAACGAGCAAAGTTGGACGCTGTTGCCGGATGGCAGTTCCACCCGCATAAAGGCCGAACCGGGCGAGGAACCCTTCAATGCCCACAAATATTTCATGACCAATCCGAGCTTGTCGGGCCGTGGAAAATCGCTCAAGGAATCGTCGCCCCGCAGCCTTATACGCCGCCTCTTCAAAGGCGCGTAAGCGCTCGTCCCCGATCGTGCAATATCCAAAAGGGCGGCTCGACCACGGTCCGCCGATCGCCGTCATCGATATCGGTTCGAACTCGGTGCGCCTCGTCATCTACGAGGGCCTGACGCGGGCGCCGACGCCGATCTTCAATGAAAAAGTGCTCGCCGGCCTCGGTCGGCAGGTGCAGACCACCGGCCTGCTGGCGGAGGACGCCATCGAGACCGCGCTTGAGGCGCTGCAGCGCTTCCGCGCGCTGTGCGACATTTTGCACGTGCGCCGGATCTGGGCGATTGCCACCGCCGCCTGCCGCGACGCCCGCAACGGCAACGCCTTCATCCGGCAGGCCGAGCGCATCTGCCGCACGCCGATCACGGTCCTCTCCGGCAAGCGGGAAGCTAATTTGACCGCGCTCGGCGTGGTCTCCAGCATGTACAAGCCGGACGGCATCATCGGCGACCTTGGCGGCGGCTCGCTGGAGCTGGTCGACGTGCACGGCTCGCGCGTGCGTTCCGGGCTGACGCTGCCGCTCGGCGGCCTCGCCTTGCAGGACATCGCCGGCTCGATCAAGAAAGCCGAGACGATCGTCGAGGGCATGTTCCAAGGCCTCGACATGCTCAGCGCGGGCGAGGGTCGCACCCTCTACGCGGTGGGCGGCACCTGGCGTGCGCTCGCCCGGCTGCACATGTGGCAAACCGGTTATCCATTCCACGTCATGCACAACTACCGGATTTCGGCGCGCGAGGCGCTGGAGTTTTCGCGGCTGGTGCACCGCGTCGATACCGAGACGCTGTCAAAGATCGAGGTCGTCAACGCCGCCCGCCGGCCGCTACTCGCTTATGCCGCGCTGGTGATGGAAAACCTGATAAGCGCCATCAGGCCCAAGCAGGTTATCATTTCGGTCCTTGGCGTGCGCGAAGGCCTGCTCTATTCGCTGCTCAAGCAAAACGAGCGCATGCGCGATCCGCTAATCCAGGCGGCCGCCGATCTCAACCTGCTGCGCTCGCGCTCGCCGCGCCACGGCGAGGAGCTGATCACCTGGACCGACCGCTTCATGGCCTCCTCCGGCATCGAGGAAACCATCGAGGAGCGCCGCCTGCGCCACGCCGCCTGCCTGCTTGGCGACATCGGCTGGCGCGCACATCCGGACTATCGCGGTGAGCAGTCGATGAACATCATCGCCAACGGTGCCTTCATCGCCATCGACCATCCCGGCCGTGCGTATCTCGCGCTTTCGGTTTATTTCCGCCACGCGGGCCTGAGCGAGGAGGAATTGTCGCCGCGGCTGCGCGAACTCGCGACCACCCGCGCACTCGACCGCGCAAGGGTTCTCGGCGCCGCCATGCGGGTCGCCTATATCCTCACCGCCGGGCAGAGCGGCGTGCTGCCGAAGACGCCGATGCAAGTCAAGCGCGGCAAGCTGGTGCTGCGATTGCCCGGCCGTTACGCCAGGTTGGCGCATGACCGGCTGTTCAACCGGGTCAAGTCGCTGGCGCGACTGATCGGGCGCGAGCCGCTGATCGACGCCTAGCTTTTCAGCCCTTGTCCACGGTCACCACGCGACCTCTCTCGACCGCGAGCGCCAGCTTGCCGTGCTTGAGCGCCAGCGCCTTCTCGCCGAACAATTCGCGCCGCCAGCCCTTCATGGCGGGCACGTCAGCCTCGTCGTCGGCGGCAATGCGGTCGAGATCGTCGATGGTGGCGATCACTTTGGCGGCGACGCCGTGGCGCTCCGCGGTCATGCGCAAGAGCACCTTGAGCAGTTCGACGGTGGCCGCGCCCTTGGGCGCCGGGCGGAAGCGGTCGAGCTGCGGCAGTGTCTGGGGATCGCGCGCCAGACCGCGCTTGACCGTGTCGAGGATCGCCTCGCCCCAACGCGAGCGCTCGAACCCTTTCGGCAGCGAACGCAGCGCCCCCAGCCGCTCGACCGTGGTCGGCGCCTGCACCGCGATATCGCCCAGCACGTCGTCCTTGAGCACGCGCGAGCGCGGCACGTCGCGCGCCTGCGCCTCGCGCTCGCGCCAGGCGGCGATCTCGACCAGCACGGCGAGCTCCTTGGGCTTGCGCACGCGGCTCTTGAGCCGCTCCCAGGCCCGCTCCGGGTCCATGCGATAGGTGTCCGGCGAGGTGAGCACGTTCATCTCGGCCTCGACCCAATTGGCGCGGCCCTGCTTGTCGAGATCGGCGGCGAGCTTCTCGTAGACCGCGCGCAGGTGGGTCACGTCGGATAGCGCATAGGCGATCTGCGCGTCGCTTAACGGCCGCCGCGTCCAGTCGGTGAAGCGGTGCGACTTGTCGAGGGCGTCGCCGGTGATCCTCTGCACCAGCTGGTCGTAGGAGATCGAGTCGCCATAGCCGAGCACCATGGCGGCCACCTGGGTGTCGAAGATCGGGCGCGGGATCGTCTGGGCCATGTGCCAGACGATTTCGATGTCCTGGCGCGCAGCGTGGAAAACCTTGACAACCTTCTCGTCGGCCATGAGCGCAAAAAACGGCGCCAGATCAATGTCGTCGGCCAGCGCGTCGACCACCACCGCCTCGTCCTGGCTCGCCATCTGCGCGACGCACAGCAGTGGGTAATAGGTGGTTTCACGCAGGAACTCGGTATCGATGGTGACGAAGGAATGCCGCGCCATCTGCGCGCAGACTTCGGTAAGCTCCCCGGTGGTGGTAATCAAGTCCATTGCAGCAGGCAGCCTAACCCGATCCGGCTTTGACATGGAAAAACTTTATTGGCCGCGCACGCGCGGCATGTGGATGAACTCCCAGGGGGAGGGCAGCGGTCTATCAGGCGCCTCGACCGGCGTTGGCTCATCGCCGGCCCCTGAGGCCGCGCCCGGGGCCGGTAAGCAATTCCTTGGAGCGTGCGGTGCGCAGCAGGTTCCTCTAGCTGGCGTCAATTCGCAACAATGTCGAGCATGTGCGGGCAACTATGTTTTGTTCGTAATATGATGTCGAATTCGCGGGGAGACAACGGCACAAAGGAGCGGGATGCCAATGATCACGATCACCGGAAATGACCTCACTATCGCAGACATCGCCGCGGTGGCGCGGGGCGTCAAAGTCGCGCTCAGCACGGACAAGGCTATCGTGAAGCGTGTGAACGACTCCCGCAAGCGAATCGTCGAGGCGGTTGAGGCGGGGCAGGCGATCTATGGCGTGACAACGCTCTATGGCGGTATGGCGGATAAGGTCGTTCCTCGCGAAAAGCTCGGCGACCTGCAGAAGATTTCACTTTGGCATCATAAGGTCGCAACCGGTCCGCGGTTGCCGGAGACCGACGTCCGCGCGGCGATGCTTTTGCGTGCGAATTCGCTCATGAAGGGCGTCTCCGGCGTGCGGCTTGAACTGATCGAGCGCTACGTGACATTCTTGAACGCTGGTGCAACACCGCACGTATTTCAACGCGGCTCAATCGGCGCGAGCGGCGATCTCTCGCCCTTGGCCTATATCGCCGGCGCCATCCTGGGGCTCTCACCGGCATTTCTTGTCGACGTCAAAGGCGAAACGCTTGACAGCCTTACGCTTCTCAAGCGGTTGGGTCTCGATCCCCTGTTGCTCGAGCCCAAGGAGGGTCTAGCGCTCAACAACGGGACGACCGCGTCAACGGGTGTGGCGGCCAATTGCGTCGACCGGACCATCGAATTTACCGCACTCGCGCTCGGTATCCACGCGCTCTACTTCCAGGCGCTTGTCGCCACCAGTCAATCGTTCGATCCCTTCATCCATGCGGTCAAGCCGCATCCTGGCCAGGTCTGGACCGGCAAGAAGATGGCGGCGCTGCTGAAAGGCTCGCAGCTCGTGCGCAGCGAGGCGGCGGGCGACCGCTCGCACCGCAAGGGCACGCTGATCCAGGACCGCTACTCGCTGCGCTGCATGCCGCAATATGTCGGCCCGATCGTCGACGGGCTTGCCGAGGTTGCGCGTCAAATCGAGGTCGAAGCAAATTCTGCCAACGACAATCCGCTGGTCAATCCCGACACCGGCGAGATCTATCATACCGGCAATTTCCTCGCAGAATATACTGGCGTGGCCATGGACCGACTGCGTTATCACATCGGCATGTTGGCCAAGCATCTCGACGTGCAGATCGCGCTGCTGGTGTCGCCGGAGTTCAACTACGGGCTCAACCCGTCGCTGGTCGGCAATATGGCGGCTGGCGTCAATGTCGGCCTCAAGTCGCTGCAGCTCTCGTGTAACGCGCTGATGCCGCTGATCGCCTTTTACGGTCATTCGATCGCCGACCGCTATCCGACCCATGCCGAGCAGTTCAACCAGAACATCAACAGCCAGGCGATGAACGCGGCCAATCTGGCGCGCGACTCGCTCGACGTGCTCGCGCATTTCCTGTCGAACGCGTTGGTGTTCGCGGTGCAGGCGGTGGAGTTGCGCGCCAAGCTGGTGGCCGAGAGCTACGACGCCACGCAACTTCTGTCGCCGGCGACGCGTCCACTCTATGCGTGTGCACGCGCGGCCGCCGCCGGCCCGCCGCAGACCGACAAGCCGCTGGTCTGGGACGATCTCGATGGTTTCATCCAGCCAAAGGTCGAAGGCATCATGGCCGAGATCGTCGGCCGTGGCGCAATCATGGACGCGGTGGCGGATGTCGCCGCCAGCCTGCGCCAGCATGGCCGCTAAGGCGCATGACGCTTTTCCGGGGTGAGGCAACGCTTACCTTGACAAAGCCTGCCCCCCGTGCGCTTTTCGCGCGCTTCACTCTCTGCAATTGAGTCACGTCCGGATTTTTCCCGACCAACACCCATGCATCGCTATCGCTCACACAGCTGCGGCGCGCTACGCGAGGGCGACATCGGCAAGACCGTGCGGCTGTCGGGCTGGTGCCACCGTATCCGCGATCACGGCGGGGTGCTGTTCATCGATCTGCGCGACCACTATGGCATTACACAGGTGGTGGCCGATCCCGACAGCCCGGCCTTCAAGCTGGCCGAGACGCTGCGCTCGGAATGGGTGGTGCGCATCGACGGCAAGGTGCGCCAGCGCCCCGAGGGCACGCTGAACCCGGAGCTGCCGACCGGGCAGGTCGAGGTCTATATCGATGAGATCGAGGTGCTGGGCGCCGCCGCCGAATTGCCGATGCCGGTGTTCGGCGAGCAGGACTATCCGGAGGACATCAGGCTCAAATACCGCTTTCTCGATCTTCGGCGCGAGCATCTGCACGCCAACATCATGCTGCGTGGCAGGGTGATCGACTCGATCCGCCGCCGCATGAAGGAGGCGGGCTTCTTCGAATTCCAGACGCCGATTCTCACCGCCTCGTCGCCGGAAGGCGCGCGCGACTTCCTGGTGCCCTCGCGCCTGCATCCCGGCAAGTTCTACGCGTTGCCGCAGGCGCCGCAGCAGTTCAAGCAGCTCATCATGGTGGCGGGCTTCGACCGCTATTTCCAGATCGCGCCCTGCTTCCGCGATGAGGACGCGCGCGCCGACCGCTCGCCCGGCGAATTCTACCAGCTCGATCTGGAGATGAGCTTCGTCACGCAAGCTGACGTATTCGACGCGGTCGAGCCGGTGATCCGCGGCGTGTTCGAGGAATTCGCGGGCGGCAAGAAGGTGACGGCGAAATTCCCGCTCATCCCCTATGCGGAATCCATGGCGAAATATGGCACCGACAAGCCCGACCTGCGCAATCCGCTCGAGATGCAGGACGTGAGCGAAGCGTTCCGCGATTCCGGCTTCAAGATCTTTGCCAACATTCTGGCGAAAGATCCGGCCGGCGCGGTGTGGGCGGTTCCGGCGCCGAAGGGCGGCAACCGCGCCTTCTGCGACCGCATGAATTCATGGGCGCAAGGCGAAGGCCAGCCGGGATTGGGCTACATCTTCTGGCGCGAAGGCGAGGAGGGCGGCGCAGGGCCGCTCGCCAAGAACATCGGCCCTGAGCGCACGAAAAAGATTGCCGGCCAGATGAAGCTCGGCATTGGCGATGCCTGCTTTTTTGTCGCCGGCAAGCCGAAGGATTTCGTCAAATTCGCGGGTCCCGCGCGCACCAAGATTGCTGAAGAGCTTGGCCTCATCGCGCAGGACCGTTTCGAGTTCTGCTGGGTGGTCGACTATCCGTTGTACGAATGGAACGAAGAAGAAAAGAAGATCGACTTCTCCCACAATCCGTTCTCCATGCCGAACATGGCGGTGGAGGAATTCCTCGCGCTTGATCCCAATGATCACGAGAAGCTCTTATCGATCCGTGCCATCCAGTACGACATCGTCTGCAATGGAATCGAACTGTCGTCAGGTGCGATCCGAAACCATCGCCCCGAGGTAATGAAGAAGGCCTTCGCCATCGCCGGCTATGGCGAGGACGTGCTGGAGCAGAAATTCGGCGGCATGCTGCACGCGCTCTCGCTCGGCGCGCCGCCGCACGGCGGCATCGCGCCCGGCATCGACCGCATCGTCATGCTGCTGGCCGGCGAGGAGAACCTGCGCGAGGTGGTGCTGTTCCCGATGAACCAGCGCGCCGAGGACCTGCTGATGGGCGCGCCGTCGGAAGCAACGCCGAAGCAGCTGCGCGAGCTGCATATCAGGCTGGATTTGCCGAAGAAATGACGCGCGCCGTCGGACATTAGTCTCGTATGGCCGAAGCCAAGCCGGCCGCGCCGTTGGCGCTCCAGCCACCGTCCACGGGAATGACCGCGCCGGTGATATAGGCGGCCCACGGCGAGGCAAGGAACAGGACGAGGTCGGCAACCTCCTGTTTTGTCCCCAAGCGACCGAGTGGCACGCCGCGGACGATGTTTTGCGCGGCCTCGGCAGTCGGCGCGAGCCGGGCCATGCCTTCAGTATTTTCAATCGGTCCAGGAATGACCGAGTTCACTCGGATGCCGTCGCCGCCCCATTCGATCGCCAGCACGCGGGTGAGCATGTCGACGCCGGCCTTGGCGGCGCAGACATGCGCTTGCAGCGCCATGGGCTGCACGGCCTGCGGCGCCGAAATGTTGATGACGATTGCCCCCGGCTTGCGCAGAAATGCGTGCGCGGCGCGCAAGACGTTGAACGTGCCCAGTAGATCGATGTCGATCACCGCTTTGAAGCCGTTGGCGGACATACCAACCGCCGGGCTGGGGAAGTTCCCGGCGGCTCCCGACACGACTATATCGATCGCGCCCAGCGCATCATGGGTCGATTTGAGGGCTGCTGCTATCGCCTCTGCGTCGCGTACGTCGGCAGAAAAGCCGACAACCGTGCCACCATGGCTCCGTAACGTCCGCTGAGCTGCGTCCAGCCGCTCTTGCGAGCGGCCGACGACACTTAGCTTCGCGCCCGCAGCGGCAAAGGCTTCGGCAATGCCGAGATTGATGCCGCTCGTTCCGCCGGCAACGAAAACCGTCTTGCCGGCGAAATCGAAGGCTGGCGGCAACGTCGGCAAGGTTTAGTTCTCCGGCAGCGGGATGAACTCGATCTCGTCGCCCGGCACTTTGCCGAAATGGCCGGCCTTCCATTCCGCTTTGGCCTGCTCGATGCGCTCCTTGCGCGAGGAGACGAAATTCCACCAGATGTGGCGCGGGCCGTCCATCGGCGCGCCGCCGACGATGACGAAATGCGCGTCGCTCGCGGCCGTCACCGTTACCGCGTCACCCGGTTTGAACACCAAGAGCCGCCCGGGCTCGAACTTGTCGCCGGCAATGTCGATGGTGCCGTCGATCGCATAGAGCGCGCGCTCCTCATGGCCGGCGTCGAGCGGCAGCGTTGAGCCAGCCGCAAGATGCACATTACCGAAGATCGTCTCATGCACAACAGGCACCGGCGACGAGGCGCCGTAGAGGGAGCCCACCACAACGCGCACGCTCTTTCCGTTTTCAGCCACCATGGGGAACTCGGCGACCTCGTGGTGCGCGAACCCGGCCTCCATTTCCTCTTTCGCCGCCGGCAGCGCCACCCACATCTGCAAGCCGTGAATGGGGCTGCCGGTCGTGCGCAATTCGGTGCCGGTGCGCTCGGAATGCACGATGCCGCGCCCGGCGGTCATCCAGTTGACCTCGCCCGGCTTGATGGCCGCCGCCGTGCCGAGGCTGTCGCGGTGCATGATCTCGCCGTCGAACAGATAGGTGACGGTTGCCAAGCCGATGTGCGGATGCGGCCGCACGTCGAGCCCATTGCCGGCGCGGAATTCCGCCGGTCCGAAATGATCGAAGAAGATGAAAGGTCCAACCATGCGCGTGCGCGCAGAGGGCAGCGCGCGCCGCACCGAGAATCCGTCGCCGAGATCGACCGTGCGCGGCACCACCACCTGGGCGATGGCCTCGCAGCTATAGGTGTCGCCGGGTTCCGGGTCCTTGCCGGGGAAGAAACTCATGCGCCGCTCCTTTACAGTCTTGCGCGCTCGTCTGCCGCGTAGCGGCCTTGTTTGCGCCTGATCTTATCCGAAAACCGGTTCCCACTTTTCGGGATCATGCGCTATGCGAGGGCGACGAACCTTTGGTCTTTCACAGCCTCGGCCAGGCCGTAAAAGGTCTCGTTGACCTTCGTCCAGCTCGGCTGCTTCTTCATAGCGGCGAGCCAGCGCTGCACGTTCGGATAGGGCGAAAGATCGGCGCGGATGATCTCACCCAGCGAGACAATGCCGACCGCAAGGTAGTCGGCGATGGTGATGGTATTGCCGCATAGATAGGTTTTGCTCGGCCCAATCCAATAGTCATTGAGCACCTTGAGCCAGCGCTTGGAATTCTGCTGGCCGGTTTCCAGCGTCGCCGCCTGGGCCTCGTCGCTGCGCCGCTTGAGGTGCGGGAACAGCTGCGGGTAGCAGAGATTGTAGCCCCACTCGCGATAGAAGTTGGTGTTGATCCAGTCCATCATCTCGTTGATCTTGGCGCGCTGCTTCAAATCCTTCGGATAGGCCGGCGAGCCGGTCTTGTCGGCGAGATATTTCAAAATAGCCGAGCTCTCGGTCAGCTTGAGGTCGCCGTCTTCGAGCATCGGCACCAGGCAGTTCGGGTTGATGGTGGAATAAGGCGGCTGCAAATGCGCGCCGGTCATCAGATCGACCAGCTCTTCATCCATGGCGATGTTGTTGTCGCCAGCGAACAAAAGTACCGGCCGGCAGGCCGTGGATACCGGATGCATGTAGAGTTTCATTGAATCCCCCTCAGTGGCCGCTCGCATTACCGCGGCGGGCATGGCCGCAATCTAGCGCGTCTTCGCGCTGCGCCCAATGGCCGACTCAACGTTCCGCAGCGAGCGGCACGATTGCGCCATAATCTCCCCGCGGCCGCCGGCAACGGCGGAATCTTCTGCGTTTACAAATTCTTCTTGATCCGATCGTAGCTTGCCCCTATGTGCACGCTTGCGTCGTGACGCTTGCGTGACGATCACTTTCACTCCGCGAGCCGGCTCGCCGGTCTCTCGGGTTCGATCTCTGGTTGGAGAGAGCGGCATGTCACAAAACGCCCTCTTGCGATTGGGGAAGGGCTTGGAGACTCCAGGTACCACCCGAAAAAAAGACGCTTCGATCGCGGCGCACGCGGCCGGTTCCGATGAACGCGACGACCATTTCGTGATGCGGAACGGCGTGCGGTGCGCGGGCGCGCATCTCATTGTCGACCTTTACCAGGCCAGCCGCCTCGATGACATCGATCACATCGAGGACACGCTGCGCCGGTGCGTGCATGCCGCCGGCGCCACTTTGCTGCATATCCATCTGCATCATTTCGAGCCCAATGGCGGCATTTCCGGCGTCGCGGTGCTGGCGGAAAGCCATATTTCGATCCATTCCTGGCCGGAACGCGCCTATGCCGCGCTCGATATTTTCATGTGCGGCAGCGCCAATCCGGACGCCTGCGTGCCGGTGCTGCGCGAGGCCTTCAGCCCGAACAAGATCGCGGTGAGCGAGCATTTGCGCGGCCAAGGCGTGGCTTGAAGCTCGCCAGCCGACCCGCGTGTAGGCATTGCGCCGGGCAACCACACCATTAAAAACACAATTGCTTTGCACTGGATGGCCGGCCCAGGTCGGCCATTGACGGAGGAGATAGGCCAGTGGCCGAGAAACGCTGGATCGCGGAAACCCTGTTCGACAATCTCGGTTTCCGCATGAGCTACGAGGTCGAGCGGGTGCTCTATGAGACGCAGACCGCCCATCAGCACCTGGTGCTGTTCGACAACAAATTCTTCGGCAAAATGCTGATGCTCGACGGCGCCATCCAGATCACCAGCCGCGACGAATATGTCTACCAGGAGATGATGAGTCACGTACCGCTGTTCGCACATGGCGCAACGAAAGACGTGCTGATCGTCGGCGGCGGCGACTGCGGCATCGCCGAGGAGGTGCTCAAGCACAAAACCGTCAAGCGCCTCACCCAGGTCGAGATCGACGCTTCGGTGGTGGAATTCGCCAAGGAGCATTATCCCGAGTTCACCAAGCCCGTTTTCGCCGACAAGCGGTTCGAATGCGTCATCGGCGACGGCATGCACTATGTGGCGCAAACCGGGCGCCGATTCGACGTCATCATTGTTGACTCCACCGATCCGGTCGGGCCCGGCGCGGTGCTGTTCACGAAGCGATTCTACGCCGGCTGCAAGCGCTGCCTGAACAAGGGCGGCGTGCTGGTCACGCAGAACGGCGTCCCGTTCCTGCAAGCAAGCGAGCTTGCGACCAGCATCGGTCATTTCAAGACGTTGTTCGCGGATGCCACCTGTTACATCGCCGCCATCCCGACCTATGTCGGGGGCCACATGGCCATGGGCTTTGCCACCGACAACAAGCGTCTGCGCCAAGCTTCGCCCAAGATGGTCGCCGCGCGCTATCGCAAGGCCGGGCAATTCCCGACCCGCTATTGGACGCCGGACTTGCACGTCGGCGCCTTTGCGTTGCCGCGCTTCATCGCCGAGCTGGTGGACGCGCCGAAGAAGAAATAGCCCTCATTCCGTCGGAAGCGGCCCGAACAGCCGGGCGGCATTGCCATTGGCAATGCGGCGCGCCTGATCGGGGGCAAGTTGTGCGAGCCAGCCGCGGTATTCCTTGATGGTATCGTCGTAGCTTTCCCAGCGTTCGTTGATCCAGGTGTCGGAGCCGAGCAGGAAGCGGTCCGAGTGCTGCGCGAGCAGGCGCCGCCAGGCTTCCGTCAGCTTGCCGCCCGCGGTAATGCCGCCGCGGTAAGACAATTCGCCCCACAGCGCACCGGGATGCGCCTCGAGCAGCGCTGCGATGCGCGCGGCCGGTACCGAAAATCCGGTATGCGCCCAGATGATCCGCACTTTGGGATTGTGGCCGAACAAAATGAGCAGCGCTTCCTCGTCGCAATGGGCGTGCAAATAGAGATTCTTCTCAACCGCGAAATCGACAACCTTTTTCACCCAGGGAGAGGCCGCGTCCTTGCCGTAGATGTGGAATTCGCCGATGCCGCGGTAATAACCGCGCGCGTACTCGCTTGTGATGAGGTCGAAGATGGCGGGATCCTTAAACCATGTCTGCATGTCGCTGCGCACGCGATAGGGTCGGATGAACGGCACCACCCGGAGCTCGGGCCACTTGGCGTCCACCAACTGGTGGGTGCCCTTGTTAGGACGGCTGGTGGCAAGGATGCCGGTCACGCTGTTGCGGCGGAACACGTCGCGCACCTGGTCGAGGGAATAAAACGGCGTCGGTTCCTGGTTGTAGTGCAGGTGGGCGTCGAAGATCGCGAGCCGCTCCTGGGCTGGGGCGGCCCCAGGCGCCAATACCGCCGCGAGCAGCGCCGCCCACAATCCGTGCCGACATAACTTTCGCATCCCATATCCCCGTGTTGGCGTGCCCCACGTCAACCGCGCGAGGCGGGGCAATATTCCATACCATTTACCATTCATTAACCATGCGTGCGCGGGCAGGCCCCAAGCGCCCGTTCAGCGCGCTCACCCCAGATTTGGCTTAAGCGGGTCTTTACGGCGGCGTGGCTCGCTACCTGAACACCAGGAGGGATTGGCGGCCCGGACAGCAGGATGGGACGGTTTGTGCGCGCGTTCACGCGCCGGAATATTATTGCGGTTACCGTCGGTGTGTTGCTGGTCGGCGCTCCTTTGGTTGCATTCGATTTCTGGCTCGGCGGTCTGATCTATCGGCAAGGCCAGGAGGAGGTCGAAACCTCAGCCAACTCCACCACCATCGTCGAAACATTGGTCGACCTCGCGCGCAATATGCGCATGGACGCGGTGGCCGAGGGCGTTGAGACTTTCGAGCAGGTGACCCATTTGCGCGAGTTGGGCATCCGCTCGGCGCAAGGCTACGTGTTCGCCCCGCCGCTGCCGGCGGGATCATTACTGCAGCTGATCGACGCCATCGACCCGCTGCCGGTCCCCTCCGTCGCGTTGGCCACGACCGGGCCGACCAACCGCGCCAGCGCGGCCTGACGCCGCAACCGACCCTCCACCGACCGGCCCATCGCAATGAGCGGCCAATAAGTCGCCCAACGAAAAGGGGCGGCCTTGCGGCCGCCCAGTTAAAACGCCACGCGGGAGGAACATCGGAGCGGGTCGGCCCAATAACGCGACCGGCCCACGTGACTGAATCTCGATCATCAAACCGTCATGGCAGGACTGATTCGTCAATGCTGGCAAGTCCATTTTTGGCGGCATTTCCGGCGGCGTGCCCGTAGAGCAACACTTTCCTCCCCCGATACCGGCGCGCGGATCGGGCGGGCGCAACCCGTCCCAGCCGCGCAATCTTGCATCGCAACATAACTCGCGGCGGCGGCGATTTGGCGCAGGCGGTTGGTCGCATGCGTCCGCGCGAGCGGCGTATGATTGCCGGCGTCGCGACGAGCAGGGGGAGAAAACCCATGGCAATCGTCGAACGCAATGCAAATCGTTTGGTCGTGCAAGCAGGCGGGGGACTGAGCTCATTCAGCCTCGCGCTCGACAAAAAGGCCGGCCTCGCGCGCATCGAGCGCAATATGCTGATGTGGAAGCGCCGGCCGCTGGAAATGCCGCTTGCCGACATCAAGGACCTCGACGTGGCGAGCTTCAAGGATGCCGTCTCCGGGGCCGAGCTGCGCAAGCTGTTGCTGCGCACGCAGGCCGACGAGGCGATCGAAGTGCCGGTGGAGGAAGCGAGCGTGGAGGAAACCGCCGCAGCCTTGCGCGATTTCCTCGGGCTGGCGGCCTAGAAGCCGGCGGCTGCAAGGAACCGGCTTTGGCGGCCTCGCCTCAGGCATGTTTACGAGTGCGTGAGGGCGCGTGCGCTTAGGCCGACTCCTTACGCCGCGTGGCACGATCGCGCGAGACGGGCAGGGCTGAGGCAACTCGGCGCTATTCGTCAGAGCGCGACGCCGAATTTCTCCAGCGCCCATACGGTAACGAGATAGAGAGTGAACGTGAGCGCGCAGCCGGCGGCAAGTGTCACCCAGAAGCCGACGCCGTGGCGCAGCAGCGCCGGCATCACCAGGAACATCGGCAGCGTGGGCAGCACGTACCAGAAGGTGGATTGCGCCAGCGCCGCGATACGCTGGGTATCGCCTGAGTCGTGCCACAGCCAGACGAGCGCGAGCAGGGAGGTGAGCGGCAGCGAGACGATGAGTGCGCCAAGCGCGGGCGAGCGGCGGGCGGTTTCGCTTGCCGCGGCGATGATGACGCCGGAGAGGGCGGCTTTGACAGTGAGGTAGAGCATGGTTTTTGCGCTCCTGCGGGTGGGCAATTGACTTTAGCCGCCATTCGCGGCGGCGCCGCCGCCGCCCATCACGGCATTGTTATTGAAGGTCCGCTCCTTGATGCGGCCGCCAAGGCGGCGGAATGCTTGGAATTGGCTGCACTTAGTGCCTCAAGCGGCCGCCATACCTTGTGCGCGGGGCAGGGGACAAAGTGCCGCGCGGGCCTTCCACAATTTGGCCACGCATTGCGTTTTGCTCGGGGAAAATGACCATCGGGGGTGCGGCCAGTGCCTTGCGCCGCAGACGAGGGACACCAATGACACTAGAAGACCGCGCGACGCGCCTTGCGCCCTATGTGCTCAGCATCGTGCGCATCATGGTGGCGCTTTTGTTCTTCGAGCACGAGACATCGAAGATGTTCGGCTTTCCCTCGCCGCGCATGCCGGACCTGTTCACGCTCTCCTGGTTCTCCGGCGCGCTCGAATTCGTCGGCGGCGCGCTGCTTGCGGCCGGCCTGTTCACGCGGACGGCGGCCTTCATCGTGTCGGGCGAGATGGCGTTCGCCTATTTCCTCAGCCACGCGCCGCGCGGCTTTTTTCCGCAGCTCAACGGCGGCGATGCCGCCATCCTGTACTGCTTCATCTTTTTCTATTTCATCTTTGCCGGCGCCGGGCCCTGGAGCCTGGACGCGGTCTTGAAGGCCAGGCAGCCGCGCGAACAGGGCGCGCAGCGGCTGGAACGGCAGGCCGGAACGCGCCGGGCGTAACTCGCGCCAAGCTCGCCTGAACGCGGCCGTTGCCCTATAATCGGCGCCGTCCGGCATCGGAGGGTGTCGATGGCCCAGACCCTGGTCAAACCGCGCAGCAAGCTCAAGCCGAAGACCGAGCGGCCGAAGCTGTGGAAGGTCATCCTGCTCAACGACGATTTCACGCCGCGCGAATTCGTCGTGCTGGTGCTCAAGGCCGTGTTCCGCATGAACGAGGACGAGGCCTACAACGTCATGATCACGGCGCACCGGCGCGGCGCCTGCGTGATCGCGGCATTCACCAAGGACGTAGCCGACACCAAGGCCAAGGAGGCGACCGCGCTCGGCAAGAGCAACGGCTATCCGCTGTATTTCACCACCGAGCCGGAGGAGTAGGGCGCGACAATGCGCGCGCGGCTCGCGTCGCGTCTGTCTCTCTTACTTCTTCTCCATCGCCAGCGGCGGCGTGGCGCTCATCGACCCAGCCTCCTTGTGGCTGATCTGGTAGAAGTAGATGCCGAACCCGAACAAGGCCAGCACCAGCAGCGCGGCGATGATGTGCATCGGGTCGGCGTCATCGACTTTGCTGCGCCGGCGCGACGCCTGGCGCCGCGCAGGTCTGGCTCTCGCCGGTTTGCGGCTACGCGAGGTCTTGCGCTTCTTGGCCATGATGCCGTCCCCTCGAAATCGGCAAGACACCGGCCCGCGAGGCCCTGCGCCCCACGGGTCGCGGCGCTTTGCGTCAGGCGGGCGCCCTTAAGAGGCGGCCCCGGTGGCGGCAGCCCAAAGACCGCCGCCGATGGTCCATGCACAGGTGGCACGAAAACAGGCGCGGGGCCGGTCACGGGCCGCGCGACGAGCGATGCAATGCCGATTCGCCGGGCAAGCGCAATGGCCGCCGGCTCAGCGGTGGATGCAGCGGCGCAGGCGCTTGACGCCGTGGGTGGACTTGGCGCCGGTGAGCTCCTTGATTTGCCCGGCCGGGCAGGAGCCGTCGTCCACCAGCAGGCGCTGGCCGTAGCGCAATTGGCCCTCGGGCCGCTCCGCCTTGACCTTGGTGGTGGCGGAGGCCGCCGTCAGCGTGAGCGCCATCGCGGCGGCGGTGACGGCAAACCGGGCGATGATCACGCGCATCGGCCGCCTCCCGCGCTCAGCGCCGCTTTTTGGCGGCGGATTTCGGCTTGGCGGCACCTTTCGGCTTGGCCGGTTTCGCCGGCGCTTGCTCGTCTGCCGCGCGGTCGGCCGCTTCCTTCTCCAGCCGCAGCGCCTTCAGCCGCGCGGTCTTTTCACGCGTTGCGGCATGCGCGGCCTGGTAATCGGCCATGGCCTTGCTCGCCTCGCGCGCCTGCACCTCCTTGCGCTTGAAGCTGGCCTCGGCCCGCTCGTGCTGCATGTCTTTCGGGCTTTTCGACAGAACGCTCTCCGTTATGGCGCAGGCGCCGGGCTCACGAGCAGCCGGTGGTGGAGCCGCAGGTGTCGCACTTCATGCAGGTGCCGTTGCGCACCAGCGTGAAGTTGCCGCATTCGCCGCAGGCCTCGCCCTCGTAGCCCTTGGCGCGGGCCTCCGCGCGCTTCTCGGAGGCCGCTTGCTTGGCATGGGCGCGGGCGTCCACCTCGTTGAGCGCTTCCAGTTGCTGCGCCGGCGACAGCTTCGCCTCCGGCTCGGCTTTGAGCGCGGTGGCGCCGCTTGAATGCAGCGCGGTCACTTTGCCGGAAGTGCCGCCGCCGGCGGGCGAAGGCGCGCTGTCGCTCACCACCGACAAGCGATCGGTGCGCGAGCGGGTGAGCCCCTTGGAGACGTAATTGGTGGCGGGCGCGGGCTTTCCTTCCTCCACGCCCTTGCCGAGCGCGTCGAAGCCGGACTCGCTCGGATCGACATGGGCGAGGTCGAAACGCTCCAGATAGCTGACCGCCAGCTCGCGGAACACGTAGTCGAGGATCGAGGTGGCGTATTTGATCGAATCGTTGCCCTGCACCGGGCCCTGCGGCTCGAAGCGGGTGAAGGTGAAGGCGTCGACGTATTCCTCCAGCGGCACGCCGTATTGCAGGCCGAGCGAAATCGCGATGGCGAAGTTGTTGAGCAGCGAGCGCAGCGCGGCACCCTCCTTGTGCATGTCGACGAAGATCTCGCCGAGCCGGCCGTCGTCGTATTCGCCGGTGCGCAGATAGACCTTGTGGCCGCCGACCACGGCCTTTTGCGTGTAGCCCTTGCGCCGCGTCGGCAGCCGCTCGCGCTCGCGCATGACCACGATGCGCTCGACCACCTTCTCCACGATTTTTTCGGCGAGGCCGCTGGCACGTGCCGCGGCGGGACGCTCGAGGAAGGCTTCCACCGCCTCGTCCTCCTCGTCCTCGTCGGCGATGAGCTGGGCGTTGAGCGGCTGGCTGAGCTTGGAGCCGTCGCGGTAGAGCGCGTTGGCCTTCAGCGCCAGCTTCCAGGACAAGAGATACGCCGCCTTGCAGTCCTCGACCGTTGCCTCGTTCGGCATGTTGATGGTCTTGGAAATGGCGCCCGAGATGAAGGGCTGCGCCGCCGCCATCATGCGGATGTGGCTCTCGACCGAGAGATAGCGCCTGCCGGTGCGCCCGCACGGATTGGCGCAATCGAACACCGGATAATGCTCGGCTTTGAGGTGCGGCGCGCCTTCCACCGTCATGGCGCCGCAGACATGGATATTGGCGGCCTCGATCTCGCGCTTGCCGAAGCCGAGCGCGGACAAGAGGTCGAAGGTCGGGGAGGCGAGATCTTCCGCCCCGATGCCAAGCGTGTCGCGGCAGAACTCCTCGCCCAGCGTCCACTTGTTGAACACGAATTTGATGTCGAAGGCGGTGGGCAGCGCCTTCTCGATTCTTGCCAGCGCCTCGTCGGTGAAGCCCTTGGCCTTGAGCGTGGTGGGATTGATGGCGGGCGCCTGCGCCAGGTTGCCGTGACCGACCGCATAGACTTCGATCTCGGCGATCTGGCTTTCGCTGTAGCCGAGCGTGCGCAGCGCTTCCGGCACCGCGCGGTTGATGATCTTCCAGTAGCCGCCGCCGGCCAGCTTCTTGAACTTCACCAGCGCGAAGTCGGGCTCGATGCCGGTGGTGTCGCAGTCCATCACCAGGCCGATGGTGCCGGTGGGCGCGATCACGGTCGCTTGTGCGTTCCTGAAGCCGTGCGCTTCGCCGAGCGCGAGCGTCTTGTCCCAAGCCTGCGTGGCATGCGCGATCAGACTGGCGCCATTTTCCCCCAAGATTTGGCAGGCGGCGTGGTCGAGCGGCACCGGCGGGGTGGCGACGTGCTCATAGCCGGTGCGCTCGCCGTGCGCCGCGCGGCGGTGATTGCGGATCACCCGCAGCATCGCCTCGCGGTTCTTCTTGTAGCCGGGGAAGGGGCCGAGCTGCTTGGCCATCTCGGCCGAGGTGGCGTAGGCAACGCCGGTCATAATGGCGGTGAGCGCGCCGCCGATGGCGCGGCCGGCGTCGGAGTCATAGGGGATGCCGGAAGTCATCAGCAGGCCGCCGATATTGGCGTAGCCCAGGCCGAGCGTGCGGAATTCATATGACAACTGCGCGATCTGCTTGCTCGGGAACTGCGCCATCAGCACGGAGATTTCCAGCACGATGGTCCACAGCCGCACCGCGTGCTCGTAGCTCGCAACGTCGAACTGCTTGCTGGCCTCGTCGCGGAAGGTGAGCAGATTGAGGGAGGCCAGATTGCAGGCGGTGTCGTCGAGGAACATGTATTCCGAGCACGGATTGGACGCGCGAATTTCGCCCGAGGCCGGGCAGGTGTGCCAGTCGTTAACGGTGGTATGGAATTGCAGGCCGGGATCGGCGCAGGCCCAGGCAGCGTGGCCGATCTTCTCCCACAACTCACGCGCCGGCACGGTCTTGGCGATTTTGTGCTTGGTGCGCCAGAACAGGTCCCAATTGGCGTCGGACTCGACCGCTTTGAGGAACTCGTCGGTGACGCGCACCGAATTGTTCGAGTTCTGCCCGGAGACGGTGAGATAGGCCTCCGAATCCCAGTCGGTGTCGTAGACCGGGAACTGGATGTCGGTATAGCCCTGGCGCGCGAACTGGATCACGCGCTTGATGAAATTGTCGGGCACGTAAGCGCGGCGCGCCAGCTTGATCTCGCGCTTGAGCGCCGGGTTCTTCTCCGGCGAGAAGCAGTCGTCGCCCGAGCCCTCGCAATTCACGCAGGCCTTCATGACGGCGCGCAGATGCTTCTGGTTGACGCGCGAGCCGGTGACCAGCGCCGCCACCTTCTGCTCTTCGCGCACTTTCCAATCGATGTATTGCTCGATGTCGGGGTGATCGACGTCGACCACCACCATCTTGGCGGCTCTGCGCGTGGTGCCGCCCGACTTGATGGCGCCGGCGGCGCGGTCGCCGATTTTCAGAAAGCTCATCAGCCCGGACGACTTGCCGCCGCCGGAGAGCCGCTCGCCTTCGCCGCGCAGCGCCGAGAAATTGGAGCCGGTGCCGGAGCCGTATTTGAACAGGCGCGCCTCGCGCACCCACAAATCCATGATGCCGCCGTCGTTGACCAGATCGTCTTTGATGCCCTGGATGAAGCAGGCGTGCGGCTGCGGATGCTCGTAGGAGGTCTTCGAGCGCGTCAGCTTGCCGGTTAGGAAATCGACGTAGTAGTGGCCCTGGCTCGGCCCGTCGATGCCATAGGCCCAGTGCAGGCCGGTGTTGAACCACTGCGGCGAGTTCGGCGCCACCATCTGCATCGCCAGCATGTAGCGCAGCTCGTCGAAGAAGGCCTGCGCGTCGGCTTCCTTGTCGAAATAGCCGCCCTTCCAGCCCCAATAGGTCCAGGTGCCGGCCAGCCGGTCGAACACTTGGCGGCAGGTCTGCTCGCCGACGCTGCGCTCTTTCTCGGGCAGCTCGGCCAGCGCGTCCTCGTCGGCGACCGAGCGCCACAGGAAGGACGGCACGGTGTTCTCTTCGACCTTTTTCAGCTTCGCGGGCACGCCGGCTTTGCGGAAATATTTCTGCGCCAAAACGTCGGCGGCGACCTGCGACCAAAATTCCGGCACCTCGACATTGTCGAGCTTGAACACCACCGAGCCGTCCGGGTTGCGGATCTCGGATGTGGTGAGCCGGAATTGGATGTCCGCGTAGGCCGACTGTCCGTCCTTGGTGTAGCGCCGTTCGATCCGCATTTCGTTCTTGCCCCTATTTCGGCGGGCGGCTGGCGACCACCCGATTATCCCTGACGGACCAGCCCTTGTCCGCCTGTTGTGCTCTTCGCTCCACGCGACACCCACCCGACATGTAGTCGCGGCCTTGTGGCCGGCTAACTGGTTCCGCCCGGTTTTGGCGTCCCGGGCGCACTAAGCACCTGCCCCGGAATCGCCATTTCTGGCGCGGGCGAGCATCGCAACTTGGCATCGTTTTGAGGGTCCGGAGGGAACCTAAAACTCACCCGCACCGAACGAACCAAAGCTAAGCGGACTCGACCTACGCGTCAACAACAGATAGTCATCAAATCTGAATCAAACACTAAATCTTGTGGTTTACGGCGAAGATTGAGGACAACGCGCGGCGAAACAGGCGGCAGTATTGAGCCATCCGGCGGTCGAAAAAAGCATTTTTCCGCGCCCGGATTTCTAGGTTTTTATGCCTCCGCCCATGACAGAAAAATGACGGAAAACCGGGGCTTGCCGGTTCCGGCGGCCGCGACCGACGCGCGGCCCGGAGCGGGGATAGCGCTTGGAAAAACATCGCAAAGCCTGCGCCGGAGTCCATGATTCTCGAAAACAGATCAGGGTGTTAGGGCGGGTGCGCGGGCCGTGGCGGTAGGCGGCGGCGTTCCCCACGCCTGTGAATTCGACCGCGCGGCGCGCGGACGCGCCGTATCTGCACCGCGCCGAGGCGCCCCGCCCATTAAAAAGGCGGGCCCGCTTAAGAAGCCCGCCTTTTGTCCCAGCACTGTCATTCGCGAGGGTCAGCGCCGTCCCAGCGCTGATTAATTGCTAGGCACGATAGCCGCGCCCGATAGCGGAAGGCAACCCAGCTGGGCACGGGCAACACGGGCGCTAGCGGCGCTCGGTTTCCCTGCCGTGCCGGCTGCCGCCGTCGTGCGGCGCATGCTGGACCGCTCCGTTGGCGGCCAGCTCCACGTCGGCGCGCTGGCGCGGCAGCGCCTCCGGGTGCTCCCTTTGCAGGAAGTCGATCATCTTTTCGCGCACCTCGCAGCGCAGGTTCCAGGCCTGGCCGGCGTCGTCGGCGCTCATGATTGCGCGCACTTCCATGGTGGTTTCCTTGGTGTCGGTGACCTGCAGCGAGACCGCCTTGCCGTTCCAGAATTTCGAGTGCTCAACGAGCTGCTTGAGCTCGTCGCGGATCACGCCGACCGGGGCGCGATAATCGAGATAGAAATAGACGACGCCGGTCAGGGCGGCGTTCTCGCGCGTCCAATTCTGGAACGGTTTCTCGATGAAGTAGGACAGCGGCACGATCAGGCGCCGCAAGTCCCAGATACGGACCACCACGTAGGTCGACGTGATTTCTTCGATCACGCCCCATTCGCCCTCGACGATGACGACGTCGTCGATGCGGATCGGCTGCGTCATCGCCAGTTGCACGCCGGCGAACAGGTTGCTCAGCACGGGGCGCGCGGCCAGGCCGGCGACGATGCCGGCAACGCCGGCCGAGGCGAACAGGCTGACGCCATATTGCCGCACCGCCGGGAAGCTCATCAGCGCGGCACCGATGGTGATCAGTACGATCAGCACGTCGATGGTGCGCAGCAGCACGCGGATTTGCGTGGTGTGCTTGCGCGCCGTCAGGTTGTCGTGGACGTCGAGGCGGAAGCGGCGCAGATAGATATTGGCGGCGATATGCAGCGCGGCGATGGCAGCCCAGCCGATCAGGCCGACCACCGCCATCAGCAGCAGCCGCGACAGCCATTCGGCGGTGGTGGGGTCGATCGGCGCCACCGGAATGGCGATGATCATGGCGACGATCAGCAGCGCCAGCCGCGTCAGGCCGCGGATCCGGGTGAAAATCGACAGCACGTCGGGATAGCGGCCGGCGAGCAGCCGGCGCGTGAGCCTGCGCAGCCAGATGTGCAGCAGAAGCGCGATCACAACCGCCAGCGCCACGATCAGCACCGCGGCCACCGGGTCAGGCAGCCAGTCGAGCCAATCCTTGATCTGGGTCAGGGCGGATCTGATAAAATCCATGCGGCCTTTTTAGCACCGTTTGCGGGAGCGATGCGCGCTGGACAGGGGCCTTGAGAGGTGGCAGAACGCCGCGTCCTAATCCGGAAAATAACGCGCGATCGCGATGAAAAGTTTTCTGCTCAAAGCGTTCACCTGGTGGCATTCACAGACCTTCGGCACCCAGTTCTGGACCTGGATGTATGGCGAGGCGGTTGGCGAGGACGAATTCGGCAACCGCTATTACCGCACGCGCGGCGGCAAGATCGATCCCGGCCTCGGCTTCGAGCGGCGCTGGGTAATCTTCAACGGCTATCCCGAGGCCTCGCGCGTACCGGCATCCTGGCACGGCTGGCTGCACCACACGTTCGACGTGCCGCCGACCCAGGAAACCTACAAGCCATGGGCGTGGGAGCAACCGCACCGGGTCAATATGACCGGCACGCCGGCGGCCTACCGGCCGCCCGGCTCGACGCTCGCCGCCGGCCGCCGCCCGAAGGCGACCGGCGATTACAAGGCATGGTCGCCAGGAGACAGTAATCAATAGTCAGTAATCAGTAGTCAGAACGGGTTAGGTGGTGCCGTCTGATTACTGAGCGCAGATCACTAAGCCCTGTTACCGCCGCATTCCCCGTGTTAACCGGCCTAGCCCTCGTGATGCCGACGTAAGGGCGCCGGCCGAGGCCGAAAACCCGATTTTCATGGCGCGAACCACTCTCCCAGCCGGTTTGCTTGCATTGGCCGCGCTCATGGCAGCGGCGCCGGCCGCCGCCCAATTCGGCTCGATCTTTAACCAGCCGCCACCACGGCCGCCGGCCGACGTGCCGGGCGCGCCGCCGTCAGACCGGCGCGGCGAGCCGCCGCTCTATTATCCAGGCGGCAATCGGCCGCCCTTGAACGCCGACGAGCCGCCGGATCGTCCGCTGCCGGCGCCGATGGCGCTGCCGCCGCAAAATCGGCCCGGTCGCGGCACCATCCAGTCGCAGCCGTTGGCGCCGCCGCCTGGCACCGCGCCGACGCAGCAGGCCAATCAGCCACCGATCAGCGGTCCGCCGCGCACGCTGCCCGGCTTGCCGCCCGGCCAGCGCCAGCCGCCCGGCACGCCGCAGCAGCCGGCCGGTGCGACGCCGCCGGACAGCAACGCGGTGGTGATGGAGCCGCCGCCGCAGCGCATTGCCAATCCGACCGCGGTGTTTTCCGGCCTCGACAAGATCACCGGTCGCATCACCTCATTCGACGTCGCCATCGACGAGACCGTGCAGTTCGGTGCGCTGCAGGTGACGCCGCGCGTATGCTATTCGCGCCCGCCGACCGAGACGCCGCAGACCGATAGTTTCGTCGAAGTCGACGAAGTCACGCTGAAGGGCGAGGTCAAGCGAATCTTCACCGGCTGGATGTTCGCGGCCAGCCCCGGCCTGCACGCGATCGAGCATCCGATCTACGATGTCTGGTTGATCGACTGCAAAGGCGGCAAGAACCCGGCGTTGGCGGAAGCGCCGACGCAAGACGAGAAGCCGGTCATAAAACTGCCACCGCCGCGGCGTGCGCCGGCGCGCCGGCCTGAACCGCGCGGCTACCTCCTGCCGGGGCTGCGCTAGCGCCCCGTTGTCACTCCGGACACGCGCCAACGCGCGCGAACCGGAAACCAGATGCAAGTTCGGAATTAGTTTCTGGAATTCCGGGTTTGCTCGCTGATGCGAAGCGCCCCGCAATGACAGCTACGGCCTACGCAGGATCATCAGCGCTTCTTCACCGCTGACCGGCCGCTTCATCGGCAGCGCATCGAAATCGGCTTCGCCCACCAGTGCGTCTTCCAGCAGCCGGTGATAGCGCCGCTTGGGCACCTCGACCGCGCCGAAGGTGCGCAAGTGATCCGTGACGAACTGGGTGTCGAGCAGCCGGTAGCCGCCGGCTTTCAGCCGCGCGATCAGGTGCACTAGCGCGATTTTGGAAGCGTCGCGTGCGCGGTGGAACATGCTCTCGCCGAAGAAGGCGCGGCCGAGCGAAACGCCGTAGAGCCCGCCCACCAATTCCTCGCCGTCATAAACCTCGACGCTGTGGCAATGGCCGTGGGCGTGCAGCGCGCGGTAGATGCGGCGAATGCGCGCATTGATCCAGGTGCGGGCGCGGTCGCGCTTGGGCTCGGCGCAGCCGGAGACCACGGCCTCGAAATTGCGGTTGATGAATACCTTGAGCGGCGTGGTGCGTACGGTGCGCGCCAGCCGGTCCGGCACGTGGAAGGTGTCGAGCGGGATGATGCCGCGCATTTCCGGCTCGATCCAATAAAGCGCCGGATCGTCGGCGCTTTCCGCCATCGGGAAGATGCCGCAGGCATAGGCCTTGAGCAGCACGTCGGGGGTGATCTCGATGAAGGCGGTTTCGCGGCTGGCCATGGCTCGTCTCGAATTCGACTTTCGTTCAAGTATGCCCGGCGGCGGTCGGTATTTCCTGCAGCATTGACGCTGCAGTTACCAGGCAGCGTACCATAACCCCGGCAAATTCCGAAAAAGCGAACTGCCGGCGGTTCGCACGTTGGCCCGGCGCACGAGCAAGACGCGCGCGCTGGTTTTAATGGCCACGGAATTGATCGATGATCCAACCGAGCCAACTGCTGGGGGCGTAACACGCTGCTTGCGTCAGCAAAGTACGCTCGCCGCTGCATTCCGCCGGCGCGACCGTAAAATCATAGCCCTTGGTTTCCATGCATCCGATGATGAACCGGCTGCTCGGGTCTTCGGGACTGACGGCATGGTAGGTCTGGTAAAAACGCGAGGCTTCTCTCTCGCAGGCCGCCATGTCTTTGGCGCGGTCCGGCAGGCAACCGGTCAAAGTCAACGCTACCAAAACGGCTGCTCGTCGCATTAGGTCCGGTGCTCCGCAACGCTTGCCACCCTATCAAACCTAAAGCTGCAGCTCACTGATATGCAGTCTCTACCACCATGCCGGCGATTTATGCGATCGCGCCCTAGCCCCCGCCCTTGGCGAGGAACTGCTCGAGCCAGTGGATGTGGTAGTTGCCGTCGATGATGTCCTTCTCGTGCACCAGCGCGCGGAACAAGGGCAGCGTGGTCTCGATGCCGTCGATCACCAGCTCGTCGAGCGCGCGCGACAGCCGCATCAGGCATTCCTGCCGCGTCTTGCCGTGCACGATCAACTTGCCGACCAGCGAGTCGTAGATCGGCGGGATGGTGTAGCCTTGGTAGACCGCTGAATCGACGCGCACGCCCAGCCCGCCGGGCGGATAGTAATGCTGGATGGTGCCGGGCGAGGGGCGGAAGGTGACCGGGTCCTCGGCGTTGATGCGGCACTCGATGGCATGGCCGCGGAACTCGACGTCGCGCTGCGCGAGGGCCAGCTCGTGGCCGGCGGCGACGCGAATCTGCTCGAAGATCAGATCTATGTCGGTGATCATCTCGGTGACCGGGTGCTCGACCTGGATGCGAGTGTTCATCTCGATGAAATAGAATTGGCCGTTCTCGTAGAGGAATTCGACGGTGCCGGCGCCGCGATAGGAAATCTCGCTCATGGCTTTGGCCACGGTCTCGCCGATGGCATCGCGCGCCTGCGTGTTGAGCGCGGGCGAGGGGCTTTCCTCCCAGACTTTCTGGTGCCGGCGCTGCAGCGAGCAGTCGCGCTCGCCGAGATGGATGGCCTTGCCCTTGCCGTCGCCCAGCACCTGGATCTCGATGTGGCGCGGGCGCTCGAGATATTTTTCGATATAGAGCGTGTCGTCGCCGAAGGCGGCTTTCGCTTCGCTGCGCGCGGTGGAAATTGTGGTGGAGAGCTCGGCCGGCGCGCGCGCGACCTTCATGCCGCGCCCGCCGCCGCCGGCGGAGGCCTTGATCAGCACCGGATAGCCGATGGATGAGGCGATCTTGGCCGCCTCCGCGTCGGACGTGATGCTGCCCTTCGAGCCCGGCACCACCGGAATCCCCAAACGCTTGACGGTGCGCTTGGCCTCGATCTTGTCGCCCATGATGCGGATGTGCTCCGCCGTCGGGCCGATGAATTGCAATCCGTGCTCGTCGAGGATTTCGGCAAAGTGTGCGCTCTCCGACAGGAAGCCATAGCCGGGATGCACGGCATCGGCGCCGGTGATCTCGCAGGCGGCGAGGATGTTTGGGATGTTGAGATAGCTGTCCTTGGCGGCCGGCGGGCCGATGCACACGCTCTCGTCGGCGAAGCGCACGTGCATGGCGTCGGCGTCGGCGGTCGAATGCACCGCCACGGTCGGGATGCCGAGCTCCTTGCAGGCGCGCAGGATCCGGAGCGCGATCTCGCCGCGATTAGCGATGAGGATTTTATCGAACATTTCGGCTGTCATGCCCCGCGCAGGCGGGGCATCCAGTAATCCGTGTTGCTTCCGTAGCGGACATTCGCATCGCTTGTGTTTACTGGGTCCCGCGCTTTCGCGGGGACGACACCAAGGAGTTACTCAATAATCACCAGCGGCTCGCCGAACTCCACCGGCTGGCCGTCCTCGAACAGAATCTGGATCACGGTGCCGGCGCGCGGGGCCGGAATCTGGTTCATGGTCTTCATCGCTTCCACGACCAGCAGCGTGTCGCCGGCCTTCACATCGCTGCCGATGTCGATGAACGGCTTGGCGCCCGGCTCGGGCGCGGCATAGGCGGTGCCGACCATGGGCGAGATCACCACCCCCGGATGCTTGGAAAGATCGGGCGGAGCGGCGGCTGATTCCACGGCTGCCTGCGCCGGCACCGCAACGCGGGGCGCAACAGCCAGCGCCGCCGCCGGCGTGCGCGCCACCCGCACGCGCTGGCCCTTGTGCTCGATCTCGATCTCGGTCAGGCCGGTCTCGTCCAAGAGCTTGGTGAGCTCATGGATCAGGTCGTGGTCGACCATCGACGGTTTCGGCGGTTTTGCCATCATATTCCTTCGTTGCGCGCGATGTTATCCGAAAACCAGTTCCCACTTTTCGGGATCACGCGCTATTTCCGCTTCATTTCTTTTCCTTGGCGCCGACGAGGTGCGCCAAGCCCGTGATCGCCAGGGCGTAGCCGTCAATCCCGAAGCCCGCGATCACCGCCTTGGCCGCCTTCGACACATAGGAATTCTGCCGGAAACTTTCACGCGCGTGAATGTTGGTGATGTGAACTTCGACCACCGGCATGCTTACCGCCAAAAGCGCGTCGAGAATGGCGATCGAGGTGGTGGTGTAGCCGGCCGGATTGATCACCAGGCCGGCCGCCTTGTTGGCCTGCGCTTCCTGGATCCAGTCGACCAGTTCGCCTTCGATGTTGGACTGGCGGAACACGATGTCGAGCCCGAAGCGCTTAGCGGTTTCCCGCGCGAGCTCCTCCACGTCGGCGAGCGTGGCGCGGCCGTATTTTTCCGGCTCCCGGCTGCCAAGCAGGTTCATATTGGGGCCGTTGAGGACGTAGACGGTCTGAGGCATGCAGGAGCGGCCGGCCATTCGGTGAAGGAAAACGTCGGCGCTTTTTATAGGTGGCCCTGAGCGCAAGGGGAAGCCAGGATCAGGGATCAGTAATCAGTGATCAGTGATCAGAAGGAAAGTACAGTCTGATTACTAGTTACTCTCCCCTGGTCAGACCGCCATGGTTTCGGCGGCGACCCAGTCGATCACCTCCTTCATTACCGTTAACCTTCTTTTGCCCGGCGCCTTGGCGCGGGTGAAAATGTCGATCTGCCGGTCGCCGCTGGTGCCTTCGGCGAGAATGCGGTTAAGCCGGTCGACCTCACTTACGCAACCAAAGGCGGCAATGTCGTCGGCGATAAACTCGCGCACCTGGCCGAGCCAGGACTTGGCCGACATCGGCGTACGGGCGAACGGATCGACGAAAGTGGCGGCGATGCCGTAGCGCTGGGCGTGCCACTTGTTTTCCCAGGTAATGGCGCGCCCAACCCGGTCGAAGCCGGCATTGATACCGCGGTTGCGGTCGAGCGCGCGCACTAGGCAGCGGAACAGCGCGGCAATTGCCACCGTATCGTCGAGCCGCGTGCAACTGTCGGCAGTCCGCAATTCGATAGTTGGATAGTTCGACGACGGCCGCATTGCCCACCAGATATAACTCGCGTCCGGGATGATTTTGGCGCCGACCAGCGCATCGACGTATTCGCGATAGTCCTCGTTGGTGCGGAACAGCGGGGGCAGGCCGGTACGCGGCAACTCGTCGTAAGCCGCCAGCCGGTAGCCCACTAGACCGGTGAGGTGGCCTTGCCAGAACGGCGACGACGTCGATAGCGCGAGCAGCAGCGGCAGGTAAGGCGTCAGCCGCATGATCAGATTGATGCGCGTGGAGATATCCGGCACCTCGACATGGACGTGCATGCCGCAAAGCATGTTGCGCATGCCGATCATCTGCAGGTCGTCCATGATCGCGCCATAGCGCGCCTTCGGTGTCATCAATTGTTCGGGCCAGAAGGCAAGCGGGAAGGTGCCCATGGCTGCGAGCCGCAGCTTAAGCTCGGCGGCTGCATGCCCGAGCGTGCGGCGGTAGTGGACGAGGTGCGCGCGCGCCTCTTTCACGCTTTCGCAGACCGGCGTGACCACCTCGATCTGCGATTGCAGCATCTCGGTCTTCACGCGGTCGCCGAGTGCCTTGTGCGCGCGATTGAGGAAGCGCTTGTCGATGCGGCGCACGGCGCGGCGCGTGCGTGCGTCGAACACGAAATATTCCTCTTCGATACCGAAGGAATACATGGCCCCACTATCCGTCGCCTGACCGGCGCTATCCTGACGCAAAAACGGCCGCCGGGCGACAAGGCCGGGCGGCCGTTTTGCGGGGGTGTGGATGACGCGCGGGCGCGGGATGCCGTCAGCAGGTCTCCTTGCCGCAGCGCGCGGTGTTGATCTTTTCCTGCAGCCCTTTCAGGCCGATGGCGCCGACGATGACGTTGTCGCCGATCACGTAGCTTGGCGTGCCGTTCAAGCCCAGCGCCTCGGCGAGTTTGAAGTCATGCTGCAGCGTCTTCTGCACCTCGGGGCTTTTCAGGTCCTTTTCCAGCCGCTCCATGTCCAGGCCGACTTCCTTGGCGACGGCGCGCGCGCGCGCCCCGTCGGCGTGACCGCGGCCGCCGAGCAGCTTCTGATGGAATTCGAGATATTTCTTGCTGGTCTTGTCCTGCATGCGCACGGCGACGGCGACCTTGGCGGCCTCCACCGAGCCCGGTCCGAGCACCGGGAATTCCTTGAGCACGACCTTGAGCTTGGGATCGTCCTTGAGCAGCGTGAGCATGTCGCTCATGGCGCGCTTGCAGTAGCCGCAATTGTAATCGAAGAATTCCACGAAGGTGACGTTGCCCTTCGGATTGCCGAGCGTGACCTGGTCGGGTGAAGAAAACAGCGCCTTGGCGTGGGCCTTCACGGCAGCCTTATGCTTTTCGGCCTCCGCCGCGGTGTGCCGCTTCTCAAGCTCGGTCATCGCCTCCTGTAGCACTTCCGGATGCGTGACCAGGTAGTCATGCACGATCCGTTCGATATCGCCACGCTGGGCCTTTGAGAACTCGGCCGCGCGCACGCCGTGCGGCACGATGGCGATCAGCAACGCGGCACAGACGGCGGCGAGCAGGCGCGGAATCGCAAACATTGTTTTGGTCCTTGTTGTCGTCGTCAAACTATCAGTTTTTGCGGTTGGGAGTCTTAACGCTCACGATATCGTCGGCGCGCACCCAGGCCGGCGAGCCGACCGGCAGGCGGTGCTTGGCGCGCTCGGCCAGCTGGCGCGCGGTCTTGGTGTCGCCGCGCGCGAAGGCGGCCTGCGCGGAGGCAAGATCGGCATGGGCGAGATCGCCCTTGCGGCCATAGGCCATGGCGAGCTGCGCATAAGCTTCAGGCATTTCCGGCTCGCGGCGCAACGCCGAGCTTAATAGTGCGACGGCTTCCCCGGCGAATTGCTTGTTGTTGGTGGCGATCAGCGACTGCCCCAGCATGATTTCGATCAGCGGCGCGCCATGCGAGAGTTGCACCGCGCGGCGTAAGGGAGCGATCGCCGCGTTCGGATGGCCGCCTTCCAACAGGACCTGGCCCTTGAGTTCCTCGAAATAGGGATTGTTGGGCTCGCTTTTGATCAGCCCGTCAATCTGCGCGACCGCCTGACGCGGGTCGCCGTGCCGGTATGTGGAGATGGCGCGGGCATAGCGCGCCGGCAGGCTTTGGTTGCTGAGCGGATAGCGCCGCAGCGCGGTGCTCTGCGCCTCCAGGAAGCCCGACAATTTCGCCCGCATCAGATCGTGACGCAGCTGCAATGCGGGCGGGTCAGTGACGTTCCAATAGGGACTGGCCTTGGCGATTTGCACGAGCGTAGCCACGCGGTCGGCCGGCATCGGATGGGTTTGCAGATAGGGATCGGCGCCTTGCGAACGGAACAACGAGTCGTTGGCGAGCCGCTCGAACAAATCCACCATGCCCCGGGGCGACTGATGCGTGGCATTGAGGAATTTTACGCCGGCATGGTCGGCCTGGTCTTCCTGGGTGCGCACATAGGCGAGCAGCGAGCGCTGGATCGCCGACTGCGGCGCCATGATGGCGGGGGCTCCGATCTGTCCAATGCTGCTATTGCCTCTGGCGGCCTTCGCGCCGGCCACCATGGCGCCGACGCCGAGCAGCAAAGCGACGATCGACTGGGTCTGGGCCTGGGCGAGCCTTTCGCGCAGGCGGATCATGTGGCCGCCGGCGAGGTGGCCGGTTTCATGCGCGAATATGCCGATGACTTCGTTCGGCGTCTTGGCGTCGAACAGCGCGCCGGCGTTGATGAAGATATGGCGGCCGTCCATGACGAAGGCGTTGAATGCGCGGTCGTTGAGGATGACCACCCTGACGTTCTGCTTGGCGAGGCCGGCGGCTTTCAAGATTGGCCGCGCATAGTCGCGCATCAGACTTTCGATCTCGGTGTCGCGGATGACCGGCAGTCTGCGCTGGGCTTGTTGGGCGTGCGCGGAGGTCGTGGCGGGTCCGGCGCCAACAATGGCCACGGCTGCCGCGGTGACGAACGCCAGGGCACGGGCTGCTGGCGCGCTGCGTCGCGCCCTGATAGGTGTCGCGTTCTCGATCATGCCGATCTATGCGAACTTCGGAATGAGGACACTCGGTTGGCGTGAAGCTAGTGACGCGCCCCCAGAGGGTCAACGCGGGCCGCGGTCACGTTTATGCGGTCCGTAAAACACGCCGTCACCAAGCAAACCGGGGAATACGGCAACAGCGGGGCGGTGGCCCCAGCGCAAAGCCAATCAAGGGCCGATAATGATGCTGGAAGCGGCAAAACGCCTGTTAACGCCTTCCCGGCGCAGCAATGTGCCGCCCTTCATCGTCATGGATGTGATGGCGGCGGCGGCGCTCAAGGAGGCGCAAGGCGCCCGCGTTGTCCATATGGAGGTGGGCCAGCCGGCAGCGCCCGCGCCGCGCACGGCGATTGCCGCGGCACAACGCGCGCTGGCGAAAGGCCGCATCGGCTATACCGAGTCGCTCGGCATTCCCTCGTTGCGCGCCCGCATCGCCCGCCATTACGAGCACACCTACGACCTGGCGCTCGATCCGGGCCGGGTGGCGGTGACCACCGGTTCCTCCGGCGGCTTCATCCTGGCGTTCTTGGCGCTGTTCGAGCCGGGCGACCGGGTGGCGCTGGCCAATCCCGGCTATCCGCCGTACCGACACATTCTGACCGCGCTCGGTTGCGAGCCGGTGCTGATCAAGACCGGGCCTGAGACGCGCTGGGCGCTGTCGGCCAAGGTGCTGCTCGACGAGCATCGCCGCAATGCCCTGCAAGGCGTGGTGATCGCGAGCCCGGCCAATCCGACCGGCACCATGATGGAGGCGGATCTGCTGACGCGGCTGATCGCCGTACTGGAAGCGGAAGGCATCAAAGTGATTTCCGACGAGATCTATCACGGACTCGACTATGCTTTCGCGGCCGAGACCGCGGCCAACGTCTCGCAGCGCGCGCTGGTGATCAATTCATTCTCCAAATATTTCTGCATGACCGGCTGGCGCATCGGCTGGATGGTGGTGCCGGAGTCGCTCGTGCGCACCATCGACCGGCTGCAAGGCAATCTGGCGATCTCGGTGCCGACGCTGGCGCAAGTTGCGGCGGAAGCCGCCTTCGACGGGCGCGAGGAGATGGAAACGGTCAAGCACGGCTACGAGGAAAACCGCCGGATACTGACGGAGGGCCTGCCCAAGGCCGGGCTCGACAAGTTCCTACCCGTCGACGGCGCCTTCTATCTCTACGCCGATATTTCGCGTTTCTCCGACGACAGCCTGGATTTTGCCAAGCGCATGCTGATCGAGGCGGGCGTGGCGGCGACCCCCGGCATCGATTTCGATCCCGTCAACGGCCACAATTTTCTGCGCTTCTGCTACGCCGGTTCGGCCGCCGAGATGCACGAGGCGGTGGAGCGGATCGGCGGCTGGTTGAAGTGTTAATCATCCGGCGCAAGGATTTCGCCGACTAGCTCGCGAGGCGGGTCTTTTCCTTTGCGAAAGGGCTCAAGCCTAGCCAGCCGTGGATCGAACGCGTCATTTCTTTGTCGCCGGCTAGTTCGATGTTGTCGGCGTCGATCTCGGCCTTCAGCGTCGTATGCCCCATCCAGACGGCGGTCATGCTGCGCAGCGTGCTGCGCACGTAGAGATCGATCTCGAAACCGGGGTCGACGCTGCACAGATCGACGTCGCGGCCATCGATAACCAGCCACCAGGTGTCGCGGCCGGCGCTCAGCTCGGGATAGACGAATTGCACCGTGCATTTGCGCTTGGGAAGCGATGTGGGCCTGATGTTGCGGCGCATGTCCCACATCAGCAGCGAGGGGTCGAGGTTCTTCAGCGTGAGCGAGGATTCGACCCACCTTTGACCCCAACCGCCCAGCGACATGATCACGTCGCGCAAATCCTCGCCCGCTTTCGTGAGCTTGTACTCGGCAATGCCTGACTGGCCAGTTGCGCGCGCTGAAATGACGCCGGCGTCCGCCAGTTCCTTCAGCCGCTTCGACAGCAGCGTCGGCGACATCTTCGGCACGCCGCGCCGCAGATCGTTGAACCGCGTCGAGCCGCTGAGCAGCTCGCGCAGCAGCAGCGGCGTCCACTTCGAGCAGACGATCTCCGCCGCCATGGCGACCGGGCAGAACTGGCCGTAGTTGCCCTGTTCGGTTTGCTTGGGCATGGCGTGCTCCTTGAAACGTTGCGGCACAATTCGCGGACGCCCGCGTAGTAGTACAGATGAATTTCGCCGGGTAGTACAGAAAGTGTAGCGAAATTCCATAGCCCGCCCATGCGCCGCCAGAAAATGCGAGCGTTTACAGGGGCATCGGTCAAGCGATCACATTGTCCGGAGCGGGCCCGTCCAGTTCCTGGACTGGAGCGCGGCGGCGTTCTGCTGAGAGGTTGCGGTCAGGTCGCGGGCTATTCCCGCGTCAAACTCAGGAGATCGACGACAATGACCGTTTACGTAATCGCGGACATCAAGGTGACGGACGACAAATGGGTGCCATCCTATGCCGCTTCGGTACACGAACTTGTGCACAAGCATGGCGGCAAATATCTGGCGCGCAGCGGCAATGTGCAGACGATGGAGGGCAAGCCGCTCGATACCACCCTCATCGCGCTCATGGTGTTTCCTTCGGCGCAAGCCGCCAAGGCCTTCGTCAGCGATCCCCAATACGCGCCATTCGTGGCGGCCCGCCAGCGCGGCAGTGTAAGCCGCTTCCAGCTGATCGACGACACGGATCTCGCCGGAACGATTTCATATCTGCCCAAGGCGGCGTGAAGAAGGATGCGATGACCAAATTTTCGTGATCGCTCACCGCCGTCGGCCCGCAAGAGCCGGCGGCGGCGCAACTTGCGTGGGCTAAAACTCAACGTCCAATTCGACCACCTCGTCCGGCTCGGCTTGCGCGCCGGCCAGCCATTGCTGCATCGCCGGCATCGCCATCACCGCCTCACAATAGGCGGCGCAGTCGCTGTCGAGCTTGACGTCATAAGTGAGGAAGCGCGTCGCCACCGGCGCAAACATGGCGTCGGCCATGCCGGGGCTGGGCCCGAACAGGAAGGTGCCGCCGTGCATATCGAGGCATTCGCGCCAGATGAAGACGATGCGGTCGATGTCGGCTTGTGCCCCGGCCCAGACCTTGAAGCCGGGATGGTGCGCCTTCAGGTTCATCGGCAGCGCCGAGCGCAAATTGGAAAAGCCGGAATGCATCTCGCCCGAAACCGAGCGGCAATGCGCGCGCGCGGCCAGCGCCTCGGGCAGCAGCCCGGCGTCGGGCAGGATCTCGTTGAGGTATTCGGCGATGGCCAGCGTGTCCCAGATCTTGATGCCGTTATGGGTCAGGCAGGGCACCAGGAAGGACGGCGACAGCAGCAGCAGTTCGGCGCGGGTGGAGGGGTCGTCGCTGGCGACCATCCGCTCCTCGAAATCGAGCCCGGCCATCTTGCACAACAGCCAGCCGCGCAGCGACCAGGTGCCATCGTTCTTGCTGGCGATGGTGAGCGTTGCCTCGGCCATGCGGCTAATGCGTCCTAATTGATCATGGCCCGGCATCGATGAGCTTAGACGAGAGGAGTGCCCAATCAACAGTTTCCCTTGGTGCAAAAAGGCATGGCAGCTGCCTTTTCCCCAGGCGGCCACGTCGCCAATTTTATCTCGCAGTGCAACATAAAATGCTCTAGGCCACGTGGACAAATTTGAGCCAGTAACGAGCTGAAGCCAAGGACAGCATGCCGAGGAAGCTATCGGCGAGTTGGTCGTAGCGGGTGGCGATGGCTCGGTTGATCTTGAGGTGACCGAACATG
>Ga0307428_1000211_pt1 | contig 45913 bp, 48 predicted proteins | sample SalMarWE160240MG_FD_202161 | JGI IMG/M metagenome (GOLD analysis project Ga0307428, IMG submission 202161) | Salt marsh sediment microbial communities from the Plum Island Ecosystem LTER, Massachusetts, United States - WE1603-240 | ecosystem: Environmental > Aquatic > Marine > Intertidal zone >...
AATTAGATATGAAACTTTATATAAAAAACAGTAACGGACAATTAGAAGAAACAACCCTTATGCAAATACTTAAAAAAGCACTTGATAAAGCTGGATTTAATACTTATAAAAATGGCAAATTGTAATAAATGCGGAAAACAGACAATGACGATGAGTGGTTATTTAACACTTAGACCTGATGCAGAACCTTATGAAAGTGGCAAAGAGGAAAGCCCGAGAACTGATGTAGATATAGTTGAAAAATATATTATTGCACAATACTGCGAAAATTGTGATGAAGTTGTAGAAACGTTTAATGAGTAGTGAATTGGCAAAAGAAAGCTAACTTAAAAATAAAACATATGAGTAAACAACGACAAGCTTTTGAATATATTATACCAATGGCAATGAATATTGATAAGTTCAAATTAATGCGTAACCAGGTTATTGTAGAATATGATCCTAAACAAGTAGAAAAAACGCCAAGTGGTATATACGCTCCTGTTGGAGCTTTGAATCATGATATCGCTGCTAATTTTGTTCCCCGTGTTGGTAAAGTTTTTAAATTACCAAAGATGTTGTATTACAATAAAAAGGACATGGCTAATAGTATGCGTTGGAAAACTGAAATTGAAATTGAGATTGGTGATACAGTATGGATGAATCATGTGACGGCTTTAGACTCACAGTATACTTTTAAGGGTAAGAATTATAAATTGATCAATTATGAGGATATAGTTTGTGCTAAGAGAAACGGTAAAGTAATTATGATTAACGGGTATATTCTATGTAAACCAGTTTTTGAAATAAAGAAAGCTTTAATATTTGAAAAGAAAGAAGAAATTCTCACACATGCTGTTGTAGAATATATTGGTAAGCACATTGAAGAATATCAAGATCCTCGAAGGTGTGAGAGTGATAGTATAAAAGTAGGTGATACAGTTGTTTTTGACAAAAGAGCTCTTGGAAAAAAAAGATATCTTGAATCAGATTACTTTCATGTATTAGATGGTAAACCTCACTTGGTTGTACAGCGTTATATGATAGCTGGTATAATCAATTAACTGTTTAGTTTTTAACTTAAAAAATTAGACAAAAGAAGTTAGGCAAATTTTAAAAACACCCTGATTATAACTTTGTGGGTAAACCAACGAACCCACAAATGCGAGCTAATCAAAGTAAACTTAAAAAAATTGATTTTAAAGGCTGGAAATATGCTGAAATTATTGGTTTGCCTTTAAATCAGAAAGTCTTATCTATTTATCCCCATTTTAAACGCTATCCTGAATTAGATTCAAAGAATATAAAATTTAAAAGATTATCTTTTGATAAGGTTCTACGGTATATCATGATATACTATTCAAACAATATTCTGAGATTTACTATTCCTGAAGTCATACGAAGAAAAAAAGAAGCTGCCTTTCTTGCTGGTTTTGTTTATGGTAAAGAAAACAAGTTCGGTCCAGATGTGGAAGACATGTTATTTTGTCGTAATTCTGAAATAAATAAAATGATTGTCAGGTTCATACGTAGAAGTGAGAACAAAAAGTTTATGCAATTATGTGTGTTTGAAGAAGCAAGAGCTAAACAAATGCAAAAGTTAATTGACGGAATAGGAGAAAAGGAAAAAGAGCTTACAAAAGTTGTTATTGATAATGTCAAAACTCTTTCTGAGGATATTGAGACACTTGAGAACGACATCCTTAATGAAGATAAAAACGAAGAGCTAATAGAAATGCTTTATGATGAAGTAGACTACAATAATCTTGGATTATCGCCTGAAGAAATAGCAGAATTGAATCATGAAGGATCTACAGATCAGGTGTTGAAAGATCCATATCGAAGCAAATATGATGGGTCAAAACAACGCAAGAAAATTCACGGGAAATAATGAACTTAGAACAAGCCATTAAAAAATATGAAGTTGGATTGCGAGAAGATGTTATTTGGTCTTATAAAGATGCAGATGAATATATCTATATCAATGAAGAAGATGAAGATTTACAGAAGTGGCGTATAAAAATGCCTGAGCCACCAGATTGGGCAAAACTAAAAAATTTCGGAAAACATGCCAGGGACCAGGTGTTTGTTTATGAACAAATGCCACAACGACTTGAAAACCTAGTTAATGAAATAAAAGTAAAAATAGATAATAGAAGAAATCATCATTTTTCAGAACCTCAGATTGAAAGAATGTTTCATAAAACTTTATGGGATACTCTTAGAATGAAAAAAAGAGATTACGAAGATGAAATAGAATGGATTCAGGCTCAATGGTATTATTTATTGAATGGTCAGTGGCAAATGATTCACGGTAAACCTGTTTATATTGATGGATGGAATTTTGCCTTTCTTAATTATTGGCCTCTTGAAGGGACTGGTAAGTTACCTGATTATAGACAACGTGATATGAAATGGTTTCATGCGCAACGTTATGCTTATACAACTACTGAAACAGTCGATTATGATGAAATACTGGACGAAAACGGGGGCGTTACTTATAAGATAGCTCTACTTGAAGATGGAACACTCCGTATGAGAGATATGGGGCATCGAACATCTTTTGGTACAAACAACCTAAAGGGTAGGCGTGTAGGTGAAACTTCGAAAACTGCATGTATAAATTATTTTATTGCAATTATAAATTTTGATGTTAATTGTGGGTTACAGGGTAATTTAGAGAGTACAGCTTCAGATATTTATGAAGAAAAACTTCTGTATGCTTTCAATAAATTACCGTTCTTCTTTGTACCAATGATGCCTACAAATAATAATTCAACAGGACTCTTTTTTGCGGGTTTAAGAAGTAAGGGAGGACTTAATAGTAAAGTTGGTTTTGCTACAACATCCAGGAAAGAATTTTATGATCAAAAACGTTTAGATTTTATCCAGGTGGAAGAGGCGGGTAAAACTAAATTAGAAGATTGTATTGTAAGGCACGGGGTATTAAAACGGTGTGTTGCTGAAGGAGCTTTAATAAAAGGATTAATGATTTATTGTTCTACGGCTGAGGATATGGATCATAATTCAGGCCAGAAGTTTGAGGCATTAAGTTATGATTCGTTTTTTGAAGAAAGGTTAATTAATGGACAAACAAAGAGCGGTCTTTTGGTAGTTTATTTCCCCTATTATGAGGCATACGCTGGTTTTATTAATAAATGGGGTGAACCTATAATTAACACCCCAACTGAAGAAGAAATTCCTTCCATGGCTATTATAAAACGTAATCAGAAAGGTGAGATAATGGGTGCTAAGGAATATCTCGAAAGCATAGAAGAGGATTTAAAAAAGAAAGGAGCTTTAAGAGAACTTGCACAACATCAAAGACAACATCCAAATAGATTTAGGGAATGTTTTGCCTTAGCAATTGCCGGAAGTAATTTTAATATAGATATTCTAAAAGACCGAATAACTGAGTTGAAAATTATGAAGGATAAAAAAATTATTATTGGTGATTTTTATTGGCTTGGCGCAAAGTATGAAAGTAAAGTTGCATTTATAGAAAATCCTCAAGGGAAATGGTATGTATCACGACAATTAGGCTCATTAGAAACTAATCAGTCTATAAATTATGACGGTTTCAACAGAATGCCCAGGTTTGATTCTGGATTTATATTGAGTGCTGATGCTTATAGATTTGATGAAACAGACACTTTTAGGGAGTCTCAGGGCGGAATTGCTGTATTTGAAATGTATAATCCAACTCTTGATGGAGATAAGGAAAACGCTAAAGATTACGTGAGTGAAAGATTTGTTGCAACTTATTTAGGTCGAGAACTCACAAAAGAATTGTACGCAGAAGAAGTTTTGAAAGCTGCTCTATATTACAATGCATTAGTATATCCTGAAATAAATGTAACAATTGTACAAGATGTTTTCTTAAAACTCGGATATAGAGGTTATTTACATTTCGATGTTGATGATAATGGATATAAGAAAAAGAATTGTGGTTTTAATACCGCTGGTCCAATTATCAAACAGAAGATGTTTACTTACGTTGATACCTGGATAAACCTACATGCACATAAAACATATCATAGAAGATTACTTGAAGAGTGTTTATTAATCCGGGGACCTAAATACACGAAAGATTTTGATTTATTCGTAAGTATGGCAGGAGCGTTATTAGGAGCACATTCAAAATATACAGAATACATTCGGAGATTTTCAGATGCAGATGGAGTTGAAGTAGGATCTTTTTGGGGCAAATCTGAAAGTGCCTAGCGTTGTAATTTTGTTTTAAATCACAACTACAATGAGTGAAAGTATAATAGCTGTATTATCCAAGGCAAAGATGTCAGGAAAATACAAATCAATGGGAAAATATAAGTTTCCAAGTTATGAAGAGGTTGATCCTAGAGAGAAAGATTTGCCTGAGTATAGCGCAAATGTAGTAAAAGCAGCGTATAGTGCTTTGATGAGGGACAGAACCTCTATGCCTACAGATTATTATAATTATATACAAGTACTTAGAGATTATGGGTCGGGCAATCAATCACAAACATATTATTCAAATAGGTTAAAAGAGGCTGAACCAGGAACTTCAACTAATCAAAGTGGAGAATCTACGCTTAATAGTAGTTATTCGTTAGAAAGCAAGAGGAAAGGCGATGATAATATTCAGCATAAAATTTTATCTGTGATGACAGCCTTAAAGTCAAGTGTTCACGGTATGTTAGATGAATTCGAAGAAGATATTTATATAAATAGTATAGATAATGAATCGGGAGCTGAAGAAGAACGTTTGATGTATGAAGCTTTGTTTGACACTCAAATGTCGCAGTTTACTAAAACAATGCAGGAAACTTATAATTTACCTATCTATCAGGATACGGGTATGCCTGTTGATATTTCTATAGAAGAACTTCAGACTTATAAAGAAACTGGCGGTTTCAAGACTGCATGGGCAGAGTCTATGGAAGAAGCAATTCGTTTTACAGAGGAATATAGTAATTGGAATGATGTTTTAAAAAGGAAATTTATTGATGATTTTGTTGATATTAATTTTTGTTCAGGACGTGTAGTACATGATTTATCAACGGGATTAGATAGATGGGAGTATGTTGATCCAGCAAATTTTGTTATCCAATATTCTCAGGATAGAACATTTGATGATGCTGAATATGCAGGTTATTTTACGCTAGAAAAAATTGGAACTCTTGCAGAGAAAGGATTTAACACACAGGATTTAATTAGTGCAGCAGAAAATTATGAAAATTTATGGAACAATCCTACGGATGTTGATTGGGGATCTGTAAAAAGCTCTATAAGTTTGACAGATAAAATATTTGAATTTAAAATACCTGTTTTTCATTTTCAATGGATCGATGTAAATGTAAAACGTATGTTAAAGTTCAAAAATAAATTTGGTAAAAATGCTATTTATGATATTGATTTTAACGATAAAGAAATAAAACCATTATCTGATTATAAGAAACGTAAAGGAATTGATCAAGAAGAATTAAGGACACGAATAAAAAAAGCTTATCAATGTTCTTGGGTTGTTGATACTGAAATGGTTTATGATTTTGGACCAGTACCAAATCAAGGCAGAAAAAGTAAGACTGAAGCAAAACTTTCATATGTAGCTTGGAGAGGTTTAACAACTAATAGGAAAATGATTTTTGGTTCAATAACTGAAAGTGTTATTCCATTACTTGATCATTTACAGATAGCCTGGTTAAAATATCAGGATGCTATGGTTAAAGCTCATCCAGGCGGTTATGCTGTGAATTTAAGATTACTTCAAAACTTGAAAGTAGGTGGAAAACTTATTGATCCCCTAGAAGCTTATAAGATGTACTATAAAACGGGAGTACTCCCTTATATGGATACACCTATGGGTGAAAATTATAAAGGTGGCTCTGTTATACCATTAACAAGGATAGAAGGAACTCAGGGTGAGTTGATGAATGTAATACAAACTGAGATAGCTTTTGTAATACAAATGATTGAACGTATAACGGGAATTGCACCAGCTTCAATGGGTGTTGCCCCTGATGCCAATCAACCTGTAGCAAATACTCAGATGGCATTGCAGGGAACGAATAATATTTTAAAGCCAGGAATAAATGGTGTTTTTGATATTAAGGAAGGTTTAGCGTATGAAACATCGCGAAGAATACCTATTCTTTGTAGGAATGTTAAAAGTAGTGCTGAATCATTATCAAGGATTATAGGACCAAAAAGTGTTGAAATTTTAAAAGAGGCTGAAAGAAATGGGGCTGAATATGGATTATATATGGAAGCAAGGCCGGATGGTCAGGATAAACAAGATCTTATAACTATGCTTCAAGAAGCAATGAAACGTGGTAGAGATGGTGAAGCTTCTGTTAATATTGGTCAAGCCATGTATATCATTGAACGGATTAAATCAGGAGGTAACTTTAAAAAGTTACAACGCCAGGTTGATATAATGATACGTAAATCTGAAGAAATGGCTTTTGAAAAAAAGAGAATTCTTATTGCAGAGCAAAATCAACAGCAAGCGCAAATGGAGAAAGCAAAAAATCAAACCAAGATGCAAGAAAAGCAGCTTGACACTCAGAGCGAAATTGCTATTGATAATAATAAATCTAAGAATAAGATTATGGAAATTCAGGTTGAAAAAAATATTGAAATCAAACAAGCTCTAATGAAACAAAGGATGGAATTAATAACTGCCCATCAAAAGCAGGAATTTGAAAAAGAAAAATTGTTGGCTGATAGAATGGCTAAAAGCCCTGTACTCTAATCATAAAATTATTAAAATGGGATACCAAGAAGAAATTGACAATATAAATCAAAGGCTTGCGGATATGGATTATGTACAAGCAAGAATGGCTGAACAAGGTATTGGTTTAGGTGAATATGATTTAGATTCTTTAGCAAGCTTAAGAGCCAAAGAACGAATAAAGGAAGAAGAAATTGCTAAAACACAAGAGGCAGCTAATCAACAAGGAATAATTAATTTACAAGGAACATCCCCTCAAGAACCACCTGTTGTTTCTATAACCTCTAAACCTCAGGAACAGGCTATTGTAAACATAGATGATTTAAAAAAAGGGACTGCTGTAATTGGTGGTGAAATAGCTGCAAAAGATATTAAGGTTAAAGAAGATCCTCTGGCTTCAAAAGATTATATTGAAAAAAGATATTCCGGGGGTGGTATTTTTAGAGCTGGTAAAGCAGGACAACAATTATCAGACATATACGAAAAAAGAGGTACTGCAAAAAAATCTTTATATACTCCTGCTGAAATATATGCAAGACAAAATGAAAAAAATGAAGATCTTGATTTAAGTTATGGAGAAGTTTTTCCTTATCAACAAGAAATGGGAGAAGATTTCCCCCAACTAAAGGAATATCAATCCAAATATCCATTCAAAAAAGTTAGGCAAGTGACTTATAAATCAAATCTTATTGATGGCAAACCAGTAATGACCTTAGAACCTGTGTATGACATGGAGCAAGTTGTTATAGCAGCTCCAAAACAAAGTGAGTTTGTTGGTGATATTAATTATTTATCAAAACACAGGAAAGCTCTTGAAAAATATTTTGATAAAAAAGGAATTCCTGATTGGGAAAAATATCTTAAAAAACCAGAAATAGCAAGAGAAGTTTATGACGTTAAATAAAAATATAATTAATCTAATTTAGGAAACATTGCTTTATATCTTTGTAAATATTCAATGTTTGTATTAACTCTATCTGTAAATGTTATCATCATAAAAGGATCGTCTTTTTCGGGATGGTAAACACTCATAACATTACCTCCTTTAGAGAGTAGAACACTCATTGGACTATTATCTTTTGTTGAATAACCAATTAAAGCCCATTCCCACATTCCCGCCTTTTGGTCAACATTCTTAATTTCATCAATATGAAATTTAAATGCTGACTCAATATCATTAAATACAAAATCTCCTGTAGGTTTTAATGACATTGCATCATTAAAATTTCCCATATAATAAGAATCTATATCTGTAATAAAGAAAGCTTTTGTGAAAAAAGCAGTTAAGTTTTCAGGCGTTTCTAATACATCTATAGAGTCAGCAAATAATAATGCATTAAGGAAGGGATGTTGACCAGACACAGAAAGTGTCATCCACGCGAGTAGAATAATAATAATCGTTTTCATTATAGCAATTTATTTGAGTATACGAATTATAATTTGATAAGTTACAATATATCCTAATATTCTCAAAACCCTTACAAACATTGCCCTTTTAGGGGGTGGCAAATTCTTGATCAGTGCTTCGATATACTTTTGTATACAACCAACTGGATCAAAACAATGAGTGAAACAACAATGTATGATCGTTTGAGAGGTAAAGAAGAAACTCAAACAGCAGAAACGGAAACTACCGAGCAAACTACAGAACAAACTATTCAGCAGAAAGAAAATGCTTCTACTGAGCAGCAAACAACTAACGAAACTCAAACATCAGAAACACAGGATTCAGGGGCGAATCCTTATGATATTGAGAGTTTCAACAAGCATTTTCAACGTTCTTTCAAAGATGAAGAAGAATTAAAAAGTCTATTCGAATTACCTGATAAGTTAAAAACTTATGAGGAACAGGTAGCTGATAAAGAGAGAGCTCTTCAAGAACTTCAAGAAAAGCATAACTCTTTTTTGGATTCAATTGATCCTGAGAAAATATTTACGGATAAAGAAGCAATAACTCTAACGCAGTTAAGGCAGAAATATCCCAATGCTGATATGAATAGTATTACAAATATTCGTAGTAGTGATTTAAACTCAATGGATAAATTGGATGCATTAGTTTTAATTGACAAGCTTACAGTACCATCAAAAGCATCAGACAGTGTTCGACAATCTGAAATACTAAAGGGATTAGGTATAGATTCAGAACCGGATGATCTTACAGAGAATGATAGGTACAGGATTGAAAAAGAATATGTTTCAAAGTCAAATGTTCTCAATGAAATAAAGGATTTTCAGCCAGAATTAAAAAAGTACGACTTTGAAGGAGAACGATTAGCACGTCAAGAAAGATTAACCCAAGAGAAAGAGGCTTTAAAATCTTACAATGAGAAAGCTTTAAAAATCCTTTTAGATGGATTTAAAGAAACTAAAAGTGTTTTCCAAGAAGATGGTAAGGACCATACATACACATTTACCGTTGAAGAAGAATTCAAAACAAAAAACTTCAATGATATACTCGATGCAATTACCACTTCAGGTTTTAAAATAACCACAGAAAACGCACAGGAAGTTGCAAGACAGATTGACAATGAATATTGGTTACAGAACAGAGATAAAATTGTTCGTGATGCTGTTAAGCAAGAAATAGCTAAGGTAAAGGAAGCTACTCATAAAGAGATTCATTCGGATAGCCCAATAAATAAAAATGAAGCACCTGAAGGAGATAAAGGAGAAGCGAAAACTGTGCTTCAATCTATTAGGTCAGGTGAATTCAAAAAACGAATGAGAAACTATTAACTAAAAACTAAACAAAATGGCAGCAGCAACATATCCAACTCCTTTACAGAGGGTTGGTGCATATAATGAGGCTAATTGGAGACCTTTAATGGAGCTTAGGCTCGATCCAGGTTACTTCCTTGAAACCTTTAGATATGGTCTCGGCTCATATTATTTTGATTGGCTCGATATGGCTGAAAGAACCTTGGATTTGACAACTGATAATCCAAAAATTTATGAAGCTCTTGAATGGGAAAATACTATTAAAACAGGCGAAGCAATAGCTGTTTCTGGTGCAGCAGGAGATCCTGTTGTATTTGATATTTCATCAGATGATGTTACAAGTGGTACAATTCCTATTAAAGTAAGTGATGGTATTGTAATTCCTGCTCAATATCAAGCTACTGGTGAGGATAGAATTTATGTCGTAACTGCAATTGGAGCAGGACCGGGATATGAAGTAACAGCAGAACCTTTAAGTGCTGATGGAAATACTATTACTGAATCAGAGGTTTCAGTAGAAATACCAACAGGAACAGTTCTAAAAATTCATAGTAATTATTTTTCAAGAGGTACTGAACTACCTGATGGAAAATATAACTATCGTTTAATTAGAGAATACGAAACTCAGATTATTAAAACTACACGACAATTTGAGGGGGGTATTAATGCTCTTAAATGGTATGAAATTCCTAGTGATGTAGGTCGTACACAAGCATGGTTTGAAGGTCAGGATATGCTTGAATTAGACCATAGAAAAGCTTGTGATGATGCATTGTTCCTTGGTGAGATCAATGATAATACTGCTCTTGTACAGACTTCCCATGTAGGTGGATCTAATGGTCGGAAAGCTACTAAAGGACTTTGGAACTGGGGTAAAGAAGTTGGACAACCACTTGATTATGCTGGTGGATGGGATATGAGTTATTTTTATGATGTTAAAGATTTGTTCTTAGCCAAAAACGTAGTTGCTCGTGAAGCAATGTTTGCTCTTGGAACTGACCTTTTAAGATCAATTGAAGAATCTAACCTAGATTGGATTCGTGAATACTCAGGAGGATCTAATTTAATGAGATCTGCTGATGAATTAGGAATTGAAACAAGCCGTGTTAAAGTAAATGGAATTCTTTTCCAACTTCATGAACTAATGTCATTTGGCAACCCACTCCGTTATGGAAACCAGACTTATAACTTTAGTAAGAATGGTATAATTATTCCTGAAGGACAAGAAAGAAGTTCTTATTTAGGTAAAGAAGAACTTCATCCCAATTTCATGATTGGATATCTTAACAATAATGGGGAAAACAGAAGAAAAATCATTAATGTACTTGATGGTACAACAGGCCGTTCAACACCAACAAGTAGGTTTGATACATCTGAAACATATGCTTTAACTGAAATGGCAGCAATTGTCCTTCGACCTGAGCAATTAATCACTGTTGAACCTGAATAAAATAAATATGGTGTGGCATAACGCCATACCTTTTTTTTAACCAAACCAACGAGAAATGTTTATAGTAAATGGTGAGATTCTGCACAAAAAAACTCATGAAAAAGAATGGGAATGGATGCAGAAAAAATTCGAAGAAATTAGAAATTCCGGTAAGAAAACTTATACGTTTTCAGCTTTTAGAAAACGAGCAATGTTTTTACGTGAAGATGGTCGAATGATTCCACAACAACAACGGACACGTTTAGTATCTGTTACCGGTTTTACAAATGAACCTACAGATTTATATCAAACATGGGTTTACGCTACAAGTATGAATGCTCTTGAGTCTGACGGTTCAGATGGATATAAAGTTAAACGAGGGACAATGCGACTTGAGTTTGATACAACTTTTAGCGTGGAAAAAGATATTGAATTAATATTTTTCTTTCTTCATATATCTGGAAACCGACATGTAAAATTTGTTGATCATGATGCTAATCGGAAAAAACGAATATCTGAAACTGCTTTAGAGGTAAAAGCAAGTAATCTTATTTATAATGATGAATCACCTATACATCCAACACAAGCAGGTACGGAAGATAAAATAAGAAATGTTGCTTTAGCGTGGGGTGTGAAAGATGCGTTAAAACAAGATATCTTATATGTTATGGATGAGCTTTGGACTAAAGTTAAGTCTAGTGAAAAAAATAGGCGATTAACTAAGAAAGGCTATAAAGAATTTATTGATGACGTAAGACAATATTCGGATGTAGAACAGCGGTCGCTAATTGTTACAGCAATTAATAAAGGATATTTGATATATAAAAACTTTGTTTGGTTGTTAAAAACTTCGGGTGGCTCAGAAACTATATTATGCGGTGTACCTAGAGCTGATGAAAAAAATAAAGAAGAGTATGTAATTCAATATGTACTTGGAAGTCCTATAGTATTTACAGCAGTAGAAACAGCTCTTAAAGAACCAATTGTTGAAGAGATAGAAAAAGAAAAACCTGATGTTGAGCCAAAACGTTTAAAGCGATATGAATTACTTAGTGAAGCTAAGAAGCTTGGCTGGACAGGCAAATTATATAAAGAAATTTCTACAATGAACAGAGAAGAATTACAAGAATTAGTCGATGAAGGTAGAGTACCTGAAAAAGAAAATTCATAAAAAGTTCCGTTGGTTTTTTTTCAAGTCCTTCAACAGTGATGTTGAGGGGCTTTTTATATCAGGCAAATTCGGTGGTAGCTATCGCTGTAAATTTGCAAAAAAATAAAGTAAATGGCAACGCAAGCAAGTACATTCTCAGGAGTACTTGAGATTTATAACAATAGATATCATCATTAGTAAGGATGTAAATCTTGCAGCTCTTAAACCATTCATTTCAGATAAAACCGCTATGGAAGTAGCACAAAGTAAAAAATCATAGGGCAAAAGTTTAGATCTTATTACACACTAACTTTGATAAAAACAATTAGGCCATGGCCACTTTAGCTGATACTCTTTCGAGAGCTTTTGAAATATATTATAATAGATATCTGGATTCTTTAAATAAGAACTCAAGACGTAATACTGATCGAATAGCAAGTACATGGAATCAAATTAATGCTTTATATGATATTGCGATATCTGCTGTTTATGAAGATAATGGTACTCGTTCACAGGAAGCTTTAGATGAAATAGTTACAATTTTAAATGCTGAGGGAATTATATTAAGCATACTTCCAACTCCACCAGTAGGAATAGGGTTAACAGCTTCTCCAACTACTATATCTGTCCCTACTGATAAAGATGGAAATAATCCCGTTTATTCAAGTGCTTATGCAGATGTTCAAATTACAGAGGGGCAGGCCGTTAGAACAACAGAATGGACTTATTCAATTGGGGTTACTTCGAACGTAGGTGCTAGTATGACTGATAATAGAGTTGTCATATCTTCTTTAACGGCTGATTCAGGTTCAGTTGAAGTATTATGTGATAGAGCTGGTTATTCTCAACTTTCGGTTTATGTTGGAGTTGTAAGATCTAAACAAGGAGAAGATGGAACAGCAGCATGGAGTAAAAATATAGATGATTTATATTATCTTGATGGGAATGTTGGTATTGGAACTAATGCACCAACAAGTCCATTACATATACTTGATTCTGATATACCAGAAATAATTATAGAATGTCCAATATCAAATTTACCAAAGCTAAGATTAAAAAATTCTAATAGTGAGTATGTTTTAAATTGTAGTGATGGATATTTTGTTATAAAAAATGATTTAACATTTGATGACGTTTTTATCATTAGCAATTTTGGAAATGTCACTATTGGTGATGGAGTTCCTGTCTATAAACTTGATGTAAGAGGAGATGTAAATATATCTAGTTCTTCTTATTATAGAATAAATGGAACTCCTGTAATTGGAGAAAGTAGTGGTTTATATTCTTTTGGGTTGGTTAATTCTGCAACTGATGCTAAAATTATTGTAACGGATGCAAATCAAATAATTTTTAGAAGAACTGATTCCTTAGAAAATGCAAGATTTGATGCTAATGGAAATCTTGGAATAGGTACTTCTTCTCCTGCTATCTCTGCTTTGCTAGACCTTGAAAGTACAACCGGAGGCCTTTTATTTCCGAGAATGTCAACAGCTCAAAGGAATGCTCTAACAGGAGTAGGTGGGTTGGTCATTTTTAATTTGGATACTTCAAAACTACAGGTTTATGACGGTATTATTTGGAATGATCTACATTAAAATAATTGAATTAGTAAAAAATGTTTAATAACGGTGAAATATTTAATAATCTTAATACGATAATTCGTAAAGAGAAAGAGGGGCAAACAATAAGTCCGGCACAGTTCTCAGAACTTCTTTTAATGTGTTCATGGGAAAAAGCGAATGCAGATTTCTCTTATTTTGAAGTTAGTCAGATAATAACTGATTCATTACGTTCTCTAATGACTGAGGTTGATATAACAATTACTGGCGGTACAGGTGATATATCTTCAATATCTGATTATTGGCATGTGATAAATGCTAGTCATGCTCAAGGAACAAAATCGCTAACTCCAATTGATATTGTTACAAGTGTAGAATATTCTGAATATGCTCACAGTGATCTTACTCAGCCAACTCTTGAATTTCCTGTTTTAAACATTGATAATGATTCTTTGAAGGTATTACCTATTACAATTACAAACGTCTCTTTACAGTACTTTAAAACCCCTAATGCACCGTTTTTTGATTATTACTTCGATGCTGAAGATAATATACAGTATTTAACAGAAGGGCAAGCTTATACTTTAAAAGCAAATGAAGAGTACAGAGATGGTACAACTTCGGGTATAGTTAATTCTATTAGCGTTGAGTTATCATTTCCTGAAGGAGAACGCTTGCAGGTTCTTTATATGATCTTACAAAAGCTTGGTGTTTCATTAAATGAGCAAGATGCTATGCAATATGGAATGGCACGTGAACAAAAAGAAGAAATGCAATGACAAGAAATGCGCTTATAGAATTAGTTCAACGAAGATTGAAATTTACTGATAGTAAAAAGCAATTTCCAGCTCTTTATGTTCAGGGGGCTATGGATATTGCCTGGCAGCAAATTATATATCAAACTTATGATGAAGATTTTCAAGATATAAATTTTTATACAAAGAAGTTTAGTCCTGTTGCAGTAGTAGAGGACGTTGAAGATGAGTTGTATTATTGTGATTTACCTGAAGAAATGATTCGTTTACCGAGAATTGGAGAGGGTGTTATCGCGGTAAATCAATTAGATTCTAGAGATTCAGATTTTAAACCTTTAAGAGAACAGGATTTTAGATTAATGAGCTCACAAGAAGTTTTTCGTGTTGGTGGTGAAATCTATTATTATGTTGGTTACAAAAGAATTTATTTCGGGGAATCAATGACTAATGAAATTGCAATAACAGGTGTTGAAATTGATATGTGCATTCCTTTTTCTAAATATGATCTAGATGAAGAATTACCTCTTCCTTCAGGGCAGAGTAATGTCTTTGTCGAAATGACACTTAATTACTTAGCGGGTACTCCCGCTGTAAATACAGAAAATAAAAACTCTTCATAATGGTAGGACAGAAATCGGGGGCATTAGCCACATTAAAAGAAGTGTCTGACGGTATTTTACTTAAGTCAAACATACCTGAGAGTAAAGCTGTTCAAGTTAAACAGTTTGTTATTGATGGTTATAGGGAATTAAATTTGGTTGTATCTGATGAAGGTCGGGTAAGAGATTTATTTACTATGGATGATAATTATATAATTGAGTTACCAGATGATCTTCTGGTACTTTACGATATATATGTTCCTTATGAAAATGGTATTTGGTCCTTAACTCAACGTAAAGATATTCCTGTCATTACAGAAACGTTATTAGGAGCTGAAGTTATACCAGATGAATGGGGAGGTGGTAGAGATATTATGCATGGTACGGGTGCTTATTACCAAACAACAGGGGGAAGAAATTATAAAGGATATTATACTGTTGACTCTGAAAAACGAAGAATTCATTTTAGAAATATGGATCGTTCTGAAGTCATGTTGGATTATGGAACTAGTGGAATTGAGAGAACAGAGACCACATATATTCCTATGAAGATAAAACCGGCTCTTGAAGCTTATGTAATGATGGAAGCTTCAGCCTTCGGTATTATAAATATAAATGAGTACGAGCTTCATAAAGATCGCTATGAGAGGCAGAAAAGTATATTAAGGTTGCTTGACTTTAATCTAACTGCTTTTACGGATGCAGTCTATGAAACTATGAATGGATCATACAAACGATAATTATGGCAAGTGAAATTTATGATGGAAAGGTATTTCAAGGTTCGGGTTTAGATTCGGATAGTGATTTGTTAGTTATTGAAGGAGCTGATTCTCGATATAGGCTTAACGTTATCACATCTGAAGATTCAAATTACCAGGTATTATCTAATGTAAAAGGTAATACTTTAAGATCATACACTCTTCCATCAGGAACAAATATTATAAAAGGCTATGTAGAAGATAAAGAAAATAACGCAGGAATATATTTTATTTATAATAGTAATGATGATCATTCAATTGTAAGATTTAACTCAGAAGATAATAGTTTCACAACTATTCTTGGAGAACAGGAAACAATACTTTCTTCATGGTCACCTTATTGGGAAGGTTATGTGGATGCTGGCATAATAGGGAATGAAGATGAACAATACTTAGTATGGGCTGATGGCCGTGATCTTCATATGATTAATATTGCCTATGCTATTGCTGGAAATTATAATGATCCAATTACTCAAGAGGAAATAAGTTTTTATAAGAAACCATTGATAAGTAATAATACTTCTATAAGAGCGGTATATGGTATTGATGCTCCAAGAGCACCAAATCGTAACTTAACTGGAAAGTTATTTCAATTTAGTATAAGGCTTAAATATTTTGATAATACATTAAGTACTTTTTCTGTTTATTCTGAAATTGGACTTCCCGTAGAAAATATGCCAAATGGTAGGCTTAGTAATCAATTATCATATGATTTTATTGAAATAAGATATGATATACAAAATGAACCAACAATTGTTAAAGGAGTACAACTTTTGTTTAGGATTATAGATATTGGTGGAAGTGTTCCTGGAAGTTGGTTTATATATGATGAATTTCCTTATACAACAAAAGGTTCGGATACTATTAAATTTTATAATGACAAAAGTATTGGGATTGTTTCAGATAGTGAGGCAGTAAGACCATATGATGCTGTACCAGACATTGTTAATCATGTTGGTATAATTGACTCAAATAGAGTTATTGTTGATGTTGGTCGTGAAGGTTATAATAATGTTGATTATACTAATTCTGATGAATGGGATGTGGTTTTATCAGTTGAAGAAGAAACTATAAATGCGGTTGATGAAGGTGTCTTTTATATAAATAATGAAGTACTCAATAATTTTTCAGGAGCAGATTCAGAGACTTATTTTCCGACAGGTGGTGATGAAGATACTTGGTTAGAATTTATTATTGATTCTTCTATATATACAATGAATTTATTTGGTTTAACAAATTCAGAAATTTATGACGAACTAGCTGCATGGGTTAATGGATTAAGTCTACCTGGATTAACAGCAGTAAACGGTGTTTTTTATTTAAGATTGAATCTTGCAGCTTCTCCACCAACGTATATTTATGCAACTTCTATGAGTGTCATTAAGCAAACTCCTTATTTTAGAACGTTAAAAACAGGAGCTCGCTATAAGTTTGGAATCGAATATGGATATAATGGTAAAAGAGGGGCTGTTCAAACAAGTGATGAAATGATTTTGGTTGTTCCTGATTTTAAGGATTTAACGAGTAATTATACAAATTATTATTTACAGGGTAAAATTCAAATATTACACGATCCACCTGTGGGAGCAACAGATTGGAGATTAGTTAGTTTTGGGAGTGATATTGATTATTTTGAAGAATATTTAGTTTATTTTAATTGGAACGATATTACTGATAGCGCATCGAAATATACTATATATCTAGAGGAACCATATACTGTTATAAAGCGGAATGAGATGGTTAATCGAATGATAGCTGCTTATGGTGATGAAGTTGGAGGAATTAATTATGGTTTTGATTTTCAAAAAGGTGATATTATAAAATTCGTAGGGCATTTTTATCCTAGTCCTACGGCTACAACTCAATCATTTTATGATGTTAATATAGTTGAAACAAAAGAATATTTTATTGATTCAGTAAACTCAACAGATATCAAATTAAGTTCTTCAGCAATTCGAGAAATAAAATTAAAATCTCCTACTCTTGTAGAAAGTTTTTGGTTAATTCAAATAATTCGTAAGAAGAGTAATTTTAATGCAATTGCCGAGGAATTTAGCGAAAGTTTTCCTATTAGCTTTCACACTGGAATTAACTATAATTTTACTTTTTTATTTGCTGATACGTGGAAAAGCAAACAAATTTTTATAGGAGAAAATAATCGTGCTGATTATGGCGGTATACCACTTTCATTTTTCTCATGGATGGAAAAAAACAGAGTTTCTCTTTATTATGATTCTCTTCCATCTTCACAGGGTCGGGATAATGCTGTGAATGAATTTGCTACACAAAGAAGTGATAGAAGAATACAATGGGGTGGACAGTTTATTGACGATTCAGGAGTAAACTTCTTAACAAAATTTGATTTTGACGATACAAGAAATGTTGATGATCGTAATGGAATTATTACTAAAATTCAACAGATTGGAGATGTCCTTAAAGTATATCAAGAGCGAAAAGTGACTTCTTTTTATTTAAAAACTACTTCTTCTATTGATGCCCAAGGCAATAGTACTTACGTATTTGATCAATCAGTAATGAGTGTTGGTAGGCAATCAATTGAGGATTATGGATGTACTCATTTTACGAGTTATATAAAAAATGTTAGAAATGCTTATTTTTTTGATATTGTTAACAGTGTTGTAGTTAGAGATTCAGCAAATGGATTTCAACCTGTTTCTGATTATAAAATGCACTCTTATTTTAAACAAAAAGCAAAATCTATTTTAGAATATTCCGGAACAGGAACTATTGAGATTTTTGGTGGTTGGGATGAAGATCTTGAAATGTATATTATATCGTTTGTTAATATTTATAATGGTGCTATTCAAACAAATGCTTTAAATGAAACATTAGGATTTCATGAACCTTCAAATAGATGGATTACATTTTTTTCTTACATACCTGAGTATTTTGGTAAAATATCAGGAGATCAACTTTTGACTTTTAAGAATGGTGCATTATACGAACATAATATAAACTCTATACGAAATAATTTTTATGGAGATCAATTCGATTCTGAGGTCTGGATACATGCCAATAAAGAAGGGGTTGTGAATAAAATATTTAATTCAATGGAAATTAACAGTGTAAATCAATGGTCTTGTCCTGACGATGATTCAATAGAGATACATCATCCAATTTCTATGCAAAGTAGGTTACTATCTGGTAAATTTAGGAAACAAGAAGGAATTTACCGAGTTGAATTTATGAGGGATAGTGTAAATGGGGGCCTCTCTCCTACTCGATACAACCTTTTTAACGGAAGACAACTAAGAGGAAAAGAAATAACAATAAAACTTAAAAACTCTGATATCACACAAAGTATATTAGAGTCTGTTCTTATATCAAGTAGTATCAGTAAATAATTAAAAAAATGGGAAGATTTGGAAATTGGTTATCAAGTATAGACCCTACTACTGCTAAAGGAAGGTCAAATATATTAAAAAAAGGAGTGTTTGGTGCGGGTGGTATGATTGGTGGTAGGCTACTGACTAAAAAACAACAGGCAGAAGAAGCAATTCGAAGAAAAGAAGCTGAAATAGAGCAGGGTATAGCAGGTATGAGAGATTACGAAATACCTGAAGAAGTATTACGAAATCTTGAATTGATGCAGCAAACACAACAAGGTTTGGGGGAATCAGCAGAAGCAATTCGAGCGACAACAGGTTTAGCGGGTGAAGCAACAGATATTGCAAGGGCAAGAACAGGGGCAGCAGAAATGCCAGGGGAAGCAATAGCACGAAAAGATATTCAGCAAAGTACAGCAGGTACAGTCCAGAATATTTTAGAAGCTGGCGGTGGATCGGCTTCTACATTAGGAGCAATTGCTCAGGCCGGTTTAAGTGAACAATCTGCTTTTGGTAATTTAGCGATGCAGAGGGGGCAGTATAAGAGTCAAGCTGAACAGGATTTGATGAATTCTTTAAGATCTGAAGCTGGTTTTACTGCACAAGCTGAGGCGCAAGCATCTGGATTAGAAGCACAGGGTGCGGGGATGTTATCTACAGGGTTATTAACTTCAACACAGCAACAACAACAACAATTTGATTACGGCAGAGATAAAGAGTTAACGGGATTGCAATTTAATTTAGGGCAACTAGGAGGAATGAAGGCTGATGAACAAGCACGTAGAGCTAGGAACGCTCAGATTTTTGGATCTATTATTGGTTCTGTTGGAAGTATTGGAGGTGCGATGATGGGTAATCCTATGGCATTATCCAATATAGGATCTAATTTATCGAATTTGTCAGGTAGTGGTCAATAAATATTAAAAAATTTGGTCTTAGTTAAATAGGAGAGAAAAAATATGGCACGTCCACTTTTAGATACAAGCGCATTAAGAACACCGATTGAAAGTAGTGAATCAGGTTGGGCAAGAGGTTTGTCTCAAGCAGCAAGCGGGATTGCAAGAGGGATTGAAAAAAGAGCTGAGTGGAAAGAAAAAGAACAGCAAGAATTTATAAGCGCAATGACACAAGATCTTGATGCTGTTTCAAATGATTTATTTAAGACATATGCTGTAAACCAGTTTGAGAAATTGCGGGGAAATTGGGTTAATATTTTTGAAAAACAGAAAGGTAAATTGAGTCCACAGCAAAAAATTATAATGCAGTCGGATTTAAAAAAATATCAAGCTGAAGTAGAGTATTTAAATGGATTAAGTCAATATAATGCAGCAGCACAACAAGCACAGCAAAAACAATCTGGCCTTCAATATAAAGGTCAAGATTGGATGAATTTTGTCAAAGCTGTTGATTCTGGAAATACAGAAGATGCCAGGATAGCAGGAAGTAAATTCCTTGAGTCTGATTCTGGCGTACCTGGCACAGAGCTTGTTCCTTTAGATGTTAATGATGCATTTATTAGTATTGCTCCTGGTGTTAAAAAACTTCTTCCTAAGAAAGAAATTGGTGTTGGTGTAGAAACATTTAGAAAAGATGGTGAAGATTGGGAAGCAGGTTATAAAAACATTTCAAATGGTGATATAACTGACATTGATAATTTAGTTTACAATACATTAAAAAAGACAGGGAAAGTTAGAAATACTGATAAGAGTTTAAGATTAAGTTTAACTCCTGAAGAGCAGAAGAGTGCAATTCTTGAATTTGGCGATGGACCAGGGACGTTTACAAGATGGGCTCTTAGAGAGAAAATACCTCTTGATGTAAAGAATGAATTTGTAGAACCTACTAAAGAATACGAATCTATAAATCGTATTCCTGAGGGAGCAAATGGATCTAGGCGTGGTGGTTCTGGCTGGACAAATATAAAAGAAACTGATATTGGTTGGGAGTTTGGAACAACACCTATTACTATTTCAAAATCAATCGGTGGTGAAACTTATAAAAATGCTTCTGTAGTTTCTGTGAAAAAAGATGATCAAGGTGTTTATATGGCCGAAATGATTGTTCCTAAGGGTAAAAATGAATCTTTACAGAAGATAATTCAACAACGAAGTTCTGATGAAGGTAGAGATTTAACGAATCAGGAAACTGCTATGATAGTTGAGGAACTATTGAGTGATGAAAGATATAAAAATGTTTCTGTACCTCTCAAAAATGTATATAAAGAGTTACAAGCCGGATTTGATAAAAAGAAATTAAATCTTCAAGGTTATCAAAAGATTATATTCCCAAAAGAGAATAAAGCAAAACAAACAAAAACCTCTTTTAAAGGGGTTCCTGAAGGAGGATTTTAGCCATGCCTGAAAACGAAATTTATAGTTTTTTAAAAGAAAATAAGCTTACTCAAAAAAGTGAGAAAGAATTTTTAGAAGAGTATTCAGATACTACAAAAGCTGAAGAGCTTCATAAGTTTATGTCTACAAATGATCTTACCAATAAAGATTTCAATGAATTCTATGATACTTATTTAAAAAAAAAAGACGAAGCTGGCGAAATTTCTTCAGAGGTTGGTCCATCCGAAGAAGGGGAATTGATGTCTATCTTGAAAGAAGATACAACAACTGAACCTGTAGAAATTGAAGTATCTCAAGAGGATTTAGAAAAACCTGTACGTAAAGAAGTTGCCGGTGATATTCTTACACCTGAGAAAATAGATCCTAAACTGGCAAAAGAAATTGAAGAAAAATTACCTGAAGTATTTGCTAGACTAAAAGCAACAGAAGAAGCTCGTATAAAAGAAAACAGGGAAATAATAGATACCATGTTGCCTGAAATAGATCAGAAGTTAATTAATTTATCTGATCGTAGAAAAGCAATATCTGATGAGAGAATTAATTGGGCAAAGTCAACTAAAGGTATTGCTGCTGTTATGCCTCAAGAAATGGTAAATCGCCATGATGAGCAAAGAAAGCTTATAGCGAAACAAGAAGAATATTTAAAAGATGCACGAGATATTTTAAAGCGTGCTGATCGATATGCTGAGACTTCAGATGCAGGTTTATTTGAATCAATGTTTAAAGGAACTTTAGGTAAAGACTTTTTTACCATTGGAATCTCTGAATTAATGAGAGATGTTGATGTGTTAAAAGTTGCAAAGAAAATTGAGGCAGGTGAAAGCACAACTGAGGCAGAAAACATGGCTTTATATGCTTATGGTTTACAGCAACAAATTCAGGGGGACGTTGATCCGAGTGTAGCTTCGATGATTGGATCAGGTGTTAGAGAAAGTATTCCATTTATGATACAATTAGCTTTAACTTCTCCATTAGGTGCTTCATCAAAGGAAGCTGCTGAAATGGGAGTAAAGAAAATTATCAAAAATGCTACTAAGAAAGAGCTTAATAAATATGTTGTAAAAGCAATTGGTGGTTTAACACGAGCTGGTGTTCAGACATTAGGACAAACAGAATTTTACAAAGGTGGTATTAGAGAACAATTAGGTATTGTAGAACCAGAGAAAGGGGAAAGTACTTATGCTGTAAATATAGATCCTTCAACTCAGAAAAGTGCTGTTAAAGCTTTTGGTAAATCATATGCCAAAACATTTGGTACTGTATTAATTGAGAGAGCAGGTGGTGAAGCAAATATACTGCTTGGTAGATCCACAAAAAAAGTGGGTGTGAATACTATACCAGAAAGTTGGATGAAAAGAGCTGTTAAGAATATTGAGGATGCTACAGGATTTGATGATTTTTTAGCGGAGACAGGAGAAGAATTGCTCGATGGTTATAAAGAAGCTGCATTTGAAGGTGAATTCAACCCATTAAAAGCCTTTACAGGTAAAGAAATGTTAGCAATGATTGGATCAGTTGCGGTTATGCGTGGTGCTATGTCAGGTGCAGCAATGATTCAAAATCCAAGTTCAAAAGATAGAGTGCAGTCAGTGCAATCATTGAAAAAAGCAGAATCTAAAATAAAACCACAAACTATAGCTGATCTTGATCGTATTCAGCAAGGCGATGATATGAAGAAAAATGCTGAACAATTGGATATTTATATTAAGCAAAAACAAGCTGAAGGGGCAACAGATGAAGATATTCTTAAAGTTGTAGATTATGTGGCACAAAAAATTCGTATGGATGCATTGTCGGATGCAGAACAAACAATTGTAGAAGGTAGAGCTGAGGAAATACAGCCACCTAAAATGGAAGAAAAAACACAAAAGGTAACTGAACCTCAAGTGGAACAAAAAGTAGCTGAAACAGCTCAAAAAACAGAAGTAGTCGAACAAAAAACTAAAAAAGATGAAAAAGAAAAAGTGCAAGAAAAAGTCATCGATGAAACCATTGAAGAAAAGAAACAAGAAGGCATTGAAGATGAAAAGCTCATCGAAGGCCAAGAATTACTAGAAAAACCTAAAGAAGATGCCAAAGAAACTAGAAAGGAAATTGAAAAGCCAAGCCCGGAAAAAGGGGCTGAAGGGAAAGAGAGCGAAGGCTTACGTGTACGGGACATTGAACAAGCTAAAGAAGTTGAAGCCCAAAAAGAAGTAAAAGCTCCTACCCCACCTAAGGAAAGTAGGAAAGCTCTTGAGTCGAGAGTAACTGAGTCCGTAACTCGAATTGGGGATGTCTTTAAAAAGAAACCTAGTAAGCTTGTTAAGGATGCTCAGAGTATGGCAGAGCTTGACTATATTTATGATCTTCATAGAAATGAAATTCCTTTTAAGGAATATAACGAAAGAAAAGCTAAACTTCGAGACAAGAACAAACTCGATGACGACTTAAATAGGATCGCTGATATCCAAGACCAGGTATTATTTAATAAAGCAAAAGAAGTTGATCAGGACCTTGAAAATAAATTAGGTAAAGATAAATATACTGAGTTGAAGGATAAGCGATCCGCTGAAGTCGATAAATTAGTTAATTCAATTGGTAATCTCGCGAATATTAAACGAGCTGTAGGTGATGGTAAAAAGCTTGATGTTGGAAAAGAGTTTGTACAGGTTGCTAAAAGTTTAGCTAATATCGGAATGATAAATATTGAACTTGGTACTAGGCAAACAATTGATGCATTAAGAAAATTTATTTCTGAACATGCTCCAGGAAGAGAGTTTGAACTTGATAAACACGTAAATTTAATTGCTCGTGAATTAGGGACAAGAGAATATGATAAAAAGTTAGCTAAAGAAGGAATCCAAGATGTTACTAAGAAGGCTACAGAAAGAGTAAATCAAAGAAAAATTGCTGAAGAAGAAGTAATAAAAGCTCGAAAGAAGCCTTTTAAAGATGTAATGCAACGAATGTTTGTTGATCAGTCAGCTCCATTTAAGATAGCTCTTCTTAAAAAAGGGGGACCTCTTGCGCGAAGAGCTGTTGATTATTTCAATACTCAATCAGGAATGTCCGGGCGAAGCGAGTCTGAATTCTCCTCAGCTCGTAAAAAAATATTAGGCTCTTTTACAGAGATTCTTGATAAGAACGAACAAAATGCTTTACAGGAATATTTAAACTATAAACGTGTAATTGAATTAGACAAACTTTATGATAAGCGAGGTCAGAATAGATTAAAACATGAAGGTGATATTAATCTTGAAGAAGCTGAAGTCTCTTTAGAAGCTCTACAAAAAAATGATCCTGGAATGTTAGCTTCACATGATATTGAAGGACCTATAGATTGGAATAAAATTGATGTAAGAGCTAATGAATATTGGAATACTTTGCAGAATAAGCTTTCTGATATGTACGATGAAGGACTTATATCTGAAGAAGTATATAATAAACTTAAGAAAGAACAACCTTATTATTCACCACGTCAATATTTAGAAAATTTTATTGATGTTACAGATCCAAGCGGTAGTATAAGTGGTATTGAAGCATTAAGTGGAGGTAGCACAGGATCGGTCTTAACAGATATACAAACTCTTTTAGCTGATGCTATTTCGAGATCTAATAATGCGATTGCTCGTAATAAAACTATGCAATCTCTTCATGATGTGGCAACAGATACACCCAATGATGTTGTTAAACCAGCAATTTATACACAAACAAAAACAGTTGATGGAAAAGAAAAACTCGGATATATTGATAAATTAAAAAAAGAAGATGAACGACTTAACAAACTTGAAGAAAAGTTAAAAAAAGAAGGGCGTTCATCCTCAGAAATCAAGGATTATCTTGAAGCTGAAAAACGATATATTGAGCCAACTTTCCAGGAACCACCTCCGGGTTTTACAACATATAAATTTAAAAAGAATGGTATTTCTCAGGCAATTTATCTTAATAATGATTACACTGAAGATTTTGAGCAAGCACCGGATGCGGAATGGATAAGAAGATTAAAAAATACTTTATCGTGGGTATCTGGTAATAAAATACTGAAAGCATTTGCAACAGGATATAACCCTGAATTTGCGGTTAAGAATTTACCTCTTGATATGATGCATATTCTCACAACCACTGAGGCTTATAGTCCAGTTTATCCTATAGCAACAGCTCAAATGATTAAAGATATTGCAGTAATATCGAAGGATGCTGTTCAAAGAAAAGGCAGATATAAAGATTTTATTGAAGAGGGAGGATCGCTTGAATATCTTGCAACTCAAGGCAGTTTATCACCAAAAAAATTTAAGCGTTACAATAAAATGACTGTTGGAGCTCAAGCACTTCTCGATGCAGGGCAATATATTCAAAATACTTCAGAAATTCTTACTCGATTAGCTTTACGTGAGCGAATGATAAATAACCTCTCTGAAAAGTTTGTAAAAGAAAATGGAGAACAACCTTCAAAATTGGAGTTAAAGAATATTCAAAGAGAAGCAACAGCATATGCAAGAAATTATCTTGATTTTGCCCAGGGAGGAAAGGCTATTAAATTCATGAATAGTGTAATACCTTATTTAAATGCTGGTTTTCAAGTAACACGGGGAACGTTGAGATCTGCAAAAAGAAATCCTAAAGTATTTTGGTCTAAAATGGCACAGCTTGGAGCAACTGCAACAGCTATAACGGCTTATAATTTAGGAATGTTTTCAGGTAAAGACGATGATGAAGCCCAAGAACGTAAACAATATTATCTAAATGATATATCTGATCGTAGGAAGGCAGATAATTTTATAGTTATGACAAATCTTTCTTATGAAAAAAATGATAAGAAACATTATGTTTATTTTGCTTTCCCAAAAGATAATGCACAAAGATCAATAACAGGACTATTTGAAGGTGCTTTAGCGCAAGCAACAGGTGAAAAAGGACAATTATTTACTGAGCGTAGATGGATGGAAATGCAATCTTTAATTCAAAACGTTGCAGATCTTGGGAACTTACCTCCTATTCAAAGTGCGATACTTGGGTCACAATTAAATAAAGATCTTTATTATCGGACGGATATATGGTCAGGCCGTGATATGGGAAAATACAAATCTCAGGAATATATGCCTGGAATGACACCTCAACGATTTATTAAAGCTTCGGAATGGTCTGAGAAAACATCGGAGGCTTTAGGCTTTGAAGGTAGTTTGTCGCCAGTTAGGATGCAATATTTTGTAAGCCAATTCACTACAAAAAGTAATGTGCTTGGTTCTATTATGGGGGAAGCTTTAGATATTGGATTAGTAGGTTTAGATAAAGAAACTGAAGAGATGATAAATAAATCAACAGCAGAAAGGTTAATTTCCGCACCATTTGCACGTAGATTTTTTAAAAAAACATCTCCATATGTAAAGCAAAGTCATGCAAAAATTGAAATGCAAAAGCTTAATGCAAAACGTCAACGAAATGATAACAAACTAAAACCTATTTTGAGGGCTGAAAAGTATTCTGAAGCTATTGACATGATAATAAAAGAGCCTGATCCAATAGAAATGCAACGGTTACTTTCTAAGTTCACTGATGAATTTAAAAAAGTTCAAGGAATTGACTATAGGATAAGGGAACTTATGTTTGTTGCTCCGCAAGCAAGGGCAAGAGCATTTCGTAAAATGTGGAAAGAAGCTGATAAAGATGGAAAACAAAATCTCTTAGAAGGAACAGCTATTCTTGGATACTTTAATAATAAAGATTTTAAGTTTGAGATTGTGCAGCTTATGAACTCTGATCCGGAGTTTACATTTGATATTCCAGAATAGGGGCAAATTCTCAGATCGCTACTGTTGTAATTTTGAGTCTGAACTTAAAAATTACAAACAATGGGCACAGAATATAATGGCGGTGTACAGCTAATTACCCAACCTACTTTCTTTAGGGATATAGATGTCACGGCTGCATCTTTTGATGGTACTGACACTGCCAATGTAGACGATGATCTTAAAACTCAAGAGACTAACGGTAGCAAATTCAATCCTTGGAAAAAAAACGGTGGTTTTCTTATAAAGCCAACTGCGAGTGGTCTAATAGATGTACTTAGTTGGGAAGATTATAAGCGCAATGGAAAAGTTGTAGATGATACTTTAATGCAAACAATTCAAGGCACAGGCGGAGCATGGAATGAGGAGAGAGTTGTGAAAGTCTACACTACTTCAGTAATTAAAACAATGCAAATCGGAACTGTATTATAATGGCCTTAATTGGAGTAAGAATCTCTGTAGATAGCAGAAAAGAAACAACAGGAACACCGTTACCCGGTGATATTATTACTGCTGATAGTAATGTAATAACAGCAGACAGTGATGAAGTAACAGCAGATGGAGGAAATATATAATGAAAACGTTATTAATATTTTTAGGATTAATATTTAGTGTCACCGTATTCGGTCAACTAGATACTGTAAATATTGGAACAGGACCAGGCAATCATGATGGAGAGATTTTATATACAGCTTTTCAAAAAGTTAATACTGCAATAAGAAAAATTGATACGATAACAAGTCCTGTTGATACTCTAACAGTAGAAGATAGTTTAACAGTTAATTATATTACATCAACAGGAAATATTCAAATAAAGTCAGGCGGACATGAGGTATTATTTAAGTTAGATTCACTGATTGGAGAATTGATTGACTTAAAGTTTAGATCGATAATTACTGAAAAAATAATTTATGATACTTTAATATTTACAGGAGACACAATAGTAGAAAACATTCAACTTAATACTGCAATGCAGGATATTGATTCTGTTAGTATTAATCCTTCCGGAATATTTGGCTATCCCACCTATACAACAAATCCAACAGCAACAAGAGCAGGGGAAGCCTATTATAATAGTACAGTCGATAGTTTAAGATATTGGGATGGCTCAGTATGGAGAAATTTTTAACATGAAAAGACAATACCTAAATGGCACAGGCAACATTATTCGAGGCATTATATTCATTTCATCAACAGTATAAGGATGCTCTTGAGAGGAATTCAAAACGAATTGTTGATCGCTTAGATAGAGATTGGCAAACAATCAATAATAATTGGGATTTATACTCACAAGCGAAAGCTGAAGGAAATCAAGACGGAGCTGATGAAGCCATAGGCGATATTGTAACAATTTTAGGTGGCGATATTGATATTAGTGTATTGCCTAACATTGGTGGTATTGAGACAGAAAGAGATGGTGTTGAAAGTGTTACAGCAGTTGCAACAAAAATAAATTTTATTTCTGATATCGGTACGGCTGATTATAGACTCTTGATAAATATTCATGATAGTGGAGGTATTCCTATTGGGTATGTACTTGGGGCTCAAGAAACAGATGGATTCACAATTACACCTTCTTTTCCCGGAACTTTAATTTATAACGCTAAAGTGTACACATAATGAAAAAGTTATTTATAGCTATAGTATTTGTGTTTGTTTCGATTGGGTGTAATGCTCAATTTAGATCTTTATGGTTTGAAGCATCACAATATTTCCAATTAGGTGATTCTGTTGTTACGGTATGGGGTTCTGACACTCTACCAAATAATGAAATGGTTAGAGATGTTGTTGAATGGTATTTAAATAATGTTAAAGCTGATTCAAGTATATATTCTGATACTTCGTTTTATTCTTTATTATCATTGATATCTGCTTATGCTGATTCTTCTGGATATTCAGACACTTCGGGTTATGCTTTTAAGTCTGATTCTGCTAATGTTTCAGATACCGCAATCTACGCATTAAATGCTTCTACAGCTGACAGTTCAAGAGTTTTGTATACGACTGACACTGTTAAAAATAAGACTAGTGCAGGATTAGTATTGCAATCAACTTCAGTTATAAAAGGTAATTCAACAAATGATATAGAATTAACCTCTGCTAACGGGACTATAACATTAAATGCTGAAAACGATACGGTTAAATTTATCAGCTCAACCGATGTAAGTTATATTGTCGATGGGTTGTTCAACACAAGTGATATTGTTACTGAAAATTTGAACGCATTTTATATCGAATTAAATAGCGATTCACCTTCAGGTGCAAAATATATTGATTCAAATAGCTTTTATTTAGGTAACAGCGAGAGTATTTTCTCATTAAATTATGCCGATGGGTCTTATCCTTATGCTTTCTATGTTCAGAAAAAAAGTCCTTATGATAATAGTTATGGATTTTTCAAAATAGATGGTTATGGATATAATATTTCGGCAACCACAAATTTAACTTATCCTATATCACAAATAATTGGTAATAATACATATACAAGAATGTCATCAATATTTGATGCTACTAACAGTGCTGAAATAGAGGTAAACAGAAATAGAACCATATCACTTATCAATACCACAAGTGACGAAGATAATTCAATGATATTCGAACAATATAGCTTGACATTCAATTATGATTATGACGGATTGGGAAACGATACTAATTATTTTATAATTGATACAACAGGAGTTACTTTTAAAGATATAAGTAAACAAACCACAGCTTTGGTTACAGATACAGACACGGCATTTTTTGATAAATCAAATGGGTCTACGATTAGCCATGTCAAGATCAACACCACTATCACTGACACTCTAATAATGGGGGCAGATTCGGTAACATCATTTGGAGATGCGCAAGAAATTATTCAATCAATTGAATTTGAAAAGTTACAGTTTGATACATCATTTCAAGCTTATTCTGACGGAACTTTATTTTATGATAAACACGAATCTTCATTGTCATATTATAATAATATACCTGGATTTAAAGAAGAATTGGGTCGGGGAATTAACGTTAAATTCTTTAATAATACAGCCTCCACTCTTTTAAATGGAACATTAATTCGAAGTACGGGAGCTAAGGTCAATGGAGCGGTTAGTTTTACGGGTGATTTAGCTGGTAATGGAAGCTTAGATTCGTTGCAGGGAATAGCTATGGTTACTGTTGATGTATTACCGGGTGAGTTTGGAATGGCGACATTAATAGGCCAAGTAAACTACCTTAACACATCAGCTTACGTGGATAATCAATTATTATGGGTTGGTGGCGAAGGAACTTATATCGATACTATACCTCCGCCTCCATATTACGCGAATCTATTTGGTAGAGTTGTATATGCAGATGCAGACTCTGGTGCTATTTATGTCTTTCCTGTAGGTGAGACAAAATATAGTCCGACACCTAATGTTAGTTTATCTTTCACACGGGAGACAGAAACGATCACAAATCCTGGTCAAAACGTCTCAGCATTGATAACTAATGCCACAGGGGATTTATATACTACAGATTATGATGTAGGTTTTGATGTTGTTAGTGATACACTTAGACCTTTGCAAGCTGGCGTATATAGTATAAGTTGCACGTATGCTTTTCAAGGTGATGCAAGTACAGCAGACGATTGGCGCATAGGAATTTTTGTCAACGATATCGAAATACATACTGTACTAAGAACTTCAAGCTCCTCTAATAAAGGAGTAGTTTCTGATTTAAAAATCATTGAGTTGGAATCTACTGATTGGGTTAGTTTAAGAATTATAAACACAACTAACGATAACAGGGATGCAATATTTACGGATGGCACTATCAATATTGAATTTATATCTGAACAATAAGAATTAGTTATGAAAAAACTATTTATAGTATTGGCTTTTTTACCACTGTTCGGATTCGGGCAGAAATACGCATTAAATCATAATGGTACTATATTAATATTTAATAACGCTACACCATTTTGGACATATAATATACCTAATCTATACATAGGAGATTCTGTTCTTAATGGTAATGATGCGACTATGAATGGATCTAATAATTGGGTGACTGGTTTAGGGAGCCTAAATCCAGATATGACAACGAGTCCAGGTTATATGACACTTGAATTTACATCAGGAAACCAAGCCGTTAAAATTGACAACGGAGACTTTACAGGAATTGGCGATACAAGAATTTATCTAAGAGTTAAGAGGGTAGCTGGGCCTATTCAAACTCTTCATGTCGGTAGAAGGTTCGCGAGTACTGTCGATGATTTGTCTGATTTTGAAATAACACCTACAGAGGATTGGGGAATATACATTTATACTTTGAGAGGAACTTCATCTGATATATTTTGGATAGGCGATGGCATTGCGGATAATTTTGGGTCTACATTTCTAATTGATTATTGTCATGTATTTGAAGTTAATAATACTACTGAAACTAATGAGCAATCTGTTTTTTCTTTGATTCCCAAAGTTATGAACGGTGGTAGGATGATAGACTCGTTACAAGCTTTTACTGGAACATGCGCTAAAATTGGAATAGTTGGTAATTCAATTATGGCGAATTATTACGGTGGAGTTATACCTACCTATTATGATGAGGGAGAAGGTGAGAGACCACCTAGGCTTACGACTAATAATATAGCTCGAAGAATTTATGATACTTTATTTAGTTTGGCTCCTACATTCAATAAAGCTACATACAGAAGAATAGATCATGTAGATTGGTCGTTAACCGGGTCATGGATAGATACCACTGGGTCGGGGGCCTTAACACCTGCTTATACAGCTGTTGGCTATGAAACTAATTATTCTTACACAAGTATGGCTAACGCGACTGCTGAAATAACCATTCCCAATGGTTACGAAAACGCTGCAATTATATACCACAAAGCAAAAGGATATTACGGAGCTACCTATGATGATAGCGTATATGTCCAATTAAATTCTGGTTCAATAGCTGCTTATGGAGATACTATAATTAATACATTTCGGAACACACAAGCTAATTTTCCAGATGGTATTTACGAAATAACTGAATATACTAATCTTCCGTCAGGTGTGAATACTATTACAATTACTAAAGACAATAATACTGATAATTTAGTTATGTGGGGGATTGCTTATTGGTCTGGTAAGACAATAATGATTTTAAATCATGCAAGAGGTAGTCGATCTATGTATGATCTATGGACTGAGGGATTGAGAGAAGTTGGACGGTTACACAACGAGTTTAGTTTTAGACTCTTTGATTTTGCAATTATTGAAGAGCCAGGTATGAATGAATCAAGTGATGCAAATACTCTTAATTATCAACAAGCTTACTACGAAAACGTGTTAAATATTTTCAAACCAATTCCGCATGTAATTGTGACAACCCATCCATTTGGTTGCAATTCTGGATGCTCAACTAATTATTATACTTTATATAACTCTCCTTTTGATTTAGAACGCCGATATAATAGGTCGTATAATTATAGCTATTACGATGGGTTAGAAACGTATAATATATTTAGAGATTTCAAATCGGATTTAAATAATCGCGGATATTCATTAATAAGCGGTCAGGCTGGATTAGATTGGACAACTGATGGTCAACATCCGAACGAAACATGTACTGAAAAATGGATGCAATTTTTAATTAATAATATATTAAAATAACAATAAAAAAGTGAGATTTCTATTTATCCTTTTGTTTTTTATATCTGTTATTTGCCAGGGGCAAGATTATGATACACTAATCTATGTCGAGAAAGCAAAACATTTAGCAAAAGTTGAAACCCTACAATTAGATATTGATAGTTTGCAATTACTGCTTGAAATGTGTCGTACATTTATTGATGCATCGGGACGGGTAGTTGTAGCTGATACTTTTGATATTACTTTAATTGATGATCGTGTCCGGGCAAGAATAGTCAAAAAAGGTTATAATGTTTGGTATCTCTTTGAAGATGGATTTAAAAGGATAAATGCTGATTATTTTGATTTTAAAAGAAAAATAATGTTAATCGACAGTACCTATACAACAGGTTCTTTATATATAAGATAATGGATAATATAACTGAAATAAATAAAAAGGTTGATAGATTGGATTCTGTAATATTTGGTGAAAATGGTCCTGGGTTAAAAGATACAGTTGTTAAACTCGATTTTCGTATTGAAAAGTTTGATATAACATTAAGAGATTTGACGGTTGCGGTCAATGGATTAGTTCGCTTTATGGATGAAACACGGAGCATGGATAAGATTAAAGTTAAAATGACTAGCACTATTCGATGGTTGGTAGGTACTATAATAACAATATGTGTTGCTTTAGTCTCTGTGGTAATTACAATTTTTATGAAATAAAAATAGGATAATTAATCTTTAGGAAGGAGATACAGTACATTACAGTGAATACAAAAACAACTAATTATGAAAATTAAAATTAGAATTTTAAGAAATTGGGTCACTACTATACTCGGTAGTTTATTGATGCTTTTTGCTATAGTATTATATCTATTGAGTAAGCTTGGTAAGTTTGACTTTGAATTTTCGTTTGTGCAATTATTGCCGGTTGTATTATTAGCCTGGGTTTTGCTTATGGCTAAAGATTCAATTCTGGAAGGTATTACAATGGGGTTTTTTAAGATAAAATCTAAGGGAGAAGAGTAATCTGTAATGGGATTTTGGTTTGAGGGTTGGGGTGTTTTGCCAGATGGCAAAATGCCCCTTTATCGTTGGGATAACTTTGTAAAAAACTTTTATCCTATGAAATCAAACAAAATTACAGAATGGATTGGTTATGATCAATTTATCACAGATAGTGACTGGATAATAGCAATTGATCCAGGCCATGGAGGTATTATAAATGGAGAATACCTAACAGCACCAGATAAGATGTATAATCATAAAGAATTTACTTTTTATGAAGGTGTTTTTAATAGAGCTGTGTCTGGTTATCTAGCAGAGCTCTTATTAAGAGATAATCTATCTCATTTCTTTACTACAGTAAGTAATTATGATCCTAGTCTTTCAATAAGGGTTACCAGGGGAAACAATTTCAAAAGAAAATATGATAAGAAACAATTGTTCTTAAGCATTCATGGAAATGCAGCACCTAAAGGTTCTGAGAAAGCAAGTGGAATTGAAGTTTATACAAGTAAAGGGGAAACAAAAGCGGATCAGTATGCTACAGAATTTTTTAAAGAGCTTGCGAAACTCGGTTGGGTAATGCGAAAAGATATGTATGATGGTGATCCGGATAAAGAAAGTATGTTTTATGTTTTAAAATATACAAAAGCTCCTGCAATTTTAGTGGAACTTGGATTTTATACGAATCTTAGAGAGGCTGAACTTATGATGCAAGAGGAAGTCCAGCAAAGACTTGCTAAGGCTTTATTTGATGCTATAAAGAAAATAACTAAACATAATAACGATGCTAAGAAATGAATTTAAACTTAATTTGACAAGTTTAATACTGCTGGTAGGGTTTGTATTTTTATTTGTCGTTTGTATAAGACAATGTTCGGATAAAAAGGACTTAAAAAAGTCTTATAAAAGCAGAATCTCGGAGTTTGTAACATTAGAATCTAATATTGTTCATGATTATGAAAAAGAAAAAAAAGTTTTATATGATAGTATTAGATCTTTAAATAAACTTATTAAGACGAAAAAGCCAAGAAAGCGTAGAGTTAAATTTAAGGCTCAGGAAACCCTTGTTAAGGATAAAGTGGATGAAATACCCTTAAATAATCATTACGACCTAGCAATTGGCTCTTATTCATTCTCAGATGCATTAGAAACACCAATTAACAAAACAATTACTTTAATGGATTCAAAATATAAAGAAAAGATTGAAAATTTAGATGAAGAAAATAAATTCCTTATGTTGTCTTTACAAGAAAGTGGTAATATCCATGTAGAACAACAAAAAGAATTAATGGCTTTAGAAAGTAGTATGCAACAATTAGAGTTAAAGTTGCAGGATGAAGCTTTAAAAAATAGAGCTTTGAAAAGAAAAGTTTGGACTAATAGAACAATTGCCGGTGGTTCAATAATTATAGCTATATTAGTAGCACTTTAAAAACTTTATTAAACATGTTTGTGTGTAGGGAAAATGATCCCCGGATAATACCGGGGATTTTTTTATGAGGTTTAAGTTAGGTACTTAATCTTTCTAAATATTCTAATTGCGCTTCATATAGATGTTCCAGGCAATAAAAATCTGGTTCTATACCTATTTCGTTATTATTAGGCCATTGTACAACTGCATGGTTTGAACAACGACAACATTTCTGGTATCCTCTCATTGTTCAAGTTTTCTTTCGGCTGATAACATATCAGCTTCATCGTATTCATCTCTTTCTTTATCTTCTTCTTCATCAAAAGGCCATAACACATGATCAGTTGTGTCAAGGTTCATGTTTAATTATTCGTTATGTTTTAAGAGCTCATCAATTAGTTGTTTCTCACTTATATTATAAACTATGTAATGAGTAAGCAATTCACGGACATCTTTTTCGGATAATTGTTCAACATTTTTATGAACGAATGTAGTTAAATCACTAAGTTCAAAGGGATCGAAACTTTTATAGTTTATAAGCCATTCAGACATTTTACCGTAGAATTTACCTTTGTTCATATTTATAAAGTTTTAGTTAAAGATTTTTCATAACCACATTTTGGATTCCAGCAATCATTGCAATATACAGGGTATCCATGTTCAAAAATTCTTCCTTTTCTATTAATAAAGTATCTGCCACATAAAGAACAGCAGCAACCGTCTGCTAAATCATCTGCTATTGACATAAATTTATAAATTTTATTTAAGAATTATCTTGTTTTTCAGAGCCTTTTGTTATATCAAAATGGAAGATCATCTTCTTCAGAAGCGTTAATCACTGTGGTTTCAAATTCTTTATTTTCTTTTTCATGAACTTCATAATTGTTTGATGAATCAATTATTTCAATATCCTTGTTTTTTAGAATAGAAAACTCAGCCCATAAACTAGGTTCCTCTACTACTACACCGTTTACATTTCTTGTTTTATATTGGACTTCATCTGTTCTGATAGAACATGAATATATAACGGGGACTTTGACTATGTATCCAGCTCGTACATCGGCCATTTTTTTAGCTTCCAGCACTTTTATTTTTACATAATCAACGTATTCACCTTGTCTGCCTGTAACCCACTTTATTACAAGATAATTTATCCTGTAGGTGTTACCAGTATTAGCACTTTTTATTTCAGGATTATGAATGCGTTTTACAACTTCGCCTGTTATATCAAAAAATTTAGTTGCTTGGTCCATAAAGAATTTCGTTTTTAAAATATTGTGTTAGTATCTCAATTGGTGTAATTTCTGACAATATCTTTTTATAGTAAACATTAGAAGAATGGGAGAACACATAAAGAATTGTTCCGTATTTCCATTCAATATTTTCGGGGGTTATTTTTCTTTTCCCTTTTTTAAGCCTTTTAAGGGAATCAAGGTCTGTTATTAACACAAACCCTTCAGGAAGAGTTTTAACCCCATTAAAGAAGCTTAAATCGTCATCCATCGCCCAATTTTTATATTCTAAATACTCTGATAAAGTATATTCATCTGCATGTTCCGGATCATTCGGTTGTAATAAATAGATTCCATACTCTACGCTGAAAGTGATAAGAATAATATTTATGAGATCTTTCAATTCTTCCTTTTCGAAATCCACTAAGCTTGTATGATAAGTTCCGAAGCTATTTCGATAGAAAGCTTTAAATGCTGTATTTAATCTTATCTTATCTCTTTGTTTATTGTCACCAAATTTTTGAATTATCTGATCAACAATAAAGTAGTAAGCCCTAAGAAGTTTTTGCGTTCCTGGCTTCATGCATAAGTTGAACCTCTATAGCTCTTTCATAAATACTTTTAGCTATTGAAGTGGCTAGTTTGCTAATTATTTCGTACCCATGATCCTCTTTAAGTTTTTTTCTATCGGCCTCAGGTAAAGAAAGTAACCTCTCTAAAGCGAATGTATGTGAAAACCTACTTATAACATAAGATTCTTTCATTATATCAAAAGAGTGGGAAGCTATGGGATTAGAATCGTTTGGAACCAATTCTATAACTTTTAATCCCTTAAAATAATAGCCTCCCTCTGCATATGAATTTTCATTCTTTTCAAATTCATGTTCTTTCCCGATAATCCAACTTTTAGATCCACTGGTTGATTTAGAACCAGCTTCCCCCGTAGTATCAACTCCTTTTATTTCAATTACTACAACAAATTTGTATATCTTGTTATATTCATCGTGAGTTCCGTCTGTTTTTAATTTTGCCTTAAAAGATTTCAGAATTCCTCGCATAATTTTTCGATTTGTTCTATTATTTTGTTAATCATTATTACAATTAAGCTAAAGTGACTTATAGCGCAATAGTCTCTTAACACTTCAAGATCCTCTTTGATCAGGATTAATGCCTGACGTTCTTGCTTTGTTGACATTTTGAGTGCAAATTTCAATAGCTTTTATAAGTTGCTGTTCAGTAAGATATCCTATCCTACATAATTCAAAAGGTATTCCAAGTTCTTTAGATAACCACATATAAGCTTTATCTCTATTTCGAACAACTTTTAAATCTTGATAGTTTAAGTCCTTGATTTTCTCTTTTGATAGAGTTTCTACGTCACACTTCCCTTTGCTTGTTAGTGTTACAAAAACAAAAGGAGGTTCTACACCCTCAAATATTCTAAGATTCTCGGTGTAAATAATATTTATTAAAGCTTCATAAATCGGATTAGGTACATTCTTACGCAAGATTAATATTCTTGAGTTCCATAACAGATCGAATATATTCCGAAGTTCTTTTCTTAATTTATTTATTTCTTTAGTTGATAAATTTTGATAGGGTTCATATTTTTTTGAATTAGGAGTATTCTGCCTGTGAGCACTGGCAAAGCAACCACATTCTTTGCATTTGTAGATAAATAATGAATTTAGAAATTTTATTTCTCCTCCACATTCAGTACACCCATTAGGAAAATAATAGTTAATATACTCTGTCATGTTAAAAAATTGTTGTGAAGAATACTATTTTGAAGTTATTGGTAAATACTGCATAGGTAAATTCAGGGAAAGGTAAAGTCATGGATTCGCAGTACTCCTGTTCGTATAATTCTAATAACTCCTCTTCATGCTTCATGTACCATTCATAGTATTCTCTATTTCTTTTTTTTTTTTTGTTCTATGTATATATTCTCATTATTTACTTCAATCTCATCAATTACTTGGCAGATAAAATAAGTGATAGTAAAAAGCGCAATTAATACCAAGGCAATTATAATCCACTTCATGATTTTACTTTTTTACGAAGTTCTTTAAGCTTTTGCTTTTCAAGATCAGTTTTAACAAAAACTGATCGGTCTAAAGAGAACCGCTTATTTCGTAAGCCGTTCTCTACCATAAACCGATCAGATGATGTGTTAATGGGACTAACACGTTTTTTGGTTTGGTTGGTTTTCATAGGGTTTAGGTTGGTTTGTATTTTGTTAAAACCAATTTAACGATAAAACCTCTACAAAAAAAATATCACTCAGGGAAAGAAATTAACAAATGTTATTAACAATTTTGTGTTAATAAAGTTAGAGGAAGTTCTTAAAAGTAGATGTATTCTTTAATTCAGGTTCAATAAAATCTAACGTTTTGAGTATATTTAAATAATCAAAATATAATAACTTTAATAAAAGTTGTGCCTTTTTTAGTAGTCTGAAAGAATATCTCGCTGAATAAATTGAATAAACAAATATTAAAAAACACGCAATCCATAATTTACTCCCTACTATAGCCAAAAAAATTCCTTGTGAAAAAAAATAAATAATAGAAATATACTCGCTGATTATGCTTTTATGAAGAAATTTATAATCATTAAAAACAGTCATAACAAGAATAGCGATGCTTTGAATCTCATCATTATCCTTGATGTTTAATCCAATTTTAATATTGTGTTTTATTTTTTTTAGACTGCTCCTACTAATCATCAATGTATAAATCTAACGTTAACGTAGCCATTATCATCAAGCTCTGTGTCAATAGAAGATTTAGTACCATAAAAAGGCATCTCATTATCTTCTTTAAATGAACCTGAAAAAGAAGATTTATCTTCTCTCTCATGTCGGAGTTGTACAATTTCTTTCGCATATTGATTTAAATTGCCTTTCCTGTTGGTTCTGCTTATACGTTTTCTCTTTGACTTATTAGATTGCTCAGTAGGTTGTTTAGCAAGAATCTTTTTTTCGGGTTCTTTTTCTGTTATTAACTGTTTCCTTATAATAACATTATCGTTCTCACGTATTTCATAATCGGGAACTATGATAATACCTGAGACAGAAGATGAAGTTCGCTCTTTGCGAACTCCTCCTCTTTGTGGGATCTCAAATTTTATCATTTATTATCTTTATCTAATTCTTGTATGAAGTTGTCATCTTCAAAAATAGGTTCTTTTGTCAAATAATCATAAGGGGTTATCACATAGATTTCCATTCCGCTTAACTTTGCCCAATAATATATTTTTAGATAGTATTTATCTTTTTCTGGATCTAATTTAAAATGTTGATAGATTTTATCTACCAAGTGAACGTTATTTATTGCTCTTCCATTACCATTTTTTGAAAGTTTGAAAAAAGGTGTTCCTTTTGGAGGGTTAAAAACTACAATTACTTTTTCTTCATCAAAGCTAAATGCCATGTGAAAAGTTTCACTGTCTTTAAAATACTTGTTTATAGTATTAATTTTGAAGTCTAAGAGTTTTGATGTCCATTTTTTACCGTTTTCTCCGGCTTTAACTCTTTTAATCAGGATCATGTTTTCATCTCCTTGATTTTTACCCATGCGGGCAGACACGGGGACTTCCCAATTTAATGTTTGATTTCTTAGTGTAAGATTTGCCATAGATATTTTTACTTTTAATTTTGGTTTTTATTATGAATTTTAATTATAAAATCCTTATTAAGAGGGTTATGTTAGGCAATATACAAAATTTCTTTTAATCTTAAAACGTTATATAATTTTATCCGCCCGGCCCCCGCCCCTTTATTTTTAATTTGGTTTAATAAATAATAAAAAAAACCGCTTTTAAAAAATATACTAAATAGTGAAAAGCTTAGTAGTAGATCTTTACTATAAGGTGTATATCCTATTTAAACGAGAAATAACACATAAATAAAACGAGTAATACTACATAAAAAATTGTTAATAAAACGAGTTGCTTCACATATAAAAACGAGACATCTTTGTAATATATTTATTAAATAACATTATGGATAATTATGAAAAATAGATTAAACAAGCAATTGACTTTACCTCTTGATGTTATGCAAAGTGATTTATCACAAAAATATTTAGATATTGTAAAGCAAAGTTGGCAGATAACTTTTTCAAAGCAACATCTTACCAGTGTATATGCTAAGCGGGTAATGGGGCTTATAGCCTCCCAAATTCAAGAAGGTGAGAAGGTTAAAGAATATTATCAGATATCTGCTAATATGATAATTAATGAAACAAACTTACAAAAAGCGGAAGTTTATAAAAGAATGAAAAGTGTTACATATGAACTGTCAACAATAACTTTTTATTTTGAGGATGAAAAAACAGGCCAAATTATTCCCAGGCATTTACTTGACACAACTCGTTTTATGAATCCAGCAGGTTATTATAACGGAGTTTTAACGATTGCCTTTAATCCCCAGTTAAAAGGCATTATTGATTCATTATCTCATTTTTCAAATTATGAATTAAAAAGATATATGAATTTTAGTTCTTGGTATTCTATGCGTTTATATGAAATATTAACCGCATTTAGGGACTTACAAGATTTTAGGTTTAAAATTGACCAGTACAGGGATTGGATGGGATGTGGAGCTAAGATTAACCCTAAAACAGGGGAAAAAGTAATTAATAATAAAACGGGGAAATTTAAATATGAAAAGTATTCATCACACTCAGATGCTATTAAATACACAACTTTAGAACCTTTAAAAGATTTTAAAGATTCTTGGTTAGCTTTTAGTGTAAAGCCTGTTTTTGCTGAAGGAACTGGAAGAGGGCGAAGGCCAATCGAATATGTAAAATTTACTTTCATACAAAAAAGAAATAATCCTAAAGAAATTATTAAAAAATGGTGTGAAAATTCTGAAAAGTTTAACTCCTGCTATTTAAGATTAAAAAAATATCAAGTAAGTGATCGTCTGATTATTAGATACTCTCCTATTTTAGGTCATGATTGGTTAGGGAAAAAACTAGTCGAATGGGACCAAAAAATGAAATCAAGATTTCCTATTTTGAATAAGGCTGTCTATTGCAATAAAGTCATAAGGGAATCAGGTGAAAAAGCCCTGGAAGATAAGTGTTCAAGTTAGTTTGATTTAATAAAACGAGAAATATCACATATTGCTAACCCTTCAGCTTGATTGTATTACACTTTTTGATTTAATAATTATTATAAGTGCTTTACCTTTGTTGTATTACACTGTCAGATTTCACATCTAGTTGTATTGATTCTTTTTTATAGTTCTTTTGTCAGATAAATTGTATCCCACTATAGATTTTTATGTTGGTTGTATTAACATATATGTTCCTCAATATTGTATTACCATTTTTGGAGTTGTAGAACTAGAAAAGCTATGTTGTATAATATTTAATAAGCACGATAAAATCATTTAATTTCTTCCTCTTGTTGTATTAGTAGATATTATCTTCGAGCAGATTAAGTTGTATTTATTTATACTCTTTTGTTTTAGGTTTCAAATTGTATTATGGTTTCATAGATGAAATGTCATAATTTAATTACATTATTGTATAAACTAAAATTTATTTTATTAAATATCACAAGTTAGTTGTATTGATATCCGAAACCTCGTTGTATAAATCAGTTATATCAGTTGTATTATTAATAACAGAATACCCGTTGTATAAATATTTTTCAACCTGAATTATAATTACAATATCTGGTGTTGTATTGTTGTATTCAATAACTTTAACACACAAAGTTGTATTTTATTGTCTTTGTATTCAGTTGTTTAATATATATGAGTTGTATAACTCAATCATTATACAGTTGTATTATATGTAAACTTACTGTTGTGCTATCATAAATTTGTTGTTGTATTATACAAGCATTTTCTCAAGCTTGTTGTATATCTAGACTAGATGAGTTGAATAACACGATTATTGATGTGCAAACTCCTATTGTATTAAACAATCAAAATATAGTACGGTTAATTAGTTGTTTTATCAAGACGTTGTATAACTCGTGTTGAATATTAATTACATAAGTTGTATCCAATCAATATAATATGTTGTATGATAAGAATTTATACTTTCGTTGAATTTTTAAAATGTCGTTGTATTTTTTTTATTTTTTTATGTAAGAATAAGAATAACACAAGTTGGAATGCATAACATATTAATATCAGATTGTTGGTTATATTATTTTCCCATTGGTTGTATCATTCTCATTTGTCTCGTACTTTGATAGTTGTATTATTCTTACATTTAAACTAATATGTGTATATAAGTTATATTGAATCATCAAATGATAAGGACACTTATAAGTTGTATTGTTGTCGTATGTACTATTGGTTGTAAAGTGTTTAGTTATAATGCTATCATCAGAAATTGGATTGCCTGTTAGTTGAAATAAAGAATTGTACCAAATATCATATATCGGTTGTATAGTATGGCTTATTTATCATTTTGGTTGTAATCATTACTATTATAAGTTGCATAATATGCTTTTACCGTTATCTATTGCTCGTTATATAGAATTAATGATGAGTTGTATTAGTTAAAAAGTTTAAAGTTGTATTAATTAAAAAGTTATATCATTAAATTCTTGTTGTATGATAAAAACGAATAATGTTTTTCGAGAAAACAGCTTTGTTGATATAAATTCATTAATTATAACGATAATCTTTAATAGATGAAATTCAGTTGCCTATATATTCCTTAGTTGATTAAATCATTTCCAAAATCAGTTGTTTAGAAAGCATATGTTGCATAAATTATAAATCCTGATAAGTTGTGAAATCCTTCAGATATGTTGCTTGAGATAAACATGTTGCTTAAATAATAAAAAAGTGTTTTTCCGAGTGCTAAATTCGCCTCAGATTCAGGACGTACAACCGCCCCCTAATATTTTCAAAGAACTGAACTGAAAACAAATATATAAATTTATTTTTCTAATACAACATCAATGTCCCATTTTGAAGCTTTGTACTTAATTTTTTCAATTAATCCATAATAGCTCCAATTTCTTAATAGAAATTCATTATTTTCAGTTTCTTCCTGAACATTTGGAATATTCATGAGTTTAATTGTACCAGTGTGGCTCTTAATTGCTTGTTTGATCAACATATAAGAATATTGATGCATCTTTGTATCAACAAAATTCTTTTCTCTCTTCTTGAAATATTCAACACTCTTTAATTTTTTGTTCCTTCCTCTACCTCCATTATTGTATTTTAAGGCCGTTTGAAGCCTTGTAAGCCCCATTTGGATACCTAGCCTTTTATGGACATATTCTTCTTTTCTACCTATGTAATATTCGCGTTTACCTACCTTTGCAATGATAGGTGTATCAAAATCGAGTCTTGCTTCTAGAACTTTCTCCTTATCAAGCTTTATTAACTGTTTATCGAATTTAACAACCAATAAAAGATAGGTTTTTTTATTCGTTAATTGAATGGAACTATCGCCCATTTCATATTCACCTGATATTATACGTTCGAGAATAGTTTTATTATTACTCTTATCTATTCCAAGGTATGTCTTAAAACAGATTCCAAACAATTCAAACTTAAAATTTGCCTCTCCCCTGTCCCATCGTAGATTCCGAATACAGGTCTTTTGAAATGGAATAGGTATATTGTTCCTATAACTTCTTAAAGACCTTTTACCGGTAAAGTATTCTTTTTTTTCTGAATTATAAGTTTGGGTAATAACTGCATTTAAAGCAGTAAGAATTGAAGTTGGAATTTTGCCCTTAAAATCCATTGAAAGGATTCTGTATGTAGAGTTAAGTTTTGAGGTATTTAGAATACCATTTTCATCTTTCTCTACATTAGCGAGTTTTACTTTTGCTTCTTCAGTGAGATAGATAAGATCTTTCATTTTCTCCTGGACAAAGTTGTGAGAGGATATGAGGTTTGCTGCTCTGTGCGTATACCGTTGCCATGCATAGAGATTTTGCAAAGCAATTTCTCTTTCTTCAGAATCTTTCTCAAAATCAATATTGAGTTGAATCTTCCGGGTTATGATGATTTTCTTTTTATCTGCCATAATATTCTTTTACTTGATAAATATATAAAAAAAAGGGAGAATAGATAAAATTCTATTTTCTCCCCTACTTTTTATATTCCTAATTTAGGCTGTTTACTTAACCATTCTAGTATAAGTTCTTTTGCTTTGTCTTGCATATTTACATCATTAATATGACAATGTAATTTATACAAAGTATGATCTGAATACGTTAAGATTACATTTACCTTAACAGTTCTATCAACTTGCTCATTTTTTAAAGCTGAATTATTTGATTCCTTCAATCCTGTTTCTTTAAGAATATCTACTATTTCTTCAGGAGTAGGCTTGCTTTGTGTTTTTATTGTGTTTTTTAAACTCATACGACTTCATTTAACACTGTTAAACATTCGTTTGTTAATAATCTAAATTCATTAGCTGCCAGATCATCTCCGTGTTCCTGTACTCCCAACCCATACATAGGCGCAACCTCAAAAGAGGTTCTGTTTCCTATTTTTGAGTTTAATACTTTGATGTCATAATCCTCTACAATAGAATAGACTTCTTTGCTTATTTTCTTTCTTTTACTGATAGCATTTAAAAGTATTCGGCAATCTAGATCCGGTTTTAAAGAAAGAACATCATTGTATTTAGGCAAAAACTGATCATTGAATGCCCAAATATCCCACGTTGAGGCTTTTAATGGTAGAATACATAAATCGCTTATAAGCATTATTGAACCTGTTAACTCAGCTAAAGCAGGAGTTCCATCTATAATAACATAATCACAAGCTGCTTCGAGCTCACGAACATTATTACGAAGTGTATCAGGTTTAGATATACTTACGGTTGTTACTTTAGGTAAACTTTCGTCTCTAAATCCGCTCCATTTCATACAATTCTGGTTATTTGGATCTGAGTCTATCAGAATAACTTTGTAGCCTCGTGTAGCTAATTCTACGGCTAAATTTACGGCTGTAGTCGTTTTCCCGCTACCACCTTTAAGTGAAATTGTGCTTATTATCATATCATATAATTTATCTACCTACAAATATAATATTGAAAAAGTCTATCAGTAAGAAAGTTATTAACAATAGAAAAGTGGTTGCGTAGATAGGTGGATAAGCGGGTAAGCGGATAATTTGTTATTTAGCCTTAAAAGTTCGAGCAATTAAGACTTCATTTCCACAACGTATTAATCGTTTGTAGGCTGATTTATTAAAGACCTTAATGCAGTTATATTTGTCAGCATCAAGAGCAATAAAACCTCTTTTAGATAACAAATGTTCATAAAATGATGTGTTGAAACATTCTAATACAAGTAAGTTTTTCTTATCACGTTTACATGAAAATTCAAACCACTCAAAAACATCATTCAAATGACCATTACCAGGAGAATCATTTATTATGCTTAAAATACAATAAGAATCTTTTATAGAGAACCATTGGCCATGGCATGTTCCAATCTTATAAAGAAGGCCAAATATACTTTCTGCAACTTCAAACTTTAAATTATGAGTAGTTTTTAAGTCCATTATAAATTTAAATGATATCCAGTTCC
>Ga0307428_1000212_pt1 | contig 45612 bp, 47 predicted proteins | sample SalMarWE160240MG_FD_202161 | JGI IMG/M metagenome (GOLD analysis project Ga0307428, IMG submission 202161) | Salt marsh sediment microbial communities from the Plum Island Ecosystem LTER, Massachusetts, United States - WE1603-240 | ecosystem: Environmental > Aquatic > Marine > Intertidal zone >...
GGCCACGGCCGCGCTTCCCAGGCTCGCGCTCAACCGGCAACAAAACCCTCAAAATACGCCACTCGACCTCTGTCAGATCGCCGCGGCTCAAGGCTGCCTCCTCGAATCTGCAGCCTTGAATCAAAACAAGATTCACGCGTCAACAATTTTGTCCACACCGCCTACGAATCTGGGGGTCAGGAGTTCGAATCTCTTCGGGCGCGCCACTAACCTTCTGAATTTTCGAGCCGGCGGCCGTTTGGCGCCGCGCATGGCGTCTTATGCGCAAAGGCGTGGCGTTGCTGACGAGATGCATCGCATCGGCTGCGCTCTGTCGCGGTTGATTTAAGAATAAAAATCATCGAATGAAACGTTCGTTTGCGTGAATGATCGTAGTCTCACTGCGTGGACCCGTCTGGTTTTGCGCTCGCTTTCGCAAAATTATAGAAAGACATCTCTGAAGATCGGGGCAACATCCACGGCGCTCGCCATACGCAGTCTTACAATCAAATGATTGCAACTGTTTGCCCTGTCGGCTATCGTAACGTTCAAAACTGAAATTCATCGCGGGAGACGTCGGCCAATGTTCACCAGCAATCCGTTCGCTGAACTTTCGGCGTCGGTGCCGACCGCCGACATGCAGATATATGTTGTTGTCATGGTCGTCCTGGTTGTGAGCGGCACGCTGTTCGACGTCATTCATAAAAAGAGCGCCAGGTACTTTTTTGATAATTGGCGATGCTCCAAGAACAAAGCGAAGCAGCAGGTCGGCGGCGGAGAGATGGTGTCCATTGCGGTGCAGACCGCGGTGGTTGATGTCATGACCTCCGGTGAATTCTGCAACATGCGGCGCAGAATTGCCCATCTCCTGACGATGTACGGCTTTGTGATTTACGTCGTCACCACCGCGATCATGGTTTTCGCCTACCCGACGCCGGCCACGCCCACGCCCAATGCTCTAGCGACGCTGTGGTACATCGGGGCGCTGATGGTTTGCCTCGGCGGCTACTGGTTCTGGTTTTTCATCCGGGTGGATGTTGCCGCAGAGGGCAATTCACCGTTCCGTTTTGTGCGTGCCGATATTTTCATCGTCACGCTCGTTCTCAGCACGACCTTCGGCTTGGTGTGGGCGTGGCTGCAGACGGCGGGCAACACCGCCTGGGCCACCGTTTTTCTGGCGCTGTATCTCCTCGCCACGACGGTGCTGTTTGGGTCAATTCCGTGGTCCAAATTTTCTCATATGTTCTTCAAGCCCGCTGCAGCCATGCAGAAAAGAGTAGCCGAAGCAGATGGCACCAGGAGCAACCTGCCGGCTCCCGCCGACGCGCCCGAAATCTACGGGAGCGTCGCCAAGCACTCGAACCACTATTGATCGGCCTCCACATCGATCTTCGATAAAGGAGAATAAGATAATATCATGCCGACCTTCGTTTACATGACCCGGTGTGACGGCTGCGGGCATTGCGTGGATATCTGCCCGTCGGACATCATGCACATCGATACCACCTATCGCCGCGCCTTCAACATCGAGCCCAATTTCTGCTGGGAGTGCTACTCGTGCGTAAAGGCATGTCCTCAGCATGCGATCGACGTGCGCGGCTACGCCGACTTCGCCCCCTTGGGCCACAGCGTTCGGGTGCGCCGGGAGGAAGAAAAGGCAACCATTTCCTGGAAGATCAAGTTCCGGGACGGCCGCGAAAAAGATTTCGTTTCCCCGATCAGAACCACGCCATGGGGATCGATCAAGTCACCGTCCGATTATGAGGCGCCCACCGCGGCCGCGATGAAATCGCAGGAGCTCGCGCACGAACCCGAGGCCCTCAAGATCGCTGCGCTGCCGGCGCTCACGCCGGATCAATTCGAGCAAGGATTGGTGTAATGCGCCGCCGTAAGACCGTGTTCGTGGATTCGGATATCCTCGTCGTCGGTGGCGGCATGGGCGGCTGCGGGGCCACTTACGAATCCAGGTACTGGGGGCGTGACCTGAAGATCGTGTGCGTCGAAAAAGCAAACATCGAGCGCAGCGGCGCGGTCGCACAAGGCCTGTATGCAATCAACTGTTACATGGGCATGCAGTGGAACGAAAACCAGCCCGAAGACCATGTCCGCTACGCACGCAATGACCTCATGGGTCTGGTGCGGGAGGATCTCAGCTACGATATCGCCCGGCACGTCGACTCCACGGTGCACAAGTTCGAGGAGTGGGGCCTCCCGATCATGAAGGACCCGGAAACCGGGAGGTACCAGCGCGAAGGCAAATGGCAGATCATGATCCACGGCGAGAGCTACAAGCCGATCGTCGCCGAGGCCGCGCGCAAGGCCGCCACCGAAGTCTACAACCGGATCATGGTGACCCACCTGCTGACGGACGCGACGCGGCCAAACAGAGTTGCAGGCGCCGTGGGCTTTAACGTCCGCAACGGGAACTTCTACGTGTTCCGCGCCAAGGCGGTGATCGTGGCTGCCGGCGGCGCATCGCATATTTTCAAGCCCCGCGCAGTTGGCGAAGGCATGGGGCGAACGTGGTATGCCCCATGGAGCAGCGCCTCCGCATACGCGCTGCCGATCCTGGCCGGCGCCAAGATGACGCAGATGGAAAACCGGATCGTCCTCACCCGATTCAAGGACGGTTATGGGCCGGTCGGCGCCTATTTCCTGCACCTCAAGACCTACACGCAAAACGCCTATGGGCAGGATTACGAGGCCTTCTGGCGCGATTCTATCGAGCAGATGGTCGGCGATTACGTTAATCACCACCCAGTGCCGACCTGCCTGCGCAATCACGCTCTGCTCGAAGAGGTCAAGGCCGGCCGCGGCCCTATTCGCATGGTGACGATGGAGGCCTTTAAAGACCCGCATAAAGAAACGGTCGGTTGGGAGAACTTTCTCGGCATGACCATCGGGCAGGCGGTGGTGTGGGCCTCGCAGAACATCGACCCCAAGGAGGTCAATCCCGAGCTGACCACGTCGGAGCCTTACGTCATGGGCTCACACGCGACCTGTTCAGGCGCCTGGGCGAGCGGTCCGGAGGACTACGCACCCGCGGAATACCAGTGGGGGTACAACCGGATGATGACCGTCGAAGGTCTGTTCGGCGCCGGTGACACCATCGGCGGTAGCGCCCACAAGTTCTCGTCGGGATCCTTCACGGAAGGCCGCATCGCCGGCAAGGCGGCAGTCAAATACGTGAACGATTTGGGTAAAGAACAGCCGCAGGTCAGCGAGGCGGAGTACAAGGACCTCAAAAAGGCCGTCTACCAGCCCATGGAAACCTACGAAATTTACCGCAACGAAATCGTCGCTGGGACCGTTTCGCCGAGTTACATCCTGCCGATTCATGGGCTTCAGCGTCTTGAGAAGCTCATGGACGAATATGTTGGCGGCATCAGCGCCCACTACATGACCAACGAACCGCTACTCACCCGCGCGCTCGAGCTGTTGACCATGCTGAAGGAAGATCTCGTCCATCTCGGGGCTGAAGACCTTCACCAGCTTCAGCGCGCATGGGAGCTTCAGCACCGGGTCTTGGCCTCGGAATGTGTCACCCAGCATACCTTGTTCCGGAAAGAAACGCGGTGGCCGGGATATTATTACCGGGGAGATTATCCGAAGCTGGACGACAAGGATTGGCATTGCTTTACCCTGTCGTGCTACGAACGGGAGTCCGGGAAGTGGGAGATGGAAAAGGCGCCGGTATATCACATCATCGACTGATCGCACGGCCGCTCGGAGGCACTTGCGTCTCCCAGATTCTGCATGCTCTGGGCTACTATTTAATGAGCGTCAGCCCCGCCACCCGGTGCAATCCGTAAAGATCATCCTGTCCGAGACAGTTTTATTTCACGAAAGAATCGCAATGCCGCAACTTGTACCGCCGCACGGCTCGACGACAGTCAAGCCACTGCTGGCGCCCGAGACGGAGCGGGCTGAGGAACGCAAGCGAGCGGAAAAACTCAGGAAGATACCCCTCGACTCGCGTGCGGTCTCCGACCTGTTCATGCTGGCAATGGGGGCCTATACGCCGCTCGATCGGTTTATGGGGCATGACGACTGGCGCGGATCGTGCCTGGATATGAAACTGATCGGCGGCGTCTTCTGGCCAATCCCAATCACGCTTCCCGTCAACAGAGACCTTGCCGACAGCATTCATGCCGAAGAGGAGGTTACGCTCGTCGACGCGGAGAGCGGTGCAATCCTCGCGGTCATGGAGGTTCACGAGAAATATTCAATCGACAAGATACTGGAGGCCGAGCACGTCTACCGCACCGCCGATCCGAAGCATCCAGGCGTGGCAAAGGTCCTAGAGCAGGGGGATGTCAACCTGGCCGGGCCCGTGATGGTGCTGAGCGAAGGCGAATATCCTACCAGATACTCGGACCTCTATATCCGCCCTGCCGAATCGCGGGCCATGTTTCTTGAGCGGGGCTGGTCGAATGTTGCTGCCTTCCAGACGCGAAATCCCATGCACCGTAGCCACGAGCACCTGGTGAAAATTGCGGTGGAAGTATCAGACGGTGTTTTCATCCATCAGGTGCTTGGGAAGTTGAAGATAGGCGACATCCCAGCGGACGTTCGCACCTGCGCGATACAGGCAATGATCGACAATTATTTCCGCCCAGGAACGGTCATCCAGGCGGGCTATCCGATCGAGATGCGCTATGCCGGGCCGCGCGAGGCGCTGCTGCATGCTCTCATTCGCCAGAACTTCGGCTGCTCGCATCTTATCGTCGGGCGTGACCATGCCGGCGTCGGTGACTACTACGGTCCCTTCGATGCGCATCACATCTTCGATCAACTGTGGGACGGCGCACTTCATACTAAGCCGCTGAAGATAGACCTCACTTTCTACTGCCGGAAGTGTTACGGAATGGCGACGGCGAAGACCTGCCCGCACGATCCCGAGCATCACATTTCGATCTCGGGCACGCAGCAACGCGAATTACTTTCGAGCAATGCGGAGATCCCACTTGAGTTCAGCCGGCCGGAGGTGGTGGCGATCCTCAAGGAGTATTACGCGAGCCTGCGATCAGCATCATGATCATCGCGCAGATCTCCGATACTCATATCGCTTTGGACCCACCCGACACCGATCAGAGATTTTTGGGTTTCGAACGCACGATTGCGGATATCAACGCACTCGATCCGGCCCCCGATTTGATCGTTCACACCGGGGATATCGTTCATAACGGGCGGAAAGACGAATACGCGCGGGCGGCGGCGATCCTCGCGAAGGCGCGCGCGCCGGTCTATGTGCTCGCTGGCAACAAGGATGACCGGGCGAATTTGCGCGCGGCCTTTTCGCCATTTGGATACCCCGCGCCCAATTCCGACTTTATTGACTATGCGGTTGAGGACTACCCGGTCAGACTGATTGCGGTGGATACTCTGAGTCCAGGGGGAAACAGGGGTGACTTTTGCCGCGAGCGGGTCAGACGTTTGATTGACTTGATCGATGCCGAGACCGGTAAGCCGATTGCGGTTTGCGCGCATCATCCGCCATTTGAGGTTCCGGTGGGGCCGGATCCCGTCAACTTCGAAACACCGGAGATGATGGCGAGGCTGGCCCAAGCTTTGCAGCACTCCGGGCGGGTCGTCGCCGTTTTCAGCGGCCATGTTCAACGCGGCACTGCGGGTCATGTCGGGAGCATCCCGGCGATCGTGGTGCCGTGCACCGCGACGACGCTGCGCAAAGGCGCGTATCCGGCTCACATGAGGCGGAGTCCGGTCTATTACGTGCACCGGTTCGATCCGGCTTGGGGCTTCTCCGCCGAAACACGGATTGTCGGAACAGGGCCATCGTTGTGCTGATCGAGCGCCGACTGTTTCTTGCAGAAGGCAAACACGCCGTGACCCTTTGTTAAGGGCGCAGCCTGGACGCTTTGGCTTAGGGCAGGCACTCAGATAAGATCACGCGCAATCGAAGCATGCGCCGGTAGCTCAGCTGGATAGAGCACCAGACTTCGAATCTGGGGGTCAGGGGTTCGAATCCCTTCCGGCGCGCCACTGCCTCTCCACGGAATTCTGAATGAAAACCCTGCCGAAGACTATATTCCTGACCGCATCGATCCTCGCAGTGACGATGCTATCCGCCGCGGCTCAGTCACAGGACCCGGTCCGCCGCGGCCGCACGCTGGCCGAAGAATTCTGCGCACCTTGCCATGCCATCACGCGCCACGGCCGCAGCCCGCATAGCGATGCCCCGCCGCTGAGCAACATCGGCCGCACCTATGATCTCGACGATTTTGCGCGTGTCTTAAGCGCCGGCCTTTTATCCAGCCATCCGGACATGCCGCAGTTCAGATTTCATTTTCCCGACGCGCGCGCCTTGCGCGACTACCTGCGGACCATCCAACAGTAGCCACTCAGCGGTCGATCGTGATCTCCTCGCTGCGCGCGCGTGAGACGCAGATCATAATGTGATCGGCGCGCTCGTGCTCGGCCAGCACCAGATCGCGGTGGTCGGCTACGCCTGCCAGCATCTTGGTGCGGCAGGTGCCGCAAGTACCGGTCTCGCAGGAGCTCGGCACCTCGAGGCCGTTGTCGCGCAGCACTTCCAGGATGGTCTTGGTCACCGGCACCTCGACCACCTTGCCGCTGCGCGCCAGCCGCACGCGGAACGGCTTGTCGCCCGGCTTGTGGGTTTCCGCCTCGCTGAAGGCCTCGAAATGCACCGCGGTCGACGACCAGTGGTCGGTTATGTTGCGCACTGCCTCCATCAGCGGGCGCGGCCCGCAGCAATAAAGATGCTCGCGGTTGCGGCGCTCGGCCAGGATCGGCCTGAGGTCGAGCGAACAGTTTGGATCACCCTGGTCGTGATGGATGGTGACGAGGCCGGCGAATTCCGGGACGCTCAATTCGTCCATGAATGCCGTCGTCTCCGGCGAGCGCGTGCAGTAGAACAGCCGGAAGCGTTTGCCCTCCGCCTGCACCTGGCGGATCATGGCCATGATCGGCGTGATGCCGATGCCGCCGGCGATAAACAGGAGATCCTGCGCGCGCGGCGGCAACTTGAAATCGTTAACCGGCGCCGCCACCATCAGCTCGTCGCCGGCCTGCACACCGTCGATGAGATTGGTTGAACCGCCGCGCCCATTGGCCTCGCGTTTGACGGCAACCTGGTAGCGGTCGCGCTCGGCCGGATCGTTGCACAGCGAATATTTGCGCAGCAGGCCGTTCGGTACCCAAATTGTGATATGCGCGCCGGCGGAAAATTCCGGCAGCGGCTTGCCGCCCGCGTCGCGGAATTCCAGGAGATGGATGCCGTCGGCGATTTTGTCGTTGCGCGTCACGCGCAGCGGCATCATTGGCGGTTGGTCATCGGCAGTCATTGCACGTCCGGGAAGCGTTAACGCCCCTTCAGATGGGAATTCCGCCCGTCTGCTGCAAGCGAAACATAATCCGCGATCCGTCAGCGCTGCCCTGTGCTCACGCGCTCGACCGGTCGCGCCTGCACCAGTGGCGCCGACCGCCGCGTCGGCCAAGCATTGGAATCAGCACTGGTACAGCGGCCCGATCGTCATCGCCCCCACCGTTTATGCCGCGGCGTCGGACTGTTGCCTCTTCAAGCGCGTTTATTGGAAGCATTCTGTCAAGCACGTCCGCTACGAGGAAGTCTGTTACTAAGCGAGTAGACTGTGGATTTCCAATGTCCCGGCTTCGCATGCGGCGAAGCCGGGACTTTCCTTTTGCGCGGTCTAGGCCGGATCGCTATCCGATTGGCCGCAAACGGTCCAATTCGTGCCGCAATATGGGGAGCATAGAGCCCCTTGACTCCCGCCCTCGCGCGTCCGGTTTAGTTCTGCTAGTGGGTCGCGCGGCGCCTCGCCTAGTGCGCGGCGTTGAGGGGGGTATGTCGCTCGCGGCCCCCCGCGCCGAACCGGAGGACGAATGCTCAAATCGTTGCGCGCGGTGGCGCGATTTTTCCAGAGCAATATTGGCTGGCAACGAATTGGCGTGCTGCTTAGCCTCACTGTCATCGCGGTGGCGGCGGTGGTGCTGTTCCATATGCTGCGCGATCTCAATGTCGATGAGGTTGTCGCCGCGCTGAAGGCGACCGAATGGCGCCACATTGCAGCCGCGGCGCTTTTTGTCGCGGGCGGCTATTTCACGCTCACGTTTTACGACTGGTTCGCCCTGCGCACGATCGGGCGCAGCGAGATTCCCTATCGCATCGCCGCGCTCTCCGGCTTCACCAGCTATTCCGTCGGCCACAATATTGGGGCCACCGTGTTCACCGGCGGCGCGGTGCGCTACCGCATCTATTCGGCCTATGGCCTATCCGCCATAGAGGTGGCGAAGATCTGCTTCATCGCGGGCCTTACCTTTTGGCTCGGCAACGCCACCGTGCTGGGCCTCGGCATCCTATTTGAACCGCACGCTGCGGCGCCGATCGACCACCTGCCGCCCTGGCTCAATCGAGTCACTGCCATTCTGATCCTGATGGCGCTGGCATCCTATGTCGGCTGGGTCTGGAGCGCGCCGCGCGAGATTGGGCAACGAGAATGGAAAGTAAAATTGCCGAACGGCCCGTCCACGCTGGTACAGATCATTATTGGCTTGTTCGATCTTGGGTTCTGCGCGCTTGCCATGTACATGCTGCTGCCGGACGATCCGCATATCGGCTTCATTACGCTGCTGGTAGTTTTTGTGTCGGCGACGATGTTGGGTTTTGCCAGCCATGCGCCCGGCGGTCTCGGCGTGTTCGACGCCGCCATGCTGGTGGCCCTGTGGGAATTCGACAAGGAGGACCTCGTGGCCGGCTTATTGTTGTTCCGCCTGCTTTACTATCTGGCGCCGTTCGTGATCGCGCTTACCATTCTGGGCGCGCGCGAGGTGTTTTATATGCGCAGCAACAAGCCCCTGCCCAAGCTCGAGCGGGTAACGGCGGCGGCACCGCTGCGCAGCGAAATCGAGCCTGAGAGAACGGACGTCGGCTGACAATGGCGACGAACGAAGAGAGCGGAAATTTCCCAACGCGCGCTGGCGGGCTCGGCCGCCTCCGCGAAGCGTGGCACGCGCTGTTCGGCCAGGCGGGATTGAGCGGCGTATCGGGCGTCGATGCGCCGGCGGCCGGTCGCATCAACCAGTCCGCGCAAGCCATGCTGATCGAATCGCTAATCGGCGGATTGCCCAACCCGACCATCGTGCTCGACCGTGAAGGGCGGGTGATCGCGTTCAACGAGGCCGCCTCTGCCATTGCGCCGGCGCTCCGCCGCAGCGAGCCTGCTTTGATCACCTTGCGCATGCCCGAACTGGTCGATGCCATTCGGCGCGCCACCAAGCGGCGTGAGCCGCAGCGCGTGGAATTCTTCGAGCGCGTGCCGCTCGACCGCTGGTTCGAGGCTTTCGTGACGCCGGTGCGGCTGACCGCAGGCGATACCGGCTCCGACATCCTGCTGATGACGTTCAACGACCTGACGCCGCTGCGGCGGGTCGAGGAAATGCGCGCCGACTTCATCGCCAATGCCAGCCATGAGTTGCGTACGCCGCTGGCAGCGCTGCTCGGCTTCGTCGAAACCCTGCAGGGCCGCGCCAAGGACGATCCGGCCGCGCGCGAGAAGTTCTTGAGCATCATGCAGGCCCAGGCTGCCCGCATGGCCCGCCTGATCGACGACCTGTTGTCATTATCGCGAATAGAGCTCAATGCGCACCTGCAACCCAACACGCCGGTCGACCTGGGGCCGATCGTGCGCCAGGTCGCCGACGGCTTGCAGACGTTGGCGCGCGACCGCGACGTCGAGATCAAGGTCACAACGCCCTCGGAGCTGCTGATCGTGCTTGGCGACCGCGACGAATTGATCCGCGCGCTCGAGAACCTGGTGGAGAACGCGCTCAAATACGGTGCCGCCGGCAAGCGGGTCGATATCACGCTGACACGCGGGCAGACCCGGGCCGGCACTGCGGAAGCGCGCTTGATGGTGCGCGATTACGGCCCGGGGATCGCGCCCGAGCATCTGCCGCGGCTGACCGAGCGCTTCTACCGGGTCGACGTGGCAGAAAGCCGTGCCCACGGCGGTACCGGATTAGGGCTGGCGCTCGTGAAGCATGTGCTCAACCGCCATGGCGGCCGGGTGACCATCGAGAGCACGCCGGGCGCCGGCGCCGCCTTCACCATGCACATGCCCTTGCCCACTGGGGAATTTGCTGCCGAGGACGAATTGCTCGTTAAATCAGATGGTTGAATTGTCATGTGAACGTCACCGAACGTTTATACAACGGTGACACGCGACGCTTATGGCTGACCTCGGCTTCGGATTTGCGCGAGCTACACCAATAAAAATTTCATCCGAAGTTGAAGTCTCGGAGTGCGTTTTAAAGCAACAGCGGCCGCCCGAACCACGGGCACGGAGGTGAGAGACCACGGGCAGCCATGCCCGCGGAATGCCTTTGGCCGCAAACAATGGAGAGAACCCGTGAAACACTGGACCGCATGGGCAGCTGCCGGCTTCATCGCCGCCGCCGCTATCGCTCCCGCGCAAGCCACCGACATTTCGGGTGCCGGCGCCACCTTCCCCTATCCGATCTACGCGAAATGGGCTGATGCCTACAAGAAAGCGACCGGTACCGGCTTGAACTATCAGTCGATCGGCTCCGGCGGCGGCGTCAAGCAGATCAAGGCCAAGACCGTGACCTTCGGCGCTTCCGACGCGCCGCTGTCGGGCAAGGATCTCGACAAGTACGGTCTCGCGCAGTTCCCGATGGTCATGGGCGGCATCGTGCCGGTCGTGAATGTGCCCGGCATCAAGGCCGGTGAGCTCGTCATCGACGGCACCACGCTCGCCAAGATCTTCCTGGGCGAGATCAAGAAGTGGAATGACCCGGCCCTGAAGAAGCTGAACCCGAACGCCAAGCTGCCGAGCTCGGCGATCGCCGTCGTGCATCGCTCGGATGGCTCCGGCACCACCTACAACTTCGTTTACTATCTGTCCGATGTGAGCGCTGACTGGAAGAAGAAGGTCGGCGTCGCGAAGTCCGTGCAGTGGCCGGTCGGCATCGGCGCCAAGGGCAACGAAGGCGTCGCCAACAACGTCGGCAACACCAAGGGCTCGATTGGCTACGTCGAATATGCCTATGCCCTGCAGAACAAGCTGACCTATGCCAAGATGATGAACAAGGACGGCAAGACCGTTGCCCCGACCGCCGATGCGTTCGCGGCTGCCGCGGCCAACGCTGACTGGAAGTCCAAGCCCGGCTACGGCGTTATCCTCGCCAACCAGCCCGGCGCCGAGTCCTGGCCAATGACGGCCGCCACCTGGATCCTGATGTACAAGAAGCCGAAGGATCCGAAGGCGTCCGCCGAGGCGCTCAAGTTCTTCGCCTGGTGCTACAAGAACGGCGACAAGATGGCCTCCGGCCTCGACTACGTCCCCATGCCCAGCAATGTGGTGGAAGACGTCGAGAACTACTGGAAGAAAGAGATCGCAGCAGCGGCCATGTGACCTCGTGAAAGCGGGAAAGGGCGCCGGCAGCGGCGCCCTTTCCTTGTCCACTGCCGCCCGAGGGGCGGCTTGTCTTGCGGCCCTTGGGCCGCTTCAGTGGCCCTCCCGGAAGCGCGTGGCTATTGGGAGGAGCCGGTGCAACCCAGCGGGAGGCGACCCGTGGTTGACGTGGCGTTGCAGGCCGGGGCCATGCCGGTGGCCCGGCAAGTCGATCGGGGCAAGGTTCTCCAGCGGCTACGCCTTCGCGACGGGGCTTTCCGCCATCTCACCCGCATCGCCGCAATCACGGTTCTGCTGATCCTCAGCGGCATCATCGGCTCGCTGGTCCACGGCTCCTGGCCGGTGTTGCAAACCTTCGGGTTTTCGTTCCTCTACACCGAAGTCTGGAACCCGGTGACCGAGCAGTTCGGCGCCATCGCGCCGATCTACGGCACCGTGGTGACCTCGTTCATCGCCATGCTGATCGCGGTGCCGATCGGCCTGTTCATCGCGCTGTTCCTCACTGAATTGTGCCCGTTATGGGCGCGCCGCCCGATCGGCATCGCCATCGAGCTCTTGGCCGGTATTCCCAGCATCATCTACGGCATCTGGGGCTTGTTCGTGTTCGCCCCCTTTCTGCAGCAATACGTGCAGCCGTTCATCATCAAGGTGTTCGGCCCCATTCCGGTGCTTTCGACCCTGTTCGCCGGGCCGCCTTACGGCATCGGTATCCTGACCGCGGGCCTGATCCTCGCCATCATGGTGCTGCCCTTCATTACCTCGATCTCGCGCGACGTGTTTGACGCGGTGCCGCCGGTGCTCAAGGAGGCCGCCTACGGCGTCGGCTGCACTACCTGGGAGGTGGTGCGCTACGTGGTGTTGCCCTTTACGCGGGTCGGCGTCATCGGCGGCGTCATGCTCGGGCTCGGCCGCGCGCTCGGCGAAACCATGGCCGTCACCTTCGTGATCGGCAACGCGCACCGCATTTCCGGCTCAATCTTGGCGCCGGGCACCACCATCTCGGCCACCATCGCCAACGAGTTCACCGAAGCCGACGGCGATCTCTATACCTCGTCGCTGATCGCGCTCGGCCTCATCCTGTTCGTCATCACCTTCATCGTGCTGGCCTGCGCGCGCTACATGCTGATGCGCATCAACGCGCGGGCGGGAGCCTGACCATGGCGCTCTATGATACCCGCCGCCGCCGCAACCAACTTGCCATCGGGCTGGCAATCGCCGCCACGGTTTTCGGCTTGACCTGGCTGGTGCTCATTCTCGCCGTCCTGCTGTGGGAGGGCTTCAGCGGCCTGACGCTGGCGGTGTTCACCGAGATGACGCCGCCGCCCGGCTCCGCCGGCGGCCTGCTCAATCCGATCATGGGAAGCCTGGTGATGACCTTCATCGCCGTGCTGATCGGCACCCCGCTCGGCATCCTCGCCGGCACCTACATGGCCGAGTACGGCCGCTATGACAAGCTGACCACCGTGGTGCGCTTCATCAACGACATCCTGTTGAGCGCGCCCTCGATCGTCATCGGCCTGTTCATTTACGAAGTTATGGTCGTGCAGATGGGCCATTTCTCCGGCTGGGCCGGTGCCGTCGCACTGGCCGTGATCGTGGTACCGGTGGTGGTGCGCACCACCGAGGATATGCTGACTTTGGTGCCCGACACGCTGCGCGAGGCGGCCGCCTCGATCGGCCTGCCGCGCTCGCTGATGATCCAGAAGGTCGCCTACCGCGCTGCCCGCGCCGGCATGGTCACCGGCGTGCTCTTGGCGGGCGCCCGCATTTCCGGCGAAACCGCGCCCTTGCTGTTCACGGCCCTCAACAACCAGTTCTGGAGCACGGACATGAACGCGCCGGTCGCCTCGCTGCCGGTGGTCATCTTCCAGTTCGCGCTCAGTCCCTATGACGACTGGCAGCAGCTCGCCTGGACCGGCGCGCTGATTATTACGATGGCGGTGCTTGCGCTCAGCATCATCGCTCGGATCCTCGCGGCACAGAGAAAAACGTCATGAGCGTAGCCAGTTTCACCACACCCACACCGACCGCCGCCGGCTCGCCTGCAAGCGCGGAGGGGCTTACCGATAAGGTCTCGGTACGCGACCTCGACTTCTTCTATGGCGATAATCGTGCATTGAAAAACATCAACGTGTCGCTGTACCTGAACAAGGTCACCGCCTTCATCGGCCCGTCCGGCTGCGGCAAGTCGACCCTGCTGCGCGTCCTCAACCGTATGTACGACCTTTACCCGAACCAGCGCGCTGCCGGCTATGTGACGATGGATAGCACCGACATTCTTTCGCCGTCGCAGGATCTCAATCTGCTGCGCGCCAAGGTCGGCATGGTGTTCCAGAAGCCGACGCCGTTTCCGATGACGATCTACGAGAATATCGCCTTCGGCATCCGGCTCTACGAACGGCTTTCGAAGTCCGAGCTGGACGATCGCGTCAAGCACTGCCTGGAACGCGCTGCATTGTGGGACGAGGTGAAGGACAAGATGAACGCCAACGGCCTGTCGCTCTCGGGCGGCCAGCAGCAGCGCCTTTGCATCGCGCGCACCGTTGCGGTGCAGCCGGAGGTCATTCTGTTCGACGAGCCGTGCTCGGCGCTCGACCCGATCTCCACTGCCAAGATCGAGGAGCTGATCGACGAGCTCAAGGAGGACTACACGATCGCCATCGTCACCCACAACATGCAGCAGGCGGCGCGCGTGTCCGATTTCACCGCCTTCATGTATCTCGGCGAATTGGTTGAATTCGGCGAAACAACGACCATTTTCACCTCGCCGAGCGATCGGCGCACGCAGGACTACATCACCGGCCGCTTCGGCTAGCGCATGATCCCGAAAGGTGGGAACCGGTTATAAACCGGCCCGGCAAGGACAACGACAATGACCGACCACACGATCAAGGCATTCGACAGCGACTTGCAGGATCTCGGGCGCATGGTCGCCGAAATGGGCGGTCTGGCCGAGAAGCAAGTCGCCGACTCGGTTGACGCCTTGGCCAAGCGCGATACTGCCCTGGCCCAGCGGGTGAACCTCGCCGATGCCAATATCGACGCGCTGCAGCACGAGATCGAAGAAAAGGCGGTGAATACCATCGCCCGCCGCCAGCCGATGGCGGTCGACCTGCGCGAGGTCGTCGGCGCGCTGCGGCTGGCCAACGACCTGGAGCGAGTAGGCGATCTCGCCAAGAACATCGCCAAGCGCGTCGTCGCGCTCAACGGCGAATTTCCGCCGCCCAAGCTCATCCGTGGCGTCGAGCACATGACCGACCTGGTGTTGGAACAACTCAAGACGGTGCTCGACGCCTACGGCAGCCGCGACATCAGCAAGGCCATGGCGGTGTGGCGCGGCGACGAGGAGATCGATGCGGTCTGCACCTCGGTGTTTCGCGAGCTGCTCACTTATATGATGGAAGACCCGCGCAACATCACCTTCTGCATCCACTTGATGTTTTGCGCCAAGAACATCGAGCGCATGGGCGACCACGCCACCAATATCGCGGAAACCGTGCACTACATCATCGAAGGCCAGCCGATCACCGACGAGCGCCCGAAGGGCGACACTACGACCATCGCCGCCTTGCGGGTCGGCGATCGCTGAAAGGGCAGCGCCAGGGACGAAACCGATGAGCGCGCGCATTCTGATCGTCGAGGACGAGGAGCCGCTCACCATGCTGCTCCGCTACAACCTCGAGGCGGAGGGATACGAGGTCGAGACCGCCGGCCGCGGCGATGAGGCCGACACCCGACTGAAGGAGTCGACGCCGGACCTGGTTGTGCTCGACTGGATGCTGCCCGGCCTATCCGGCATCGAGCTCTGCCGCCGCCTGCGCGCGAGGCCGGAAACGCGGCAATTGCCGATCATCATGCTGACCGCCCGCGGCGAGGAGAGCGAGAAGGTGCGCGGGCTCGCCACCGGCGCCGACGACTACATCGTCAAGCCGTTCTCGGTGCCGGAGCTGCTGGCGCGCGTGCGCGCGCTGCTGCGCCGCGCCAGTCCTGAGCGGGTGGCGACTGTCTTGACCATCGGCGACATCGAGCTCGACCGCGAAAAGAAACGGGTGGAGCGCAGCGGCCGGCCCATCAATCTGGGACCGACCGAATACCGGCTACTGGAATTCCTGATGGAGCGTCCCGGTCGCGTGTTTTCGCGCGAGCAGCTGCTCGACGGTGTCTGGGGATCGGACATCTATATCGACGAGCGTACCGTCGACGTCCATGTCGGGCGTCTGCGCAAGGCCATTAACCGCGGCCATGCCGCCGACCCGATCCGCACTGTGCGCGGTGCCGGCTACGCCCTCGACGACCGCTTCGGCCACGCGAACTAGCGTTAGCCCCTGATCGGCCGCTTGTCGCGCCGCCGGTCGAGCGGCTGATAGGCGACGCGCGCGTGATAGGCGCAATAGGGCAGCTCGTTCAAGGTATCGCCGCCGCAGAAGAAGAACTCCGCGCTGCCCGGATCGCCGATCGGCCAGCGGCAGGTCTTTTCAGTGAGTTGCAGCAGGGTCTTGCGCTGCTCGACCGGGATTTCGATCAGTTCCGGCTCGGGCTCTAAGTCATAGTCATAGGCGAGCGCGGTATTGCCCCGCATCGACGGCCGCGACACCCGCATCATGCCGGACGAGCGCGCCTTGCGCGGCCGCGGGCTGGACGAGGAGGGACTCTTGGCCCGCCCCGACAGGCCGAGGCGGTGCACCTTGCCGATCACGGCATTGCGGGTAATGCCGCCGAGCTCGGCCGCGATCTGGCTGGCGGACAGGCCGTCCGCCCATAGCTTCTTCAGGAGTTCGACCCTTTCGTCGGTCCAGCCCATCGGGTTTTCTCCTCAGCCGTCAAAGCCTTGGGCAAAATCCGCCCTCGCCGTCAGGCACCCTCTTAGGGCGCCTGACGCGTACGCTTCAGGAGTGAACTAGAAATCGATCAGCCGCACGATATGTCGTATCAGCCGAAGAAAACGCTACAATATCGAGTAGCTCTCCTGCAAGGGTTTGCAACCCCCGAATCCCAGCTACCAACAGTTTTCCTTTAGAATCGGCACTTGCGGCAAATTTGAGTCTGCACAGGGCGCTCGCCCCCCTTGTTGACAGGCCAAGACCCCGCAATAGAATGAAAAAAGTGCCGCCCGGCGAGGCGGCACATTTCTTTTCGGCTCTTTTCGGCGCGCGCATGACCCCGAAAAGTGGGTACTGATTTTTGCAAAAGGCCATGCGCAAACGAACGCGTATGACCCCGAAACGTAGGTACCGGTTTTCGGAAAAGGTCATGCGCCAACGAAAATGTTCGCTGGAAGACCCAGGCTGTGAGCTCGCATCTATTGCCGACTTATGCGCGCGTCGACCTCGCTTTCGAGCGGGGCGAGGGCGCATGGCTGTTCACGGCCGAGGGTGAGCGCTACCTCGATTTTACCTCGGGCGTCGCCGTCAATGCGCTCGGCCACGCCCATCCGGCGCTGGTCGATGCGCTGACCGAGCAGGCCAAGAAGGTCTGGCACATCTCCAATCTCTATCGCATTCCCGGCGCCGAGCGCCTGGCCGACCGCCTGTGTGCGCTGTCGTTTGCAGACACGGTCTTCTTTTGCAATTCCGGCACTGAGGCCATGGAAGGCGCCATCAAGATGGCGCGCAAGTACCAGGCGGTGTCGGGCAAGCCTGAGCGCTTCCGCATCGTCACGTTCGAGGGCGCCTTCCACGGCCGCACCTTGGCGTCGCTCGCCGCCGGCGGGCAGACAAAATACCTGGAAGGCTTCGGGCCGCCGGTCGAGGGCTTCGACCAGGTGCCGTATGGCGACCTGGAAGCGACCAAGAAAGCGGTCGGGCGTGAGACCGGCGCCATTTTGATCGAGCCAATCATGGGCGAGGGCGGGGTACGCGTCGTGCCGCATGCGTTCCTGCGCGCCTTGCGCGAGTTGTGCGGCAGACACGGCCTGCTTCTGATCTTCGACGAGGTGCAGACCGGCGTCGGCCGCACCGGCAACCTGTTCGCCTATGAGCACACCGGCGTAACGCCCGACATCATGGCGCTGGCCAAGGCACTTGGCGGCGGTTTCCCGATCGGCGCATTCCTCGCCACGGCGGAAGCGGCCAGGGGCATGACCGCCGGCACCCATGGCTCGACTTTCGGCGGAAATCCGCTCGCCATGTCCGTCGCCAATGCGGTGCTCGACGTGGTGACCGCGGATGGCTTCCTCGACCGCGTCAAGCAGAATGCGCTGCTGCTAAAACAGCGGTTGGCGGAATTGAAGGACCGGCATTCCTCGGTGATCGCCGAAGTGCGGGGTGAAGGCCTGCTAATCGGCCTCCGCATGGTGCCGCTGGCATCCGCTATGGTCGACGAATTGCGCGCCGAGAAAATGCTGGCGCCGGCAGCCGGCGACAACGTGGTGCGGCTGTTGCCGCCGCTGATCGTCGGTGAAGCGGAAATCGCGTACGCCGTCGGCTGCATCGACCGGGCCAGCAAGCGGCTGGCGCAACTGCATGCGCGGCCGAAGGAGGCGGCGTCATGACCAGCAACGGCGTGCGGCACTTCCTTGACCTGACCGACATCCCGAAGCCAGTGCTGGTCGGGCTGATTGATGCAAGCCGCGAAATGAAAGCCGAGCGCGCACGCGGCGTCCTCAAGTCGCCGCTTGCCGGCAAGACGCTGGCCATGGTGTTCGACAAGCCGTCGACCCGCACCCGGGTGTCGTTTGACGTTGCCATGCGCCAGCTCGGCGGCGAGGCGATCATGCTGACCGCGCAGGAAATGCAGCTCGGTCGCGGCGAGACGCTGTCCGATACCGCCAAGGTGCTGTCGCGCTTCGTAGACGCCATCATGATCCGGATTCTCGATCACGAGGCGGTGGCTGAGCTTGCGCGCGACGCGACGGTGCCCGTCATCAACGGGCTCACCCGCCGCTCGCATCCCTGCCAAGTGCTCGCCGATGTCATGACCTTCGAGGAGAAGAAAGGCCCGATCCGCGGCCGCACCGTGGCCTGGACCGGAGATTCTAACAATGTGCTGGCGAGCTGGATGCATGCGGCCGAGCGATTCGACTTTCAATTGCGCGTTGCGACGCCGGCCGAACTGCGTCCCAAGAAATGGCTCATGGATTGGGTGAAATCCGCGGGCGCCGCGATCGTGATCGGCGACGATCCGGAAACGGCCGTGAAGGACGCCGACTGCGTGGTCACCGACACCTGGGTGTCGATGGGCGACCGCGACGGAAAGCGCCGCCACAACATGCTCAAGCGCTACCAGGTCAATGCCCGGCTAATGGCCAAGGCCAAGCCAGACGCGGTGTTCATGCATTGCCTGCCGGCTCATCGCGGCCAGGAGGTCACCGACGAGGTAATCGACGGCCCGCAGTCGGTGGTGTTCGACGAGGCGGAAAACCGGCTGCATGCCCAGAAGGGCCTGCTCGCCTGGTGCCTGCACGCCGAGGCGTAACCCTCGATCCGCCTCATGCTTCGAGCCGCCGCCTTCGGCGGCTCCTCAGCATGAGGCCGATCGGGGCTCGCTTTTGGACCGATAAACTCTAGATAACGCCCATGACCGATCCCACGGCCAATAATCCCGAGATCGCCATCCCCTCACGCGCGCCCTCGGCGACGCCTACTGACGACAGCGTCATGCCGTTCGAAGTGGCCAAACTCGATCTGCGCGGCCGCGTGGTGCGGCTTGGAGCGGCGGTCGACCAGATCCTCGAGAGCCACGCCTATCCGCCGCCGGTGGCGAAGCTGTTGGGCGAGGCGGTGGTGCTCGCCGTCATGCTCGGCTCGGCTTTGAAGATCGATGGCCGCTTTATCTTGCAGACGCAGAGCGACGGACCGGTGCGCATGCTGGTGGTGGACTTCACCGCGCCCGGCAAGGTGCGCGCCTGTGCGCGCTTCGATCAGGAGCGTGTGGCGGCGGCGATCGATGCCGGAAAGACCGATAGCGGCGCGCTGCTTGGCCGCGGCCATCTCGCCATGACCATCGACCAGGGCCCCGACATGAACCGCTATCAGGGCCTGGTCTCGCTCGACGGCGGCTCGCTGGAGGACGCTGCGCACGAATATTTCCGTCGCTCCGAGCAGATTCCGACGCACGTGCGGCTGGCGGTGGCCGAAGAATTGCGCCAGGCGCGAGGCGGCGTCAGTCACCGCTGGCGGGCCGGCGGTATCATGCTGCAATTCCTGCCCAAGGCGCCGGAGCGCGCGTGCATCGCCGACCTTGAACCCGGCGATGCACCGCAAGGCATGGCGCTTCCCAGCGTCGAGGAGGACGACGCCTGGGTGGAAGGCCGCACGCTGGTTTCCACCGTCGAGGATATTGAGCTGATCGATCCCGCGCTCTCCAGCGAGCGCCTGGTCTATCGGCTGTTCCATGAGCCAGGCGTGCGTGTGTTCCGCAGCAGTCCGTTGCGCGCGGAGTGTTCGTGCTCGCGCGAGACGGTCGAAGCCATGCTCAAGAGCTTTTCGCAGGACGATCGCGATCACATGGTCGAGGACAGGAGAATTTCCGTGACCTGCGAATTCTGCAGTGCAAACTATCTGTTTTCGCCCGAAGAAGTCGGCGCCAAGCCGAGCTGACACCAGGCAGTCGTCAGTGACGTCGGCGCCTGGCAGCTTTTTGCGCCAATAAGATTTTTCGCAGGGTGGGGCGGTCCTGGCCGTTCTACCCAGGCAGGCATTCAGCCGCTTCAAAGACTGTTTGCCGGGTCCGGCGCAGGCCGGGCGCTAGTTGATAGTCCGCTCGGCGTAGGACGAATCCAGCGAAAAGGCCGGAATCTCGATATCGAAATGCTCGCCATCCGCCGTCACCATGCCGTAGCTGCCGGCCATGAAGCCCGAGGGCGTCGGAAGCGGCACCCCGCTGGTATATTCGAAGGATTCGCCCGGTTTGAGCAGTGGCTCCTCGCCGACCACGCCCGGGCCCTTGACCTCCTGCAGCCGCCCGAGCGCGTCGGTGATGCGCCAATGCCGCGTCTTGAGCTGCACCGTTTCAGGCCCGAGATTGGTGATGTCGATGGTATAGGCCCAAAAGAAATAGCCGTTGCCCGGCGACGACCGCTCCTGGACAAAGCGGGGCGTTACCGTCACCTCGACCTTGCGGGTTACCGCGCGGTACATCGAATTGCCCTATACTAGCAGGTGTCCGGCGCTCGCCATGTCTCCACCTTAGTGCGCGATTATGGCCGAAACCCCGCTCGAAAGAAAACCCGTTCAAAGCAATCCGCAAATGGCCCCGGTTTCGACCGAACGCGATCTGCGGCTTGACCTGTTCCGCGGGCTGGCCCTGTGGCTGATTTTCCTCGACCACATTCCGTCCAACGCGGTGAGCTGGATTACCATCCGCAATTACGGCTTTTCCGACGCCACCGAAATTTTCGTCTTCATCTCTGGCTACACCGCCGCTTTTGTCTATGGCCGCGCCATGCACGAGCACGGCTTTATCGTGGCCGGCGCGCGCGTGCTCAAGCGCGCCTGGCAGATCTATATCGCGCACGTCTTCTTGTTCGCGGTCTATCTCGCCGAGATCGCCTATGTCGCGCACTCGTTCGACAATCCGCTCTATACCGAGGAAATGGGCGTGCGCAATTTCCTCGCCAATCCGGACGTCACCATCATCCAGGCGCTGCTCTTGAAGTTCAAACCGGTGAACATGGACGTGCTGCCGCTTTATATCGTGCTGCTCGCCTGGTTCCCGCCGGCGTTGTGGTTACTGCGGCGCGCGCCGTCGACCGCATTGATCGCCTCGGCGACCTTCTATGCGTTGAGCTTGCAGTTCGGCTGGAACATCCCCGCCTGGCCCAAGGGCATGTGGGTATTCAACCCGTTCGCCTGGCAATTTCTGTTTGTGTTCGGCGCCTGGTGCGCGCTCGGCGGCGCGCAGCGCATCAAGCTCTTCGTCGATTCAGCGGTAGTGCGCTGGCTGGCGGTCGCCTATCTCGCCTTCGCGTTCAGCATTGTGATGACCTGGTATTTTCCGTATCTCGGTACCTTCGTGCCGTTTTTCGCCAGTGATTTCATATATCCGATCAGCAAGACCAATCTCGACGTGCTGCGCATCCTGCATTTCCTGTCGCTGGCGGTGATTACGGTCTGGTTCGTGCCGCGCGACTGGCCGGCGCTTAAGTCGAAGATGTGCTGGCCGGCGATCGTGTGCGGCCAGCATTCGCTGGAGACCTTCTGCCTCGGCGTATTCCTGGCCTTTGCCGGCCATTTCGTATTCACCGAAGTGTCCAATCGTTTGCCGATGCACGTCGCCGTCAGCATCACCGGCATCGTCATCATGGTCGGCGCGGCGGCATTGGTGTCCTGGTATAAGAGCATGGAGCGGCGTGGACCGCGTCCGCCGGCGGCCATGCCGGCCACCGCAGGAGGCGGCGCATGATGAAGCGGCTCGCGATCGCGCTGGCAGCGCTGCTGATGGCCGGCCCGGCACCGGCCGCGGTGCCGGCCGAATGCCAGATGGCGCAGCACCTGGTCGACAATGCTCTTCCGCTACCGCACACCGCCCGCGCCATCTCCGCTAATAAGCTCACCGTGCTGGTGGTCGGCGCCGGCTCGTCCACGTTGCCCGGACCGAAAGGCGCTCAGCTCGCTTATCCCGCCCGCCTGCAATCCGCGCTGACCGAATTGCTGCCGGGCGTCGCGGTGAAGGTCGCCACCGACGTGAAGGCGCATCGCACCGCCGCCGCCATGGTGAAGACGCTTAAAGCCGCACTGACTGCGGCAAAGCCCGCGCTGGTGATCTGGCAGACCGGAACAGTGGACGCCATGCAGGCGATCGACCCGGATCAATTCAGCGACACGCTCGAGGAGGGCATTGTCATAGCCCGTACGGCAGGCGCCGACGTGGTCCTGGTCAATGCGCAATACAGCCCGCGCACCGAATCGATGATCGCGCTCGGCACCTATGCCGACGAAATGCGTTGGGTTGCAGTGCAGCATGAGGTGCCGCTGTTTAACCGCTTTGAAATCATGCGGGTATGGGCCGATCTCGGGACCTTTGACTTCACAAGCGCTAAGGATAAACTTGCCATGGCCGGTCGCGTTCATGCTTGCATTGGCTGGCTGCTGGCCGACCTCGTGACCGAGGCGGTTAAACCAGACGAGCCGCAAACCGAGAGCGCACGGTAGCCGGGGGCCAGCTTGATAAACCATCAATTCAACTTCCGCGCGGCGAAACCTGTCGCCGCCGCCGCTCTTGTTGTCGCTCTGGCGTGGCCGCCGGCCGCGCGCGCCGCGGCGCCCGGCTGTGATGCGCCGCTCGATCTGGTCCGCTTTGCCAATCCGTTGACGCGGGTGGCACAGAAGCTGGCGAGTGGCAAGCCAGTCACCATCGTCGCCATCGGTTCGTCATCGACCGCCGGTTCGGGCGCGAGCTCGCCGGCGGCGAATTATCCGAGCCGGCTGCAGGTCGAGCTGCGCGAGCGTTTCAAAAATCATCCGATCACCGTCGTCAACCGCGGCGTCGGCGGCGAGGAGATCGGCGATATGCTCAAGCGCTTCGACAAGGCCGTGGTCGCCGCCAAGCCCGACCTGGTCGTTTGGCAGCTCGGCACCAATTCGGTGCTCCGCAATCATCGGCTCAAGGATCGCGGTGCCGCCATCCGTGCTGGCGTCAAAACGATCCGCGCAACCGGCGCCGACGTGGTGCTGATCGATCCGCAATTCGCGCCCAAGGTGATCGTCAAGCCGGATGCCGCGCACATGGTCGAGCTGATCGCCTTGACGGCCAAGCGGGAAGACGTCGATCTGTTCCCGCGCTACGACCTGATGCGGCGCTGGTATAACGCCAATCATCTGTCGTTCAAAACATTCTTGTCGGCTGACGGGCTGCACATGAACGACTGGAGCTACGCGTGCCTTGCAAAGGGACTAGGCCTGGCGATCGCCGACGCCGCTAGCCGGCCGATCTTGTCGGCAAAGGCAAACGCGCCGCTGCATGATTGGCCTTAACGCAGTTCCCTCATACCGCCTCCAGCGCCGCCAGCAAATCCTCGATCACGTCGTCGGGGTGCTCGAGCCCGGCCGAGAAGCGCACCAGCCCGTCGCCAATGCCGAGCTCGGCGCGCTGCTCCGGCGTTAAGCGTTGATGCGTGGTCGTGGTCGGATGCGTGACCAGGCTCTTGGCATCGCCCAGATTGTTGCTGATGCCGATCAGCTTCAATGCATTGAGGAAGCGGAAGGCGCCCGCCTTGCCGCCCTTGACTTCGAACGAGCAAAGCGTCGAGCCGGCGCGCATCTGCTTGGCGATGACGTCGGCCTGCGGATGGTCGGGGCGGCCGGGATAGATCACTCGGCTGAGCTTGCCGTGGCCGAAGAGCGCGACAGAGACAGCAGCCGCGGTGCCAGTCTGCCGCTGTACGCGTACGGGCAGCGACTCCAGCCCCTTGAGCAGCACCCAGGCGTTGAACGGCGATAGCGACGGCCCGGTCTGGCGGATGACCTGGTGCACGTGATCCATGATGAATTTTTCCGACGCTAGGATGATGCCGCCGAGCACGCGGCCCTGGCCGTCGATATGTTTAGTCGCCGAATAGACCACGCAGTCGGCGCCGAACGCGAGCGGCTGCTGATAGAGCGGGGTGGCGAATACGTTGTCGACCACCAGCTGGGCGCCGGCGTCGTGCGCGATGGCCGCGACCGCCGCAATGTCGATCACCTCCAGCGTCGGGTTGGTCGGCGATTCCAGAAAGAACGCCTTGGTGTTCTTGCGCACTGCCTTTTTCCAGGCGCCGAGATCGGTGCCGTTGACCAATGTCGAGGTGACGCCGAAACGTGGCAGCCATTCCTCGATAACCCAGCGGCAGGAGCCGAACAGCGCCTTGGCGGCGACCACGTGATCGCCCGCCTTCACCAGCCCCATCAGCGCGGTGGTGACCGCCGCCATGCCGGTCGCGGTCGCGCGTGCGGCCTCGGCGCCTTCCAGCGCGGCCATGCGCTGCTCGAACATAGTCAGCGTCGGGTTAGAATAGCGCGAATAGACGTAGCCGGGCTTTTTGCCGGAGAAGCGCGCCTCGCATTCCTCGGCGCTTGGATAAACGTAGCCTTGCGTGAGATAAAGCGCTTCCGAGGTCTCGCCGAACTGCGAGCGCAAGGTGCCGGCATGAACCAGCCGGGTTTCGGGGCGGTAGGTCTTTGCGGTCGACGCGGGCATGTGAGCCTCCAACAAAAAACCGGCCGGAGAAAAGTTCTCGGCCGGGCTCACGTGTCCCCGGCCTTTTAGCGACTTATTTAACGTGGCTGCAAGCCGGCCGGCTCAAATGACCACGGGATAAATTGTTTGTAGCCGGGCGGGCGGCTTCCCGTCAAGCCGCCTGTCGGGTTAGATCGGCGCTTCTGGCGTGAAGGAGCACCGTGGCACTTTCCTTTTCCAATAAGGACAAGGGCATTTTGCCCGACCGTATGATCGCGGCGCTTGCCGCCGATGGCGGGATTCTGCCCGCACGTGAATTCGCGCCCGACCAGATTCAGCCCGCCAGCCTCGACCTGCGGCTCGGCAAAGTGGCCTACCGTGTGCGCGCCAGCTTCCTGCCCGGCTCGACCACGGTCGCCCTGCGCATTGACGAATTGAAGCTGCACGAATTCGCGCTCAGCGACGGCGCCGTGCTGGAGACTGGCTGCGTTTATATCGTGCCGCTACTCGAAAGCCTGGCCTTGCCCGACGATATATCCGCCGCCGCCAATCCGAAAAGCTCGACCGGGCGACTCGACGTGTTCACCCGCGTGATTGCCGACGAGACCCGCGGCTTTGATCGCATCGAGCCCGGCTATCACGGGCCGCTTTATGCCGAAATCTCACCGCGCACTTTTCCGGTGCTGGTGCGCGAGGGATCGCGGCTGTCGCAGATCCGCTTCCGCCGCGACGGCGCGCTGCTCGATGCCGAAGCGTTGCGCGCACTGCACGCGCGCGAGCGGCTGGTCGATTCAGACGATGCCGATGTCAGCGAGGGCGTCGCGGTCGGCGTCGATCTCTCCGGCATCGGCCCCGGCGGCCTGGTTGGCTACCGCGCCAAGCGCCACACCGGCCTGATCGACGTGGAGCGGCGCGCCGGCTACGCGGTCGCCGAATTCTGGGAGCCGATGATGGCGCGCGCCGACAACAGCCTGATCCTCGATCCCAACGAGTTCTACATCTTGGCCTCGAAGGAAGCGGTGCAGGTGCCGCCCGACTACGCCGCCGAGATGGTGCCGTTCGATCCGCTGGTCGGCGAATTTCGCGTGCACTATGCCGGCTTCTTCGATCCCGGCTTTGGCTATGCTGGCGCCGGCGGCAAGGGCGCGCGCGCGGTCTTGGAAGTGCGCTCGCGCGAGGTGCCGTTCATTCTGGAGCACGGGCAGACCGTCGGTCGGCTGGTCTATGAGAAGATGCTGACGCGGCCAGACAAGCTGTACGGGCAAGACATCGGCTCGAACTATCAGGCGCAGAGCTTGAAGCTGAGCAAGCATTTCAAGGGGTAGGGAAGCGAGCTTGCCGCTATGGCGTGGCTTTCGGTATTGTGGGGATCAAAGCGGGCGTAGTTCAATGGTAGAACGGCAGCTTCCCAAGCTGCATACGAGGGTTCGATTCCCTTCGCCCGCTCCAATTCTTAATCCCGGCTTGCCGAAGCGGCGCTGTGCCGCCGCGCAGGAGACGCGAGCGCGCTCATGAAAATCCTGGTCCTGCCGGGTGACGGCATCGGAAGCGAGATCACCGAGGCGACGGTCGCCGTGCTGACGGCGATCGACAAGCGCTTCGGCCTCGGCATCGAACTGGAACGCGACAAGGTCGGCTTCGAGGCGCTCAAGGCGCACGGCTCGACCTGCCCCGACTCGCTGTTTGAGAAGGCGAAGGCGGCCGACGGCCTCATCCTCGGCCCCATCAGCCATAACCAATATCCGCCGGTCGCCGAAGGCGGCGTGAACCCGTCGGCACGCTTCCGGATCGGGCTCGACCTGTTCGCCAATATGCGGCCGGCGAAGTGTTATCCCGGCATTCCTTCGGTCGTGCAGGGCATGGACCTGCTGATCGCGCGCGAGAATACCGAAGGCTTCTATGCCGACCGCAATATGTTCTCCGGCTCGGGCGAATTCATGCCGGTGCCGGGTGTCGGCCTTGCCATGCGCAAGATCACCGCGGCCGGATGCCGGCGCATCGCGCTGGCCGGCTTCCGCGAAGCCATGCGGCGCCGCCGCCAAGTGACCGCCGTGCACAAATCCAACGTGATGCGCATGACCGACGGGATTTTTCTCGAGGAGGCGCGTCGCGTCGCGGCCGAGTTCCCCGACGTCGCTTACGACGAGATGCTGGTCGACGCGGCGGCAGCCTGGCTGGTGCGCAAGCCCTCCCGCTTCGACGTCATCGTCACCACCAACATGTTCGGCGATATCCTGTCGGACGAAGCCTCGGAGCTCGCCGGCAGCCTCGGCCTCGCCGGCTCGATCAATGCCGGGGAGGCGTATGCCATGGCGCAGGCCCAGCACGGCTCCGCGCCCGACATCGCCGGGAAAGGCATCGCCAATCCGCTGTCGCTCGTGCTCTCAACCGCGATGCTGCTTTCCTGGCTCAGCGACCGGCAAGGTCACGAGGCCTGTCGTGCGGCAGCCGCCGCAATAGAAAAAGCGGTAGCCGCCGTTGTCGCCGATCCTGCGTTGCACACGCCCGATTTGGGCGGAGCTGCGCGCACCAGCCAAGTCGCCGAAAACCTATGCGCCGCGCTCACCAGATGAGACATCGCCTGGATGCGTCGGGGGGAGAACGCAGGTGAGCGAGCAGCTTACAGGCGGGTCAGCAGGACGGGCGGTGGAAACGCTCGACAAGGCGCTTGCCGCCATCGAGGCCGTCGGCATCGTTGTTCTGACGCTGACCGCGCTCGCCATCGGCATCATGCAGGTCGGCCTGCGCTACATCTTTAACAGCGGCATTCCCTGGAGCGAAGGCGTCTTCATCACCTTGACGATCTGGGCAATGCTGCTCGCCGGCAGCCGTGCGGTGCGCGATGGGGTGCACGTCCGCGTGGATGTCGGCATCCGCTTCCTGCCGACGCCGCTGCGACGGGCGGCCGAGCTGATCGCGCTGGTCGCCCCCCTCATTCTCTGCGGCTTCTTCTTCTACGCGGGGCTTCTCTATACGCACTTCGTTTACAGCCTCGGGATCATTTCGCAGGAAGCGCAGCTGCCGGACTGGGTGGTCTACGGCTGCGTGCCGGTCACCATGGCGACCTTCATGCTGCGCTATCTCATATTGATCTTTCGCTGGAGCCGCGGCGAACCGCTGCCCGGCGGCACCGCCGAGGGCACGGGATGACCTACGCCGTCCTGTTCGCCAGCTTCTTCATTCTGGTGGCGCTGAGCGTGCCCATCGCCGTGGCGCTGGGAGGAGCGGTCATTGTCACCTCGCTGCTGTTCGCGCCGATTGAGCCAGCCATCGTCGGCCAGAAGATCTTCGCCAATCTCGATCATTTCACGCTGATGGCGGTGCCGTTCTTCTTCCTGGCGGCAAAGCTCATGGAAAGCGGCGGCATGGTGGAGCGTCTGATCCGATTCGCCCGCTCGCTCGTCGGACATATGCGCGGGGGCTTGGGCATCACGGCGGTGCTGAGCTGCATGTTCTTCGCCGCCATCTCCGGCTCGAGCCCGGCGACCGTCGCCGCCGTCGGCAGCATCATGTTCCCGGCGCTGGTGCGCCACGGCTACAGCAAGAGCTACGCCATCGGTGCGCTCACCACCGCAGGCTCGCTCGGCATCCTGATCCCGCCGAGCATCCCGTTGATCCTCTACGGCTTCGTGACCGAAACATCGATCGCCAAGCTGTTCATCGCCGGCATCCTGCCGGGGCTGCTCTACGCGTCCGGAATGATGCTCATGGCGCGAGTCCTGGCCGGGCGCGAGAAGCAGGAAATCCTCGCGCGCGAGCCGTGGTCGATGCGCTTGAAGGCGGCCCGCTCCGCGGGACCGGCAATGATCCTGCCGCTGTTCATCGTCGTCGGCATTTACGGCTTTCCCGCCTTCTCCATCAGCGGCTTTTCCTTCGATGGGGGCGCGATCTTCACGCCCACCGAGGCCGCGGTCATGGCGGTGATGCTCGCCATTACCATCGGCATGTTCGTCTACCGTGAGCTGACGCTCAAAGGCATCGCGGACAGCGTGCTCGATAGCGGCCCGCGCGTCGGCATGATCTTCTGGATCGCGGCCAATGCCATCCTGTTCGGCTTCTTCATCACCCAGCTCGGCCTGCCGGATGCCATCGCCAACTGGTTGGTGGCGCAGCAGATGTCCAAATGGACGTTCCTGCTGGTGGTCAATCTGCTGCTGGTGGTGGTCGGTCTGTTCCTGGAAGGCGTGCCGGTGATCCTTTTGTTCATGCCCGTGCTGTTCCCGGCGGCGACCGCGCTCGGCGTCGATCCCATCCATTTCGGCATCGTGGTGGTGGTCAATATCGAGCTCGGTCTGGTGACGCCGCCGGTCGGCCTCAACCTGTTCGTCGGCACGTCGATCTCCAATATGCCGGTCGAGGAAGTCTTCAAGGCGTGCCTGCCATGGGCGGCAGTGACGCTGATCGTCTTGGCGCTAGTGACCTATATTCCGGAGATCAGCCTGTTTCTCCCGAACCTATCTTGGTAAGATCGGGTTCACCGGAAGAGAGTTAACGCAAACAAGAATACTGCCACGCAAGGGAGGATCAACATGAAGCAAACACGCATGACAAAAGGTCTATTGGCAAGCGGGATCGGCGCGCTGTCGCTGGCACTTGCGTTCGGCGCAGGACCGGCGGTGGCGGCGACCAAGGTCATCCTGTCCAACGATACCAATCCGCCAAGCCTGAAGGGACAGACCTTCACCTATCTGAAGCAACAGATCGAGAAGCAGCTCGGCGACAAGGTTCAGGTCGACCTGCACCAAAGCGGAACCCTGTTCAGCCAGAAGACCGAGGTCCAGGGCCTCCAGCTCGGCTCGGCGCATTTCATCTCGCCGACGGTCGGTATCTACAGCCCGCTCGCGCCGAAGCTCAACGCGCTGCTGCTGCCGTTCCTGCTGAGCACACCGCAGCAGATCGACAAGGCCATGAAAGATCCGTTGATCAGTAAGGAGATTATCGGCCAGCTCGAGAACAAGAACATCAAGCCGGTTGCGATCTGGATCAACGGTCCGCGCAATATCGGTTATCGCGGAGACAAGGTGGTCCGTGTACCGGCGGACTTAAAGGGTATGAAGATCCGCGTGCAATCGGCGGCCATCTTCGTGGACTCCATGAAGGCCTTCGGCGCCAATCCAATCTCCATGTCCTGGGGCGAGGTCCCAACGGCACTGCAACAGGGCGTAATCGACGCGGCCGAGCCCACGCCAAATGCCTGGGTCGGCAGCAAGCTTTACGAGATGGTCTCGCACATCATCGACAACGGCTACGTCTACAGCTTCTACATCGTCTCCACCAACAAGAAGTGGTGGGACGGCTTGCCGGCCGATATCCGCGCCGGCCTGCAGAAGGCGCTCGACGCAGCGACGAAATGGAACTGGGAGAACGGCCAGCGGGTCAACGACGAAGCGAACAAGAAGATCAAGGCCCACGGCGTGAAGTTCGTTGAGATCAACGATCAGGAGCGCGCCAAATGGGTGGAAGCGTCCAAGCCCGTTTGGAAGAAGCTCGGCAACGATCTCGTCGGCGACCAGGTGATGAGCCGGCTCGAACAGATCGGCCAAGTCAAGAAGTAGGCTCGGCCCGCTCCTGGCCCTCGCGCAAGCAACCGGGGCCGGTCCGCGCGCCGCGGACCGGCCTTTCTGTTGCGCCTACGCGCTCATCGGGGCGAGCCTCGCCCAGAAATTTCTCAAAATTAACCCGAATCGGTTTACCTGCACGCCTCATTCGTTCGGGCGGGTTTCCATGCTTTCGCGATCGATCTTGCTGCTTTCTCTGCTGTTGCCGGCGCATGCGCTGGCCGCTTCGCTGCCGCCGATCATCGCCAGCGCCGGTAACGAAGTGCCGAAATGCGTGCAACCGGACGCGCTGATGGCGTTTGTGCAGAACACCAACATGCACCGCCGCACGCCGCGCGAAATCGCGCCGCGCTTTACCCATATCGCCTCGCTTTACCAGCGCATCGGCCAGTGCTTGTCGCGTCCGCCGGACAAATGCGTCGGCGTGCGCTGGGATTACGCCTTCTTCCAGATGCTGATCGAAACCAATTATCTGACGTTTCGTCGCCCCGACGGCGTGCCGGCGGGCGACAACAATTTCGCCGGCCTCGGCGCCACGATTTCCGGCCGCCCGGGCGAGCATTTCAACGATGTGGAAACCGGCGTGCTCGCGCATCTGCAACAAGTCTTGATGTATTCGACCACGCAGATTCCGCACCCCGTGGCCAGGCGCACGCGCCAGGTGCAAAGCGACGTGCAACACATCATGCGCCGGCTGCACCGGCCGGTGACCTTCGGGGACCTCGCGCGCGAATGGGCCGGCACCGACAAGAACTCTTACGGCCGCGACATGGCGTGACTCGCCGAGAAATACGCTAAAGCCTATTGCAAGAACCGGTAGCTTACCGAGCGCTAGGAAGCCGTCGGCGCAATCTCGCGGATCTTTACCTCCGGTAACAGACTGCGCACGTCTTCTTCGCGGCACAGTTCGGTGCCAGGGCTCATCGCCGCCGCGGAGCCGGCGGCAACGCCCATGCGGAATGCATTCTCCATCGACTGACCGGCGGCGAGCGCAGCTACCATGCCGCCGAGGAAACTGTCACCGGCGCCGACCGTGCTGGCGACTTCGATCTTCATCGCTTCCGCGCGCCAGGCGTTTTTCGCCGTCACCAGCAGCGCGCCTTCTTCGCCGAGGGTCAGCGCCACCGCTTCAGCGCGGCCGGCCAAGATAAACTCCCGGCTGGCGGCGATGTATTCGTCCTCGCGGTCGAGCCGCTTGCCGACGAAGTCGCTGAGCTCGTTCTGGTTCGGCTTGATCAGCGTGACACCTTCGTCCAAGGCCGGCGCCAGCGAGCGGCCGGAGGTGTCGAGCACCATCTTGGCGCCCAGCTTCTTGGCGACACGCGCGACATGGGCATAGAAATCGCCCGGCACGCCGGGCGGGATGCTACCGCTGGCGACCACGAATTTCGGTTTCTCCGGTAAGGTCGCCAGCTTGTCGAGGCAGGCTCCCCATTCGGCGCGATGCAATGTCGAGCCCGGCAGCACGAAACGGTACTGCTCGCCGGTCTCGGTCTCGAAGGCGGTGAAGTTCTCCCGCGTCTCGACGTGCGACGGCGTTACCACGCTGTCGATGCCTTCGCGTTCGACCAGCCGCTGCAACAATTTGCCGATAGCGCCGCCGGTCGGGTAGATCGCCGTCACGCTGCCGCCCAGCCGATGGGCGACGCGCGCCACGTTGATACCGCCGCCGCCGGGATCGCGCTTGGGCGCCGAACAGCGCAGCTTGCGTGTCGACTCGACCCGCGAGACGTTGACGAAAATGTCGATGGCGGGATTAATCGTGATGGTAGCGATATCCGGCATCGTGTTGGCATCCGTAAAAGGCGGCGCGGTGACTCAGCAACAAGCTGTGGGCTAGAAATAGATTTTTTTTAACCGCGATGAAACCCGCAATTTGCGCAAATATTGGGCGCAATCGGCCCGCGCGCTGGCTTTACTGCTAAGGCTGTCCTATTCCCACCAGAGCTAACGGGATTACCCCGCGCCAACGCTCGAACAAATCGCAGCGGCCGGCGCCGTCGCCGGGTCTAGCGCAGTCGCGCTCTGCTGTGATTTTGCCGGTTTGGCTTGCGTTCGCGTCTAATCCTCGCCGCCGCAAAGGACGCCGAGCACGCAGCCTTCGATGTTTAAGGTGTTGGCATCGTCCAGCTCAATCGATGCGTCATAGGTGCGGCCGTTCTCGGCGTTATAGACTTTACCTTCCCATTCGCCGGGATCGCTTGCCCGCATGTCGAGCAGAGTGGGCATGCCGAGGGTGGGGCGGCTGCGTTTCGAGGCGTCGGGGTTTTTCGTGTCTCGTCCGCCAGGCGTCTTTTCCCAGGATACGACGCCCCAGAAAGAATTGCCGCATTTGACGATGCGGATATGAGCGGTGCCGTCTTCGACGAGCCATATGCCGGTCGGGTCCTGGGCCCAGGCCGGAGCGGTCGCGGCGAATAATGACGCCGCCACGAGCGCGGGAAACCGGTAGCGCACGGTTCCTCCTTTCTCGCCCCCTCCAAAAGCGTCAGCGCAGTCTTCCGCCGACACTGCGACGGTTCGATGACGAAGTCACCCGTCAGGGTCGAGCGTGTCGAAAAAACCGGCCGCGCTGATGTCAGCGCGGCCGGTTCGATTCGCAGCGGCTCAACTCGTCAGTTGGTGGTGGGGCCGCTGATGGTCTTGATCACGCTCGACATCGGGCGCGCCGCTTCGAGGCCGCCACCTATCTCCTTCATCACCATCTTCGTATATTCAGGCAGCGGTTCCACCGGCGTCTTGCCAGTCACCTGCACGACCTTGTAGCCGGCGGCCTTCATCTGCTTGAACAACTCCGCCACCGCTTCGGAAGTGGCGTGCTGGAAGTCGTGCATCAGGATGATGCCCTTGCCGTGCTTGGCGAGCTTTTTCATTACCGAATGGATGACCTGCTTCGGATGGCGCATCTTGAAGTCGAAGGAGTCCATGTCGGTGGAGAAGATGCCGACATTGCGGGTGCCGAGATATTTGAGCATCGCCGGCGGATGTCTCAGCGCCGGGAAGCGGAAGAATGGCGCCACCGGCTTGTTGCCGAGCGCGATGCTCACCGCCGCGATGCCCATCTCGATTTCGTCTTTCGCCTGCTGGTCGTTCAGCTTCGACAGGTCCTTGTGCGACCAAGTGTGCGAGCCGACGGTGTGACCCGCCGCCAACACCCTTTTGAGGATCTCGGGATGGTAGCCAGCGTGCTTGCCGATCGGGAAGAACAGCGCCTTGGTGCACTCGTCGGCCAGCGCCTTGAGCACGCGCTCGGTATTGCCGGGCCACGGGCCATCGTCGAAGGTCAGCACGACCTCCTTCTCCTTCAGGAAGTCGTACGCCTTAAAGTGCTCGAAACCGAAGCCGGGTGCGCCGGTGGTGTCGATCTGCACCACGCGCTCGACGCCCCACGCTTTCGGATTGTCGCATTTTTGAGTCGCCGCCGCCGGGGCAGGGGTCTTCGCATCTTCGGCCCAGGCGGACGCGGCCGCCGCCGACATTGAAATTGCCAGAGCTAACGTCAGAGCGGTACGCATCAGATTCTCCATCGCCTTCATTTTTGGAGGCATAAGCGCCTCAGCCGGGAAAAGTTTGGCTATTCAGTATTCAGTACGACTTTGACCTTTTAAGTCAACGCGACGGGCGAGCGCAGCTGCGGCTGTGGGTAAAATGCTAAGGAATAAATACGGTAGATCAGTATCTTACGTCAGTAACCTTGAAAGGGGCTGAAAAGCCGACCAAGAAATTATGGTTGATATCCAACAAACTGTTCTGTTCGAACGGCCCTGCCGGCCGACCGCGTTGCCGGCCGAATAGGCGTGCCCGTAGCCTTCGCCGCGACATCGTCAATATTGCCCCCTATGGCTTTAGGCCTTAAGTGATGAGGGCAACTGGCAGCGTTGGCTGGAGGATTTCGATGCCGCCTACGGCCTTCAACACGGCAAGCCGTTCGCGGCCGCTGCTGCTTGCGGTTCTCGGCGGGGCGATCATCGCGGGGACGGTGGGCCTTTGGGCCTATTACGGCACCGCAGTGTTCTTTGAAATCGTACGCACCGGCTGGATTGCGTGCTTTTGACGCCCTAGCCTTGTGAGGCCCAATGACGGCCCGTACCTCCCATATCGTGCTCGTGTTGTCCGCCTTCGTAGGCGGGCTGGTCATTTTTCTCGGCGTGTTTCTTTACGCCACCGGGCAGTTCGGGGGCGGCGGTCCCGGGCCGTCGGCGATCGGCGGACCGTTCAACCTGATCGACCAGGACGGCAAGCCGATCACCAATCAGGACATGAAGGGCAAGCCGTTGCTGGTGTTCTTCGGCTATACGCATTGTCCGGACATTTGCCCGACCACGCTGTTTGAGCTCTCCGAGGTCCTGCACGCCATGGGCAAGGATGCCGACCGCGTCAATGCGCTGTTCATCACGGTGGATCCCGACCGCGACACGGCGGCGGTGATGAAGGATTACCTGTCGAGCTTCGATCCGCATTTGCACGGCGCGACCGGCGATGAGCAGGCGATCGCGCAGGTCGAAAAGGCCTACCGCGTCTATGCCAAGAAGGTGCCGACCAAGAACGGCGACTACAGCATGGACCACAGCGCCGTGGTCTATCTGTTGGACAAGGAAGGCCGCTTCGTCGCGCCGTTCAACCTCAAGCGGCAACCCGCGGAAGCGGCTGAGGCGCTGCGGAAGTATCTGTAGCGCGGTCCGCGAGCGCCGGCAGATCGCCTGTTTGGGCCAGTCCGGTGAGATGGCGTTCCAGCTCCAGCAGCGAGTGCGTCATGTCGGCGGCGAGCCGCGAGCTTTTCGCCAGACCGTGCTCGGTCTTCTCCCAGGCATAAGGTGAAACAACAAGCTGGCAGAGCCCGCGCCAGGCCGCAAGCGAGAGCAGCAGCCAATGCAGCGGCGTCAGCACCAGCACCCAGGCACTCGCCAGCAGGCCGCGGCGCGCCAATCCCAGCCAACCGAGGAAGACCGAGGTCAGATAGCCGATGACGATCGTGGCGCCGTAAAGGGCCGCCAGGATCGTCACCGCCACGCTGTCGCTGCGCCACATCAGCTCGCCGCTTGCCAGCGAATAGATCAATCCGCCCATGAACAGCGGGTGCACCAGCGCGGCCAGCACATTGCCGCCGACGATCAGCTGGAAGGCGAAAAAGCCCGACAGCCCAAGGTCGTGAAACAGCCGACGCGGCTGACGCATATGCACCAACCAGGTCTGCATCCATTTTCCTAAGCTTCGTTCGTGAATGTTCGCCGTCGTTCTTCGTCGTACCAAATTGCCTGACGCACAAACGAAACTTACAACGCGACGTTCGCCGTTGGTCGTGCCGAGTCGCGGCGAGCCGACGCCAAAATTGCGACCCAGTTGCACACGTTGGAGAAAAACATGAAATCAGAATTTGGTTCTGTTGCGAGCGCAACGCGTGGACGCATCGCACTGACTCATCGTGGCATCGAGGGACTTCGTCCAGCGGCGATACCCTATCGGATCTGCGACATGCGGTGCTGCGGACTCGCGGTACGCGTTGCGCCAAGCGGATTGAAGGCCTGGGATATCGCATTCAGGATTACTGGCACGGGCGTTTACCGGCGGCTTTCGCTTGGGCAGTTTCCTGCTGTCACGCTTGATGCAGCGCGCGCGCGAACCCTCGCGTTGACCAACGCTGCCAAGACAGGGCGCGATTTGATCGCGGAGGAAAAGGTCGCGAAGGCGGCTGCGGAGGCGCGGCTGACCGTCGGCCAGCTGGTCGAACTCTACCTGAGCCGGCGCGTTCGGGGCCGGCTCCGGTCTGCCGCCGAGATGGAGCGGCGGTTCGCCCGGACGTTCAGACCCCTGAAAGACCGTTACATCGATGAAATTCGGCGACGGGATTTGCGTGAGCTTCTCGACAAGGTGGCCGATCGAGGCGCCCCGCGCGAGGCCCAACAGCGCCGCCAGGTCGCCCGTGTGATGTTTCGCTGGGCCCCTGAGCCAGGACCTCGTCGAAATCGATCCTACGGCCGCCCTAGCCTCATATGGCACCAGTCCCCGGCGCGACCGGGTTTTGACCGCGGATGAAATCAAGCTTGTCTGGGACTGGCTGTCGGGCGGGGCCATCCCAGAAGGAATACGCGGAAGCGCTGAAACTGCAGCTTGCAACAGGCGCCCGGATCGGGGAGGTGGCCGGCATACAGGCAGGCGAGGTGGACCAGCACAAGTGGCTGTGGATCTTGCCCGAGCACCGATCGAAAAACGGCCGGCCCCGCGTGACCCCGTTGGTTGGTTTGGCACGAGACATCGTGGAGACCCGTTTCCACAACTCGCCAGATGGCCCGCTGTTTTGGTCGGAGCGCGGATTGCGACTCGACTCAAACCTAGTTGCCTCCATGTTGGTGAAACACCGCAAAGAGGTGCCCATCGACCACTTTACCTCGCATGACTTGCGGCGGACCGTTGCGACGGGACTAGTTGACCTTGGTATTCCCTATGAGCTCGTGGCGGGAGTGCTCGGTCATGAAGTTGGCGCCAAGGAGGTCAAAACATTGATCCGACACTATGTACGAACCGACCTTCTCGAGCGCAAAAGCACTGCCTTGCTGGCCTGGGATGCGAAGCTTCGCCAGATCGTTTGCGGAGGTAATTTTCCTAAAAATGTGGCCTATCTGCCAAAAGTTGGCCTGCGGGCGTAGGGACGTATGCAGATCGGTCACGGAAACCGCGCGTCGGCGGCAAAAAGCTTTTCGGAAAGTCTGTAATTGTCGCGGGCAGTAGCAATGGGGGCCGTACCTCCAGTTCGAAACCCACTCGCTCCGCCAGTCAAGTTGAAACTACATGGTTTTTTGAAATAATTTTGCCCGTACCCATAACGCAAAACCCATAGTTTTCGTTTGCGCTCTCGCGCTCGCCGTAGCAGTCGGCGCCGCAAGACGACGGGCGCAAACAATCACGCGAATGCGCGATGGCTCGGCAAGCCCGCCCACCGAATTGACTGATTCTCTAGGAAGCCCGCCCATGCGTTAAATCGGCCGGCGCGGTAGTGGCCCCGCCGCAGCCGCGCGCGTTAGCGCCACGGCTCGCGCCCGCTGCCACGGCTGATAGGGCTTGCGCCACCATGAAGGCCGCGGGGCTATGATGTGAGGTCGGAGCAATTCGTCGCGAGAAGCGCGCGCTCCATACCTACACGCTCCGTGGGGAGTCGCCTGTGAACAACTTGCCCATGACTCTCGGCAATATGCGCGCCAACGGCGTCCATACGCTCGCCGTTTGGTGCGACGCCTTGGGCCATCATCATCGAGTGCTCGACGTGACCGCTTATGCCGATGACGTGCCAGTGCCCGCGTTCGGCTCGCGCATGGTCTGCGGCGCCGTCGAATGTCCGCTTTTGGACCAAAGCGGACAAAAGTCGATTTTGGCCAGCGGCTGTTTGTCCGCTTTTGACCTAAAGCGGACGCAAAAAGAAACTGCCGCTTAGTCCCGACACGGAACTCTGCGCGAATTTTTTCCACTGTTGCACAGCGGTCATAGTGGAAACGCCAAGCAGTAGGCAGCCTGATCAATATACCTAATCGATGTGGCGCTCGGTTCCGCCATACTGGCGGAAATGATCCGCCGAAGATGGGGGCAAACCATGACAGAAAATTCCGACCTGGAGAAATACGCTCCGCGCAAATGGCGTCCACCGGAAAACCTAAGTGACGCGACGACGAATCCGGCCACGCAGGAAGAACAGGACGAACTGGTGATCTCGCTCCTGCGTCGTCAACGCAGCAAGATCGATGCGGCCAATGACCTGGCGGCCAAAAATTTGAATGCCCTGATCCAAAGCGCCGCTGGCGCATCATTGGACGAAATTGACCGACTCATTCGCGAGCTCGAAAGCGTACGCGAAATGTTGCGCAGCGAAGGTGAACGTGTCACCCGAGATATCGATGGTTACGCCAGTCTGAGCCACTCGGCAACAACGATGATGAAGCTCATCGCCGACAGCATCAAGCAATGGAAAGATGCGCCGGATAAGGTGGGCCCGCGTCTAGCGAGCTGACGTTACAGACGCTTCCTCGCCGGGGGCACTGCGCAGTCTGCGGCGCTATCGGTGTGGAAGCGCGGCCGAACTGGAATGAGCGGGCGCCGCTAAGTTTGTTCGGACCGTCGAAGGGAGGTTGATCGTGATCGATCCAATTAAGCGGCGCGATATGAAGAAAACTTTGGCTAAGATTGACAAACTGGCCCAAAAATACATGAACAAAGGATTGTCGAAAAGAGAGGCCCGCAGTCGCGCGTATGCCGAGGCGCGCGACAACCCGCGGAAAAATTTCAAGGCGTACAAAAAGAAACCTCGCCGGTAAATGATGTGGCGCGCTCAGCTTGCGCGGCGCTAGACGTATCGGTCTGTCCCGACGATGCGCCCGTGCCATCCTTCGGCCCGCGCATGGTCTGCACGGTCTGCGGAGCTATAGGCGCGGACGTGAGGCCGAATTGGAACGAGCAGGCGCCGCCGAGCCTTTTTGGTACAAGCCCGAAGCGACTTTCTACCTTCCCGCCCTCTCAGCGTATCGAAGTCACGCGATCTTGCGCGCGATTTTGTTATTTCCAAATTCCCCGATCTTGCGTTTTTCCGGTCGGCACCAGCGTACCAAGTAGCCCCTGCACCCAACGCGCCCCCCTTTTCCCTGCATAAAGTCCGCCCTTCTGTGAAGTAAGTCACACTCGAACGACAAGCGACGGCCTACGTAGGGAGCTCAGAAGGAGGCTCCCATGACCAACAGGTTTGATAGCTGGGCAGCCATTCAGGCACGTATCGCCGAGTCGCAACGCCAGTATCGGGGTAGCGATTTCGGAGCGACCTATTTCGTTTTCGGCACACGGACGGAAAACACCAGGTGGTTCCAGTTAGCCTGACCACTGCTACGCTTTAAGCGTCACGCCACTGTCACCCGCTACGTTCACTCTAATTGGTGCTGGGCTTTTCCTCTCCTCCCCCCAGCGCCACTAAAGCCCTGGCCGCGTGCCCCCGCGAGCCGGGGCTTTTCTTTGGCCGGTTACTGGCCGGTTTTGAATTTAAATCGGACAGGTGCGGTTATTCCTGTTACTGGCATCAATGGTCCCAACATTGATGGCGGCAACGCTCGCAGCCACGCTCGTGGCTGCACCCACGCCCCAGTTGGTCATGCCCCCAGCCTTGACGCGAGAAGACATCAAAGCTGCCCGCGACAAATTTGATCGCGATATCAAGCTTGATACGAAACGCCCGTGGGACGCGCCAAAACCAAATAATGCCGGGACATCTATCCCGACCCCGAAGCATGATTAATGATGCGAAGCCGCCTCAGTTGGCGGCCTCTTTCATTCATTAGGGCGTGTACTCATAAAATCGGCAGTCGCCGGTGCGCCAAGCACGCCTATTCGATCACCTCGGTCGCCTGGACGAGGACCGTCGAAGGAATCTTCAGGCCCAGGGTCTTCGCCGTCTTGAGGCTGATAACGAGGTCGAACTTCACGGGTTGCTCCACAGGTAGCTCAGCAGGCTGCGCGCCTTTGAGAATCTTGTCCACGAAGGCGGGCGCACGCCGGAAGAGGTCAGCGACGTTCGCCCCGTAGGACATGAGGCCACCTGCCTCCACAAACCTCCGGCGGTTAAACATCGCTGGCAGTCGCTGGGTCGCGGTAAAGGCGACGATCTTTTCCGCGTGCACATCCAGCAGGGGTTGCGACAGCGTGATCAAGGCGTCAGCGCGAGATGCAATGATCCCGGCAAAGGTTTTGGCAAAGTCAGGCCGAGGCTCGCGCACCTCCCAGGAGCGCACCTGCACCCCAATGGACCGAGCGGCGTTCTGCATGTCTCGCCACTGGGGGGCGTGGCTGGGACTGCTGGGGTCCCCAAGGATCGCCACGCGTGCCAACTGGGGCACGAGCTCCTTGAGCAGCGCCAATCGCTTGACGCCAAGCTCTGGCGACATATTGCTGACCCCCGTGAGGTTGCCCCCAGGCCGCGCGAGGTTCCCTACTAACCCGATCGCCACCGGATCCGTCACATTCACCATGACCACGGGAATCTGGGTGGTGACCTGTTTGGCCGCGCGGGCGGCAGTGGCTCCGCCGACCACTAGGACGGCCACGTCGCTGTGGATGAGCTCAGTCACGAGGGCGGGAAAGCGCTCCGTCTTGCCCTCGCCATAGCGATACTCGACGCTAATATTGTGCCCTGCCACATACCCCAACGCGCGCAGACCTTGCCGGAAGGCTTCGATCGAGGCGGCCTCCGACGCCCGCGAGCCTCCGAAGAAAACACCGATTCGGGGCACGGCCTGCGTCTGCTCCATGGCGGTAGCCTCGAGCGGCGCTCCGAGCATGCCGAGGATGAGCAGGACCATGAGCCCGACGGTGCTGAGCCACATGCTGATTTCCTCATCACTACTTGCCCGCTCCCATCTCCTGGAACTGATGTGCCTGCGGCAAATGTCCGCTTTCGGGCGTATAGCGGACATGGTGGATTTTAATGAGTACACGTCCTAGGACGCGTCGTCACCCGAAGAAATCGAATAAAAAAACCGGGCAGGGACTGCCTGCCCGGTTCTCAGTGGGGAGGAACCGTACTCATTGCCAGTACGAGTTCGAACGATGCATCAAGAAGATTTAATAAATCATTTCATCGCTCCGACTGACGCTCGCGGCATGGTGTCGTTACAAACTAATTAAAAGTGTAATTTTCTTGCGTGTGGAAGAGTGCTAAAAAGGGCCGCTCCCATTCCCCAATGCGAGCACGGCCCCGATCTCACCCGTCCCCTAAAGCCGAGAGGTCGGGGTCGATCTTTTTCTACAACGGTTTCCTATAAAGAATTGCGGCTATTCGCCTAGACAGGTGGTGGACGCTGTGACGAAATTTTGAAGACTGTTGAAAATCGGACACTCTATTCACCACCTGAAATGAAATACGCCACTTTACAACCAATGACCCTCGGCAACATGCGTCAGAATGGCGTCCGCACGCTCGCCATTTATTGCGACCGCTGCAATCACGAAGGCATTCTTGACGTGAGCGGTTATCCCGATGACGTGCCCGTGCCATCCTTTGGCCCGCGCATGGTCTGCACGCGCTGCGGTGCTATCGGCGCGGACGCGAGGCCGAATTGGCAGGAACGTGCACCGCCCAGTTTGCTTGGCTCGCCTGGAGCTGCCTAATGCTAGCGTCGCCCCTGCCTCGATGGGTACGGCATGGTGCACACCATCGACGCGGTAAATGTGAGCCAGCCAGTTTCACCTGTGAGGGTTTATCTCGGCCGCAGCCCGTATTGCGCGCGGGTTGGCTGGCTCACAGTGTTATCAGGATGTGCCCGGTTGATTAAGAAGTTGTAAAAAGAAACGCATCCGAATTGGAACGAACAGCTAGCAATTTGACAGCGAGAGTCTAAAGCCATGCGTGACACCGCCAAGCACCGTGCCGAGATAATCGAACACTTGGAGAAGGCGCTCACGCTCTGCGACCAGGCCAGTGAGCCAGTTGTCGGTTACCTGATCGAGCGCGCACTAGATGAAGCTCGCGGATCGCACTGGACCGGGGGCGGCACGCCGACCGAGCGCGCCTGACGCAATCTCCGCTTTGTAATTTGAATGTCCGCTTTGCTCCGAAAGCGATCAAAATGGTGCGTCTAGGCGAATACAGCGATGTGCCAGAAACAGGTATTGGGATGAACTCCGCACCATATGCTCGCAATTAGAATGTGGAATTTGCTCCGCTTGTTGCGAGTATCTAAACTCCAACCTGGACGGGCGATAATGAAGCTCAATTAATCATCGCCGCACATTAGGTGACGCCGAACTCCCGCTAATTTAAAGTAGTCCCTTGCCTCGAAAATCGATCATCACGAGCGCCGCACTTATCCTCACCGCCGGATTTCTCGTGTTGTTCATCGGCGGCGGAGCGCGTTTCGCTGTCGGCCTAACGCTCAAGCCGATTGTCGACGATTTGGGCTGGGGACGCAGCGAACTCGGCCTCGCCGTCGCCCTATTCCAGGTCGTGTCGGCGGCCGCAATGTTCGCCGCCGGTTACCTCGCCGACCGAGCCGGCCCGCGGCTGGTGCTAGGCGGCGGCCTTCTGGTCAGCGGAATAGGCATCGGCCTAATGAGTGTGATGGTAGCACCATGGCACGCGCTTGTGCTGTACGGCGTTGTCTTCGCGCTGGGTAACGGTGCGGCATCGTTGATACCGGTCGGGGTAATGGTGACACGCGCCTTCCCGAAGCGCACCGGCATAGCCAATGCAGTGGTCACGTCGGGCATGGGCGTCGGCCAGCTCGTAATGATCGCAACGCTGGCGGCAGTCCTGATGGCGATGGGCTGGCGCTCGGTCTACCTGTGTCTCGGCGTCGTCCATCTGGCGCTGGTGCCGCTGCTGATCGGCGCGATCCCGAAAACCACGCCGACGCAGGCGAAGGCGGCTCGGCCGAATGATGGCGTAGGCGTGATCGAGGCCGCGCGCTCACGGCAGTTCTGGCTGCTGATGGCGATCTATGCCATCTGCGGCTTTGACGATTTCTTCGTCTCCACCCACGTCGTCGCCTTCGCCCAGGACTGCGGCGTTAACGTCTTTCTGGCGGGCAATCTGCTGGCGCTAATGGGCCTCACCGGCCTAATTGGGGTAGTCGCCTCCGGCGCCTTCAGCGACCGCGCCGCCCCAGCGTGGCCGACCGCGCTCTCCTTCGCCGCCCGCGTCGCGGTGTTCGGACTAGTGATTGTGGACCAGTCGGCCGTCTCGGTGGCGGTGTTCGCGCTCGTGTTCGGCGCCACCTTCCTGGTGACCGCTCCGCTCGTCGTTGTGTTCGTATCGGAGAGTTTTGGCACCCGCCATCTCGGTGCCCTCAGCGGCCTGATCACCATGGTACATCACATCTTCGGCGGTATCGGCGCATATCTCGGTGCAGCCGTGTTTGACGCCACCGGCAGCTACGACTCCGCCTTCTCGATAATGCTCGCGGTCTCGCTGCTCGCCCTGCTGCTGACTCTTCTGCTTCGGCAGCCGCGCCGCTCTGTGGACGCAGTTTGAACTCACGCTGGCAGCCTAATGTCGCAGATGGGTCAAAAGCAGACATTCAGCAATGCCCAACCTATGTCCGGTTTGCCCCCGAAAGCGGACATTTGCGCCGCGAATGACGCTAAGTGCCAATCGCGACCAATGCACCGCAGCATGAGCGGCGCAAAAAAAGACCGCCAGTGCTGGGACGGTCTCTCTGAAATCCAATCGGGTGTTTTGATCAGGCTGCGAGTGCAGCGGCCTTACGCTTCCTGCGCCAGCCGCGCAGACCTAAAGCACCGACGCCGGCGCAGAGCATGGGTCGCACGTCAGGGCGGGGTGCGTTTGCTACGGTCTGACTGGCCCCGCTTATATGCTTGCCAGTTATTTCCTGTAGTGTCGTTGTATCCCGCTTTATAGGCGTCATAGTAGCCGATCCAGTAAGATTCTCTTTCGTTGAGCTTGGTCGGGTCTACTTCACCCTCAATGATTTTCCATTCGACATATTTATTCCCATCCTTAAAAGGACCAGTCCTGTTTTCACGGTGCTGCGAGTGCCGAAACTCAGGAGCGCCGACGGTTTGGCCAACATATACGCGGCCGTCTTCTATACTTTTGCCCATATAAATGCATGCTAAAGGTCGCGGTGGTGATTTCACTTCGTTAGGAAAAAGCCTCCGCCTTTCAAACTCTAGGAGGCGCGTCGCTGTTTTTTCTCCCATTTGCAGCGGTGCTTTTCCATATAAGGTCTCTGGAGCAACCGAAAAGTATCGCTCGCCTGCAAACTTTTCAAGTTGACTATATTGGTCGGCAAGATGTTGATTGGACCTTTCCTTGTATAGAAAGTTAAGGACAGTAGCGCGCCTCCATGCATGTCTATAAAGGGCAGCTTTCGGATGTTTGTTTTCACGGGGAACAAGAGGTGCCGTTTCCTCCAAAAAAGATTCGAATTTTTGCATCAATTCTTTGCGCTGTGAGGCCGCTTTTGCCCTGCGTTCGAGCCAACCTTTTATGAGCCCTATCATTGGTAAGACCTTCCGCGGCGCGGAGCTAAATTCGTCAGCGCCACCACGGTATGAACCTCGGATCGTTGCCGGATACTATGTGACGAGAAATTTCGGCTTGGGCTGCGCCCAGTTCATCGCCAGCAGCGGCTTTCTCAGCGGCTTGCTGCTCTAACTTCCGATATCGGCGTTCTACCTTCCATACAGCAAGTTTGTGACCAAGGTACTGTATGGGCAAATAAGCCACGCGAAGTACGCCAGCTGCAATGAATAACCAACCCCACATTAAAATGGCAAAATGAAACGATTCGATTAGACCCTTGTCATAATGCCAACCATATAAAGCAATTACCACCGTCGAACCGATGACGACTACCACCAACTGAATACCTTGTTCTGTAAAATATTGGCGCAACGGACCACCCCATTGGTTGCCGCTCGCAAAATAGCATGACTGCCTCATACGCGAGCGTCGCTCAGCCAGCGCTAGGGCGGCGGACTTCAAACGTCAATGCTTACAGATAGTACCCACTGCTGTTGATTTTGTTCAAGACGGCGGGTCCTGCCATATGGTGGCTGATGACTGCCTCGGCACTTTTCTGTCCAAATGGACAAGCCGCGCTGCTTTGCTTGCGATCTTAGCAGCAGCCAGACAAATCGGTGGGAGCCGCGACAAGCGTCGTGTCTAGGCGCCCGAACACTGACTGTTGGAACAACACTGCCAATGTCGCTCATGGGTCATTAGCGGACCTTTGCAGTGCACCAGCCCATGTCCGCTTTGTGCCAAAACCGGTCATCTATCTGAGCCCAATTTGAGTTGAGACGACCCTGAAGAATCTGCCAAGTTCAACGGGTCAATGCATAAGCGGTGACATTAGGAAATTTGCGTGGCACCTGACGGCTTCCTGACACCGGGTAAAAACACGAGGACGATAGAATGCGCACCTCGACCAAAATCGCCCCTCCTAACTCACTGCTTTTTATTGCCGACCCCAACGGTGGAACCACCCCGCAGATCACAAACAAAAGGCCGAATATATGGTCAACGCCCTCCTGCATTGCCGTGGGTTGTTTGGCGTTCATTAATGGCAAAACCGATGTGACGCTCGGCGACAAGCGCGAGGTCGACCCAGGTGATCTTCCTGCGTTCGACGGCCAATTGGAGACGCCTAATCGGGAGGTTCTTGTCTCAACAGCCGAGTGGGAAACGGTACTCAAATCGAATGTACCAAATATAAGTACACGCATACGGATTTGGGTGAATCATCCGACGGAGCCAGATAAAGTAATTATCGGCTTGGGTTAACTAGCGGCGCGTTGGTACGTAATTCACACTGAGAGAGCGGTCGGCTCCAACTGAGTGGTCCGGGTCGAATGTTAGATTAGCGTAGCCTTTAGGCCAAGGGCAAAGCAGGTCGGATACACGCTTGCACTACGAATGTCCGCTTTACCTCGGTGAGTTCAACCGGTCACTGCAACACCGCCCGTAGTCTATCGGCAGGGGTTTCGAATCCCAAGGTCTGCCGCGGGCGTTGATTGAGGCGCAGGGCGATCTTGTTCAGGTAGGCCTGAGAGAAGCG
>Ga0307428_1000213_pt1 | contig 45368 bp, 46 predicted proteins | sample SalMarWE160240MG_FD_202161 | JGI IMG/M metagenome (GOLD analysis project Ga0307428, IMG submission 202161) | Salt marsh sediment microbial communities from the Plum Island Ecosystem LTER, Massachusetts, United States - WE1603-240 | ecosystem: Environmental > Aquatic > Marine > Intertidal zone >...
GCAATGAGACTGTATTGCGTTATTTCGAGCTAAATCTTCTTCATTATCTTGGTTACCGTCCCCAATTGCATCGATGTGTTACCTGTGATTCACCCCTCAAGCCGGTAGTCAACTTTTTCAGCCCCAGCAAGGGTGGGCTCTTGTGCCCTCATTGTAATTCTGAAGAAAATCACCGCAACGAGCAAATAGAAGCAATTCCATTAAAACCCTCTCTTCCCCTTTCGGTCGGGGCTTTGAAGGTTCTTCGTTTATGGCAAAGCTGTGATTATGCCACTGCAAGGCGGGTCAGAGTAAAACCGGAATTATCCTCAGAGTTAGAGCGAGTACTGTGCGAGTATATAAGATATATTTTGCAGCGAGAACTTAAATCACTGACCTGGCTAAAGGAGTTAAAAAAGGAAATTGCCGTAATGTAAACTCGAGAGTATTTAGTATTGTCGCTCTAAGGAATTCAAATGAATTGGGATGATTAAGAATCTCAGAGATTCTTCGCTTCGCTCAGAATGCCAGCTGGGCCTTGCTAAACGCTCTGTAAACTCAGCACTTGACAAGCATGTTAGGGGGGAGTAAAATCGCTCGATGCTTAAAAGCAATGGAATAGCGAAGTACTATGAATGGAGAGTGTCTGGTATTCTAAGTCAACCTTCAAGTTTATTTACTCCCTGATCCGCAACTCCTTTTCTCACCATTAGTTCTCTGATTCATTGAAAGTATGGCAAAGTTAACACAATATTGAAAATAAGCAATGTATATCGTAATAGCAGGCTTAAGTGATATAGGGAAGAATTTGGCGGAGCTCCTTGCCAAAGAAGGAAATGAAGTACTGGTTATAGACCGGGATCCTGCCAAATGCACTGCAATAGCAGAGAATTCTGACGTTATGGTGATCACGGGAGATGCTGGCCAGAAGTCCACCCTCGAAGAGGCCAGAGTCAGGAATGCCCATGCCTTTGTGGCTGCAGCTGGCGATGACTCGGAAAATTTAATGCTTTGTATGGTAGCCAAGGAAATGGGAGTAAAAACGGTGATTTCTCTTGTAGATGAAGCAGAGCATGTGGAAACATTCAAGCAGGCTGGGATTAACCTACAGGTCAACCCAGATGTGGTAGCAGCCAGGCACATTTATCGCCTGATTTCACAGCCTTATGTGAAGGATTTTCTCTCTTTCGTAGGAACAGAGATCTTCGAAATAGAGATTGAGGAGGGCATGAAATGTGTCGGGCAAAGTGTTTCTAGGCTAGCAACCCCAAACGGTGTAAAGGTCCTCGTGGTACAAAGAGGGGGAAAATATCTGGATGCGGATAAGGAGATACAGCCTAAAGATTGGCTGACTCTCATTGTGAATCGAGAATCTACCAAAAAGGGGACCGAATTTATGAATAGATGGTTCGCCAAAGGGTAAGATTAACCCTACACATCATTGGCTCATTCTTAAAATACTTCGCCTTAGCCTATATCGTTCCTCTGGTAACCGCTCTTTACTATGGCGAGGACTGGCGGATTTTCTTATATTCGCTATTAGTCACTTTAACTATCGGGCTACTTCTCGAATTTGGTTTTAGAACCACCAAGGTTATAGAGCGTGCCGATGGTTTTACCATAGTGGCCTTCACCTGGCTTCTCATTCCCCTCATCGGCACACTCCCTTATGTATTTCTGGGATTAGGTTTTCTCGATGCCTTTTTCGAGACCATGTCAGGCTTCACTACCACCGGGGCTACCATACTAAAGGTGGTAGAAGAATTACCCAAGAGCGCTCTCTTATGGCGTAGCCTTACTCAATGGTTGGGTGGGATGGGGGTGATTCTTCTCTTTATTTCTATCTTGCCCAGACTGGGGGTAGGAGGCTCTCAGCTCTTTGACCGGGAGTTTCCTGGACCATTACCCGAAAGGCTGCGTCCCAGATTCAGAACTACAGCAAGGCTTCTCTGGACGATTTACGTGGGTTTTACGGGGGCTGAAATAGCGCTCCTTTATTTTCTGGCCAGGCTCCCACTCTTTGACTCAATTTGCATCTCCTTCTCAACTATACCTACTGGCGGATTTACCCCCACCACGGGAAGCATTGGAGCTTATGCTAACCCCTTAGCTGAGTATATTATTATGTTCTTTATGTTCTTGGCAGGCATGAGCTTCATAGTTCACTATAAGTTTTTACGGGGAAACTGGAAAGCAATTAAAGGCGAGGAGTTCAGGCTTTACTTGATTATTCTGGCGGCCGCTATCTTTCTATTAATAGTTTCGCAAGGCTTTAACTCATATAGAGAGGGAATGTTTCAGGCAATCTCAATCATGACTACTACAGGCTTTGTCACTTGCGATTTCGGCTCCTGGCACTCTGGCGCCAGAATAGTGCTTCTGGCTTTGATGTTCGTCGGGGCGTGTGGTGGCTCTACTGGTGGGGCGATAAAAGTGGTACGGTTTTTAACCCTGATAAAACATACGGGGGTAATGATGAGGAAGGCTATTTCCCCAAAAGCTGTGATTCCGATGAAACTTAACCAAAAACCCCTCCCAGAGGGAATAATCCGAGATATAATCTCTTTCCTCTTTCTCTATGTTCTTGTTGCTGTTGTAGCTTCATTAGTGCTTTGTTTCCTGGGGCTTAATTTAGAGACAGCAATTTCAGCAGTAGCTGCTACTTTGGGGAATGTGGGGCCTGGTTTAGGTGAAGTGGGTCCCGGTTTGAATTATGCCTTGCTCCCCGGCGCAGCCAAGTTCATCTTGATTATCTGTATGTGGTTGGGGCGGTTAGAATTGTTTACAGTTATTATGATATTTTTCCCTCGCTTTTGGAAAGGCTAATCAAGCTACAGTGGAAGTTCAAAGGAGGTTTAGGCTATACTTTGCAATAGGTTTATGGTCAAGGTTGCTTTCCAAGGAGAAAGAGGCGCTTTCAGCGAGGATGCGGCGGCAAAACTTTTTGGTGGGGACATCGATTTTTTGCCATGTGTCCGGCTGAAAGAGGTTTTTGAACTTGTGTCACAGGATAAGGTTGAATTTGGAATAGTTCCCATGGAGAACTCTCAAGCCGGCAGTATCAACGAGACTTACGATTTATTATTGGCGTATCCACTCAATATATTTGCTGAAGTTATTCTCAAAGTAAGCCATTGCCTGATGGCTTTACCGGGAGAAGAATTGGCTGGTATAACAACGATTTACTCGCATCCCCAAGCTTTAGCTCAATGTGAGGAATTTTTAAGCAAACTGAATATCGAAACTATGCCTAGCTATGATACCGCGGGCAGTGCCAAAATGATAAAAGAGAAAAAGTTGAGGAACTGTGCTGCCATAGCTAGCAAAAGAGCTGCCGATATTTATGGGCTGGAGATTCTGGCACCGGAAATTGAGACGAATGTCAACAACTACACCAAATTCGTGGCTATCTCAAAGCAGAAAGCTAAACCCGCGCAGAGAAATAAGACCTCTCTTGTTTTCGCTACTGAACATGAGCCTGGCTCCCTATACAGAATTTTAGGTATCTTCGCCACGAGGAATATAAATCTAACAAAATTAGAGTCCAGACCGAGCCGAACTAAGCCCTGGGAATATGTTTTTTATGCTGATTTCGAAGGTCACTTAGATGGCAAAGTTTACAAGGAAGCTGTGAAAGAGTTACAGAGAGAGGCTACTCTCGTTAAGATACTTGGCTCCTATCCTCAAGCTACCTGAAGTTAAGCTGTCAATAACCCCGCTTCTTAAATCCTGTTCAGATTCCGAAATTTGCCCTCCAGTTTTCACTTTGGCAAAAGGCTAAGCTGCTCTTCTAACCAAGAGGAATAGCGGAATTGAGATTAGCTCCATGACGACGGCAAACAGGATTAAGTAATTGATAGAAAGCTCATAGAGTAGCCCTATCAAGGCGCTTCCCAGAAACCAGGATGTACCATATGCTGCATTGAAAATCCCGTAGGCAAATCCTCTTCGCTTCACAGGAGTTAGCTCAGCGACCGCAGCACGCATAACCGTTCCGTGAACTCCCACGACCATCCCCATCAATACCATGCCAGTTAGCACCAGGCTGTAGCTATAGGAAAAGGCAAGGAAGGGAATAGGTAAGGTTAGCAAGGGGACTGCCAATAATGATATGAGCCCAATTTTATCGTATGTCTTGCCCACGAGAAGGGCTGCCAGGGCGGCCACGCCCATAGCAATAGCATAAATCATGGGGATTTGAGCATCAGGAACGATAGCTTGGACCTTGAGATGGTAGGAAATCAGATGGAAGTTAGCAAATCCGGCCACGGAAAACAAAGTGAACAAGATGTAAAGCCAGAAAGCTCGGGGGAGTTTTTCCCTGCAAGTTTCTTTGCTCGCTTCTCCGGCAGCCTCAAGTTTCTGCGGTAGAGGGTACTTATTCCTCGCCAGGGCAAGAAAAGCCAGGGTTAGCAATGCTGGTATCCATAACAGGGTAAAACCCTCACGATAGCCACCGCCGAGAAGAAAAACAAGGAAAAAGACCACAGGACCAATGATGGCGCCAACCTGGTCCAGTGCTTTATGAACAGCGAACCCCCAGCCTCTGCCTACCTCTTTTGTGGCATAAGAAAGCATGGTGTCCCTCGCTGGACTTCGTATTGCCTTCCCCACCCGTTCCAAAATGATGAACAGGGCAGCAAGCTGCCAATTACCAGCAAAGGCCAGCAAAGGAATGGAAAGGAGCAGTCCATAACCGACAAAGGTCAAAAGCCAATATGCCTTAGTGCGATCGACAAGATAGCCGGAGGCAAGACGCAGAGCATAGCCAACGAATTCGCCAACGCCAGCCACCAACCCAACAATACTGGCAGTCGCCCCCAGCGTAGCCAGATAGGGTCCGGCAACGCTTCTAGCCCCTGAGTAGGCTATATCCCCGAACAGGCTGACAATCCCCAGGAGAATGATGAAGTGCATGACGAATCCCTTTATAACTTTGAATTACTGTTTGCGCAGCTATCTTGCTTTCCAAAATAAATTTGGCAGGCTGGCAACTATGCTATAGTTTTGCTCTTAGCCTTCGGTATGTGGAAGTCAAGGCTTCCGATATGACTTTGGTATCAGACAACACCGGCATGAAGTTAGTGTCACCTTGCCACCTGGGGACTATGTGAGTATGGAGGTGCTCCGCTATACCGGCTCCAGCTATTTTGCCCACATTCAAGCCGATATTGAAGCCAGTTGGCTTCATTACCTCTTTCAGAACTCCCAAGCCTTTCTTGATAATGTCAAAATGTTCCTTCGCTTCTTCATCCGTTAAGTCCTGTAAATTTGCTATATGCCGATAGGGAGCGACCATTAAATGCCCTGGATTATAGGGGAAGGCGTTCAGGATTATAAAATTGTGTTGGCCACGATAAAGGATAAAATTTGCCTCATCGTTATTTTCCCTAGGTTTCTGGCACAAAATACAACTGCCTTCCGTGGCTCTTTGTATATATTCTATTCGCCATGGTGCCCAAAGATATTCCATCAAACCTATATAGTATGCTGATTCTGGGTTAAGTGCAATAGGATTCTTAGTTTGAGATGAAAAATTCTGGACGTGGCAAAATGAGTTGACTATGGGGTCTAGCCAAGAATAAAATACTTCGGGGTTAATATGCTTGAAGTCTTGACCCAAAAGTTGACTGCTGTATTTGCTAAGCTTGGCAGGAAAGGCAAGCTTAGCAAAGAGGACATTGACGATGCTTTACGTCAGGTAAGGCTGGCACTTTTGGAAGCAGATGTAAATTTTAAGGTGGTCAAGGAATTCTTGTCCAAGGTGCGAGAGCGTGCTCTTGGCTCTGAAGTATTGCGCAGCCTAACACCAGCCCAGCAGATTATCAAAATTGTCAATGAAGAATTAATCGCTATCCTGGGTGGAGAGCCTGGCCGTTTAGCTTCGGTTACTGACTTACCGGCGGTCGCTTTGCTTGTAGGATTGCAAGGCTCCGGTAAGACCACTACAGCGGTGAAGCTAGCTGTTCAGCTCAAATATCTAGGGCAGCGTCCTTTATTAGTAGCTGCCGATACTCGCCGACCTGCTGCTATTGAACAACTCAAATTACTGGGTGAGCAACACGATATCCCGGTATATATTGAGGATGCTAACGTAGCATCAACCACAATTTGCCAGCATGCTCTAAACCAAGCCAAAGGAAGGGGATTGACCTGGGTTATAGTAGATACTCAAGGGCGCCTGCATATTGACGAAGCCATGATGCAGGAATTGGCTGATATCAAATCCCTGGTACAGCCTTCAGAAGTATTACTTACGGTAGATGCTATGATTGGCCAAGATGCCGTAAGAGTGGCTCAAGAATTTCACAGTCGCATCGGGCTCACGGGACTTATCCTGACGAAGATGGATGGAGATGCCCGAGGTGGAGCTGCTCTCTCCATTAGATTTGTTGCCGGGGTGCCCATAAAATACCTGGGCACGGGTGAGAAGATTGACGCGCTGGAAGCATTTTATCCTGACCGTTTAGCGTCTCGCATTCTAGGCATGGGAGATATGCTCACCTTCATCGAGCGAGCTGAGACGGCCTTTGATCAGCAACAGGTCAAGAATTTGGAAGGGAAAATGCGCACCGGGGATTTTGACCTTGAGGACCTTCTCAGTCAAATGCGTCAAATTCACAAGATGGGTTCCCTAGGGCGATTGGTGGAAATGATACCGGGCTTTTCTAAATTCGCTTCTCATTTGCCAGATGACCAAGGTGAGAAACAGTTAAAGAAGATAGAAGCTATTATCTTGTCTATGACTTATGAGGAGCGGCGTAATCCAGCCATTATTGATGGTAAACGGCGAAGCCGTATTGCTCGGGGGAGCGGTACCACATCCAAAGATGTTAATCAACTTCTTAATCAGTTTCGCGAGATACAAAAGTTGAGTAAGTCACTAACACGAGGCAAGTTACCTAAAAAGATGGGGACTATGCTTGACATGCCCTTGAGATGAGATCAGTCTAGATAGCCCTTGAGCTTTCGACTGCGGGTGGGATGACGTAACTTGCGCAAAGCCTTGCCTTCAATCTGTCGTATTCTTTCCCGGGTTACACTGAATTCTCTACCCACCTCTTCCAGAGTTCGAGCATGTCCGTCTTTAAGGCCAAATCTAAGCTGCAATACCTTTTTTTCGCGCTCGGTAAGTTCATCAAGCACTTTGTCTATTTGTTCTTTGAGTAGCTGCTGTGAGGTGGCTTCAGTCGGCGCTAAACTGGCACGATCTTCAACGAGGTCGCCTAACCGGCTATCTGCATCCTCGCCAATAGGCATATCTAGCGATATTGGCTCACGGAAAAACAAGGCCATGACTTCTTCTACTCTTTCTGGCGACATACTTAGGCGACCGCCAATTTCTTCATAACTTGGCTCGCGTCCAAGTTCTTGAACTAATTGCCGCATTGTGCGTAATAGCTTGTTAATTGTTTCTACCATGTGTACCGGAATGCGAATGGCACGGGATTGGTCAGCTATAGATCGAGTGATACCTTGCCTGATCCACCAGGTGGCATAGGTACTGAACTTGTAGCCTTTTCTATATTGAAACTTATCTACAGCCCTGATAAGGCCAATATTCCCCTCCTGGATAAGCTCAAGGAGAGGCATGCCATGCCCAATGTATTTCTTGGCTATGCTCACCACCAGGCGTAGGTTCGCTTCAGTGAGGTGCCTTTCTGATACTTCTGCTTCGGCCTGTACCTGCCGAAAATAAGCTTTGAACTCATCGCTATGAGGATCGATTTTAGATAGAAATCTGTCGTTAGTCAGGAGAGTCTTTAGTTTCTGCCATGAAGTTTTATCTCTAGCCAGGAGCTCTAGCAACTCTGGGGGCAAAAGTTGACTGTTTATGGAAAGATTTACTATGGCTTCTTCGGCTGCAGTGGTTCCTTTGTCTATTCCCTCAGCGATTGCCGCTATTAACGCTGGGCCTATAACAACGTCGATGGCGGAGCGAAATTTAGGATTCTTGATCGTCTCTACCACATTGCTGGAGGAATCGATACCAATATGTTCTTCGACAATCTGAACAACTTGATATGCCTTTGATAATTGAGAAATTAGCTGAATAACTATCTCAACGGGTGAAGGGAATTTCTTGTATTTCCTGAAATGGTTTTCTTCGATTCCGTCTAAGCTCCTGCCTAGCTCTATCTTCCGGCATAGTGACTTCTCTTCATTGACATTTAGAAGTGGCACTCTGCCAATTTCCTGAAGATACATACGGGCTGAGTCATCGGTTATCTCATGTTCTTCTAGTGGTGCCGGCGGCTTGATTTCTTCAGTTTCCTCAGCGGGGAATTCTTCGCTTTCTCCTTTTTCTTCACCTTCCTCGGCTAAGGTGCTGCCATCTTCAACTTCGGCTTCATCGCTGAGTAAGCCTTCAGCCACTACCTCATCACTATCCAAGTTAATGGGTTCTTCTTTCATTGAATCCCTGGTTTTTTTCTTTGTTTAACAAAGACTTCCTGAAGTTGTTGCCCGGATTTTATTCCTTGCTCCTCTAGTTTGGACAACTCTGAGCTTATACCACCCTTTTCTCTCTCAATCTCAAGCGTCGCCTCTTTTTCAGTTTCTAATTTCCGGGATAATTTCTCCTGCAGACGAAGAATACACTGAGCTAAATCACGGTGTCGTGTCCGCTCGCTTTCTCGTATAGCTGGCGGGAAATTTTTGTTAACCAAATAGTATAGATGTTCTAATAAACTCGTGTCAAGTTCACTTTCAAGGTCCGGCATATCAGAAGAATGCTGCCATTTGACAAAGACCTCCCGATTTTCCGTGGATTCGAAGTGTTCTGGTGATAGCTCTTGAGCCAAAGGACGAAGCTCTCGGTACTGAAGGAGAAGTGCCAAGCAGCGTTCTTCAATAGAGCTGGATACAAACTGGCGGGCAAGGCGAGCTTGTTCTGGTGGCTTGCGAGGTTGAGGCCTTTTCCCGGCAGTCTTTAATTTCTGCAATGCAGCTTCTACGGCCGACGTTTCGATTTTTAGTGCACGGGCCAGTTTCTCCACATAATGGAATTTTTGTGTGGGATCCTTTATCTCATAAATTGAGGGCAGGAGTTTTTGTACAGCTAAGGACTTGTCTCTGGCTTTATTGATATCGACCTTGCTTATTACAGATTGAAAGGCGAAGTCTAGAATAGGCATAGCTTGTTCTACTAATTTCTGCCAGAGAGCAGGCTCCTCTCCTATTACTTGGTCCGGGTCTTTGCCCGGAGGTAATAAGATGACATTTGCTTCAGCATTGGAGTAAGCTAATATCGCTTTGCCTCGCAAGGTAGCTTCTTCTCCGGCAAGATCGGCATCGAGTGCCAGGGTTATGTTATTGGTTAATCTTTTAATGCCTTGCACTTGCTTCTCGGTTAAAGAAGTTCCCATTGAGCCAACTACATTTTGCCAGCCGTGCTGGTGAGCAGTGAGAACATCCATGTAGCCTTCTACGATTATTACCAAGTTTTTCTTTCTAATGGCAGATTTAGCCTTATCAATGCCATATAAGCTGCTACTCTTATCGAAAACTGGTGTTTGGGGAGAGTTGATATATTTAGGCAGAGAGTCATCCAGGACTCTCGCTCCGAAACCAGTGACTCGACCCTGGATATCACATATAGGATACAGCAGCCGGTTGCGAAATCGATCGTAACTACCTCCTTCCTCTTTCTCGATTATTAGACCAGCTTCTACTAGTTCCTTTTCTGTGTAATCTTTACCCAGTAGGTAATTCTTAATGGTCTCCCAAGCATCAGGACTGAAACCGAGACGGAATTCTTTGATAGTCTCGGGCATGACCTTTCTTCTTGCCAGATAGCTTCTCGCTACCTCCCCTGCCTTAGTGCTCGAAAGCAAATGGTGATAGTATTCAGTAGCTGCGTCATTGATCTGAAATAATCTCTCTTTCTTCTCATCCTCAGCCTTGCTTGGCGCCTCAAGGGGGCTTAAAGTTATGCCTCCTCTCTGAGCTAAAAGACGAAGAGCTTGACCAAAATCAATGCCCTCCCTTTTCATGATAAAAGAGAAGATATCGCCACCAGTTCCACAAGCACCAAAGCAATGCCAGCTTTGTTGCTCAGGAAAGACAAAAAAGGAAGGGTGTTTCTCACTGTGGAAGGGGCATAAGCCCTTGAAGTTACGCCCCGTTTTTTGCAGAGTAACATACTCAGAGACAAACTCTACTATATCTAACCTTTGCTTTACCTCTGTTATTACGCTCATTGAGATATCTCTTCAGCTAATCTTAGCGCATATTGATCGGTCATCCCAGCAATGTAATCAATGACTTTACGCTCTTTAGTATCCGGCAAAGAGGCAAATTCCCGAGGTAATCTATCCTCGTGCTTCAGGAAATGAGAATATAACAGACGCAATACCTTTCCCGCCCTTACTGCCTCTTCTTCAGCTAAGCTGGGATAATATATTTTGTCAAATAGAAACTGGCGGAGTATGTTGGTTGCTCTAATGACTTCAGGGCTCATGCCTACAGTTGGATTAGCTAAATTGCCATTGCCACTAACAGGCCAGGAGTAGTCTATGATATCACAAACCAGAGTATTAATTCGCTGTGAATGCGTATGTCCCAGAGTTGCTACTACTGGCTTGGGCAAATCATTATGGGAGATAATGCCAGCTCTTATAGCATCTTCGACGTCGTGGTTAACATAGGCCACGATATCGGCTATCTTGCATATTTGTCCCTCTAAAGTATTGACATCTCCCCATCCCTCTCCTAAGATGTCAGCTTGTCCCTTGGAATGATTGAGAATGCCATCTCGCACTTCCCAGGTAAGATTTAGCCCCTGTCCCTCCCTCTCCAATAAATCGACTACTCTTAAGCTTTGCTCATTATGCCTGAAGCCACCGTGATACAACTCGTTCAGGACCTCCTCGCCTATATGACCAAAAGGCGTATGCCCTAAATCATGTCCGAGAGCGATAGCCTCAGCGAGGTCCTCGTTGAGATTTAGAGCTCGAGCTATAGTTCTGGCTATTTGGGATACTTCCAGAGTGTGAGTAAGCCTGGTGACATAATGGTCACTTAAGGGAGCAATAAAAACCTGTGTCTTATGTTTTAGCCGACGGAAGGCCTTGGAATATATAATACGGTCACGGTCACGTTGAAAACTGGTTCTTATGGGGCATGGTTCTTCCCACTTCAGCCGACCACGGCTGAACTTACTCTTAGCGGCATAAGGGGAAAGGGCTTCTTCTCTCTTCTCTGTTTGTTCACGTACATTAGGTTTGTTAACCATGGAATCACTGTAATATTGCAAGTCAAGGCAAAATCTTTAATTTATCCCAGCGGCACCCTCATGTCCTCACGCGCGTTTTCTTTTGGTTTTTGATTTTATCCTATTTTCTACCTCTGCTATATTTAACCTCGTCGACAGTACCACATCTGGGTTCAAAGACATCGAATCTATGCCGCACTCAATTAAAAAGTCGGCAAATTCAGGAAAATCACTCGGCGCCTGACCACATATCCCTATTTTCCTCCTCGGTTTGTGGTTGTGTGCCACCTCTATGACTTGCTTCACCAGTCTCTTCACTGCCTCATTTCTTTCATCGAATATGTGTGCCACAAGTTCTGAATCTCTATCTAAACCAAGAGTTAATTGCGTTAAATCGTTCGACCCTATGCTGAATCCATCAAACACACCGGCGAATTCCTCAGCCAAAATCACATTGGACGGTATCTCGCACATCATATACACTTCCAATCCATTTTCCCCTTGCCTTAGGCCAAAATCTCCCATGGCTCCTATCACCTTCCTCCCTTCTTCTGGCGTCCGGCAGAACGGAACCATCACTTTGACATTAGTTAACCCCATCACATCCCTTACTTTCTTTATCGCTTCGCATTCCAAACCAAAAGCAGGTTTAAATTTATCATCATAATATCGAGACGCCCCCCTCCACCCTAACATGGGGTTACTTTCCTCTGGCTCGTAACGATACCCCCCGATTAAATTGGCATACTCATTCGTCTTAAAGTCAGAAAACCGAACGATGACCTCATTGGGATAAAACCCCGCCGCTATTTTCGCTATCCCCATGGCTAAGTTATCAATGAAAAACTCTCTCTTGTCCTCATATGACGCGCTCTTCTTATCTATCTCTTCGATCACCTTCGCCAATTTCTCATCTTCACTTACTGCTTTTTTCAACCTATCATATTCTATCAACGCCATGGGATGAATACCGATGTAAGAGTTGATAATGAACTCTTCCCGGGCTAAACCCACACCGTCATTGGGAATTCGACTTTGAATGAATGCACCATCGGGAATGCCAAAGTTCATCATTATTCTGGTGTCGGGTCTGGGAATCTTGCTTACCTCTACCTCATCTATCCTGTATTTCAATTTGCCTTCATATATCCTGCCCCCGCCCCCTGAGCAATCTATCGTGACCTCTTTTGTCCCCTTCAAGACCTCTGTCCCCTTGCCAGTGCTAATTACACAGGGTACCCCTAGCTCACGACTAACTATAGCTGCGTGGCAGGTCCTGCCACCTCTGTTCGTAACTATGGCGCCGGCAATCTTCATTATCGGTTCCCAGTCGGGGTCTGTCATATCAGTAACCAAAACCTGACCGCTCTTGAATTTGCGGATTTCATCACTGTCTTCAATTACATGCACCTCGCCTTGCCCTATTTTCGTGCCCACTGCTTCTCCTTTCAGCAATAATTTCCCCTTTTCTTCAAGCACGTAAGTTCGAAGTATAGCTAAGTCTTTGTGTGAGTGGACGGTCTCCGGCCTGGCCTGGACTATGAAAAGCTCCCCTGTTCTCCCATCCTTTGCCCATTCAATATCCATGGGCAGGCCATAATGTTCCTCTATGATGCAAGCCCACCTGGCAAGAAGCAGGATCTCATCGTCATTTAGTGCGAACTGTCTTTGCTCTTCAACCTTGGTCTTCTTCTGCTCCGCTCCAGACCCATGTCTCATGTAGACCAATTTCTTCTCCTTCGTCCCCAGCTTCTTTTCCACAATTGGCCTGAACCCTTCTTTTAGAGTGGGCTTGAAAACGTAAAACTGGTCTGGATTTACAATCCCCTGTACCACATTCTCTCCCAGACCATAGGCAGCAGTTATGTAAACCACATCCTTGAAGCCCGATTCCGTGTCTATGGAAAACATGACGCCGGAGCAGGCTAAATCAGAGCGGACCATCTTCTGCACCCCCACCGAGAGATAAACACTGAGATGGTCAAATCCTTTATCCACCCGGTAAGAGATCGCCCGGTTCGTGAACAAAGATGCAAAGCAGTCCATTACCCTTTCCAGTAGGTCGCCCTCTCCACGCACGTTCAAATAACTCGTCTGCTGCCCGGCAAATGAGGCTGTCGGTAAATCTTCAGCGGTGGCACTGCTTCTCACAGCGACATCCACATCCTTTCCAAATCTCTCTTCCATCTTCCGATATGAAAGTCGTATTTCCTCCTCCAAGTCTTTTGGGCAACGAGAATGTTCTATCAGATTCCTCAACTTCTCGCCCCTGTCTGCCAAATTCTCAATATCACGTGTATCCAGGTCCGCTAAAGTTTCCTTGATTTTCTGGTTTATACCTGCTTTCTCTATCACATACTTATATGCCTCGGCAGTAATGGCAAACCCAGAGGGTACATTTACCCCTTTCTTACCCAGGTTTCTTACCATTTCACCCAGAGATGCGTTTTTACCACCGACTAAACCTACATCCTGTGCTCCAATCTCTTCAAACCATTTCACAAACTTCATAGTTTCCTCTCCGATTTATAAAGTATGGTCATATTCGCATATGCCATCTCAGCTAAATCTGCCTCCTTGCTTACTCAGGCAGGAAAATTAAAAAGGTGTACTTCATTATATCATGCCCCAGTAAGTTCAAAGGAAGAGGCACTTTTGCCTCTCCTGCTTGGCTCCACCGCTGTCAGCCTATCCTCCTGCCATCTGCTGCAGCGCCATCTTAATTTTTTCTTCTAAGCTTAGCTCCTCAGAAACGGGAAGCTTAGAGATAGCTTTGGTGGCCTCCGCTACAGAGTAGCCCAAGCCAGTTAAAGCAGCTATGACATCGGCACTCTCCGGGGCTAAGGGCAGAGCCACATCTTTCCATTCCTTTTCCAACTTTCCTTTGAGTTCAACGACAAGGCGGCTGGCCATTTTTTTACCGATGCCAGGCGCTTGACTGACGAGGTCGATATCGCCGCTGGTTATAGCCATGACAAGTTGTTCAGGATTCAAAGCCGAGAGCAGGGCTAAAGCTACTTTAGAGCCAACTCCCGAGACGGAAATAAGGTTTTTGAACAAAGCTAACTCCTCGCTCGAGGCAAAACCGTAAAGAGAAATATTATCCTCTCTTACATGCAGATGGGTATAGAGTGATACCTTACCTTTAACAGCTCCTAATTGGCTTAAAGTTGAGCTGGGGACATATACCCGAAAACCTATTCCGCCGACATTAATGATAAGGGAGTCGTTACCACGAGATTCCAGTATTCCTTCTAATGTAGCTATCATTTCGGCGTATGTTCAGTGAGCCATTGATTAAGGCGCCTCTGCTGAATGTGGCACATGGCTACAGCCAAGGCATCCGCAGCATCGCTAGGCTGAGGTAGCTCAGAGAGCCCGAGCTGGACTCTTACCATTTCTTGAACCTGCTGTTTATCGCTTTGCCCATAGCTGGTTATTTGCTGCTTTACCTTGGCTGGTGAGTAATAGTAGATGGGCAATCCCTGGTTGACTGCTGCCAGGATAGCTATGGCTTGTGCTTTGCCAATAGCGAACGCTGACTTTACGTTGTGGCCGATAAAGGGCTCTTCAATGGCTACTTCGCTTGGTTTATGCCTAACGATAATTTTGCTTAATTCACTGTAAAGAGAGCGCAGCCTTTCCTCCATGGGAAGTCGCGCTGGGAGATTGATTACTCCGCAATCTACCATATGTATTTCCTCTTCGCCATCCACTACACCATAGCCTAAATTTATAGTACCGGGGTCAACGCCGAGAATGCGCATGTTAGGTTTGACTGCGCAGCCTTTCTAAGGTAGCCTCAGAAAAATCGATATTGGAGAAAACACGCTGTACATCGTCTAATCCGTCTAGCTCGTCGAGAAAATTCAGGGCTTGAACTGCTTTATTTTCCTCCAGCAACACTGTAGTTTTAGGCGTTAGCGAGAGCTCCGCCGAAATCACATGTTCCTTCTCTTCAATAACCCTTCTTACTTTTTCTAAATCCTGTGGTTGCGTATAAATTTCCACATAACCATTTTCGGTCTTAACATCTTCAGCCCCGGCATCGATAGCTCGTAGCACTATTCCTTCGGCATCTGAGGCGTTGCTTTCTACAGTGATTACTCCTCTACTCTCAAAGAGCCAGGAGACACAACCATTCTCACCAAGATTCCCCCCGTGGCGGGTGAAGAGACGGCGCACATCCTGAACAGTGCGATTACGGTTATCGGTCAAGACTTCTACCAAAACTGCTATCCCGCTTGGACCATAGCCTTCGAATTTCGTCTCAGTTAAGACAGCTGCCCCGGCTTCTCCGCTACCCCGCTTTATAGCCCTCTCGATATTATCCGAAGGCATGTTATTATCACGGGCTTTCTGTACTGCTAAACGTAACTGGAAATTGCTGTCCAAATTAGTTCCACCTTGTCGCACTGCAACTATGATTTCTCGAGCAAGCTTGGTAAATACCTGCCCGCGCTTGGCATCAGTCGCTCCCTTCTGCCGCTTAATATTCGCCCACTTAGAATGTCCTGACATTGCTATCCTTTATACCATTTTATCACTGCAACTCCCGAAAGGTAAAGCAGATATACAAGTTTGAGAGAGACGTGTGTTTATCGTTATTGTGTATGGTAGAATATTCGCGGGGAATACAGCCGGAGCAAGCTTTCGCCCATGCCTTATGTTATGAAATTACCTGATAGCGTATTCAATGTATTGGCAAAAGAAGGATTAACTACCCTGGAAGTCTTCTATAACAGGCAGAAAGACAAATTTATATTGATTTTTATCATAACCGCAGACTGAATATAAGGGTAATGTATTGCAAGAGTGTTAATGCTCCTGGAATAAGAAACAAGCGACACGCGATACGCGCTGGTGGAATACGGAGACATGAGCCAGACGAGCCAGAGATAGATGTTCTCATGGATGGGCTGAATCTGGCTAGAGCCATGTCATACAAAAATGCCTTAGCCGCTATCCCTTATGGTGGCTCAAAGATACTTGTCCAGTGTGCCCCGATTGACCTTAGCGATTTTGAAGTCCTGGGCTTTCTCGCTTATATAATCGACAGGACCCGCTCGTTTACCGGACTTGATATGGGATTTGAGCCGTCAATGGCCTCGTCGTGGCTTTTGAACGGGCCAGCGGAGAAGAATTCGTTGATGATAATGTTCTGCTTCGCAATGGCTAGTAATTTAGCCCGGGCAACTTCATCGGGTAATCTCATCACGGCGTCGGTATTTCAGCCTTATAATTAGGCAAACTAACAAGACGTTCTATCTATATCTCTATGAGCAAATTTAGCTATAAGCTGGTGACAGGCGACGTCGAGTTACAAGAGGCCTTCGAGGTGAGGAGGCAGGTGTTTGTCCGGGAGCAAGGCATCTCAGAGGACCTGGTGTTCGATGGGCACGATAGGGAAGCGCTACATATGGTGGTCAAAGATGGAGAGAGAGTTATCGGTAGCGCCAGAGTTCAATTTCTGGCCGACAACCAGACCAAGCTGGAGAGAATGGCTATCTTAAAACGTTACCGCCGTAAAGGCATCGGAAAGGAAATGCTTCTGTTTCTGGATAAAGTATGGAAGGATAAACCAGTGCAACAGGTAATTATCCACGCCCAATTTGAAGTCGTTCCCTTCTATAAGTTATGCGGCTTTGACGAATTTGGCTCGCCTTTTCGGGAAGCCGGCATCAAACACATAAAGATGCGCAAACAACTTTGACCCGGTTTGTCGAATAGGTCTGGCAGCGGAACACGCCACTTGATGAATCAATCAACTACAAAAATCTAGCCCAACCCTTTTAGTCCTTCTGCGTAAGGCTCCCTTATTATGCCCTTCTCGGTGATTATGGCAGTTATATAGCTATGGGGAGTGACGTCGAAGGCAGGATTGGCTGCTCTTATGCCTTCGGGAGCAATGGGTACTCCCTGGATATGAGTTACCTCATCAGGGCTTCGCTCTTCAATTGGGATTTTGTCTCCCGAGCTTAAGGAAAGGTCAATAGTGCTCGTGGGAGCAGCGACATAAAAGGGGATTTTACTTTCTTTAGCCAGCACTGCCAGAGTATAGGTGCCAATTTTATTGGCGACATCACCATTGGCAGCAATCCTGTCGGCGCCTACAATGACACAGTCTATCTTCTTCCGCTGCATAAAATAGCCAGCCATGGAATCGGTAATCAGAGTCACAGGGATGCCCTCTTGCATTAGTTCCCAGGTAGTGAGCCTGGCTCCCTGAAGAAGGGGGCGTGTTTCCGTGGCAAAGACGCTCACTTTCTTTCCCTCTTCTTTAGCAGCTTTGATTACACCCAGGGCAGTGCCATAGCCGGCGGTGGCTAAAGGACCGGCATTACAATGAGTAAGCAGAGTAAAACCATCCTTGATGAATTCAGCTCCTAGCTGGCTGAGCTTCTTGGTTGCGGTTATTTCCTCCTGGTGAATCCCTTTTGCTTCATTGATAAGCGAATTTTTTATTTCAGCAACGCCATCTCCCCGGGCAGCTTTTTTCATCCTGTTGATAGCTTGAAAGAGGTTGACTGCGGTAGGCCTGGAGGCCGCAAAAGTTTGCATGACCTGATTCAATTGGGCGAGAAATTCATCTTTGTTTGCTGTTTTGATACCTGATGCCCCCAAAGCTATGCCGTAGGCAGCAGCGACCCCGATAGCTGGTGCCCCGCGAATCCTCATTTCCTTAATCGCTAGAACTACATCGCGGTAATTATCGAGGTCGGCGAAGATTTGCTCCCGTGGAAGCCTGCTCTGGTCTAGCATCCTTAGCTTGCCGTCGAGCCATTCCATTGTTTTAGCCATCATCGCCGTTAGTATAATCTAAAGGATGAACACAAAGGAAGTTTTGTCTTCGTTCAGTACCTTAGCAACGCTTCTTTTTTGTCATTGCGAGGAGCGATAGCGACGAAGCAATCTCTAAGCGAGGTTCCTCAGTCCAACTATAGCAGGCTCCAACTTCGCAATGAGATTGCTACGCCTCGACAAGTCGAGTCTCGCAACGACACAGAAGGCCATTATCCAATGTTACAAACATATAAAGTGCCACCCATCTATTTGAACTAGATCAAGTTTTAAATTACGCTAGAAGATGAGGACGAAAAGAGCCACACCCGGATGCAGTCATGTTAGATTTTCTGAGGTAGCTAAAATCGGAGAACATTAACAGGGCCAAAATTTGATAACCTGAAAGAATCATGGTACCCTTATCCAGTTTATCCATCTGGGGAGGCAAAGATGGCCAGGATTTATTTCATAGATGTTACCAATCGCGACGGCGTTCAAACCGCAAACCTCGGTCTGTCCAAGCTGGAAAAGACCATGATAAACATGTACCTCAACGAAATGGGTGTCTTCCAGTCTGAATTTGGTTTTCCTACGACGAGACACGAATCGTTTTACCTTCAGGCGAACCTGGAGTTAGCTGATATGGGAGTCCTGCAACCCATCCGGTTGGGAGGGTGGATAAGGGCAGTTGTCGCTGATGTGGACAAAGCCTTCAAGCTTGTCCCGAATATTAAGCACCTTAATGTCTCCATCTCCACATCGGCCCAAATGCTTCAAGGCAAATTTCAGGGTACCAAGAGCCGAGAAAATATCGTAAGCATGATGGTCGATGCTGTAGAAGCGGCTCGCACCCATGGAGCCGCAAGCATAGGTGTAAATGCCGAGGATGCCTCCAGAACTAAAATAGCTTTTTTAGTTAAATTCGGCCTGGCAGCTAAAGAACACGGAGCTCAACGACTTAGGTATTGTGACACCCTGGGGTATGACAACCCATTTACCATTTACGAGAGCGCCAAAACTCTGGCGGAGGATGTCGGAATGCCTATTGAGCTTCACTGTCATGGCGACCTGGGAATGGCTGTGGCTAATTCCGTTGCCGGGGCTAAAGGGGCTATAGACGGTGGACAGGATGCTTACATCAACACCACCATCAATGGAATTGGAGAAAGAGCCGGCAATGCTGACCTTGTAGCCACGGTTCTAGCTATCACCAAATCCAAGGGATTCGCTGAAAAATATCAACTGAAAAAGTCCATAGACCTGACAAAGGCCTGGAAAATAAGCAGATTTGCCAGCTATGCCTTCGGGGTCCCCATTCCCATAAACCAGCCCGGAGTCGGAGCCAATGCCTTTGCCCACAGCTCTGGTATTCATGCTGATGGTGTATTGAAAGACCCCGAGAACTACGAGCTATACAGCTTCGACGAAGTAGGTAGAGGTGAAACGGAGCTTGTAGAGACAGGCAGGGAGATATGCTCGGGCGAATATAGCGGGGCATCTGGCTTCAAACATATAATGGGCCAGATGGCGGTAAAGTTTAAAGATGCTGGGCAAGCTAAAAAAATTCTGGAACTAGTAAGGTATGCTAACGTGGAAGCGCAAAAACCGCTGGTCGAGGATGAACTACTCTTCATTGCCAAATATCCCAAAATTGCCAGGAAACTGTTGACCCTTATACCACCAACCCATTCTTGACATCAGTGCTCCTTCCATTTGATAATATAGTTAATTGCGGGTGTAACTCAGCGGTAGAGTGCTTGCTTCCCAAGCACACTTTGAATAGCCATTGGGAAGGATACTCACCCAAGTACCTCACCACCAATAGCCATAACAGCACTCACGCGGGAGTAGCTCAGTGGTAGAGCATCTGCTTCCCAAGCAGAGGGTCGCGGGTTCGAATCCCGTCTCCCGCTCACTCCCCTTCCCGCCATCATAACCAGCGAGCCAATTCCCAACTTCACCCCTGCTATTTCGCCACTTCGGCATCTATTTCTCTACTTCAAATTCTTTCTTTGACAGGGATATAAAAATAATTGCCAGTATCCCCAAAATCAGCCCTGGCAGGACCCAAATAAACCCTGCTAAAGATATGCCAAATAAGTTCATGATTCCATTAATGACCGACGGCAGCGCGCAGCAAATGGCCCCTGCTAAAGACAGGCCAAATTTTTTCCCTCTCATAGCCGAGATGCCACCTATCATGGCGACTATACCCATAGTATAAATGAACACTCCTGCACTAATCGGCCAAATAATGCCCGGGTAGGGATAAGGAGACACCATTGTGAGCAGCTCTCTAGTAGCTATTGTTAAACCCACCATTATTCCTCCACCAACCACCTCAAATGCCCCTCCTGCTATGCTCAATATTCCACCAGCGGTAAGCCACCCGCTTCTACGACTACCACTAGATTCCATCCTCTTCCCTCCTCATTTTATGCTACCTCATCACAGGCTCAAAATCCAGCCATCAACAATCTTCCGATACCAGACTTAAAACTTCCGATACCACCAAACACGACCTTCCAAAATCCGCCAAAATGCGCTTATAAGTCAAGATATAGAACCTACCTACATATAAATTACCAACCAATAACATATATACATATAACTTATATAGTTATATCTTACTACTTATATCTTCTCTTCTTGTTACCTCTTCTCTTTCTTCTTCTCTTTCTTCTTCTCTTCTTTCTCTTCTCTTCTTCCCCTTCTCTTATCTTCTCTTCTCCTATCTTCTTCTCTTCCTTCTTCCCTTGCTTCTCCTCTTGCTTCCTCTCTCGCTTCTTCTCTTTCTCCTTCTCTTGCTCCTTTTCTTGCTCCTTTTCTTGCTTCTTCTCTTTCTCCTTCTGTTCTTCTTTCTCTTTTTTTCTCTTCTCTTGCAGTGGCTTGTCGCAAGCGATCGCCACCGCCTCTCGCTTTGCCCCACAATGCCCTCAGAGGCACTTTTAAGCCTCTTACAAACCTATCATCCACCCCAGACATACTTCTCTCCTCCCATCCAGTTCACTCTACAAACTCCGTTCTCTCTGTTCTCTGGACTTTGAGACCACAACTTTATTATACCTTCCTAGAAATACCTGTCAATCCACGTTCTAGACAAGAACGGGGTAAGCAACCTCATTATTAATCAGGGCAAACTTTAATCCCACCTTATTCATATCTAGTATCCGCCCCACTGCATGGCAATACATTGCTAAAGCACCGTACTGTTTGTTTAGAGGAATACTATTAAGCTCTGACAAGCAATCATCCAAAATCTTTTCACAATCCTCTAATATTCCTTATAAAAATCTGATTTCTTAAAAGGTTTATCTTCTTGTTTCTTAAACGTCCATGTTAATTGCTTATAAGTTGGGCCAGAGATATATAAATTCAATTCAGTTATTTGGTGGAATAATAACTTGCGAGGATGACCATAAGCGATTTCGTAATGTAGTAACCCTTTATACGGATACTTGCTTGGGGCCTTGAATATCCCTAATAGAAATATACTGGATTTCCCCGCTTGAATAACTGCTCCTTTAATAGCCTTGTCAAGTTGAGTTTGCTTATTACCATTTATCTCTATATATAATTTGCTAAGAGCAACTTCGTACATAAGAGGTTTATTAATTAGACTGTTGGATAAAATCAACTCAAAATCAATCCCTTCTTTTTTTGTACCATAATTCAGCTTGTCTAATGAAAGTGCAAATTGATATGATTCCTCCACAAGTCTATCGCCGTATCTCCAACCATATATCACCGCACCTGCACCAATAGCCATAAGACCAACTCCAACCCAATACCAAATCGGAGTAGGAATTGGTCTATCTAGCCCACCTTGTGTTAGCCATATACCAAGCCCTGCCACTATCCCCCCTCCCCCACCATTCGTGAATCGGTTAAAGTATTTTCGCATCGTAGAAAGCATACTCTTATTCTACCACCTTGCGGCGGCATCAACCACGAGTATACTGAACCAAGGAAAGTCAAGCCTTGACAAATAAGACAGGCATAAAAAACTAAACTTCTGACAACGGGGCGTTGCACGCCCCCGGATTCTCATTATACCTACTATCCTACGTAGTCAAGGCACGCTGACACTTCGTTCAGCTTTACAACCTTGACTACATAACCGAGTTGGTTTTACCAACAGGAGCTATAATTCTTCTAACAGTTTGTTTATTTCCGACTGAACTTCGGCAATCTTGCTCCGATTCCTCTCTACCACATTTAGAGCCTCCACATACTCCTTCTCCTTATCTGCGTCAGCCAACCAGTTCCCATATGTCCCAAGACGATAACGGGCTTCCTCATATTCTGACTTGATAGCATACACCTTACCCACAAGCACAAAGTCGTACTGGATAAACAAAACCTGCTGAAACTCCCCACCTGCCATATACGTATTCCAATCGGCCAGAGCTACCTTGAACTTCTCGACCGGCTCTTTGCCCTCCGTACTAAAGGGCAAGTTTATCACCATAGATGCGACTTTCTCTCCCTTAGCAGCCATTCGAGCTAACTCACTCCTTAGCTTCAAAAGAGGTTCGCTTTTGACTGCCTGCCGCCTTTCACGCTTGTTTTCCTCTCCCTGCACCTTCAGTCGCCTCTCAAACTGCTTGTCAGAATGCGTCAGCTGCCTGTTGGTTAAGAACCATGTCAAAATATTAGTGATAATATTCGTCCCAACTACTATTACGACGATTGCCCAATCTTCCATCTACCTTTCATCTCCTTTACTACCGGCATCTCAATACAAACTATTTCTTGCCTAGTCATACAATTCTCACTTCACACCTTTTGTCCGCCCAGTTGCGCCTTCTTCAGATTCAATTACCTCAATTATCCGTTTTATTTCTCTCCCTTCTGTCCGGTCCTTCATATCCACCATTATTAGCGCCTCTGCCCAAAGCTTACATTCCAGTGCTTTCGCCCTACTCACTCCCCTCACTTTGCCCCAGTCATGTGCCGCATCTCTACCCCGAATACTATAGAACTCCCTTATTTCTGACTCTTCTATATCTCGCATGACCACATATTTACTTTTTAGTTTCCTATGCTCTTTCAGTATCGCATTCACATTTGGCCTCTTTCCCGTTCTAACAAACGTTACAATCTCTACGATTTTGAAGAAGTTCAGTAATACCTCAGCGTACAGATATTCCGTTTCAAAGTTACTCCGCAACAGAAACAAACCTATATGATGGTACATGAACACTTGCGGATAGTTTACTGCTATCCAATATTCAGCATCTTCTCCCCTAAAGAACTCTTCACCCTTCAAAGGTAACGGACCACTCGGAGATATTTCCCTGTCAACCACCAACCTTATCGATTTCTTCCCTTTCCATATTATTTGTAGCTTCTCATTCAGTAACTCATCGCCCACCCAAAAGTGTCCAAGCGTCGCCACAGATAACGCTGTACAAAAAAATCGAAACTTCATCAATATCTCTCTAAATCCTAGCCGCAAGTCGTCCTCGCTTATCCGATACTTTAGAAACCATTGTTGATTCACCCTCACAAGCTCATGAAGAAGAACTTCACCACTCATTGCCCTCATTCTCCGCCCAATAGAGAATATCGGACAAAGTACTACGTCATCCTTTTTCACTGCGCTCTCCACATTTCCCATCCCATCAGCAATCACTTCCCCCTCGCGTAAAACTCACTACCACCTTTACGAAGCATACGCTTCATAAGCTCCCTTGCCCAAGCTATATCATTATTACCGGGATTGTTCCTCGCATACCACACAAAGACTTTGCGTATCCTCACTAAGTCCTCATACCTTAATACAGTCCTCACCGCTACACCTTCCCGAACATTCGGGAACATATCACCAATTAAATCATCTATACTAGCCTCAGCTACCACCTCACCACCAACAGGCACTAAAGCTACAGACTCACCACCACTTTCACCATCAAACAACTGCAACTGCTCAGCTTCAACCTCTTACCTTTCAAAACCATTTCTAGAACCTATAACGCTTTCATTTCCTTGACATTTCGGCCCCATTTAGACTACCATAAAGCATGATACCTTACGTGTCAATAGCCATCCAGTAACTTACTAGCTTCCCAAGTAAGACGTCGTGGGTTCGAATCCCATCACCCGCTGTGGTGATAGCTATAACCAGCAAAAATATAAATTAGAAAATGAGGATAAAGCTAAATAATAGCCACTTGGCAGGGTTAGCACATCAGCTTCCTTTCGAAGTGATAGTAGAAGACCCGAGGGATGTTAAGGGCCTATTGGAACTATTAGGCCACAATATGCCTTGGGATGAAATGGGGCTTAATAAATTTGGCGATCCCCTCAGGAAGCCAAACAGGGTAACCTTCTCTGTGGAGGCAATTGACGGGGGATTTATTTGCGACATCCACCCCGCTTTCGCTATCTACATTTCCAATCTCCTGACAGTAGAAAAATAGGCTGCGCATAGTTTCACAAAGTTATGGGCCGTTAGCTCAGTTGGTAGAGCACCTGACTTTTAATCAGGGTGTCGGGAGTTCGAGTCTCCCACGGCCTACTTCGTAACTCCTCCTCTTTTGATAACATTTTGCTAACGAACTTTTCACCACCATAAAAAACCGAGAGTGACCTAGCGGTACAAATCGAAGCTAAATCGCCTATTAAAGAGTACCAGGGTTCACACTCCTCCACGCTCAGGGACAAACCTCTTGTATCCTTTAGAAATAATCCATAGCGCGGCTTGGACTGGGGAAAGCGATTATTTCTTGGGAGGCCCATACATCCTTCGAAATCTTTCCAGCATCTTCCGCGGCGTTACCGTAGGTCTTTCATATTTAGGCAAATCTTTCTCTATACCGAATAGATATTTGGCGATACTTTTCAGTCCCTCAAGGTCATATCTTGCCATCATTGTGATGGTTTCCATCTGTGGAGAACCACCCCCATGCAATCCAGCCACTTGCGTCACGCCAGCCAGCTCTGAAACTATAAGGTTTTCTAGTCCTCGGAAGCATTTGTGCTGGTTCTCTGAAGATATATCGGGATTCCTCATCATGTATTTATTTGCCAGTTCCCCTGTCTCTTTTGAGAAGAATTCCTCCTCAAAAGGCATCGTAGCGCATAAGCCCCCAGCAAGGTCGGCTACAATCTTATACTCATTGTAAATCTCTTCACCCGCAAGTCTTCTGCCAGCATTAGTCAAAACTTCGTCTGGGATATAAGTTCCAGATGCTGATTTCTCGGCACGATAAGCACTTACTTGACCAGCGGCAAAGACAAGCTCTGCTACACCCACCATGTGTGATATCTTCTCCCTCACATGGTCTTCTTTCGCGATTCCATTGTATTCTGCTACAAGGGCAGCGGCACTGGCTAGTACCTCGGACGTAGCAGGCTTGCACCCAGTGTACGAGTGTCTATGATAATGGGCAAAAAGCAAGGCAAGGAAACCAGCAAAAGGCGTTTGTCTTGGGTCACCCTTACCGTCGAGGAAAACCCTCTCTCGAGGCACAAAAACGTTGTCAAAAATAGTATACGATTCAGCATCGCCTATTTCTGCAATGGGAGCTTGCAGATATTTCCGCTTATGGTTATACGCTGGTCTGACCAGCATTTTTACGCCCTCCCAGTCAGCTGGTACGGCAAATGCGACAGCATATTCATTGTCCTTGTCGGTCATGAATCTGGTAGGTATGACTATTATTTCATCACTCACCGGAGCAGTCGTGTTGTCAATCTTCGCCCCTCTTACCACGATTCCGTCGGGTCGACTTTCAACTATTCTTAGATAGAGGTCAGGGTCTACTTGTTCATGAGGTCTTTTCAATCTGTCCCCTTTGACATCTGTCTGAGCACAGTTGGCAGTTATATCATTATCTTGCCAGTAGGTAAGATACTTCAAAAAGTTTTGCCCTGCATCCGTACCCAGAGCTTGGTCCATTTCATAAGTGACAACGGATAGAGCATTCATAGCATCTATCCCCATGCATCTCATAATGCAGCCCCCCACCCTGTGGCATATAAGTCTGGTCATCTGCTGCTTCTTTAGAAGGTCGTCAATACTTTGGTGAATATTAGTGAATCTATTTATCTTCTCTCCTGTCAGGTGTGATTTCGCAGTGGCTAAGCCATCCCACTCGGGGTCGTTAGCACGGTCGTATGTCTCTTTTATAACGCGTAATTGCCCCGCAAGCCTTTCATCCAACCTATCACACTTACTACCATCTATATAAAGGTTTCTCTTCATCTTTTTCAATCGGCTTAAATACTCGTCGTAAGTTTTGATTCCCATGACTATTCCTCCTTTGCTTTATTATGGCTCAAGAACCACCCGCATTTCAAGCCCTCGCTTATATAGGCCAGAAGACGTGAAAGCAATTAGAGAAGGGTGTCACAGGTTCGATCCTGTACGGCCTACTCCCTGTTTCCCTGTTCAATATGGTTATACGACACCCTGGTCAGACTGATCAGCCCCATTCCAAGTACATTGACTAAGGTGTTACAATGTTCTTAATGAAGGGCTATACATTAAGGGAGGCTGCTCAGGCTTTAGGGGTCTCCATAGTCACCGTCCGCCGGTATATCAAATCTGGCAAGCTCAAGGCCAGGCTAGTCCCTTCCAAGTTCGGGGAGTCATATATTATCGATGACCTATCCCTACTCACTAAGCCATTATCAAATAATACTCTGTCAACCCAACCCCTTATCAATAGAATAGAGCAACTATCCCAGGAAGTCGGCTATTGGAAAGCTAAAGCAGAATTTCTTCAGGAACGATTGTTGCTTCTGGAAGCCCCTAAGCAGACCCCCAAGCAAAGATGGTGGCAAAGGCTATTCAGGCCTTGGCATTGAATGGACAAGGCCGCCTTAATCACTAGCGCGGAATGAGAAAGGCTAATCCATAGCGATTATGCTATGAGCTCAGATTAAAGGCCAGGTCTACACTGAACGGGGAAAGCGAATAGGATTTCCGGTGGCTTTACTATCAGGACGACCCGGAGAATAGGCCTTCTCAAGAGACCTCTGGGGGGAAACTATCGAAGCTAAACCGCCAATAGAAAGGTATCAGGAATTACTTCTTTCCACGCTCAGGGACAAAACTTCTATCTTTAATATTGAAGGGGGAATTAATAAGTTCCCCCTTCAAATAATACTTTATATCTGAGTAATAGGTTACTGAGCGTGAGCGATCTTGCCCCATTGATTGTGAAGTTCTGGCCCCTCTCCCTCACTGGATTCACCATAGCCGGCTCCTAGGCCCAGGCATATACCTGACCCAGCTTCAGCATTGCCCCAGCGATTTTGAAGTTCTGGCCCTTCTCCCTCACTGGATTCACCATAACATGCGCCTTCACCATTATCCGCTGCAAAAGCGACACTGGCAAGAGCGAATGCCAAAACAATAACAACCAGTGAAAAGATAGCTCCAATCTTGAGTATTCTCTTCAACATTATCACCTCCTTTCTTTTATCATTTTTTCGCTACTGAATGTGTAAACGAAGAAAGGGGGAAATTGTTACAACTACTGGTGGAAATGACGAAAATATTTTAGGAATCATCCACCGTTACGATTAAGAATCACCGGACCGATCCTGACCTGCCCCCGATAGTTGTACCACCTGTTATGTTAGTATCGGTATTAAAATAGCTTCAGGAGCCGGTGGTCGGAAGATCGAGTTCCTCGGCTGCCTGTTCGACAAGCTTCATGAATAGACAAGAGGCGTGACGCAAACCTATCACGAGTTTCCCGGGGGATACACCGAATGGACGCTTGCGGGCCATCTAAACATTGTTACACTTGCTTCACGACCCAGGGATTTCTGGCCAGGGCTTTTCGCCGAGGGCAATGCGGCACAGGTCAGTGACAAATATATTGGGCAGATTGAACTGCGAGCTGGGTCGCCTGAACACTCCGTGACACAGAGGGCAGGAAGTTATAATGGCATCGGCACCGCAGGCAATAGCATCCTCAAAGTTTTTCTTCTGGATTTCAACGGCAAGCTCCCGGTTAGTGTAGATAATGGGGCCGGTGCAGCAGACGGCGTCCACCCGCTCGTATTTTCTGTTGGGCCGTTTCACGCCGATAAGCTTGAATATCTCATCCAGAAACGCATCATACTCAGGTATCCATCTGGTGGCGCAATTGGCCTGGTAGGCAACCTTCTTGTCCAGTTTGATGATGTTCTTTTTGTGAGCCCTCAAATAGTTGCGCAGGTACTCAAAGAGGTGCATGTATTTGAAGGGAACTTTGAAACCATACTCCTTGGCCTTTACGTGCGCCAGGACAAAGCCTTCATTGTGAATGTACACGATGTCTTTGTCCAGCTTTGCCAGGTTGTCAAGGACTCGCTGACCGTACTTTTCGACCAAGCTCGCCCCACCCATATGCGCGTAGCCTGCAAGAGACGCATACTCCCCGCCTCTTACTATGGTCATGCCCTTAAATAGCTGGCTGTCAAATGTGCCCTCGGGAAAGTTGTCAAACCGGAACGCGTCGAGTGACAGAGCTGGCTTATCAGGGTCGCCCGGTATCAACTGCTCGGGGTCTTCTCCCCTTTCGAATGCCCGGACTAATGCCTCGCGTGCCGGTTTGCCGACTACCACTATGGGAGAGGTGCCTATTTTCTCCTGCATCTTGAAGATAAGGTCAGAAGGGTCAGCTCCGGTAGGGCAGTAACCACTACAGGCCATACAGGTAGTACACTTGTTCAATATTTCGGCGTCTTTGCCATCCATGAGCAGCGTAATCTCAGCAATCGCCCTATCCCTATCATAACCGACGTACCTGCAGTTCACCAGACAGTCGCCGCACAGGTTACACTTCGAAGCATCCCACATTTATGCCCTCCTTTATAGTAATAGTCTAGTTTTTCTAAAATGTTAGCGCACATTATATCATCTTCTTAAGCTAAACCGCCAATAGAAAGGTATCAGGAATTACTTCTTTTCACTCTCAGGGACATACCTCTTGTATCTTTTAATCAGCGTGTCCACAGGTTCGAGCCCTGTACAGCCTACCAGCTAAATCGATTGTCAATAGTCAAAAATCACAATCTGAAAATATTCTCCTATAATTTATTATTTCCTCTTTGCACAAACTGTTAGTCTATGGAATAATAATAGAAAATCTGTCTTATCTACTTGATGGGAGATTACAATGAGTTACTTAGTCTATGTAGCTGGCCCTCTGTTTTCGCAAGCAGAACGTGAATATTTGGAAAAGCTAGTAAATCGTCTTTCAGAAGCAGCTCATCTAAGCCCAACTGAGCATTTCTTTCTCCCACATCGCGATGGTGGTGAACTAGGCAAAGGACCTACCAGAACACAAATATTCAATCTAGACACTAATACCTTAAAGCAAGCAGAGATAGTAGTTGCTTTGTTAGATGGTCCGGATGTAGATAGCGGTACTTGTATTGAATTAGGTATCGCATATTCTTCGGGTAAGAAAATATTCGGTATCATAACTGATTTCAGGTCATACTTTACAAATGATCGTGAACCACAACGTCCAAATTTGATGGTCTGGGGAGTCTGTGAAGAGGGAAATACATTGTTCCATACTTTACCTGAACTCTCGGAATCATTTGCTAACTATGTAAAGAACAATATCTCTCTAGCTACTAGATAATAAGATATATTCACAATGACGTTAGGCCCAGCTTACGAGAGAAAAATTCGCAAATTAGAGGATCATTTTGCCCCATATGCAAAACGAAGTACAGATAGTTTAGGCAGGAAAAACGAAATTTCGGAAGACCCTTTCCGTACACCCTTTGAACGAGATTCCCATAGAGTCCTTCATTCCCTACCATTTAGGCGACTAAAACATAAAACCCAGGTGTTTTTTTCTCCCAAAGACGACCATATATGTACAAGGATGGAGCATTCGCTTCACGTTTCTTCAATATCCTCCACTATATGCAAACGTTTAGACTTGAATGTGACTTTGGCTGAAGCTATCGCTCTAGCTCATGATTTGGGGCATCCTCCTTTTGGTCATGCCGGTGAGACGGCGATGAAAAAGATCCAAGCGAAATATAGCAAAAAAGATACGGCTACTAAATTACTCCCTTTTATGCATGAAGCTCAAAGCCTTCGCGTTATCGATTGCTTCCAAAATAAACTCCATGAGCCATTGAACTTAACTTATGAAGTGAGAGATGGTGTAGTCTGCCACTGTGGCGAACTAAATGAGAGTTTTCTAAAGCCTCAATATAGAAAGGACTTAAAGTCTGTTGATATTACCGCCGCTCAAAATCAACATCCTGCTACAATTGAAGGTTGTGTTGTTCGAATGGCCGACACGATATCTTATCTTGGTCGCGATTTTGAAGATGCCCATATGGCAGAATTAGTAAGCCTAGAAGATTTACCGGCGAATCTACGGTCTACTCTAGCACCCGATAATACCAAAAATATCAACAGTCAAATAATCGGTACCCTCATAAATGACCTTGTTAACAATAGTAAGAAACACAACTATCTAAAATTCTCCGATAACATATTTTCTGCAATGAAAACCATGAAGGATTTTAATTATCGGAACATATATCGGCATCCTAAATTAATCGGACAAGAAAGACGTATATATCTAACATTGAATGAATTGTTCGGATATTTTTTAGATATTCTCGAAGACACTAACAAATTTAGTAAAATAATGGGCAATCATCAAACTGACTACTCGTGCGCAGTTTTCGCCGATTTCCTGAAAGACATGAAGTATCCGAGCTACACTAGCTACACTGATAAAGCTCAAATTGTCACTGATTTCATCGTTGGTATGACTGACAATTTCGCATTGACGTGTTTTGAAGACCTTTTCTATGTGAAATCCATAATTTGATGCAGTCTAACTACTCCCCCTCTTACTAACATTTTTGCTAACGAACTTTTCACCACCACGAAAGACCAGCAGTGACTTAGTGGTACAAACCGAAGCTAAACCGCCAATAGAAAGGTATCAGGAATTACTTATTCCCACTCTCAGGGACATACCTCTTGTATCTTTTAATCAGGGTGTCACAGGTTCGAATCCTGTACGGCCTACTCTCTGTTTCCTCTTTTTTCTGCAAACATTAAATCAAAATTAAACAGCCTAAAAACTCGTCATCCGAGATACCCTACCAACTCGCGGCTGTGACTTGGATGGCGCAGCTTAGCCAGTGCTTCTTTTTCAATCTGCCGTATTCGCTCCTTGGTGAGACCTAACTCTGTGCCAACCTCTGCCAGGGTTCGACTGTACTCATTGCCCAGCCCAAACCTCAACTCAATGATGCGTCGTTCTCGGGGTGTCAGCGACTCCAATGTTTTGCTCAATTCTTCCCTGAGCAGACTTGCAGTGGACTGCTCCTCAGGCTGCAGAATCGCCTGATCTGCGATGAAATCACCAAGTTGGCTTCCATCTTCTCCTACAGGTGTGTCTAAAGAAACCGGCACACCAGAAACCACCTTAAGCAGCGATTCTATCTTTTTGGACGGCAATCCCGTCTCAGAAGCTAGTTCTTTCTCAGTCGGCTGGCGGCCAAGTTTCTGAGCCAAGTTATTCCTTGCCCGTGTCAGCTTCGTCAGATCGTCAACCACATGTCCCGGCAGGCGCACAATGCGTGACTGGTCATTAACTGCTCTGTTGATTGCCTGCCAGATCCAGGGAATAGCGTAGGTACTGAACTTATAGCCCCTGCGATGGTCGAATTTCTGCACTGCCTGCATTAACCCGATATTGCCTTCCTGGATGAGGTCAGGTAGAGGCACGCCCCAATCAATATGGCCCTTGGCCACGCTTACCACCAGGCGCAAATTGGCTTGGATCACGTGATTAGTTGCCTGGCGCGCCTTTTCTCTTATTTGCTCAAAGTGCTTGACAATTTCCGAGCGATGTGCTTCCAGTTTGTCACGGAATTCCGGCAACTGCAGCATCTCCCCAAATTCGACCAGTGAACTTTTCTGGCCTGCCTCTTCCATGATATACCAGGGTATCAGCCGGCTGTCCAGTGACAATTCAATCACGCTCTTTTCGATTCTGATTTGGCTTACTCCGGTGATTTCAGCTATAGCGCTGGATAAATTCTGATCGATATTGCCATCGATTGCACGACGTAGATCTGGGTGTGATACCTTCTCTGCTACACTCCCGTGAGAAGGAAGTTCCAGATACTGATAAAGGGTTTCAAAGAGCAAACGCGCCCGGCTGAAGCGCTCCACCAATACCAACAACAGGTCGATTGCCGACGGCTGAGCACCATGCTCGGCAATCCAGTCCCCTTCAAGTCGGGAAAGATGCTTCCCCTCCTCTATCTGGCTGCCCAGCACTCTTTCCTCCCCGGCATTGAGCAGAGGAGTTTTCCCCACTTCAGCGAAGTATAAATCCAACGAATCCTCGCCAAGTTCAAGCTCCCGCTTTGAAAGAGTAATCCTGCGCCCAGAAACCTCGTCCTCCTGATCCATCTCCTTATTAGCCAAATCTAATTCCTCATCCCGGGAAAAGACTTGTTCTCTATCTTTAATGTTTTCTAAAACCGTTATCATCTTCAACCTCCTTTGTACTCTTCATTCGGCCAAGTGCAGCTTTCAAACACGATTATATATACAGAGGCAATCCTTGTATGCGACTTTTATCTCATACAGACACAGCGACGGGACAGGGAAACATGGGATACTGGAAGATTAGCCAGGAAAGCGGGTGAAAATATTGTACAAAAGGTCTTAGTTGGTCTCTAGGGTTCTTGGAGAATTATCTCAAAGGGGCAACTTATGGCCCCAGTGAGACAAACGGCTTCGCAGTCTGTGCACCAGTCGCACTCCACTGTTTCAATAATGGTAATAACATTGTTAACTATCGCCAGAGCATTTAAGTGGCACACGCCAACGCATAACCCACACCCATCACACTTTTTGGGGTCTATAACAGGCATTTCAGCCACGGCTTTCAGTCTCCATTCTAATTATTTTAAGAGTAAAGCTTGCCATCTGTCTGTGATATTTGTCTCAAGAAGACACCTCCATTATCTTTTGGAGAGCTTCTTTATCCGTAATTATTATGCGATGGCGATCCAACTTGATCGCCCCTTCCTCCTCTAATGCCTTTAGCGACCTGCCCACTACCTCTCGAGCAGTACCTGCCATAGCTGCCATTTCTTGCTGTGTAAGCCGTGGCCCACGGCCCATTTCACCTCCGATGTGCTCAAAGAGTATCTTGGCTACCCTGCCGATGACATGCTTGAAAGACAGATCCTCAACCAGCGATACGAGGTGACGCACTCGCTTTGCCAGTACCTTAATTACATTCGATGCTATCTGTGGATGGTCCCGGAGGATAGCTTCCATATCATTCTTTTTTATCCCATAAAGAAGAACGGGGCCCATAGCCCGAGCACTGACGGGATTTGGACCACCATCAAAGATAGGGACATCATTGAAGGACTCCCCGGGGCGCACGATGCTCAAGATCTGCTCCTTTCCTTCGGCCGAGGTCTTGAACACTTTCACCACCCCCGAAGCGACAAAATACAGATTCGCAGCCGGTTCACCCTCAAGCAAGAGCATTTCTGCTCTGTCGGCAGTTTTTTCAAAGAAGAGCTTTCTGATTGACTCCAGCTCAGCGAAGCCAAGATCGGAAAAATATAGAATGTTTTTCAAAAACTCCAACTGCACAGCCATACCTCATATCCTCATACGTGTAGTTTTAATAATGGAGAATTTAGCTAGGCCAAGATAGTTCCTTCCCTAATGTAGCTTCCTTCTTGAACTCTTTTTTACCCATGGGAGTGGTGCTTGTCTGAAGACCCCTCACAGCACCCTGGTTCTCCTGGATGACCACAACAGTTCTGTCTCCGCCAAATCTTTGTAAAGTTATTGCGAAACACTAGTTTCAGTTTCCTCCCCAGAGGCATCGGCACTGACATATTGGTGAAAAACGCTCTTACTGTTGGCATATTACAACCTCCCAAAAATATTCCTTGTTCTTCGGCCTTAGGTAATACTGCATATTGCTTCGTTTACTGTCCATATCTATGGTGTTTAACATAACTGCAAATCACCCTGATTTTACTAATCCCTCAACATGTTGAGCAAAGTTGCTCTGATTATACACCTATTTTTCAAGCTCCATGACGCCAGTGACTTCCACGTTCTCACCGTCTAACCATACTGTGATATTCAACATATCTAAGGCAAGTTGCTTGCGCTCAAGGGCAGGGTGTCACAGGTTCGAATTCTGTACGGCCTACCAGCTAAATCAATTTTCAATAGCCAAAAATGCAAAGGTGCGATATAATCACTAATTACAACTACTTAATGGAGGCAATCAATAAAATGGTCAGCAAAACCGAATGGACTGCAATCAAAGCCAGTCACAAGAACAGGTGTGTGATATGCGGGAAAACCGAGAAGCAGGTAGGAACTCTTGAGAAAGCCCACATTAAGGCACGTTCGCGAGGTGGAACCCAAATTCTCCCAATGTGCCCAACGCACCACAAGATGTACGACCAAAACAAACTCTCCGCTACACAATTGAAAAAGATAGGTCAAACTCCAGCAACATCGAAGCACCTAACGCCTCGCAAAACCAGAAGGGCAACGGATGATTATTATCTGGGTTGGTGGATCGACCACTAATTGCAACATTCCCTGCTAATGTTTTTGTTGCTGTATTGACATTTCAGGAGGGTTTATGTCTAGAAAGAGAAAAGACAGAAGTGACATGAAAGTAGGCACATTTGAGAAGAAGCACGGTTTGCCTCCGGGAACGCTTAGAAGCAAGAAGGGTAGAGACATCAGGTCTGATGCAAGGCTTAGAACCGTCAGAAAAAAAGCAAAATAGACTAGATTTGCTAACATTTTTGCTAACGAACTTTTTATCAGGGTGTCACAGGTTCGAATCCTATATGGCCTACCAGCTAAATCAATTGTCAATAGTCAAAAATACTAATTGAATCATTGTATTAAGACTCGCGAATGATATACACTATGCATAGATATGAAAAAGGGAACTATTAAGTTACCAGAATCGCTTCCTCATTGCCAACTGATAAATACTCTAATTAATAAGGCTAATTCAAGGCATGATATTGATTTTAATTTCATTGCTCATTTAGATAATTTCCACCAGTTAATTCGTGCCATAGTCGCACAAATAAATATTCTTTTCCCTGAATATATTCCTCATGACAATCAATATCACCTGAAAAATCTCTTTCACGTTGCTGACAAAATCCTAGGCAATCAACAACTTGAATCTATGAATTCAGCAGAATTGTTCATCCTCGCTTGTTCAATATACGGACATGATTGGGGGATGGCCGTAAATAATTCTGAAAAACACTATATAGTTACAGGGCGACCGCCTGAGGGGATGACTGATGGGGAACGCCGTTCCTTAGAATGGGATAGAAATTCATTTTGTACATTTGCCTCAAAATATAACCTACCCCTGGATACTATTAATAACGCTGAAGATATTAATTTTTGTCTGTGGCAAGAGTACATTCGACAAACGCATGCAATTAGAAGCAGTATAAGAACTAAGCAATACTTTGAACACATTGATACCGGAGTCGCAGAGAGTATCATGCGAGTATGTGAAAGCCACTCGCTAAACTTCGAGGAACTCAGAGAGCCCCTTTATCCAACAATCCTCTCAGTTCTTCGCGAAGAAGTAAATTTGCGTGCGCTCGCTGTATATCTTCGCCTCATTGACCTTTTTGACTTGGCTCAAGACCGGACACCGTATGTTCTTTGGAAATATGTCGCTCCTCGGAATCCTATTTCTTCAATGGAATGGGCAAAACATCGTTCCTTACAGCCTATAACATGTCCAAGGTACTTAGAGGGACGAAGCATCCGCGTTGATGGTAGTACTAACGACCACGAAGTATTTGCGGCTCTGGAAGACTTGCACCAGTACTGTGAGACGCAACTAAAAGGATGCAACGATGTTTTATCCCGAATGAATGATCCTCGCCACAATCTAGACATTTACAATCTTGATTGGCATGTAGCACCGAGGGGATTCATCCCCGTATCAATTCAGTTTGAATTCGACCGTCAAAATATGTTCAACATTCTAAGCGACGAAATCTACCAAGGCGATTACTACGTATTCCTTCGAGAATTATTACAGAATAGTATTGATGCCATTCGGTTTAGACGAGCAGTCTTGCAACGTAAAGGGTATTCATATAAGGACGTAGGTGTTATTCAAGTTACGGTTGAACATCAAGAAAATGGTTACATCATTGTTACATGGAAAGATGATGGCATTGGCATGGACGAATATATTGTTCGAAATTATCTAGCTATTGCTGGTAAAAGTTACTATCAAAGTCCAGATTTTCAGCGAGAAGGTATTGATATTGACCCTATTTCACGTTTTGGCATAGGAATCCTCAGTTGCTTCATGGCTGCTGACCTTGTTGAAATTGAAACCTATAAAGACCCATATTTTCCTCCAACAAGCCAACCACTCAGAATTAAAATTCCCTCTTTAAATAGACAATTTCGCACAGAAATATTACCTTCAGAAAGTGCCAAGCCAGGCACTACTGTTAAGGTGTACGTTGACCCAAATAGAATTCAAGCCAAGTCTAAAGAAAGATCACCTGCTCCGTTTCTTGTAACACCCTATCTGCATTCCATAGCTGGCTTTGTGGAGTTTCCAATCCTAATACACGAGAAAGATAAGAAAACTGTTATTATAAGCCCGTATCAAGACGTTTCAGAAGCTAGACGTCGGTTTGGCGAAGAATGTGAAATCACATCGATTTCCCTTGACTATCCTTGGAACGAAGCTATCCTACCTCAAGATGTATCCACAGCTCAGGCTACATTACGTGAAGAGCGCTATGACCTTAAAAGCGATTTGAAACTGGATGATTACGAGGGTGCATTGGTTTATCTGGTCCCTAATGACGATTCTATTGATTTCTCTGACGGCAGCTTGGGTGACGCTGTACAAGTTCTTAATTGCCACAATGATGAACTCGTCGGTGCAAAGATACGATGGTCACACGTGTTTGAATATAGATTTTCTACACGAGGTAGAGGACTTAGTCCCAGTGCAGAGCATCCTGCCAAGTTAGCAGTGTATCGAGATGGTATTTTAGTTCCAAAAGCATCTCCCCCGCTTGCTTCTACCACTGTAGGGGGTCAAAAAGAAAGACCTCATGGATACTTTACCTATTTAAGACTCAATGAGTCTAGTGCATATATTCTACTAGTAAATTTGACCAAGTCAAATTTACCTCATGTTGACTTATCCCGCACTAACTTCATGGATAAAAAAAGCGAATGGGCTGAACCAATATTCCAAGCGCACCTACGTCATGTCTTAGATTTACACTTAGAAGAATTGACTCGTCTTCAACCTGCTGAGCGCTTGTATAGACTTGCCCGTTTGTGTATTTTTTACGATATCTCCCCCGAATCAATATGGCAACATTTCCCTAAGGAATGCTGGCCCGTACCCTTGCTAGGTAAGGCAGGTAATATATCTTTTACTAATTGGCAAGATTTATCAGACAAATCAATCTGTCTTCCTCCTGAATTAATACGTATCGAACTAGGCCATATTGCCAACGGTGTTTTTCTTAATCATAAAGAATATGACGGTTTTTTGAAGAAATGGGTTGGCGAACCATGCTTAGCTCTTTTTGCTACAGACCCTATAGAGAGCATCTCTGTTAATGCAATTCGAGCATTTTTCCGTCTACTATTAGGCAATACTCATCAATTTACATCTGTTCATTTCCTTAATCCACCGTGGAAAGGCAATCCACCTATTTTACAAGTTGTTTTTGAACCCATTGAAATTCCGGAATATAATCCAGAGGAAATCAATGGTTTATTAGATAAATCCAGCAAAGGTCTTCGCTTACTTGAAAAGACCGAGAAAATATTACTGATGGGTCATCTAACAAAATTCTTCGGTAGTTGTCCAAGAATAGCCGCCTTCCCCGAGCCATTCGAGAAATCTTATGCTTATGAAGATAGCGTTCTGAATACAGATCATCCTGGAGTGGAGTTGCTTTTCCGCATTCTATCTAAGATTCTTCTTTCGACAAGATTGAAGGAGTTTAAGCCTGATACTCTTGGTCAATTACGAGATATTGCAAAGACAGCAATAGATAAAATTCCGGATAGATTCCATAATTCCCCGGAACACTACGACTCCTGGGCCTTATCTTTGGGTAGTTTAGGAGAAATTGCGACTCGTTTCAGGATTTATGACGGAGATATTTCTACCCTTATTCCTGATTTCAATCAATTTATACCTGGTTCTCTAGATTACCTTGATATAAAGCTACGATTTACCAAAAATATTAATGAATTTGGACAAATTCTATAAGACCTTTAAATCGCATTGCCACGTCCTTTCTGCTACCATTTTTGCTAACGAACTTTTAACCACCACGGAAACCCAAAAGTTACTTCACGGTATAAATCACAGCTAACCAGCCCTTTTTGTGAAGGAAAGAACCATAAATGTTTTGGTAGAAAGGGCATAGTGTTAAAATTAGTTATATGCCAGCGAATTTACCGCCACAGTATTTCGAGGCTGAGAAGAGATACAGGTCAGCCAGGGAGCCAGAGGAGAAGATTGCGGCTCTAGAAGCTATGCTCGCCATTATGCCCCACCATAAAGGCACCGATAAGCTCCATGCCATGCTAAGGCAGAAGATTGCCAAGTTTTCGCAGGAGGCAGAAAGAAAGTACGCCACAGCCAGGAGAACAGGCTTCTATATTGATCGGGAGGGCGCCGGACAGATAATGTTAGTGGGGCCGGCCAATACCGGAAAATCACAGCTACTAGCGGCGGTAACCGAGGCCATCCCTGAGATAGCAGAATATCCCTTCACGACTAAAATTCCTATTCCGGGTATGATGAAGCTTGAAGATATCCAGATACAACTGGTGGATACGCCGCCCATCGGGCACAAAGAAGTGAGAGTACTGTTAGCAAATGCCCTGAGAAACGCCGACCTCATTGCTATTGTAATAGACCTATCCCGGGAGCCGATAAGCCAGGTAGAGGCAGCTCTTCAAGGACTAAGAGAAGCCAGAATAGAGCCTTTAACAGATGGCGGTACGCAAGCAACTCCGGGAAGTTATCCCAGGAGGATGTTGCTCGTGGGGAACAAGAATGAACTGGCAGGTTCCAACGAGAATTGGGAGCGATTGCGCTCTCAATATGCCAGGCTGTTTACCCTGATTTCCATTTCAGCCAGGGAAGGTGGCGGACTGGAGGAGTTCAAAAAAGCAGTTTATCAAGCATTGAATATCATCCGGGTTTATACCAAGACCCCCGGCAGCAAGGCCGACCTGACCGACCCTATGATACTGGAGAAGGGCAGCACACTGGAAGAAGCTGCTGAGAGCCTCCATAAGGACTTCTATCAGAATTTGAAGTATGCTGTCGTCTGGGGCTCAGGAAAGTATGATGGGCAGAGGGTTAGCAAGGAGCATGTACTTCAAGATGGCGACATAGTCGAGTTTCATATCTAGACTTCCGCAGAAATTTTTGGGGGAAACTTGAGATTACAAGAACCCATGAGCCAAGTGAGAAAACTGCCGGCTTTTATTACAGTCTGATTTAGACCTTACACCAGAATCCTTTTCGGGACTTCCCTGAGGACAGTTTCTGCTTCCCTGATGATCTCCTGCACTAAATCGTTAACTCTGGGCATATCTTTAATTCGCTGAGCCGCCTCGCCGGCAGCCATGAGTGCTTTTTCCTTATTTCCTTCGAAGGTGGCTTTCATTGATTCGATCTCATAATCAATCAAAGACATGTCGAGCGTTGCGTAATCGTCGGGAATGCCCAGGAAAACGCCGGGCGATTTCTGGAGAGTATTTCTAGCGTGTTCCTGGCTGCGGGGTGTTTTCAGCCACCGGGCAGGCCCGACAAAGCCGCGCGCCACAAGGGTTGCTCTATCGCCTGCGTCCACAACTTCCTGTTTCCACATCCGATGAAAATCACTTTCCTGTGTTGCTAGAAAGCGGGTCCCCATGAGCACACCGTCCGCACCCATTAGCATCGCGGCCGCCAGTGTCTTGCCATCGCAGAACCCACCGGCACCGACAATCAGGGTCTTGTCGTCTGCTACTTCCTCCACCACGGCTGGAAGCAAAACCATCGAGTGAACCGGTTCCCACGAGGTATGGAAACCGCCTTCGTGGCCGGAGGCTACTATTACGTCCACGCCAGCTTTCTTACAGCGCAAAGCTGCCCTAACCGAAGGAACAATGTGAATCCAGGTAAATCCTGCTCCCTTTATTTTGTCTTCCCAGCCAAGAGGGTCGCCGGCGGATGTATACATCACCTTGAAATACTTCTTCATATCAGGGTTCTCCTGGCAAACCCTGATAGCCGTATCGATCATGATATGTGAAGCCTCGAGAACTTCCTTTGAAACCATCACATTGGTCCCGAAAATACCGCCCTTATCTTTGACCAGCCTGTATGTCCGTTTCAGCACCTTTTCCAGTACCGTAGCCATATCGTCTTCAGGGTCAGCTTCTCCGGTTCTCACGAAGTCGTTGTAAATCCATGGCTGATCATCTTTGTTAAAAACGCCGCTTGTGGAAAGCAGCCCGAGGACGCCTGCGTTTGCTGTAGCAACACAGAGATTGTTGTTGCTGAAGGGGCCCATTCCCGCCTGTATAATGGGATATTTGATTCCAATCAGGTCACACAATCTTGATTTAATCATAGAGCCTCCCTTGATTTTTTAATCATGACATTATAGATATGGCATTGCTGCGGGTCAAGATAATGGTTGTTTTAATTAGGGGAGAAATTCAGCCGGCTGAATTTTACCTTTCCCGAATTCCTCTCAGTCTTTTATTCAGGACAGGCTATTGACTTTCTGACACTTCATTAATCATAATAGAACTGTAGCTTCAAATTCAGCACAGGAGGTAAAGGACTATGAAGATGCCTATAACTGGATTGATGATGGGGATAATAGCGATTGTTATTGGAATATTGATTCTAGCTGTACCCGACCTGATAAGATGGATCCTGGGAATTGGCTTTATCGTGGTTGGTATACTAGCCATCCTGAGAAAGTGACACTACGCATATAGCCATTACCGGATCGGTCGCTGGCCCCACACGAAGGTATATTTCGGGAATGCCCCGACTGTTATCAGTGAAAACTAACAGGCTGTCAAACAGCAGAGCATCCGTCATCCAGAACTAATGCTATTAAGGGACGCGAAATTCAGTAAAGAATAGGGGGTGTAGCATGGCTGTAGAACATTACGGAGAGGTATTCCAGTGCCAAATATGTGGCAACAAGGTGGAAGTAATAGAGGTTGGTGGCGGTACACTTATTTGCTGCGGTAAGGAAATGAAGAGCATAGAGGATAAACCTGAAACCACAGTAAACTTACCGGATTCCGGCGGCGGATAAACTATTGACTTGTTGGGTAACTACATTGTTGCTGGAACGAGGAGCACTGAAGCACTTATCGGCCAAGCCTGCTTACTTCCCCAAGAATTTCTTCCACGCATCCAAAAGTTCCTTGGCGTAGGGGAACCCCAGATAATGAACGTCGCAGGGAAATTTTCCACACCTAAAGCAATAGTCAACCTTATTCTTTATGGCGCACTCAAGCACAGGGCAGGACATATCCAATCCCTTCAGTGTCTCCATGAACGCTGGCGCCTTCGGATCGTTCCCGGGAGCACATCCCGGGCACACTTCCTTTTCGTGAAGGACACAGATTTCGCAAGCTATACCACATGCTGATGGCATTTTGCACCTCCCTCTCCTTTATTAAATTTTCCATTCCCTTGCCCACAAATCCTCATTCATATATTACCATAGGATGTTCTTAAGTCAATATTCACTGGAAAAAGCTGCGATGTGCCATAGTTTTTCCGCCAGGGCCTCTATATACTCCCTGTTTTCCAGCTTCGCCCGCCACTCTGACGGAATGGCTTCTATGCCGAGATACGCCCCGGAAATAGCCCCGGCCATGGCGGCTATAGTATCAGTATCGCCGCCCAGGCTTATAGCGTAAATCACGGCATCTTTATATGATTGAGGCTGCCTCAGGAAGCAATAGATAGCCGTAGGCACTGACCTTGGTGCCTCTATACCATTTCCCAGCACGGCGACCACCTTCGCCTTATCTTGCTCGCCGAGCAACTCTCTTATTTGGGCTACTTTTTCTTTGTATAACTGGTCCTGGATGAAATTCTGGAGCTTGGAGAGAAAATCCTCTCTGTCAATCTCTTCATCTGAAGGCGTGTTGAGAGCCAGGGCTACAGCACAAGCCTGGAGTGCTGCTCCCTCCTTGCCCAATTCGTGAGAATGAGTGATGGAGCTTGACTGGTAAGCGATTTCCCTTAGCTTCTCCAGGTTACGGGAATATAGAAGCCCTACTGGCGCTACTCTCATGGCTGAGCCGTTCCCAAAAGAGCCGCCCCGGTAAAGTCCATTTGCGGCGCTATACCAAGCCTCGCCGCTCTTTATTATCCCAAAAATTATGGGGGGTCCTGGTCCGTAGCCGCGCCACGGCTCAGCCTCATAATTTTTTATGAAGGTTTGCGCCATATGTTCTCCATCGAAGCCTTTGCTTTCTATCAGGGATTCGGCAATGCCGATGGTCATGTGGGTATCATCGGTGTAAATTAGCTGCTCCAGCTTCTGAGCAAGGGAAACAATATCCTCGCTTCTGGACATTCCCCTTCCTTCCCGCCTGGCTCCCAGAGCATCGCCGATTGCCGTCCCTACCAGGCATCCCAGAAATTTCGACTTTAGTTTTCCTTTATGCACGCCCATCATCGCTCCACGCTACCTCTCGCAACCAGTCTATAATTTTATAATTAGTGATGCTTCAAGATAAAAATGTTCAGGCAGCGACTTTCAATAGTTGCAATTTTTACAGCATCTTATTATACTTAAACCAGTGGTTATAAGCGTAGGTTATCACGTCTCTACGAAAGCTCTTCCAAGCTCATTCGCGAACGTTGGATGACCGAAACTCGAGCCAAGTATTAAAAGAAAGGAGGTCATCCAATGGGATTTGCGGACAAAACGCTACAATGTGCTGACTGTGGCGCCAAATTCACCTTTACCGCTGAGGAGCAGGAGTTCTATGCTGGCAGGGGATATACTAATGAGCCCAAGCGTTGCCCTGCTTGCCGTGAGGCAAAGAGAAGCCAGTACAATGACTCCAGAGGTTTCAGGTCTAGCCGCCAAATGCATGCCGCAGTATGTGCTGAGTGTGGCAAAGAATGTGAAGTGCCCTTTGAGCCTCGAGAAGGCAGGCCAGTATACTGTAGTGAGTGCTACAACAAGATTAAGTCGAGCGATCGGCAATAATTGATGTAACTGGACTCCAAGGGGGCTGTAACCAAACCCAGCCCCCGAAGGTTTAGGAGTAGAAGAATTTAATACATTTTAAAAAGTCTGGCTGCACGAAGGGTAAGGCAATAAAAATTGAAAGGGGGGTTAATATTGTGAATATATATGTAGGCAATTTATCTCGCGAGGTTACCGAAGATGAATTACGCAAGGCATTTGAGGCTTTTGGGCAAGTCACATCGATAAACATCATTAAGGATAGATACAGCGGCGAATCTAGAGGTTTTGGGTTTATTGAGATGGCAACGAAATCTGAGGCCCAGGCTGCCATTAACGGGCTTAATGGAACATCATTGGGGGAGCGGACGCTCAGTGTTAGTGAGGCACGCCCTCGCACCGAAGGCGGCGGCAGGAGGCCCTATGGCGGAGGTGGTGGCGGGTTTGGTGGAGGAGATAGACGGCGCAGTAGATACTAAACTACCAGTATCTTACGAATTGGGACCTTTATAATAGTGACTTGAAGTTCCCGGCTGAGGCAGGGAAGTCTGTTCTTCCCGGGCATCTGGGAAGCGAGCTTTTGTATCACTTTATCAAGGTCGTCCCTTTCTTGATACTGCTCAATAAAATGGCTTTCTGAACTTTTTCGCGTGCTCCAGCCCCTGCGCCAGGATATCTGTACTAGCGCTAATGGCATTCACCACCTTTTGTTTGGAGAATACCTCCCCTGAGCATGTGAGAAATGTCCTCGTCTCAGCTTCGAATGGTATAATTGGCGGCAGGATATTGGTTTGAGAAAGCGATAGATAAACTGTCGCAACGTACAGAAAAAGAGGCACACCTTGGACTGGAAAGAACTGCTCGGATTCATGGGTGGAGCTTTGACCACAGTGGGATTTGTCCCACAAGTATGGCGTCTGTTCAGGCTCAGGAGTGCGCATGAGATAAGCCTGCCATTCACCGTCTTTTTCCTTTTGGGTATAGCGTTTTGGCTGTCCTACGGGATTTCATTGGGTCTACTATCGGTAATTATATGGAATGCCACAACGCTTGCCTTAGGATGTGCCATGTTATATGCGAAGCTAAGGTATGGCAAATAGTTCCAGTAAGTATTCGATTTCTGGCGATGCCCGAGAAGACAGGATATCTGTGCTATTAGTGGTGCTTATGCCTGGCTGTTGCACCTTACATCAGCTTAGAGATGCGCAAGGAGATGTCCATTATCCCCATCAGGGCAGCCTCAACTCTTTCCCGGGCAAGTTTACTGTGGGGGGCCTTTTACCTAGCTCTCAAGGGTCTTATCAAAATTAATAATATTGCTACACTGGAAACCCTGCCGCTCGAAGATGGCTTGCAGCTCTTTGTTATCCTCTGGAATGAGGGCACGAACCGTGCCAATATCTTCAGTTTGGCAATGATACAGGAGCGCCTGAATTAATTTGCGGCCAATGCCGCGCCCCTGATAGTCAGGGTGAACAAGTATAGCGTGAATAATGCACACTTCAGTAAGCGGTACCATTAGATACATCGACCGGTTGATCGAAAAGCCAACTATTTTACCATCAATCTCAGCTACAAAACTCAAGTCAGGTGGTGTCCCAGGGTTAGCGGCAGCTATGTCTTCATACTTGATAACATCGCGTCCCGAGCCTCTAATTATCCTATCAAGAGCTAGAACATCATGAATGTCGCTACGTATCATGCGCCGAATACTTACTTTAGCTTCTTTCACGTTGCTCATCCTAAACACCTCCAGCGTTATCGTTGCCTAAAACAGTCCCTCCCCTATGGGAGAGGTGGGCTCCTTTGTGGCATACTGCCTATTACTTGAGTAGGCAGTATGCTCCTTTCTCCAACTCTCTATCAAGACTTTATGCTGGCTGGTGATTCTTGGCAACACAGAACTTTAAGCCTAACTGGATTTTCTCTACGAGCCTAACTTTCAGTAGCTAGGCGTAGGTAGCACCAATGCCCAGGGGCATACACCCATACCAATCCTGAGCAAGACTACATAAGACAATCTACGACTGTGAAATCAGGATAGCCTTACTCTTTACTTTCCGTTTCCCTGGCGTGTAAATAAATGCCAACTGCCCAGCCAAGCCAGCAA
>Ga0307428_1000216_pt1 | contig 45279 bp, 43 predicted proteins | sample SalMarWE160240MG_FD_202161 | JGI IMG/M metagenome (GOLD analysis project Ga0307428, IMG submission 202161) | Salt marsh sediment microbial communities from the Plum Island Ecosystem LTER, Massachusetts, United States - WE1603-240 | ecosystem: Environmental > Aquatic > Marine > Intertidal zone >...
AGTGACACCGAGTATGCTAAGCTGGTGCAGGAGAAGAAGTCTGAGCTCTTTCGCTCCTTCTCCAAACCGGGTATATTGGCTTAACGACTTGCACGCTCATGCTCATCTTCCAATGAGAAAAGACTGTAGTTGAGAAACACCGCAACCAATCTCATTTTACACCCTTTAGGGCATAGCATTCTCACCATCAAGAGTATGTAACAAAGATCACACTCGCCTTGCAGCGGCGCATCAAACGAGGACCTAGAGCCCTTTACGCCTGCCTGTGCGTGTCCGCAGCTCTTCACGCCTGCGGTGTCAGCATCTGCCGCATGGGGATCACGTTTTCTTCAGGATAGCATGAGAGCCGATGTTCCTGAGCAGGACAATTTCCCCCTCCCTCTGGAAAGTAATCCTGTAATTCCTGGTTACGCTCATCTCCCAGATATCTGTAGTCCCTTTCAGCTTTTTTACTGGCTCTTCGTCGTTTCGAGTGGGTAGTGTCTTCTCATTTCGGTTCGTGCGGGACGGATGCCGGTTGCAAAGCAAGACCGGAGGTCGAAGAGAATTCACCACGAAGAGCACGAAGGACACGAAGAATGGAATTCGATGAGCTGTCGAAGAGGGTAATCGGAAACTGGGCCCAGGATTGTTGGAGTCGCCCTATGAGCAGTGCCTTTGACTCCTTCGTGCTCTTCGTGTCCTTCGTGGTGAAACCATTCTGTACTTCTGCGAGAGGCACAAGCCTTTCCTCTCGCCCGCTCGCTTCGCTCACTTAAGCCGCCAAGGTGTCGCGCACCAAGATCGCCAAGGCATGCCTTGTTCTCTGGTTTCCTTCTTCATGCAGGGCCTCCGCTAGTACCTGCAACTTGCTGTAAGGATAAACCCCAGAACGTTGGAGACCAGCTCCAACGCTACGAAAAGCTTGATGTAGCGTTGCACCTTGTGTGCAACGTTCGCGACTTGGCGTCTCTGCGAGAGAATGTTTCCGTTCTCTTTCATCACTCGAAACAGGGATGAACCCATCCTATACTTAGGAACGTTATGCCGAAATCCACCCCGATGATGGAACAATACTTGCGGATCAAGGCCGATCATCCGGACGCGATCCTCTTTTTCCACTTAGGTGACTTCTACGAGGCATTCTTCGAGGATGCGGAGGTTCTCTCGCGGGAGCTCGACGTGGTCCTCACTGCACGGAACGGGAACCCAATGGCTGGTGTCCCGATCCGGCGGGGCGAGACCTATGTCAATCAGCTACTGAAGAAGGGATACAAGGTGGCGATCTGCCAACAGGTGGAGGACCCGCGCAAGGCGATCGGTCTGGTGAAGCGCGCGGTGGTGCGCGTCGTAACTCCGGGAACGACACTCGATGACGGCACACTAGAAACGGGCGAGAACAACTACCTGTGCGCCGTCTACCCAGCGGCACAGCAAGGGCGTTTCGGCCTGGCCTCACTCGATCTCTCCACCGGGGAGTTCTCCTGCACCGAGGCGGAGAACGCCGGGGCTCTCAAAGGAGAGATTGCCCGTCTCTCACCGAGCGAGGTCCTCCTTCCCAAGGAGGCGGCGGACATACTACAGGAGATCCTTCCCTCAACTGCACTCACCCCTCTTACAGAAGAAGCGTTCGATGCCAGTCGAGTCGAGGAGAAGACGTTCGGCCTTTCGGAGGAAGCGCTCCGCGCCGCCGGGGCGATCCTCGTCTACGTGGAGGAGACGCAGAAGGGAGCCGTTTCACACATCCGATCGCTACGCGGCTATCTCCTCTCCGATCAGATGGACCTCGATCCGTTCACCGTGAGTAGCCTCGAACTCGTCAAACCCTTGCGCGAGGGCCAGGAACGGGGGACCCTTCTACATGTCCTCGATCAAACCGTGACCAGCATGGGAAGACGGCGGTTGCACCGGGCGATCCTCGCCCCGTTGACCGATCGAGCGATCATCGAGGAGCGTCTGGATGCTGTAGCAACGTTGGCACACGAGGAGCTCCTCCAGCAGGAATTGCAGGGTCTACTTAAAGAAGTGCACGACCTGGAGCGGTTGATCGGGAAGCTGGGGACGCGCCGGATGCGACCGCTCGACCTTCTCCTTCTCCAAAAGACGCTGGAGAAGATCCCTGCGATCACCACGAAGCTTGCCGAGGTGCAGGAGCCATCTTCTCTCTTGACTGAGATTCGAAGTGTGTTCGGGAAAGAGGAGGTTTCTCCCCTGTGCGCAAGCCTTTCCGGAATGCTCGTCGAGCAGCCGCCGATCGATGCGCGCGATGGCGGACTGATCAGAAAGGGTTATAACGAGGAACTCGATCGGTTGCGCGATGAGGTGCGCGCGCTTCGTTCACAGATTGCAGCTCTCGAAGAACAGGAGCGTAAGAAGACGGGTATCCCGTCCCTCAAAATCGGCTACAACCGTGTCTTCGGCTACTACATCGAGGTGACAAAGACGCACCTTTCCAAGGTCCCCTCAGAGTACCACCGGCGGCAGACGCTGGCTCATGCCGAGCGGTTCATCACCGAGGAGCTGACAGGGTATGAGGAGAGGATCGCTCTTGCGCAAGAGCGTGCTAAGGCGCTCGAACTCGACCTGTTTGAACAGACGCTCGACCGGCTCGCTGGAGAGATTCCGCTCCTCCAGCGCGTCGCGGACGCCCTATCGCAGCTCGACTTCCTCCTCTCGCTCGCCGTCGTTGCCCACCGTAACGACTACGTACGGCCGCGCTTCACGGGTAAGCATTCAATAACGATCCGCGCTGGACGGCATCCGGTCGTCGAACAGATCGAGGAGTTCGTCCCCAACGATCTCGTCCTTGAGGAGGCAAAGGACCTCGTTATCCTCACCGGCCCAAACATGGCTGGAAAATCGGTTTATTTACGACAAGCTGCGCTGATCTCCCTTATGGCGCAGATCGGGTCGTTCGTCCCAGCGAAAGAAGCGAGCCTTCCCATCGTCGATCGTGTCTTCGCGCGCGTCGGGGCGAGCGACATGCTCGTTGCGGGGGTGAGCACGTTCATGATGGAGATGCTCGAGGTGGCAACAATCCTCGAACGGGCGACGAGAAAGAGCCTTGTCATCCTCGATGAGATGGGGCGGGGGACGAGTACCTTCGACGGTGTCTCCATCGCCTGGGCGGTGGCGCGCGAGCTGGCGACACGGGTAAAGGCGAAAACATTGTTCGCGACCCACTACCAGGAGCTCACCCGCCTCGCGGATGACGTCCCTGCGATCGTTAACTTTCACGTTGCGGTAAAGGAGCTAGGGAAGCAGGTCGTCTTCCTCCATCGCGTCGAGCCAGGCACGGCGGAGGGGAGTTACGGAGTCCATGTCGCTCGCCTCGCCGGCCTCCCCGAGCGGGTGACGCAGACCGCCGATCTGATCCTGGAGGAGCTTCTCGCTGAGGCTCCACTCTCCCGCCTCGGAAGGAAAGACAAGCGTGCTGAGGCTCTCTCCCTCTTTGGATCAGAGGATCATCCCGTGCTGCGAAAACTTCGCAAGCTCGATCCTGACCAACTTACCCCGCTGGAAGCACTCGAACTCTTAGCCCGGTTGAAAAACGAGCTGTAAGGTTGGGAATCCACGGATGATAGATCGAAAGCGGGGTTTCCCGAGCCCTTCGTCTTCCTTGAGCTAAGACCTGAACACCTCTCCTCGTTTTTCGGCTTCTTTGCCCTCGTTCTGGATCAAGAACGCTCATTGCCATGGGGCACGAAACACGATACGGTATACACGGGGCGCTCGTGGGAGAGAAGAGGAATCTTGTGATCGTTGGTTATTATGGGTTCGGGAATCTTGGGGATGAGGCGATCCGCGTGGCCTTGAGTGCGGCTCTGAACGGGCGAGAGGGTCTGCGTCCGGTCTGGCTCGTTTCGCAGCCACAGAATACGAACGAGGTAAACCGCTCACATCCGTGCGCCATCTTCGCGGGGCTGCGCCGTTCAGCGGCCCTTATCTTTGGCGGTGGAGGACTCCTGCAGAACAAGACGAGTACCCGTTCGCTCCTCTATTACCTTTCCCTCATCCTACTCGCACGGTCTCTTCGCAGGCCGGTCTTCCTCCTCGGTCAGGGGATCGGCCCGATCAACGGACGGTTCGCACGAGCGAAGACACGGTTTGCGCTCTCCAAGGCATGCTACATCGGCTGCCGTGATCGACGGAGTCTCGACTTTATCCAGTCGCTAGGTCTTGATGGAACGTTGAGCGGTGATCTCTTCTTCCTCACTCCTCCGTGGAAAGAACCGCTGGAGGAACAGCATAAAGGCAAGGTGCGAATCGTTCTATCTCTTAAGGGTGCGGGGGAAGCTAAGCGTTTTATCGCTCTCCTGAAGGGGATTAATGCAAGGAGAAACGTCTCGTTCGTCTTCCTCACTTTCTTCCCTGCGGAGGATCGTTCTCTGGCAGAGTCGATCGTGCAACAGCTCGATTTTCCGTGCCGAATAGTTCTCCCCAATTCCGTCGAGGAGGCGAGCGCAGAGCTTGCAAGAGCCGATCTCCTCATCTCATCCCGCCTCCATCCCCTCGAGTTCGGCTTGCGCACAGGGACGCCGATCCTTGCCATCACCGAAGACCCGAAGGTCGAGCGTTTCGTCGAGGAGGTCGCCTCGCACGGCGGTCCTTCTATCGTGCATACTGCATCTCCATCGATTGAAGAGATCTGCTCTCTCCTTGAGAATTCACCGGACCGGGAGGCTCTCCGGGGGACTTACCGCAGGATGCACGAGGAAACGAGAGCCGCGGTTGCGGCATTCCTCGATAGGTTGGAATCTGTCTTAGGAGCGTGTGATGACTGAAGTGGATCACCCGATTCACCGACCCGTGCTCTCTCAGGAGGTCGTCTCCCTACTTGATCCTCGCCCCGGTGGGGTAGTCGTCGACGGAACGGTCGGCCTCGGCGGCCATGCCAAAGCACTCTTGCAAGCGGAGTCCGGAGTTACAGTAATCGGGATCGATCGCGATGAGGAGGCGCTTCGACATGCGGCAAAGCGGCTCTCCCCGTTCAAGGAGAGGGTCCGGCTGATCCACGGAAACTACCGCGACCTCGGCGAACACTTGGATGTCTTGGGAATCGATACGATCACAGGCTTCCTCCTCGACCTTGGGCTCTCCTCACTCCAACTCGATACGGCCAACCGTGGGTTCAGCTTCCGCTACGATGGGCCGCTCGACATGCGTATGGACACCACGCAGTCAATGACCGCTGCCGAATTGGTGAACCATTCCTCTGAAGATGAGCTTGTCCGCATCCTGCATGATTACGGGGAGGAGCGGTTCGCACGGCGGATCGTGCGCGCCATCCTTGCGGCACGGGCGAAGGAGTTGATCGAAACGACGGGGAGGCTCGCGGAGATCGTGCACAGCGCGATCCCAAGGAAGTTTCACCCTAAAGCGATTCATCCGGCAACACGCGCCTTTCAGGCGTTGCGAATCGCGGTTAACGAGGAGCTTGCGAACCTCAAAGGGGGGCTAGAAGCGGGATTCCAAGCTATTGCGCCCGGTGAGGTGATCGCGGTGATCAGCTTTCACTCCCTGGAAGATCGGATCGTGAAGGGTTTCTTCCGGTATAAGGCGCTCTCCTGTACCTGTCCACCCGATTTTCCGGTCTGTATCTGCGATAAGAAAGTGGAGGCGGAGATCATCACCAGGAAGCCGATCCGCCCCTCCCCTGAGGAGATCGCGGCAAACCCGCGTGCTCGCAGCGCCAAGCTGCGCGCGGCAAGGAAACCCGATATAAGGTAATCCAGTTCGCCTTTTGCGTCGACAAATGTCCGGGATGACGGTCCCGTGCTCCCTTATCGTGGGAAGACAATGTCACACCAGAGGATAGGGACGATCAGCTACCCGATCGGGCAGGCCCGGCGACGGGTCCGTACGGAGGTTACTACCTGGCCTCATGCGACGATCTTCGTGCTGCTGGCAGCGATGGTCCTCGCTGGGTTCTGCCTCCTCTACCTCTGGCAGGGGACGACAATCCTCGATCTGACAGCGCAGCGGGAGGGTATGCGAGCGATGCTCACCTCGACCGAGGAGGTGAACCATTATCTGGAATTCCAGATTGAACAAGCGTTCTCTTTGGAGCGCGTCTCCCGCATCGCCCGTGAGATACTTCACATGGTCGAACCGTCCAATATCCGCTATGTACCGATCGATTCCTAAGCAGCAAGAGACTAGGACTACTGGAAGGCGCACCCTCGTCCTTGCGATGGGTCTGGTACTTGTCGCCCTTCTCATAGCCGGCCGTTTAGTCAAGCTCCAGGTGGTGGAACACGATCATTGGGTCGCCGCCGCACGCGCTACCCAGGAACGGACAATCGAGATCCTCCCCCAACGCGGGGCTATCTACGATCGTAACGGCGTCCCTCTCGCCTTTGACGTGAAGGCTATCGCCATTGCGGTCGATAGTTTCAACATGACCAAGCCGGAGGCACTCGTCGAGATCCTGAACGAGGAACTCGGACGTTCGAGTGAAGATCTAACCCCTCTGGTATACCGTCAGAGTTACTTCACCTGGATCGATCGCGCCGTCGGACTGGAAGCGGCAAAGAGGATCGAACGCCGTGCTCAGGACGCCTTCGCCTACGGATTGATATTCATCGACACATGGAAGCGCTGCTACCCGCAAGGATCGCTTGCCTCCAACCTCCTCGGCTTCGTGGGGATGGATGGGCACGGGCTAGAAGGGATGGAGCTCGCCTTCGATGAGGCGCTCTCCGGGACTCCAACGATGCTTCACGTCCTCGAAGGGGCGGATGGGCGGACCTATAGCACCGAGACGATCGAGGAGGGGATCCCTGGGGAGGATCTCTATCTAACGATCGACGCACGCTTGCAGCTTGTCTGTGAGGAGGAGATCGATGCCGGGGTGGCGCGTTTTCGGGCTAACACCGGGTTCATCGTCCTCCTTGACCCGAAGACCGGAGATCTCCTGGCGATGGCGCAGGATCATCGTTACGACCTCAACTATTTCTGGAGATCGACCGCGGAGGAACGGCGGAATCTGGCGGTCTCATTCCTCTTTGAGCCGGGCTCATCGTTCAAGGCACTCACCGGACTGGCCGCTCTCGACTGCGGTGCGGTGCGTCCCGAAGACACGTTCAACGGGAATGATGGGATCAACATCGCCGGGCACACGATGCACAACTCGGATAATGAGTCATTCGGAACCGTCACCTTCGCCAAGACAATCGAGTACTCGGTCAACACCGCGATGATCAGGGTTGCGCAGGGACTAGGTGAGGAGCGACTCTACCATGCCCTCGTCAACCTCGGGTTCGGTGAAAAGACAGGGATCGAGCTTCCCGGCGAAGAGAGCGGGATCTTGCGCGACGTCGAGGACTGGTCCAAGCTTGCCCTTGCCGCCACCTCGATCGGCCAGTCGGTCGGCGTAACCGGGATCCAACTCGCACGGGGGATGGCCGTGGTAGCGAACGGCGGCTATCTCCTTGCCCCGCGGATCGTGCAAGGACTTGGAACGGAAGGGCAGAGTCCCAAAGAGCCGATCGTGCTGCAGCACGTCGCCTCGCAGGAGAGCTGTGCCACCATGTGCGGGTTGCTGCGGAAGGTCGTTGAGAGCGGAACCGGAACCCGCGCGGACCTTGCCGGGTTCGAGGTTGCAGGGAAGACCGGGACGGCGCAGAAGGCCTTGCCCGGACAGGGCTATGTGGATGGGAAGTACACCTCTCTCTTCGTTGGGTTCCTCCCGGTCGACGAGCCGACCTACCTTGCGCTCGTCGTCCTCGATGAGGTAAAGACGACCCCGGTATGGGGAGGGTACACCGCTGGATCGATCTTTCACGACGCCGCGTCGCGGATAGTGCTGATCGAGCACCTCCCCCCGGTCGCGCTGCGCTAGCCTTTCAAGAGTGGAGCGCACCTTGTGTCAAGCACTCGCTGCAACTTCGCTTGCTCAAGCGCACAAGGGAGCTTGAGAGTCTTGTTTCGTTCATTCAACTTGAGATTCCCTGTGGTCTTGCCACAGGGTTTCCTTATACCCCTCTCCTTGATAGGAGAGGGTTGGGGTGAGGTGAAATAATGAAATCCCGGTTTTGACCTTCAGGTCAAAATGAAATTGGCGGAATACCCCGTAGTCTTGCTACGGGGATAGTCAACTTCAAGGGGTTTCTTTATTCTCGCGCTGCTCTCCTGGATTCGTTGCAGAAACATAAGAACAGGATTCCGTGAAACCTCAATCCGACCCAAATCGTCTCAATCAGTGTTGGTAAACATCCCCTCGCCGACCAATCTTGACTACAACGACGACGCAGGCATCATCCTGAACCTCGTAAATGATGCGGTAGGGACCCTGGCGAACTCGGTAGCGCTCCTGATCCGTGAGTTTCTCGCACCCGTTCGGGCGCGGGTTCACAGCAAGCGTCTCGATCCGCTTCAGGATTCGCCGAACGTCCTTCTTTGCGATGGCGCGGAGGTCTCTTGCGATGGACTTATTGAACAGAAGCCTATATCTTGCCATGCGCTTTCAAGTCTTCGAGCAGCGCCTCATACGTGATCGTCGGCTCGGCTGCCCGCTCCTCGAACGCCGCCAGATCCTCTTGGTCCTCTCGAAGCGCTTGCCGTATGGCGTCATTGACGAGATCGGAGATCGAGCGCTCTGTGTTGGCCGCCTTTAGTCGTAAGGCCTTGTGTAACTCAGGCTCAAAGTAGATGGTCGATCGCTTCTTCATCGGGCTCACCTCATGCGACACTATAGCGTCATAACGCTACAATGTCAAGTTGCCTTGCAACGCCCGCAATCTCGACCAGCGCATGGGAATCGCGGGCCCGCAGAGTGGCAGAGGAGCGGGCGCCCGTTCGCTACGCTCGTTTAGCGTCTGTGCCACGTGCTTGGATAACGGAATTCCGAGGACGCCTAGCATGATTTCTCACGGACAACCTAGCATAGGGGGCGGGTGATCGCCATCCGTCCATTAGTCGTACGGGGCTCCTTTCCCTTGAATTCGAGCGGTTTGTCCCTCCGCAATGTATCGGTCGAAGTACTCTGCACAGTACTCGTGGGGTAGAGGTTTCGAAAGTCCAGTAGCCTTAAGGACTTCCTCGAACGAAACCCCGCTGTCTGAGAGACCCAGCATTGCGAGCACTCGAATCGCAACCTTATCGCTTGTACAGAACAGCAAGCTGTCAGATTGATCTGCGTAGAGGATGGCAATGGCTTCCACCTCTCCGTCGTGGAGAGCCATATTGAGTTCCTCGTCGAACACGGCACGAACTCGCTCGATCTCAGACATAGAGGCGGAGAGCTCGGGAATGGCTCCTTGCTGGATTAGCGCGGTAATGTTGATCGGTGCGGGGACAAGTCCCGCCTCTTTGCTGAAAAACAGAGATTCGTCGTGCGCGATTATCGATGTCACGGCCACATCAACTTCTCGGAGCAAGTCGTTCCATACATCAATCTCATGCGCCGTGATGATCACGCTGGCATCAAGCAACAGTTGTTTCGATCTGATAAGCATCGGTATCTTCAAGCTCAAACCCGTACTCAAGCAAGGTGGCAGATAGATCGATCAGACTAGTCCCCAGTAGTTGTGCGAACCGAGCGCGTGACAGCTTCTCCCGCTGGTAAGAGAGGAAGGCCAGCCTGACGTATCGCTCAGGCAATGGAGCTGGCTGTCGCCAGTTGGCAGGCATTGTGCTTCGATCTGTCGAGCGAAAGCGCGGGTCGTTCAAGACGGTTCTTGCTTGATCGGCAGTGAGTTTCCGACAGTTGACCAATCGCCAGAGCAGTGCCTCGGTAGACACGTCGAAGTCCCGGGCAAGCTCAACGAGGTCGCCATAGGAGATCTTTCCGTGCTTGACGCGAGCCTCAATCTCGACCTCCAGCACGTCAGCCGGGAGGAGTAAGTTTGCGGCGAACCCATTAGCCAGACGCTCCACCTTTTCGGCTAGAGCTTGGTTCTCGCCCACAGATTCCTTCGAGATAGTTGTCCTTGTTATCAGGTGAAATAGCTCATGCGCTAAGCTGAAGTTGCGTCGCCAAGGTGCTTGCTCTCGATGCATCAGGATTCCATATCCGAAATCCCCTAGCGCTGATGCAGCAGATCCGGCTTCCGCAAGATCCTCATACCAGATCTTCACTGAGTAGTTTCCTTCAAGGACTGCAATCAACGCTGCAGCCGGCCGCCCACCAAGATCAAGTGCGTTCGCAACGTCCCTTGCAGCTAGCATGGCATCACCATACGAGGCCGTCTCTGGGTTCAATTCAACCACCGGAAGGTCACGTTTGGGTGTAATGCCAAGAAGGGACTCAAGCCCATGGTATTGCCTGCAGCTCTTGAGGAATGAAGCCTCTATCGCGGCGGCGCCTTTCTCTGGATAGTCTCTCCAGAGCACGCGCGCTGGTGCAGGCTCATCACCTGCTATCAGATACCGAACCTCCGTGTGAAGAGCATCTGCAATCTTGACCAACTCCCACGCCTTGACATCTCTCCTACCACGTTCGATTTCAGATACAATCTGGTAAGCGGAAAGGCCAGCCTGTTCTGCCAAGGCCTGTTGTGTAATGCCCAGCTTCTTGCGCAGTGACCGAATGCGACTGCCAAGAATCTTCTGCACTTCTCCCATGTTACACCTCCAGCTCATCTTAGCTTTCGTGCGGTTCCGAATTGCCAGGTGGGTAGCTTCGTTCCCGCATGCTCATCAATGTCTTATGCCACGGAGGTAATAGCTTTTGCCATACTGTCTCTATCAGACCCCTGCCTCGTCGCTCGTTTTGTGTTCGCTTGAGGGGTGTACTCTTTGTATGTGAATACAAGATTATCTTGAATTTTCCACCTCCTCAGCCTATACTATAGCGAATACCGTGCCCGCATTCAAGATTCTCTGTTGCGGGAGATTATAACAATGCGGTGTATCTAGCCCTGGATTCAACTCGTGAGTGCAGCTGCCAACGGTGTCTTCATACAACCAGTTTGGAATCCAAGTGCCTTGCTCGGTCGGTGCTTAAACCAGGCCATCGCATGCTGCATTACGCGCTTGCGCAATATCCGCGCCGTGCTTGTCCGGGAATGTGTAACGTTATAAACTACTAACTACGATGTGGAAAGAACTCCGGCAGGCAACGTAGAGATGGCTGCTCCACGAGCAGTCATCGACCAGCTCGTTTATCAGTTCTACGACCTCGTAAATGAGGGAATTCGCATTGTCGAGGAGGCAACGCAGTGAAGCACTTCTCTCTGCCCCGTCAGGAATTAGTTGTTGAGTGGGCTGAGATCACACTTGAGAATGGCTCCAAGGAGGAAGAGCATTCCTTCGGTTCTTGTCGCCTGATTGGATATCCGGCCCTGACCTTTGATAACGGACAACCCGCCCAGAAATACTGCACTAACCTGTGTCAGATGCCGTACGTGCTACCTGCTTTTTGCTCGGCCGCATGGGAGGAATTGTAGATGCCATTACCTGGCGGAGCATCCGCGAAGTACGGTGATCGTTACGAAGGGAAGTGGACTGTCTACTGTCTTGCTAAGGTCATGGCGGAAGCGGCTCACGAGATTCACTTGGAGGATCCAGGGCTTGAAGGAGAAGGGTGCGAATTCTGGCTCAAGACGAGCGATGGGACCACTGAGTATCACCAGGTGAAGCGTCAACACGCCACGCCGAGGGCTTGGACAATAGCCGATCTGAACCACGCGGGCGTCCTCAAGACCGTCTATGAGAAGACGAACGATGCCGTTTCGCGGTTCGTGTTTGTCTCCACGCAAAGCTCCGACCAACTGGCGGGACTCCTGGATGCAGCTCGACGGGCGAAATCGTTGTCGGAGTTCATTGATGTATTCGTGACGGGCAAGTTCAAGAAGGACGCATGGAAGGCTCTTCTTAAGGCATGGAAACCCCTCGTCTGCAACGAACTGAATCTCAATCCAGGCGAGGACTCCTCGGATGAGCAAACCGTTCGCTCTGCGTACGAGCGACTTCAGCGAATAGAGTGTGAGCCAATTGGCGAACAGCGGCTGGAGGAACTGGTAGATTCGTGGCTTGCGTTGCTGGTGCGCGGCGTCCCTCCAGATACCCTCCGGGCGGAGCTTGCTGCGTACGTCCTCGAACATGTGCACGCCTGGCTGGATACCGCTGCGCTTTGGCAGTGGGTGGAAAGCAAGAGCTACGGACACACCAACTACGCGAAGGATGCAACGGTCACTGCGGCCATCCAAGAGCAGAACCAACGGTACGATAGGATGATCAGGCCTATCGCAGGGACCATCACGATCCCTCGCCAAGAGGCTCAGCACGCTTTCGAGATCCTAACGGGAGATGAAGAGAAACATTCCGTGTTGGTGTCGGGGAGCGCAGGGATAGGGAAGAGCGAAATCCTCGCTCAAACGATCGACTTGCTCCGTGACGAAGGGGTCCCGTACCTCTACTTCCGGGTCGATTACCTCAATCCAAGCTCGCTCCCCAAGCTAGTAGGAGAGCAATTGGGACTTCCGGAATCCCCGGCCGAAGTTCTTGCGAACGTCGCTAGGTGGAAGCCGAGCGTTCTCATCATAGATCAATTGGATGATGTTAGTGAGGTTTCAGGGCGAAATCCTAACTTCTTCCAATGCATTGACGAGATCATTCAACAGGCCACAAGGCTGCCCGGCGTGCGTCTTCTTCTGGCCTGCCGACAGTTCGATCTACAGAAGGACAGAAACCTTCGAGAGCTAGTCCTGAAGGAAGGCCCGGCGGTCGAATTGCCGGCATTGCCGTTTGCAGTCGACGACGTACGCTCCGTGTTGGAGAGGCTAGGTCAAGATGCCAATTCGTTGGATGCCGCTCAGATCGAGCTGTTGAGGCTGCCCCTTCAACTGTCGATGTACGCTGAAGTGTTGGCCTCCACGTCTCAGAAGGCTCCCGCAGTCAGATCCAAGGTTGATCTGTTCGACACGTTCTGGGAAGCAAAGCATCAACAAGTTGTCAATCGGCTGGCTGGGAAGCCGTGTCAGTGGACGGACGCGGTCGATCGGCTGTGCGAGCGAATGACAGACGACCGCTCGCTTTTCGTCGATGAACCGATTCTCGATGACTTCCGTGAGACCAGTGATGTGATGCTGACCGAGCACGTCCTTGTCTTGGAGGAGGGACGTGTGCGCTTCTTCCACGCCGCGTTTTTCGACTACGCCTTCGCGCGTCGTTTCGTATCCAAGAAGAACGATCTTCTTGCCTACGTCCTGGAGGGTGAGCAGGGTCTGTTCAAACGGCCAGCGCTTCGGCAGATCGTCATCTATGGGGTAGAAAAGGCATCTACAGACTTCGCCGTTTCCATTCACGGGTTGCTCTTCAGTCCCGAAGTACGTTTCCATTTGAAGCAGTGCGCGCTTAACGCCATCGAGCAGACAGGAACGGCCAACGAATTGCTCTGGGCTGTGTTTATGGAAGTGCTAGGAGGGGTGGATGCCGACCTGATTCGGGCCGTGGAGAATCTTCTCGTGGCATCCACTGCTTGGTTCTCCTTCCTCCACGAGATCGGTGATTTGAGAACATGGCTCTCCTCAGATGAGCCCATCCTGCGCACTCGAGGCCGCCGGTGCGTGATCCAGCAGATCGAGAAGTTCCCGAATGAGTGCGCTGATCTCCTCGCGCCCTACGTCGGGCAAACTCCCGAATGGGATACCTGGATTCTCCGAATCCTTCCTGGTCGTGCGCTGTCAACAAGCCGTGAGCTGTTTGATATCTTCCTCTCGCTGGTCAATCGGGATGCCATAGCGACCGGTCCGAGTCCCGATTTTTGGATTTATCTCTATTCTCTGCACGAGAAGGCACCCGCCTGGGCTGCCGAAGCAGTTGCCTGCTATCTCGCTCGCTGCTTCGAAGTGATGACCGCCGAGGAGTTCGAAGCGCGGGTTCTGAAGAAGAGCGTTCACGGCGACGAAGTAATTCCTAAGATTGCCATGAGTGCTCCTCTTGAGTTTGTCAAGGGCGTCCTGCCTATCTTTCTGGAGGTTATCGAGCGGAACGCGAGGCCTGAGCCCAAAGGGCTTCACACTGATTCTGTGTGGACGTTCCGATCTTACGGCTCGTCGATGGATGTAAGCGACGCGCTGTTGGAGGGCCTGGAGGGCGCATTGCGGCAAGTGGCCGAAGATGATCCTGTGGCATTCCAGCGCTACTTTGAGTGGCTTGCTCCGTACGGGGACTACGACAGCGTCAACTTTCTCCTCTTGCGAGCGGTCGCGGTACTCGATGTGTCGTGTGTAGATCAGGCCGTTGAGTACATGTTGGAGATACCACAACGACTTGAGAGCGGATGGCAAATGGGGGGGACACCGTATTGGAATGCAAGGGAAGCAGTACATCACGTCTGCCGCCTGTGCTCAAGTATACGGTTCCAGCAACTTGAGAAGGCCATGATCGACTACTATCCCGCATGGGAACGATCCAAGGAGGGTCATGGTGAGCATGGCTATTGGCAGCTGATCATGCTAGGCGCACTCGACCCCACTCGGAGAAGCCAAGCTACGGATGCTCGAATCCTCGAGTTGCAGCGTAAGTTCCCCGATGCGGCGATTGCTGCCCCCGTGCCAATGCCGATGCTCCTCCGGCCTATTGAGTCGCCGATCCCCGAGGCGGCGGCGAAGAAGATGTCTGATGAGAACTGGTTCAATGCGATATCTGTGTACGACCAGGATCGAGATCATTTTGGGAAGGATCATCGTTTGTGGGGCGGGGCAGTCGAGCTTTCCCGGCAACTCGAAACCGCAGCAACGGCTGATCCTGAACGTTTCGCGAAGCTGGCTCATAGCTTCACACAGGACACGAACCCGTACTACTTCGATGCAGTTCTTATGGGTCTGCGCAAGGGTGATGTCGCGAAGGAGACAGTGTTCAATGTGATCCGGTATTTCTTCAGCCTGCCAGAGAAACCTGCTACACGCTGGATGTCCGATGCTATCACTAGGTACTCTGAGGACGAGGTCCCCGAAGACATCCTGGGTATTGTCGGATGGCTCGCCACAGAAGCAACTGAACCGCAGACGGACGATGAGGCAGAGACTTGGTCGAAAGACTCCCCAGCAGAGGAGCGCCCGGGCAACTACCTTAATAGAGCAATCAATACAGCGCGAGGATCCGCCGCACAGGATATTGGCTATCTCATTCATGCCGATGCAGATCGAGTTTCATTCTTCTTGCCATATCTTGAAAGAATGGTTCAGGACCCAACTGTGACTGTTCGTTCTACCGCTGCACATGCTCTATGTGGGTTGTTTGCCCACGATGAGGAACTGGCGATAGAGCTGTTCTTGAAACTGTGTGAGACAGAGAACGATGTTCTTCTCGCCACAAGACATGTTGATATGTTCCTCTATCACGGGGCCAAGAGACACTTTGGACAATTGAGTTCTATCGCGAAGCGAATGCTTGATTCTCCAACGGCCATTGTCCGTGAGGCAGGTGCGCGGCAAGTGTGTCTTGCCCAATTCAGTGCGGCTGAAGCTATTGAGTTGGCGGCTGATTGTGTGACCGGGGATGAAGCTCAACGAAATGGTGCTGCAATCATAGCTGCGGCCAATGCCTTCAACCCGGATTGCCGTAAGTTCTGCGAATACGCGCTGGCCAGCTTCTTCGACGACCTGTCAGAAGATGTGCGCGATTCAGCTTCACGGTGCTTCCTGCGCGCAAAGGCGCGAGACCTAGAAGATTCCCAGGCTCTGATCCGATCGTTCTTGAGCAGCAAGTGCTTCCCTAAGAACGGCGAATTCCTCATCATGGGACTCAAGGGCTCGACTGCGGATCTCAGTGGAGTGATCGTTGAGGTCTGTGAGGCAGTCCTTCTGGCGCTTGAAGCCGCTCCCGACGAACCATTCGGACGACTCTACCTCGCAGCGAAGGATCTTGCCGAGCTAGTATTCCGTGCGTACGCCCAAAGCGGCGATCAGGACTATCGATCCCGCTGTCTAGACATGATAGATAGGTTTGTCGCAGCACAAGCATACGGGGTCGCGAAACAGCTGGTTGAGTATGAGCGTTAACTTTTCGTTCAGACTCTCTCCGAAGTGATCGAAAGGTGTTATCCTGCAGGTTGCGGAGTCCACTGTTTTCCATCTTCCGTTTCATGCGCGCGTTTGTTGGCTCGCCTGTACCAACAGCAGACATGATTGAGACCCGGATTCATAAAGGCTCTCCGGTGGATACCCCCCAGCTCGCTGGGGGGAGGAAAGCGGAGATTCGCCGAAGGTGAATCAGCTTGTTGTTCGTACTAGCTACATGAGTTCTCTCAGGATTGTCCACTTCAACGTCGGAGACAAGCTCCGACGCTACGAAAAGAGGGGTGTAGCGTCGTACCTTGTGTGCGACGTTACTTCGGATGCAACAGAACTCTACATGAGATTGTAGCATGAAGACCAACTCCAACTAGATCTTTAGAGCTTTGCTTCTCAATGCCTCGCAGCTTGCTGCGGGGTTTTTTTACTCGCTCGTTGCCCTTTGCATGACGAATGTTGACCAGGCAAGTCTTTCGCTCTACTCTAAATTTGGCGTCTTGAAAAGGAGGTCCTTGGGTGATCCGCCGGCGGGAACGTTTCCCTTACGAATGGTGTGTCGCGGTAGCTGGAGCGGTGTTGTTGGTCATCTCACCGTGGGTGCCGAGCACTCCCTTCTCAAGCCTCTTGACAGTCTGGTTGCGATGGATCGCTGCCCTTCTTCCGGGATTTCTCTTTGTCGGTACGTACGATGGGTTTGTCTCCGCATTTCTTCCGTTCATCGGAGCAGCAACCCTGATCTACCCGATCCTTGCATTTTGCGATCAAGTGCTTGAAGCGCCCAAGTCCTTTGTCCGGATTGCGAGGACAACAGGGGCCCTCATGTTCCTCCTCTCGGGGATGGCCATTGTCGATGCTGCGCTCGCTACGGGCACACCATGGAGACTTGGTCAGATTGCAGTGGCCTGCGGAATTGGAATACTCCTGGCAATTTTCGGTATCCGGTTGCGTAGAGAGCGCGTTCTCTCATCCCAAATCCGGACGATCTGCGTCACGTTCATTATTGCCGGGGTCTGCATCGCTTCATTTGTCCTTCTCCCCGTCGGACTCTTCGTTCTGTCTGTCGCGTACATCATGCTAGCAATTGAGCTCGCACAGAGAAAGCCCACCCGCATCTCTCCCGCCAACCCCCCCGATAGTCAACTCTAGCGAGCAGGACGAGCCGATCTGATTGGGGTCATGTGAACGGCCCGGCGCGGTCAGGCCTTCTCCCACGAATATGAGGAAAAAGGGGCCCGCTGTTGTTATCGATGCTCGGCGTGCTCGCCGAGGCCGGGGATTCTCACCTGTTTCTCCAACAGGCGCAAGAGTTGGGTGATGATGAAGACGAGCGCCAGGTAGAAGAGTGCGACGACGATGAACACCTCGAAGTAGCGGAAGTTACGCGCGGCGATCCTCTTCCCCACTCCCATCAGGTCGAGCAGGGTGACCGAGAAGACGATCGATGAATACTTGAACATCAAGATCAGTTCGTTAGACCATGAGGGGATTACGATGCGGAATGCCTGCGGCAGGATCACGTACCGAATGGCTTGGGGTAGGGTCATCCCCAATGAGCGTGCGGCCATCATCTGGCCTCCTTTGACGGCCTGAATCGCACCCCGCAGGTACTCCGCCTGGTAGGCTGCCGTGTTGAGTCCCAACGCAAGGATCCCGCTTGTAAAAGCGGATAGCGAAATTCCCCAGCTGGGAAGCCCATAGTAGATCATGAGCAATTGCACCAAGAGTGGCGTGCCACGGAAGACCTGGATATAGATACTGCACGGGATGGAGATCAGCCGTCCTCCATAGACACGACCGAGAGCAAGCAGGATTCCGAATACGATCCCAATCGCGATACAGGTTAGTGTGATCTCTAGTGTAAGGATCAGCCCGTGCGCCAGTGGCGACAGCCAGGCCAAGTCAAAGACCATCAGTCCGTCTCTCCGTACAGCTCGGTGATCTTGTTGAGAAACTCCCCTGTTCGTTTGTGCTTCGGGGCGGAAAACATCTGTTGGGGATTCCCCTGTTCGGCGATTACCCCGTGTTCCATGAAGATAATCTCATCGGCGACTGCGCGGGCAAATCCCATCTCGTGTGTGACCACGAGCATCGTCATTCCGCCCTTGGCTAGGTTGATCATGGCTTCGAGAACCTCTCCGATCAGCTCCGGATCGAGGGCCGAGGTTGGTTCGTCGAACAGGATGAGTTTGGGGCGCATGGCGTAAGCCCTGGCGATCGACACGCGCTGCTGCTGTCCTCCGGAGAGCTGCGCAGGGTAGGCATCAGCCTTGTCCTCCAACCCAACCCGGGCAAGCTCCTCCATCGCCAGCTTTGTCGCCTCCTCCTTACTCATCCCCTTGACCTTGATCGGGCCGATCCTAACGTTCCTCAGGGCAGTCAGGTGGGAGAAGAGGTTGAAACTCTGGAAGACGAAGCCGATCTGCGCGCGCAGATCGTTAATCTTCGCATGCGCGTGCGTGATCTCTACCCCATCGAGCCATACACGTCCCTTTTCCGGCGGACTCAACTGGTTTATGCAACGGAGGAGCGTCGATTTCCCAGTCCCGGAGGGACCGATGATGACCTTCGTCTCCCCGCGTTCAAGCTCGAAAGAGACCCCTTTGAGGACCTCTTCTTTCCCGTACCGCTTGTGAACGTCTTCAACCTTTAATAGGCTCATTGATTACAGCTCCCCCCCTATTTGCAGACCGGGTATTCGTATTCGCGCTTCCAATCGGCCCAAGCTCCAATTGCCCGCGTAGGTCAACACGAGGAAGATCAGTGCCACAGCAAGGTAGGCCAGCATCGCCAGATCGTAGTGCCTATCTATGATGATACGCGCATGACGAAGGACCTCGTTCAGGCCAACGACGTAAGCAAGGGTGGTGTCCTTTACGACTGAAGAGTACTCGTTAGACCAGCCGGCAATAGAGAGGCGAAACGCCTGTGGAATGATGATCGAGACGATCGCCTGCAAACGGCTCATCCCAAGTGAACGGGCGGCCATCATCTGTCCGTTGGGGATCGCTTGGAGCGCCCCGCGGAAGATCTGCGACTGGTACGCCGAGGAGCGCAATCCAAGGGCGATGGTCGCGGCAAGAAATGGCGCAACATTCACTCCGAACTGCGAAGGGCCGAAATAGAACAGGAATAGAAGGACGAGAGCGGGAATGCTTCTGAAGATCCACGCGTATCCTGAGGCGAGTGTTCCGAAGAATCGCCCTCCATAGACCTGCAACAGGGCAATGACCGTGCCGACCAACAGTCCAACTATCAACAGAGCGAGCAAGAGTTCTATGTTGATTAACGTCCCCCGTAGGAGCATAGGGAGACTCTTCCCGATGACGATGAGCCCTTCTATTGCCCTCTCCTTCTCCTCATGGATCGAGTGGGGGCCCCCAACCGGAGGCCCCCGGTTATACAACTAAACTAAGACCTGATCGGCCTACTTGTTTGCCTCCTCGGCGAACTTCGCGGCGAAGGCTTCCACGTCCTTATCGACCAGGAGCAGGTCCTTGGAAGCGAGCCAGGCCGCCTCAATCTGGTCGTTCGTCGGGCCGAAGTAACCTGAAAGGAGATTGTCCCAAGGGCTCCCCAGCGTAACGACGAGATCCTTTGCGCCTCCTGCTCCCTCCACGACCTCAAGACCGAGTTCGGCCATCGCTGCGCTGATCTTGGGGAGGAGACCTTCGGGGTCGCCGTCCGCCACGAGGAATCCGAAGTACTCATAGGTGTTGATGATCCCGGCGATCGTAAGTACGTCCGGGTAGGCGGCGATAGAGGCCCGGGATGCGGGCTCGTCCTGGATCACCGCGTCGACCCGCCCGTTGACTAGATCGAGGATCGCCGTTGGGTAGAACTCGTACCCTTTCGCCTCGATATCGATCCCCGCGGCCTGGAGGTTGTCCTCCAGGTAGTAGAAGCCTGTCGTTCCGTTCTGCGCACCGATCGCCTTCTTCGGTCCGAGTCCGGCCATCGCAGTGATGATGTTGAGGCCTGAATCCTTGCGAATGACAACCGCCTGATTCGAGAGGTAGTACGGCGCAGAGAAGTCGATCGTCTCCTCACGCTCGGCGGTGATGGTGAACCCGGATACGCCCAGATCAGCCTTCCCTGTGTCCACGGTCTGAATGATCGCGTCGAAGCCGATGTTCTGAATCTCGACTTCGAAACCGGCAACGATCGCAATCATGCGAATCGCATCGAGGTCGAACCCGAAAAACTCCCCATCCGCTGTGACCATCTCGAACGGGGCCCACGGGATGTCCGAGGCGACGATGTATTTATCTTGCGCCAGGACGAGTCCTCCTCCGAGCAACACCACTAGACTCAGTACGGTTAAGCCAATCAGAAACTTCTTCATACTACACACACCTCCTTATGGGGTCACCGTAACACAATTCGCGCTGAAAAGTCAAGGGGTTCGTACTCCATTGAGAAGATCGTGTCAGTTGCGCACGTTCTTACGTGCTTTTCGGAAAACGAGGAGGCTCGCGGTTCTCGCGGGACCGGATCGGATCGACACTTGTCCTCTCCTGTAGAGACAAACCCACGACCTGCGTCTCTCTGATTTCCTCTCACCTCCTCTGGGGGTCGATTAGGATTCTATTCACGATGAAGGAGGTTATCATGCCGCGGATATACTCCCGCCTCATGGTTTTGTTGATGCTGATTGTCTTGTCGATAACGGGGGGGCTTGCCCTGGCTGACGATGTTTGCTGCTCCGATGGTCCGGGGCTTGGGTTCTCTGGGAGTGTTGGGCTCGAATTCACGTTCACCCCAATCCCCCCTCTTTCGTACAACATCGACTCGGGCTTGACCCTGTCGTTCAGTGTGGCCGGTTTCACTTTTGAATCGGAGACGGTTTTTGACTTATCAGGGTTCCAGTCGCAGGGGTTTGGCGCAACAGTCAACCTCGGTGCGGCGCAGATCTTTGAAGAAATCCTGTTCGATCCCTACTTCAGTTGGAACCAGCTAGGGGTTGATGTGCAGTTTCTTGGAGTGCAGGTCGGCCTCGACCTGATCCTCGCCAATATCGGTTCGGTCCAGACCCCGGACTACAGCATGGGAGCGGTTCTCGAGCTTTCGAGCGGGATCCTTTGCGGATTCTCCATCACCACGCTAACCGGGTTCGGCGCGGTAGACCTGGTGACCGTTCTCGACGGAATCGAAGCCCCATTCTCGCACGACCTGTTGGGGCTCTTTATCCACCTCGATTCCCTATTTGGGGCTACACCGGATCTCAGGGTGACGATCGTCCCTGGTTTCTACTTTGAGGAGGAGCTTGTCCGTCTGGAGATGGACTACGCAGGGTTGATTGCGAGCAGCAGCACGTGGTTCGATCTGCTCGGTTTCTCCAAGGAGATCATCGAGTTTGGGTATCGGTTTGAAGAACCGACACTCGCCTTTCTTACCGTTGTTAGCTTCGATGATACGATCTCGATCAGCGGGCTCAATTTCATCCTGGACCTTCAGATCGAGATGGTGCGGTTCACGGCCAAGACGAGTTTCGTTGCCCCGACTACTCCCATGCCGATTCCGATCGTATTCGACGGTCAATCGTTCGCTATCTCGGTCGACATATGCGGGGTCATCCTTACTTCGGAGACCGATTTCGACGAGACCTTCCTCTTCGAGCGACAGCTTATCGCGCTCGAAGCGACGATCGATCCAGTCCACTTCGCCAGCCTCACCTCCTTCGACGGGTCGGGCTTCTCCGGTCAGTGGCTGCGGGCTGATGTAGCATTCGGCGGCATAACCTTATATACCACGGCTGCATTCGACTATAGCGGAATCAACGAGGTCTCATTCGGATTTGAGTTGACGTTCTAGTCTGATGGCCGAAGACGAAAGAGAGATCTCGGGACTCACGCTGGAAGAGCTCCTGCCCCTTCTCGGGGCGGAAGGAACCGATCAAGATGCAATCCGGGCGCAAATCCTCGATAGGACGACCCACTTAATCGATGAGGTGGTTGAGGAGACGTTCTCGCATAGCGGTTTCTCACACGAAGAACTCTTCCGCGCCGGATACCTGGGATTACTGAACGCCACTTACAATGTCGAGCTAGCACACGAGAAGGACTTCAGTGAATACGCGAAGAACCTGATTCGAGGGGAGATCCGCCAACACATCCGCGAGCGCGTGAACCGCTCGCAGTTTCCCCGTTGGTTGAAGGACTTGAACCGCCGCATCGAGGAGACACAGGTACGCCTTCTCCGTCAGGAGAGACGCTTGCCGACGCTCGCCGAGCTAGCCGGCGCGATCAACATTACAGAGGAAGGGATCGCGGAGATCTTCAAGGCACGCGAGGCGCTAAACTACGTCTCGCTCGGCGAGGAAGAGCGGTTAAACGACCCCGACCCCGTCATCGACATCACGAAGATCAGGAACAAGCGGAAAGAACCGTTTCCCCTAGAGTATCGGATCAGGATCGCGGCAGCGCTGGAGAAACTCGGCGACCTGCAGCAATTCATGTTCAAGAGCCTCTTCCCGCCAATGGGGGAGTGATTTCGTTTTCGTCCAAACAGGATGATAAACGATGAGCGTATCCCGCGGTCGATCCTGACAGAACGCGTCTGGCCTATCGTGCGCGCCCTTTTCCTCCATGCACTCACATGGAGCGGTCTTCTCCGTTTCATCGCCGTGGCCTTTCTCTTCAACATCACGACCCACTGGCTTCACTGGCCACAGATCGATCCCTCCGGAGATAGATGGAGCGTGAACCCCGATGGGCAGATGTGGGCGTTGGTCATCGGGGGCGTTGTCCACCTTCTCCTATTCATCTGGGCGTGGAAGCGATTGGAGCACAAGCCTTTTAGCGCGATGCTTCTGGCATTCTCGCGTCGCCTATGGCGCCCCCTCTTCTTCGGTCTTATCGCGGGTCTTGGCGAGATCTTGCTAGTGTTCGGAATCCTGGCGGTGCTCGGGTCTGTCCACATAGAGTGGGGAAACGTTTCTATCTCTTCCCAGGTTCTCCTTGCGGCTGCAGGCTGGTTCATCGTATCGTCTCTCCTGGCACCGATCCTGGAGGAGATCGAGTGCCGCGGATACCTCTTCCAGAACGTGAAACGCGGTTGGGGAACTATTCTGGCGATTATCGTGACCGCGGCCGTCTTTGCGGCACGTCACATGCAGAATGCCAACGCCAACACGCTGGGGTTGGTGAACATCGCGCTCATCTCCATCGTCTTCACCGTGGGAATGCTGCGGTTTCGGTCGCTCTGGTTTCCGATCGGGTGGCACGCTTCCTGGAACTTCGCCCAGTTCTTCCTACTTGGGTTGCCGAACTCAGGGTATTCCCCCGATGGCCTGGGCCTTCCTGGGACGACCCTTCTTGTCTCGCAAATCTCTGGCCCAATCTGGCTCACCGGAGGGAAATTCGGCCTGGAGGGGAGCGCGATCTCGACGATAGTCCTCCTCGGGATCCTCCTTTGGCTGTGGAAGGGGTTTAAGACAGGGAGCGGCGGCCTGGAAGATCTACCCCCCTCCGACCGGGGGGAGGAAAGCGACCGTGACCCCGTCGTAGAGCCGCGTGGCCATCCTATCCAGAAAACGAACGTTGCGCCCGTTCAAGAGGATGTTGATGTACCCTTTCGTTAGGCCCACTTCCAGCTTCTCGGAGAAGAGCGGATAGCAACGACGTATCTCGGCGAGAAGATCGGTGATCGTCGCCTCGTGAGCAAGATAGATGAAGGCCGCGGAGGAGCCGATCAACTCACGCAGGCCACCAAAGGCCTTCACCGTGACCTCAATCCCGCTCGCCTGTAACCCGTTGTTCATGATCGTCTCTCACTCTGCATCATTCCACCGCAAAGGGAAGGATTGAGTGATTTAGCGATTGAGAGATTGAATGATTTAACATCTCAATCCTCCGATCACTCAATCCTCGGGATCTTCACCCCACGTTCACTGGCAATACGGATCGCCTTGTCGTAGCCGGCGTCGACGTGCCGCATGATCCCCGTCCCGGGGTCGCAGGTGAGGACCCGCTCCAGGCGGCGATCGGCCTCTGTGGTCCCATCGGCGACGATCACCATCCCCGCGTGGATCGACTTTCCGATTCCCACGCCGCCTCCGTGATGGACCGAGATCCACGTCGCTCCGGAGACAGCGTTCAACAGGGCGTTCAGGATCGGCCAATCGGCGATCGCATCCGAGCCGTCCTTCATCCCCTCGGTCTCGCGGTAGGGGGAGGCGACCGAGCCAGCATCGAGGTGGTCGCGTCCGATTACGATCGGGGCGGTGACCTCCCCGGATCTGACCAGTTCGTTGAACGCGAGGCCTGCTTTTGCTCGCTCACCGTAGCCGAGCCAGCAGATCCGCGAGGGAAGCCCCTGGAAGGTCACCTTCTCCTGTGCCTTCTTGATCCAGCGGTGGAGCGACTCGTCCTCCGGAAAGAGGTCGAGGATCATCTCATCGGTGCGGTAGATGTCCTGCGGATCGCCGGAGAGGGCGACCCAGCGGAACGGCCCTTTCCCCTCGCAGAACATCGGTCGGATATAGGCGGGGACGAAGCCTGGGAAGCGGAAGGCCTCCTTCAAGCCGCCGGTCTGTGCCTGACCACGCAGGTTGTTCCCGTAGTCGAAGACGATTGCTCCGCGATCGAGGAACCCGTTCATCGCTTCGACGTGCCGCACCATCGATCGGAACGCGAGCTCGCTATAGTGGGCGGGGTTCTCCTCTCGTAGGGCGAGGGCTTCGTTGTAGCTCATCCCCCTGGGAATGTAGCCATTCAGTTCATCGTGAGCCGAGGTCTGATCGGTGACGACATCGGGGACGACCCCGCGGGCGAGGATCTCTGGAAGCAGGTCGGCGGCGTTTCCTAAGAGGCCGACCGACAGGGAATCGCCCTTCTTCTTGGCGGCGGCGACCCATTCCAGCGCCTCATTGAGTGATTCCGTCGAGGTATCGAGCTGGTTCAGCTTGAGGCGTCGTTCGATCTTCTCGCGATTCACCTCTATGAGAAGGCCCACCCCGTCATTCATCGTGGTCGCGAGGGGCTGCGCCCCGCCCATCTCCCCTAAACCAGCGCTGAGGACGAGCCGCCCTTTCAGTGTGCCGTCGAAGTGCTGGCGTGCGCACTCAGCGAGCGTCTCATAGGTCCCTTGCAAAATCCCCTGCGTACCGATGTAGATCCACGAACCAGCGGTCATCTGTCCGTACATAGTGAGCCCCATCTGTTCGAGCTCGCGGAACTTTTCCCAGGTTGCCCAGTCCGGGACGAGGAGAGAGTTGGCGATCAGGACACGTGGGGCGTCCTCGTGAGTCTTGAACACCCCGACCGCGCGCCCGGATTGAACTAGGAGGGTCTCATCGTTCTCCAATTTCTCCAAGGAACGGAGGATAAGGTCGAAATCCTCCCACGATCGCGCCGCCTTCCCGGTCCCCCCGTATACGATGAGGTGGGCCGGGTCTCCGGCAACCTCGGGGTCGAGGTTGTGCTGGATCATCCGCCACGCCGCCTCCTGCAGCCACCCTTTGCAGTGAAGGCTCGTCCCGCGTGGTGCCCGTACCGTTCTTGCCGCCGCATCGCTCATCTTATCACCTCCTCACCCGTTAAGGGTAGCTCATCGATCCCACGCGGTCCAATCCGTTTGTACTGAGCGAGCCCCGCACCGACGAGGATGAAGAGGATTCCCACCCCCTGCAACAGGGTGAGTCGTTCTCTTAGGAAGATGAACGCGAGGAGGCTCGCCAGGACCGGTTCTAGGGTCCCGATGATGCTCGCCCTCCCGGCCTCGATCCGCTCCAGTGCAAGGTTGAACAGGTAGTAGGCGATCAGAGTGGGAAAGAGGGCTATCAGGAGGACGACCCCCCAGGCCTCGATCGGGTAGGGAGCGATGAGCCTTTCGTGGGTAAGAAGAGTTCCCGCGATGAGAAACGGGAGGGAGAAGATGAGGGAATAAGCGAGAACGCGTGTGGAAGGATGCACGCGCAGTGCCACCTTGACGAGGAGGGTGTAGGCAGCGCACCCAACGGCAGAGGCGAGGACGAAGGCAATCCCCAATGCCGAGAGCGAGACGACGTTCTCCCACATGCCGGAGACGAGGCTCGTGCCGACGACAGCTATCAGGAGAGCTCCGCCCTTCTCCCAGGAGAACGGCTCCTTCAGAAAGAAGTGGGCTGCCAGCGTCACGAAGACGGGATAGAGGTAGAAGATCGAGATCGAGACCCCCACGCTCAAACGAGCGACTCCGTGGAAGAACATGCTGTAGTTGAGGGCGGTGGCAACGCCAAGAATGATGAAGAGAGGGAGGGATCTCCGCGGAAGGTGAAGTGTGTTACGGTCAGTAAGGAGAAGAACTATCAAGACAATCGCCACCGCCATGACCACGCGAAGCGTCACCAGCGCCTGCGGCCCGATCCCCAAGGCGAAAGCGAGCTTCCCCAGCAGGCCCAGGCTTGCCCAGCCAGCGGTGGCAAAGACGACCAGCGCGTATCCGACCTTTTTGCTTTTGATTGGCGCCCTCCTCGAACCGGGATATAATTCTACCCTATCCTGGTTTGCCGTGTAGGGGGAGGGAACGGATGAGCAAGAAACGTGTCTTAGTCTGTAGCGCGTGGCCGTATGCGTCGGGAGTCCCACATCTCGGGAACCTCGTCTCATCCCTTCTTTCCGGCGATGTCTTCACCCGTTACTACCGCCTGCGTGGACACGATGTCCTCTACGTCTCCGGAAGCGACGCGCACGGAACGCGGATCGAGTACGAGGCAAAGCAGTTGGGCATCCCCCCGGCAGAGCTCGCCCGCAGCAACCACGAACGGATATGCGCAGTGATCAAAGGATTCGGAATCGAGTTTGATAACTACACGACAACCGAATCACCGGTGCACAAGGAGTTCATACAACGCATCTATCTGGATATGGAGAAGAACGGGTACATCACAACCAAGGCCGAGGAACGAGCGTACTGCCGCAACTGCAAGATGTTCCTCGCCGATCGGTTCATCTCCGGCACGTGTCCCCGCTGCGGTGCTTCCGGAGCGATGGGAAACCAATGCGATGCGTGCGGAGCGATACTCGAACCCGAGGAGCTGGTCGATCCCTCCTGCAGCTTCTGTGGAAAGGGGGATATAGAGTTTCGCCCTACGCTGCACTGGTACCTCGATCTAGCCAAGCTCAGCCCCGCTCTCTCCCAATACGTTATCTCCCGGCATTTTCAAGGAAATGTGCATCGATTCACCCAGCAGATGATCGATGATGGACTGAGACCGCGGGCGATGACCCGCGACATCGATTGGGGAATCCCCGCCCCGTTTGATGGGGCTGCAGGAAAGGTAATCTATGTGTGGGGCGAGGCCGCGCTGGGCTACGTATCGGCCGCTATTGAACACTTCGCCGGAGACGATGGCTGGAAGGAGTTCTGGTTCGGGGATGACGTGCACCAGATCTACGCCATCGGCAAGGATAACATTCCCTTCCACACACTGATCTTCCCCGGCCAACTTATCGCCTCAGGGCGCGGATACCACCTCCCAGACCAGATTGCCGCCACCGAGTACCTGAACTGGATTGGCGGCGATAGCTTCTCCAAGAGCCGTGGGGTAGGGCTGTACTGCGACGATGCCCTTGAATTGATGGCCGGGGATCTGTGGCGGTTCTACCTGTTGTACAACCGGCCGGAGGGACGCGACGTGAACTTCTCATGGGAAGAGCTCGATAAGGCGATCAACGGAATCCTGATCTCCAACGTGGCCAACCTGATCAACCGAGTCCTCTCCTTCGTCCAAACCCGCTACGATCGGGTCGTCCCTGATACGCCACTCGATCCAGAAATAGCGGATCACCTGGATCGCACACTCACTTCCTACGAAAAGGAGATGGGAACGGGGAGTCTCGGTCGAGCCCTGCGCGCCGTTTGTTCCCTCGCAGTCTTCGGTAACGGGTACTTTCAACGGAAGGCCCCGTGGGCAACCGAGGATGCGCAGGGAGTAGCGAGCGCCTTCCACCTCGTCAAGGTGATGGCGATCCTCCTCTCTCCGTTTCTGCCGGGGTTCTCCGGACCTATCTTGCGGTCGATGGGAGTCTCGGAGCCGTGCTGGGAGGAGATTGAGGCGATGGATGCGGGACGGAGGATCACCGGTGAACGGGTCCTCCTCGAACGGATCGATGTTGAAAAGATGAGAAAGAAGGTCGAGGCCCCTGTACGCAAGATGGTCACCTTCTCGGAGGTAGAGAAGCTCGATCTGCGGGTGGGGACGATCAGGGCTGCCGAACCGATTCCAAATGCGGACCGGCTCTACCGGTTGACTATCGACATCGGAGAGGAGACGCTGACGAGTGTCGCTGGGATCCGAACGGCTTACAGCCCGGACCAGTTGACGAATCAGCGCACCGTTGTTCTCGTCAACCTCGAACCGACCACCATCCGTGGTGTAAAATCGGAGTGTATGATCCTCGCTGCGAAGGGTAAGACGCTCACCCTTCTTGTGCCCGACCGTGAGGTCCCGCCGGGAACTCCGGTCGGATAGGGTGTTTGCAATAGGAAGCAAGGATCGCTAAAATCAAGCTTGGTTGAGGTGCCTTTCTATGTATGCAGTAATCGAAACCGGTGGTAAACAATATCGTGTCGAGAACGGGGTTTTCCTCGATCACGAACGGATTGACGGCATTGAAGTTGGCGAGACGATCACCTTCGATAAGGTCCTTCTCCTCGTCGATGAAAGCGGAGTCCGCGTGGGAACGCCCTACCTCGATGGGGTTGCCGTGAAAGGTGAGATCCACGAGGAGGGGCGGGGCGATAAGATCATCGTCTACAAGTATAAGAGCAAGAAAGGTTATCGCCGTAAGCAGGGACATCGCCAGTCCTATATGCGAACGAAGATCACGGCGATCGAAGCATAAGGAGCTAGTTAACGTGGGAGAGATCTTCGTTCAACGCGACGAGAAGAATAGAATCTTTGGCCTTGTCGGCAGAGAGATGGAGGCAGGGAGCCCAGCGACGATAGGTGCTCTCCAGTTCTTGCGAGCGGCGGACGCCTCGATGACCGAGTACCTACATCTCTCTCCCGAGTTTGAGGTTGACAAGGAGATCAGTCTCATTATCGATCGGAGCGATCCACACCTGAATCGTGAGATCGATGCGATCATGGAGACCCTCGTTGTTGGCTTCAAGATGTTGGCAGAGGAATATCCCGATGACCTCGTGGTGCACGAGGCTCCCGCGATGATAAGGGTATAGGAAGGAGTACGGATGGCACATAAGACGAGCACTGGCTCAACTAATAACGTAAACGATAGTCCAGGTAAACGCCTTGGTGTAAAGAGATTCGGCGGGGAATGGGTGAACTCTGGTACGATTATCGTTCGCCAGCACGGCACCAAGTACGGTTTAGGCAAGAATGTCGGCCTGGGCCGGGACTACACGATCTATGCGACCGCTCCGGGATATGTTCAGTTCGACGGGCGGAAGAAAAAATACGTAAGCGTCCTCCCTGCGCAGGAGGGATAGAACTCGCTCGATGGTCCCTCCACCTATCTCCCATGTTCATTGATGAAGCAACGATCCGTGTCCAGGGTGGGCGTGGAGGGAACGGAGTGATCCGATTCATCTCTAACAAACACAACTGGAAGGGTGGACCGGACGGTGGAAACGGCGGACGTGGTGGCTCGGTAGTAATGCGAAGTTCGGCGAGTCTTTCCACCCTGTATGCGTTTCGCAATCGCCCAAAGTTCCGTGCCGACGCGGGAGTTGACGGAGGGAGCAATAACAAGCAGGGCGCGTGTGGAGAAGACAAGGTGATCCTCGTCCCTGTGGGAACGGTGGTACGCAACCTCTCCACAAGGGAGATCATCGCTGACCTTTCCCGGCCGGGAGAAGAAATCGTCCTGGTAAAGGGAGGTGCAGGCGGACGGGGAAACCGGAGCTTCACCAACTCGGTCAGACAGGCCCCGCGGATCTGCGAGCGAGGGACAAAAGGGGAGGAGAAGACCCTCGCCCTTGAGCTGAAGCTGATAGCCGACGTGGGGATCATCGGCTATCCGAACGTGGGCAAGTCGAGCCTCATCTCTCGCATCTCGGGGAAGCGGGCGAAGGTAGCGGACTACCCGTTCACCACGTTGGTACCTAACCTTGGCGTGGTCGACATAGACGGTGAGCACCAATTTGTCGCTGTCGACATACCGGGGTTGATTGAGGGGGCACACGTCGGGAAGGGACTCGGATATCGGTTCCTCAAGCATGTGGAGCGAACGCGAGTGTTGCTTCACCTGATCGATCTCGCCAAGCTCGAAGGACGAGATCCTCTCCGCGATTACCAGCGGATAAACGAGGAATTGGCAGCATTCAGCCCTGCGTTGGCGACGCGTCCGCAGATCGTTGTGGGAAACAAGATCGACCTTTTGGATCAGTCGGATGTGGAGGAGGAGAAGGCACGATTCTCCGAGTTCGGGGTCGAGCTTTTCCCGATTTCCGTCGCCACCGGCTCCGGGGTGCGGGATATTGTAATGAGGACGTACAGTATCCTACAGTCTCTGACGGTTGTTACCTCGGATGAAGGGGAGATCGTACAGCGAAGGGTCTACTGCTATCACGGGGAAGAAGGGTTCCGAGTAGAACGGGACGGAGATCTGTATGTGGTCAGAGGAGCTGCCGTTGAGAGACTGGTGGGAAAGTTGATCCTCGACAGCCGAGACGCGCGGGAGTACCTGAGCGAGCGACTGGAGAAGATGGGTGTGCTGCGAGAACTCAACCGGCAAGGGTTCGAGCACGGAGACCTGGTACGGATCGGCGAGGTTCAACTTGAACTTAGCAGGTAGGGTAGGGCTCTTCGGCGGGACGTTCAACCCGTTGCACGAGGCGCATATCCTCGTGGCGCGTACGGCGATCGAGCAGTTCGGGCTCTCCGAGGTAGTCTTCATCCCCAGCGGGATACCCCCTCACAAGGAGGTCGCAGAGGGGGTGAGCAAAGAGGATCGGTATGCGATGGTGGAACAAGGGATCGCTGCGGACACTCGCCTCTCCGTCTCGCGAATTGAGATCGACCGTTTGGGCCCCTCCTACACGATCGATACGATCCGCGCGTTGAAACGGGAGTACCATGTAGGGCTCTGTTTTATCGTTGGAGCGGACCTGCTCGTTCAGATCGAGACGTGGAGGGAACCGCAGGCACTCCTCGCAAGCGTTCCATTCCTGATCGCACCGCGGAACGAGATCTCGAAGGAGACGTTCCGAGTCCCCCCGTTCGATCGAGCACGGATCCACTTCTTGGAGATGGAGGAGGTCGATCTATCCTCAACCTGGGTCCGCAACCGGGTGAAGCAGGGAGAGACAGTAATGGATTGCGTACCACTCAGTGTCGCCACATATATCGAAGAGCACGGCTTGTACCGAGATCGACAACCAGCTGAAATACGATAAAAAAGGGAGGGAGGTAGGTATCAAAAGAAAGCTACGCGTCAACGAGCGAATTCGTGAACCCGAGGTCCTGGTGATCGATGATAAGGGTGAGAACCTGGGCGCCATGGCGACCGCAGATGCGCTTGCCCTTGCTAAGGAACGGAACCTCGATCTGGTCGAGGTGGCCTCGCAGGCCCGGCCGATCGTCTGTAAGATCGTCGATTACGGAAAGTACCACTATCAACAGGAGAAGCGCGACCGAAAACAGAAGCACCGCTCCCGGTTGAAGGAGATGAAGTTCACGATCAAGATCGGGGAGCACGATTTCCAGACGAAGATGAAGCGGGTGCGTAAATTTCTGACCCAGGGAGATACGGTCCGGGTTTCGATCTTCTTCCGCGGTCGTGAGATCGTTCACAAGTCTCGGGGGCAGGAGCTGTTAAAGCGAGTCGCTACGGAACTTGCCGACATTGCTCGGGTGGATGATCCCCCGAAAGCGAGAGGAAAGATACTGCAGATGTTGCTCGTTCCAACAGGGCAGCAGCAAGGATAAGGAGAGGTTAAGATGCCCAAACAGAAGACACACCGGGCAGCAAGCAAACGGTTCAAGCTGTCAAAGAGCGGGAAGCTCTTCCATCATATGTCCAATTACTTCCACAAGAACGTGAAGAAACGCTCGAAGTCGATCCGTCAAGCACGTCAAGGGAAGGAGCTTACAGGCGGTCCGGCAAAGAACATCAAACGGATGATCGGAAGCTAAGATTATTAGATAGAAGGAGAGGAAGATGCCACGAGCACGTGGAGGGAACAAGCGAAAAGAGAGCCGTAAGAAGATCATGACCCTCGCCAAGGGGTTCAAGGGAAAACGTGGAACGTCGCATCGAATCGCGAAACAGGCGGTGATGAAGGCCCTACGCAACAGTTACATCGACCGCCGCCGCCGCAAGCGCGACTTCCGACGGTTATGGATCGTGCGAATCGGCGCTGCGGCGAAGCATAACGGGCTCTCTTACTCGGCATTGATCGGCGGCCTTGAACGGCGTGGGATCGCTCTCAATAGGAAGATGCTGTCGGAGATCGCGATTCGCGACCCTGAAACCTTTGCCGTCATCGCGGAGATGGCCAAGGAGGAAGCGGTCAAGGGGTAGGATGAACTTTCAAGAGCTCATCCTTCGGCTACACACGTTCTGGCAGCGCGAGGGGTGCCTGATCCTTCACCCCTACGATGTGGAGACAGGGGCGGGGACATTCAACCCTGCCACCTTCTTTGGGGTGTTGGGGCCGGAACCTCGCCGGATTGGCTACGTAGAACCGAGCCGGCGGCCGACCGACGGTCGCTACGGGGAGAACCCGATCCGACTGCGACTGCACCACCAGTACCAAGCCGTGTTGAAACCCCCGCCAGCAACGATCCAGGAGATATTCCTGGCGAGTCTGGAAGAGGTGGGGCTGAAGCTGGCCGAACACGACGTCAAGTTCGCGGAGGATGACTGGGAATCGCCTACGCTTGCCGCGTGGGGGGTCGGGTGGCAGGTCTGGCTCGATGAAATGGAGATCACTCAGTTCACCTACTTCCAGCAGATGGGCGGGATCGCCCTCGATCCGATCTCGGTCGAGATCACCTACGGGTTGGAGCGGATCGCCCTTCTCCTACAGGAGAAAGAGAGCGTGTACGACATTGATTGGAACGATGAGATCTCCTACCAAAGGTTGTGGTGGGAGAAGGAGCGTCAGTTCTCGGCCTACAATTTCGAGCGTGCGACGGTCGAGCGGATCCACACCATCTTCTCGCTCTGTGCCGAAGAGTGTCGCGATAGCCTCACCGCCGGCCTGATCTTTCCGGCATACGATTACGCGCTCAAGTGCTCGCACCTATTCAACGTGCTCGACGCGCGGGGAGCAATCAGCGTGACGGAGAGGGAGAGCTTCATCGGCCGTATCCGTGATCTAACGAAGGAGTGCGCGCGTGGATACCTGAAGATGGGAGAAGATGATGCCTGACCTGCTCTTTGAGATCGGGACAGAGGAGATGCCGGCACTGGAAGTGCCCACCCTCGCGACCCAGCTGGAAGAGGCAGCGAACGAGGTCTTCACTTCAAAGCGCCTCCCGTATAGTAAGATCGAGGTGCGCTATACGCCGCGCCGATTGGCACTCCTCGTACGCGACCTCGCTGCGGATCAGGAAGAGCGCGTGGAAGAGGTAAAGGGTCCTCCTGCGGCAATTGCGTTCGATGCACAGGGGCGACCGACCGAGGCGGCGATCGGGTTTGCTCGACGTCAAGGGGTGAGCGTAGATTCCCTGACTCAGATCGAGGAAAAAGGTAAACGTTACGCCTTCCTCCGCCTAAAGATCCCCGGCCTCCAAACGGTCAAAATCCTCCCCGCGATCCTTCCCTCATTGGTAAAGGGACTCCGCCTGAGCAAGGCGATGCGCTGGGACGCATCGGGACTCAGCTTCGTCCGTCCGATACGGTGGCTTGTCTGTCTCTTCGGAGACGAGGTCGTTCCCTTATCGCTGGGATCACTGCGGGCAGATCGCATCACCCGTCCCCATCGATTCCTTTCTCAGGAGAGACTGACTCTTGCTGAGGCGTCGACGTACGAAGAGGAGTTAAAGAAAGGCCTCGTCATCGTGGACGCGGAGGCAAGGCAACAGTTGGTGGAGACAGCTCTTTCTGAGGCGGCACACGAGCTTGGCGGGAAGATCCTCCTCGATCCAAACCTCCTGGGACGGATCGTCAACGGGGCCGAGCACCCCACCCCAGTACTGGGACATGTTCCTGCGGCCTTCCTCGATCTCCCGGCCGAGGTGGTGCAGGCGACGTTGCGCGAGGAGGGGAAGTTCGTCCCCTTCCTCCTTCCCGACGGGACCACCCCGTCGTTCATGGGGTTCCGCGACGGCCTTCCCGATGAGAAGGGGATCGTCCGTGCCGGATATGAGCGGGTCGTCCTCGCGCGTCTGCGCGATTCGCGTTTCTTTTTCGAGAAGGACCGCAAGCATCCGTTCGTTGAGCGGGTCCGTGAGCTGCGCGATATGACATACGATGTTCGCCTCGGTTCGTTGTGGGAGAAGATGGAACGGGTTCGCGCCCTGGCCGGTGAGATCGCTAAGACGACGGGGCGAGGTTCCCTCGACCTCGTTGACCGCGCCGCGTTCCTATGCAAGGCGGACCTCGTGACCGAGATGGTGAAGGCCTTCCCCGAGCTGCAGGGAGTGGCAGGCGGGATCTATGCGCGATTGGATAAGGAACCAGAGGAAGTTGCTGTGGCAATCCGCGAGCACTACCTCCCTGCCACGTTCGATGGTGCGCTGCCGCAGAGCGATGCCGGAGTCGTGATCAGCCTCGCCGATAAGCTCGACACAGTGACCGGGGCCCTCCTCGTAGGGGAGGAACCAACCGGGTCCCGCGATCCTTACGGGATCAAACGTCAGGCGAACAACCTCATACGCCTGGCGATGGAAAAGAAGGTCGATCTGGATCTCTTTGCCCTCCTCGATCGTGTGACCGAGAGCTATACCACAGTGGAACAGAAGATGGAGATGAATGACGTGAAGAGGTTCCTGGCCGACCGGACCAACCAGATTCTCAAGCAACGTTACAGGATCCCAAACGAGATCATCCTCGCTGTCTCCGCAGGGGAGATGGGGAACGTCTACCGCCTCCTGCGGCGTGCGCAGGTCCTCGACACCTGGCGTAGTCAAGAGGAATTTCAGGGGCTCTCGGCCGCCTTTGCACGGGTGCGGAACATCACGAAAGGGATCGAGGAAACCCGGTTCGATCCCGCATTGTTTGCCGAGGAAGCCGAACGGATCTTGTGGCGGGAGTACCTGAAAGCAGAGGGGAACCTTGCCCGTCTCCTCGATGCAGGGAGGTACTCGGAAGCAATCGAACACCTCCTTCCTCTGAAGGGATCGATCGATCGCTACTTCGATGACGTCCTCGTGATGGCCAAGGCGGAGGATCTCAGGCGAAACCGCCTTGGATTCCTGCGTTCCTTGAGCGATCTCTTCCTTAGGATCGGGGATTTCGGGGTTATTGGGGTGGAGAAACCTACATAGTCGGAACCTACGCAGTAGGAACCTACATCGTAGAAACCTCCGACGTAGGATGTATTTCCCGCGCGGAACGCGAAGGGGAGAAATTGAAGATGAAGAGTGCACGCCTGATCGTATCCAAAATCGAGCTCCTTGGGTTTCACGGATGCTATGGCGCAGAACGAGTGAAGGGGAACCGTTTCTTAGTCGACCTTTCTGTGGAGGGGGCTTTTCACAAGGCGTTTTCCACGGACTCTCTGGAGGAGAGTGTCGATTATGCTCAATTGGTGAGCGCCGTTCGCGAGATCAACCGGCAGCGAAAATATTTTCTCATCGAGTCTTTTGCCGATGCGATCGCAAATGGCCTTCTTGAACGGTTTCCCAAGATAAACAAGGTGATTGTTCGGGTGGAGAAGCTAAACCCACCTGGCTTAGGGAAGGTGAGATGTACGGCGGTCGAGCTGGAGAAGGAGAGGAGCTAGATAGACGGGTCTACCTCTCCCTCGGAGCGAACCTGGGAGAGCGGCGGTCGCAGATCGAACAGGGGATCGTCTCGTTGGAGAAGGGCGGATTCACCGTGGTGCGTCGTTCTTCCTTCTATGAGACAGAACCGGTCGATCTCGTGGACCAGCCGTGGTTCTTAAACCTGGTGATCGCGGGGGAGACGGATCTCTCACCGCGGGATCTCCTCGCTCTCTGCCAACGGATTGAGAAGGACACAGGTAGAGAAAGAACCGTTCGCTTCGGACCCCGCACGCTCGATATCGATATTCTGCTCTACAAGGGACACCAGATCGACGAGCAGGATCTTGAAATTCCGCACCCGCGGATGGCCTGCCGGCGGTTTGTCCTGATCCCCCTCCTTGAGATTGCACCGACGATGATGGCTCCAGACAGAAGAACGCGATACGCTGATGCACTGGCAAGACTCGATGAGAATAAGAAGGTGGAAAAATTAAAGGGAAACGAATTCTGATATCGGTCGATTCTCCAGATCAACAGGCCAAGCGAACACGCGTGGCGATCATGGAGGACGACCAGTTAATGGAGATCTACTACGGGCACCCGACGCAGGAAAAGATCGTCGGGAACATCTACAAAGGAAAAGTGGAGGATGTCCTCCCGGGATTGGGGTCGGCATTTGTCGATGTGGGCGAGAAGAAGAGCCTGTTCCTCTCGAAGGGTGAGATCAACGACGCCATCGTGATCGAACGCGGGTTCAAGCCGTGGGACGGTTCGGCACCGATCAACAAGCTCCTCCGCCCGGGGCAGACGCTCATCCTCCAGGTCAGGCGGGGAGGAATTGGATCGAAGAACCCGCAAGGGACGACGAAGATCAGCCTCCCGGGGCGATTCTGGGTCTTCCTCCCAACAGAGGATCGACTCGGGGTCTCCCGCCGGATCGAGAGCGTGCGAATCCATCGGCGTCTGAGGCGCCTGGCGCGCGAGTTGAAGAAGGACAGTGAAGGGATGATCGCGCGCACCGCCGCGCAATGGGCGAGCAAGGAGGACCTCGTGCGCGATTACCAGTTCCTCTCCGAGACCTGGGAGGGGATCGAGGCAGCAGCGAAGAAATCCTCCGCTCCGCAACTCCTCTACAAGACGATGGGGCTCGTGCAGACGGTCCTCCGCGATCGTCTCCTCCCTGACGTGAACGAGGTGATCGTCGATTCGGAGTTCTTCCAGGAAAAGATTATCTATTTCCTTGACTACATGTACATGCCGGAATACAAGAACCGCATCCACCTCCATCGGGAGAAGGCCCCGTTGTTCCAGCATTACCACCTGGAGGAGCAGATCCAGGAGACCCTGTCGCGACGGGTGAACCTCGCTGGCGGGGGATCACTGGTGATCGACGAGACGGAAGCGCTCATCGCGATCGATGTCAATACAGGCGGCGATGTGAAACACCGCAATCAACAGGTAGCGATACTCAACACAAACCTGGAGGCCGCAACGGAGATCGCACGCCAGCTGCGACTGCGACAGATGAGTGGGATCATCATCGTCGACTTCGTGGATATGGATAGCACTCGAAATGAGCAGAAGCTGATCGAAAGGATCAAGGAGGAGTTGAAGAAGGACCGTGTCTCGGCGGACTTCGTCGACATTACACCGCTCGGACTCGCGGAGATCACGCGGAAACGTGCGGGAGAGAGCCTCGCTGACATGCTGGAAAGCGCGGAGTTCGATGCTTGATTCACTCTTGCCACACCGCTAGAATGAGTTGCAGAGTATCGCGGGCGATTCGATCGTCCGATGGGCGAATAGCTCAGCTGGGAGAGCGTTCGGGTCACATCCGAAAGGTCGCAGGTTCGAGCCCTGCTTCGCCCACTATTTGTTTTCAGGTTCTTCGCTATTCAGCCTGTCGCCAGGCAGGGCAGCCGTATCCCTCTTCTCCCGCCAAGACACCAGGGGGATTACCGGTCTTCCGCTGTTCTTTGCGGCTCGGCGAAAGACTCATCACCGAATGACCTCCTCGCAAAGTTGATCCGAAGCGCGGAATCCGGAAAGATCTCAACCAGTGGGGAAGAGGAGGGTAAACCATTGCGGAAGATAGAATCACCCGCCAGAGACACAAGAACACAGCCGGGCATAGAAGAAGAGATTGGCTTTGACTCACTCTCCGACTGTACTCTTTGCCCACGGGAGTGTCACGCTGACCGTGTGCACGGCTCTCTCGGTTATTGCCAGACGGGGACCGGTTACTATATTGCCTCGATCTGCGAGCATACCGGGGAGGAACCGATCCTGTGTAGAGAACACGGCATTTGTAATGTCTTCTTCAGCCACTGCAACATGCAGTGCATCTATTGCCAGAACTACCAGATCAGCCGCAATCAGGGGAAGAACCTCAGTCAGCAATTCACGTTCGATGAGGTCGTCGACCGGATTGAGCGGATCCTCGATCGCGGTGTGAGCATCGTTGGCTTCGTCTCTCCCTCACACGTGATCCCACAGATGAGAGCGATCATCGCCCGCCTGGAAGAGCATCACCGTCACCCGGCCTACGTGATGAACACCAATGCGTACGACAGGGTAAAGATGCTCGCCTCGCTCGAAGGGGTGATCGATGTCTACCTTCCCGACCTCAAGTACATGGATGGAAACCTCGCCGGGTCCTACTCCGATACCCCCGACTACCCAAGAGTAGCGGCAGACGCCCTCATGGAGATGTTCCGCCAAAAAGGAGCGAAGATTGTCCTCTCTCAAGACGGGTTGATCCGCTCGGGACTAATCGTCCGCCACCTCGTCCTCCCGGGCCAGGTCGAGAACAGCAAACAGTGTTTGCAATTCGTCGCCGAGGAACTCTCTCCCGGGGTTCACGTCTCACTCATGTCCCAGTATCACCCCACCCCACAGGTCGCATCGCACCCCGAACTCGGTCGTTCTCTCCACCCAGAGGAATACGAGGAGGTTCTCGCCGAAATGGATCGACTCGGGCTCTATCGTGGCTGGGTGCAGGAGATGGAGAGCCCCACGGTATACCTCCCCGATTTCTCTCGCCGTTACCCCTTTCAATCCTCCTGAGCAGACTGTTAGTAAGCAAAGAGAGTGAGTGAGTGATTTAACATCTGAATCTCCCGATTTCTCAGCGCTCTCGGCGATAAACAAATCCCACAATCCAGCGCCATTGCGCTTGCATCGGACAGCGGCAAAGTGCTATGATGAGGGAGATAATCGGCAAGAAATGGGGGAGAACGGATGTCAGGACATTCCAAATGGGCTAACGTCAAGTATCGAAAGGAACGGCAGGACAAGAAGCGATCCAGTCTGTTTGCCAAGGTGATCAAAGAGATCACTCTTCAAGCAAGGAACGGCGATCCCGACCCAGCGAATAACCCCGGGTTGGCACAAGCACTCGAACGGGCAAAAGCAGCAAACCTTCCTAAGGATAACATCGAGCGGGCGATCAAGCGCGCCACCGGCGAACTTGAGGGGGTCTCCTACGAGGAGATCACCTACGAGGGATACGCCACAGACGGAGTGGCTGTCTTGTTGCGCGTGGTAACCGACAACCGCAACCGGGCCGCGGCCTCAATCCGCCACATCTTCAGCAAGCACGGGGGGAACCTAGCCGCCGCAGGGAGCGTCGCCTGGTTGTTCGACCGCCGTGGGGTGATCACGATCGAGGAGATCCCCGCAGGAATGGACCGGGATGAGGTGTTGATGTCGTTGATCGAGCTCGGTGCACAGGAATTAGATGATCAAGGAGAGGTAATCGAAGTTTACTGCGCCCCGACCGACCTACCCTCATTGAGTGAAGGAATCCGCAACCTGGGAATCACCCCCAGCCAAGCTGAGGCGACGATGCTCCCCAAGAACACCGTCAAGGTGGAAGGACATGCCGCGGAGAAACTCCTCAAGTTGATCGATGACCTCGACGACAACGAGGATGTACAGGAAGTATTCGCGAACTTCGACATCCCCGACGAAATCCTAGCAAAGATCAGTGGAAATAGTTAGATCAAGAGGAGGAGGGAACGGAAAACTATACCGAAGGTCATAAAAAAGGAGATGGCAAAGATGAAGAAAATACTGGTGGTATGTATTGTTTTACTGGGGCTGCTCACTGGAATCGCAATGAGTGTAGGAGCTCAACAGTCGCACGATGCATGGATTCCCGGGCTGGCATCGTTCTTGATTCCCGGATTGGGGCAGCTGCTCAACGACGAGGTAGATAAGGCGATCATCCACTTTGGAGTCGGCATGGCGATACCGGTTGCCGGAGCGTTCGCCGTATCGGTCCTACCGTGGAATCTCTGGGTAGCAGGATACTCCGCGGTCGCCCTCGCCACCGTTGCTTTCCGCGTTTACAGCGGCTTGGATGCCTACAACGTCGCCAAGGATACGGGATTCTCTCTGGGGATGACCGAAGAGGGGTTGACCCTCTCGTACGGTTTCTAACGAGTAAGCAACAACAACGATGTGGCGATGAGTGCCACCACGGTCAAGAGCTTCAGAAGGCCCCGGTTGAGCGCGACAGGGATTCTCTTCGTTTCAAGAAGCGAATTCCGCGCTGATAGAATTTCCCCGGACTGCGGATCGATCTCTAGCTTGAGGCGCCCCAGATAGCGACCGAATGCACCGGCCTGAAGGATCAGGGTTTTCCCTTCTCGCACCGGATCAGGTGTGATCTCGTGAGAGTGCCCGGTGAGGAAGACATCAATATCGGGAACCACCCGTGCAATCTCTACCGCTTGCGCCACGGGCAAGTGCCCCAGGACAACCACGAAATCGGCCTTTCCTTCCGTCTCCTTTAATGCCCTCTGAATTGCCTGCGCTGCATCAATGTATTTCAGCCAGGGATAGTCCGGGTAGGAGAGGTACTCCGCGGTGATCAGACCGATCACCAGCACCCGCATCCCTCCGGTACTGATCATCGTGTAAGGGACAAACGGCGCTGGGTTTTCGGCAAGGGGAATCATGTTGGCACAGAGGAGAGGGAAGCTTGTCTTGGAGGAGAGCTCAGCTAGTCGCTGTGCACCGTAGTAGAGCTCGTGGTTACCGATCGCCATTGCATCGTACCCCACCCGATTCATCCACGCTACCATCTCATCCGCCCCCCATACGGCGTAGAGCGGCACACGGAAGTCCTGCCAAGTGTCGCCGGAATCGAACAGGAGCATGGGGCCACCACTCGCCCTCTCTTCTTCGATCAGCTCGCCCAGGCTCGCCAAGGGGGCTAGCCGGTCGTGAATGTCGTTTGTATAGAGGATCGTGAGAGACGAGGCAGACACGGCCCATCCTATCGGCAAAACCGTCAGGAAGACCAGGGCAGTGAGCGACCAATTGCGGAGCTTCACCCGTTGCTTCATCCCAGTCTCAACTCCTGCGTGTCATCGTCCAAGCAATGCACGAAGGGCGCATTCGCCGCATCTCTCTCCGCGTTCCCTATCACAGACTCGCTCCAAACGATGCTCCCCATTCTACACCGCGATAGCAGATGGAGAGCCCCCACACGCCTTGACGCGGGAAGAGGCGTAGTGTAGCAAGGAGTGAATAGCGTGTTTCATGTTCCACCCCGAGCGAGATGCTGTACCATTGGTTCGGAGAGGTAGTGATTGTCGCCCAGCGCTTCCCACTAGCCCCAAAGATCCGTCCCCAGTCGATCTCCACCGGCCCAAGGAAGAGCGCGGAGAGAAGAGTGAATCCGTCTTGCGAAAGATCGAGCGACAAATTTAGTGGCCCCAGGTGATCGACGAGCAACGCCCGCACTTCAAGCGAGAATAGATCGGAGGGAGACGTCGTCATCCAGAGGTCGAGACGATCGGTGATCGCTCGACCGACCTGCAGTGAGGGGCCTGTGCCAGGGGAGAAATTGAGCCTGTAACCGGTGATTCCTCGATCGCCTATGCTCTCCGCGATCGGCAGATCGAGGAACAACTGGTGGGGATAGGCGTGAGCAACCACCGACAGAACAAGGGCGAACAGGATCGAGATCAGTATGACCTTCATGACTAATATAAGCTACCACAACGGGAGATGGTGGTCAAGAAGCGCTGGTTGAACAACTGACCGATCGAGCAGTTGCCGAATCTCTCAATCACTGAATCGACGAGTCCCTCTAACTCATTCGTGATCCCGAGTGGCGTTACCTGTTTCGTAATAGCGCGACGCTGATACGGATCAAGTCGTAGTCGACCTCCCCACCAAGCGCGCGGTGGATCGGCCCAACCTGATCCGTATCGAGTGAGGCGACAGCCTCTGCAATACGCTCGAAGGTCTGCTCCCCAACCCAGGGAGAGGGATCCTCTATCCTCTCCTGATTGATGTACGCGACCAGATACTTGCCCACTGTTGACGGTACGCGGTCGATCGAACGTGCGACCTCCTCAATGGAGACGCCCTGTGCAAACAGACCGAACGCGATCTGCCGCGCCATGTTAAGCGTGGATCGCTGCCCCTTGCGCACGCCTCGTGCTCCCTGAGAAAGAGAGACATCCATAGGGAGCAAGTGTTCACGGCTGTATTCCTCGATAGTACCGAGAAAGAGAGCACCGTACTGCTCGGCCTTTGCGCTCCCGACACCGCGCACCTGCAGGAAGGCTTCCAGGGTGGAGGGGCGGCGGCGCGCCATATCGCGTAGTGAGGCATCGCCAAACACAACGTAGGCAGGAACGTTCCTGCTCGTAGCGAGATCCCTGCACAGTGTTCGCAGCGTCTCAAACAACCCGCGATCGACGCCCTCCCATGAATCGGCCGCCACCCTGGACGCACCGACAGGCCTCTCCGCGGGCCTGCTCAACTGTGGCGTCTCTTCTCCCCGCAACACACGCCATCCTACTTCCGTGACATGCAAGACATTGTACTCGCCCGTCTTTTCCAGAGCCCCTTGACCCACTAACTGTTCGATCCAGCCACGCGTGGTATTCTTTGGAACATCCGCAAGAAGGCCATGGGTAGAAAGAGCATCATGCCCACGCTCCAAGATACGCCGGTCGCGCGATCCTCTCAGCACCGAGGCCGTGTAATCGGCACCGAATCGTTCGTGCAACCGCACCACACAGGAGAGGATCTTCTGGGCAATCTCCATCGGATTCTCCATCGAGTCAACCTCCCCGAGACAGACGTCGCACGCGCCACAGTTCTTCGCGGACAGATCTTGGCCAAAGTAGTTGACAAGAGCTCGGTGGCGACAGGTGAAACCCGTGCAATAGGAGTACATCGCGTTCAATTTGGAGAGAGCAATCTCTTTTGCCTCTTCCGATTCCATGTTCTCCAAGATGCTCTTCCAGATTCCGTAGTCTCCCCCCGACCAGAACAGAGAACACTCAGCCTCTAACCCGTCGCGCCCTCCGCGCCCACTCTCCTGTTGATAGTGTTCGATCGACTTGGGCATGCCGGTATGGATCACGGCGCGTACGTTCGACTTATCGATCCCCATGCCGAACGCGACCGTGGCAACGATGATATCGACCTCTTCTACAATGAAGGCATCCTGGCTCTCCTTGCGGTCCTCGCTGGTCATGCCCGCATGATACGGGGCGACCCGATAGCCTCGTTGTGCTAGCTTCGCGCACAGGTCATCGACGTCAACCCGCCGAATGCAGTAGATGACGACCGATTCCCCGTGATGGCGATCGAGCACGGCGCAAACCTGCTGCATGGTGTTGGAGCGCCGCTGCACCCGGTAGATGAGGTTGGGGCGATCGAAAGACCCGATCAGAACATCGGGGTCTCGCAGGTACAACTGGAGCGCTATGTCACGCCGAACCTGCTCTGTGGCAGTGGCAGTGTAGGCATGCACGGCGACACCGGGGAACGCCTCCTTCAACCGACCCAGCCGCCTATACTCCGGGCGAAAGTCATGCCCCCACATGCTGACGCAGTGTGCCTCATCGACGGCGATCAACGAGAGGTCAACCCGCTGCAGAAGACGAACGAACCGCTCCGAGACGAGCCTCTCGGGGGCCACGTAGAGAAGCTTCAGGCTTCGACTGAGGACCTGATTGATAACAGCGCCTTGCTCAATTGATGATAGACTGCTGTCGATACGTGCCGCAGGAACGCCACACTCGGTCAGGGCATCGATCTGGTCCTTCATCAGAGAGATCAAAGGAGAGACGACGATCGCCATCCCGGGCAGAGTCATTGCCGGAGCCTGGAAACAGAGCGATTTTCCTCCCCCTGTAGGGAGAACGACTATGGAATCGCGCCCTCGCAGCACGCACCCTATCGCCCGCTCCTGCAGAGGGAGAAAGACATCGTACCCCCAGTGCTTTTTCAACGCATCCCTGACGCTCTGCATCTTCGCCCGCCCTATTAATTATGTCATATTTAGTTCTGTCCGAAATACCATTCATCACGAATTTCACGAACCCTTCTTGCGGCCAGTAAGCGATGTGAAGATTTCCAATAACATCTCTCTTAGTGTCCATCTTCTACACTTTACGTTATGTATACATTAATGGCATCTATTTATTTGCAGAATTCGTGTTCGTTCGCGATATTTGTGATTCTTGTTATCAGCTTCTCTAGAGACATGTTATGCAACGAGGGTAATGTAAGGTCGGCATGGTTAAAAGAAAAATTCTGTGTCATCGTATTCGGGATCGCGATGCAGAATAGTCCTGCCGCCTTCGCCGCACTGATCCCGTGCGGCGAATCCTCCAGCGCGAACGCCTCGTCCGAGTGCAGCATCAACCCATCCAACATGGAGAGGTACAAATCGGCCGCCGGTTTTGTACGTTCTACATCATCGGAGCAGCGAATGCACTCGAATCGCCCTTCGAGCCCGAATCGGGATAGGTGTCCAATAACCCAATCCCGCGATGAGCTCGATGCCAGACCGAGCCTCAGCCCCAAGCGTTTTGCGTCGTCAAGTACTTTCAAAACCCCTGGCAAGATCGACTCGGCAGCAATCAATCGCGCCTCATGTTTCATCTGCTCCCGATGGAGCTTCTCCCTATTGACAGGACGAGCTAAACACGCCTCCAATCGATCGCACGGATCGAACGTATCAGGCGATCGACCGATGTAATCGGCCCAGGCATCGAGGGTCAACGTGCACCCGTGTCGTTCGAATATCTCTTGCCACGCACGAAAGACCGGGATCTCCGTATCCAAGATCAGGCCGTCAAAATCGAATATCACCGCCTTGATCATTCCTTTCTTCTCCTCTATATCGAATCTCCTGACCGTTAATGATACCCGAAATGGCCTCCCTTCGGAGGCCCCAGAGTTGTCTCACGCAAGATGAGCATGAACCGAGGTGGTGTTTCTCATGCGAGATGAGCATGAGGGATCACTGGTAATACAGGCGCGTGTGTCGAATCATAGGAGGCATGGTCCTGATGATGACAGATGCACGCGTGATGAGTATCGACGAACTGAAGGCATTTCTCGCTTCGAGCGCTGTGTTCACGTTCAAAGGAAACTCGCGGGAAGAGATCTACGCTTGGATCGAGCGTACCTTACGTAGCTACAGCTACCGCTCTCGTCCTCGCTTGGAGAAAGGCTTGCTTAGACGTTACATGCGGA
>Ga0307428_1000219_pt1 | contig 44746 bp, 33 predicted proteins | sample SalMarWE160240MG_FD_202161 | JGI IMG/M metagenome (GOLD analysis project Ga0307428, IMG submission 202161) | Salt marsh sediment microbial communities from the Plum Island Ecosystem LTER, Massachusetts, United States - WE1603-240 | ecosystem: Environmental > Aquatic > Marine > Intertidal zone >...
TAAGTCATCGGGATTGAAGGGGTCGCCGGATGCTATGCTGTCAACCCAGGCTACGGCAAAGTGGCCATCTGAGGCCATAGCCGCACAAACATATTTCTGATTATGGCCGGGCTGACGCTCTGCTACCTGAAACGGGTCCACCAGAACACCACTGCACAAGGCTAAAGCCAAAAGGCTTATATTGAGCATATTGACCTCCTTTTAGTTATTAAAGGCACGTCCCCCTGTTTGTCAAGGTTTAGTGGAGGATCACTAGCTTGCCTGTGGCGCTGGTTGACTCAGCCTCAACCCGGGCGAAGTAGACGCCGGAGGGTAGGGAAGGCGCTTGCCAGATTCCTTCTCCTTTGATAGTTTCCTCAAGAACCCTTCGGCCGTCGGCGGAGTAGAAGGTAAGCTTGGCCTCGCCCGTAACACTCCCGGACACGTCATATGAGAGCCGGTTGAGCGAGGCTGAAAGGCGGATGGGCGATGCGGTGTGAATCGGAGATTCCACTACCCCTACGCCCATGTCCCAGTCGGTGATTAAGGCCCAGGCCTCACAGAGACTATCGGGCGTGGAACGAGGATACACCCACACGATTCGGTCGTCGCACACCCCTACTACAGGCGTAAACCAAGAAAGCTTAAATGTGGTATCGATTCCGAAAGGTATCGTATATTCGAAAAGATTAGTCTGTCGCCAAACCTCCTTGTCTCGAATCTCTCCAATTATGCCACCCGGGCGCATCCACCAGCAGTCTTCGTGTAACTTACTCCTTCGAAAATGCGTCTCTGCAAACCGTCCATCAGAGGAGAGGACAACTGAGAACCACTTTTCCCAGGTCCCGCCTCCGTAGGGATCATTCACCACCAAGCATGGGGGATAGGACGCCAACCCGCGATGGGCGAACACCCGAGCCTCCAAAAAACCTCCGTAATACTTCCAGAATGCCCTGAAAAATGCCACGAAACGGTCATTATCGAGCCAAAAGAGCTGGGGCTCCCCCCCGCCGTCTTCCCGTTCATCCAACAGATGTCCCCTTGGTCTCCAAGACAGAATAGGTTCATCTGCGGCATCGAACACCTGGAACCGCTGATACGTCGAGTCCGGGTCCCCCCAAATCTCATTGCGCCAGGTTACCACTACGTCGCCTGCATCGTTCAGCGCCACCCTGGGATAGTAGGAATATACACACTCCGCATCACAAGTCAAAAAGGCCTGGTCTTCAGGATAACCATCCAAATCAAAACGCCCGACCCACACGTAGTTCAAAGTGGGGGGACCAGACTCTATCTCACACCAGGTCACTACGAACTCCTCATTATTGTTGAGGCTCAGGTCAAATGGGTTCCGTCTATTCGTGTGCTTACCTAAGAGTACGTTAGCAATCAAGTTGTGCGCAGAGCTAACAGGGCTGCCGTCAGGGGCAAAGCGCTGAAAGCGCACATACCAGGCATACCAAAGCTCATCCTCCCTCCAGATCGGCTTATCCGCCCAAAGCAGAATAGTGTTGCCTGCGGTGTCCATCTCAAGGCAAGGGTGCCAAATCCACGAGGTGTCCGCAAGCTTTGGAAGCTTATAAGCCTCGGTCATTGGATTTCCGGTGCTGTCAAAGAAGCGAATAAAAAGCTCCCGCTCCACATAGAGATTGAAGGGATCGCCGGTGGCTATGCAGTCTATCCATGCTACGGCAAAGCGGCCGTCTGGGGCCATGGCCGCACAACCGTATACCTGATTATGACCGGGCTGGCGGTCTGCTATACGAAAGGGCTCCACTAGCGTCCCTGCGCATAACGTCAAGAATAAAACAATTGATTGTATCATATTGACCTCCTTTATGTCTATCATAAGACGATTCGCTGGCAATGTCAAGGCCAAAGAAAGAGGAGGGGCAAAGCCCCTCCTGCATAGGTTGAGTTACTTACTCGTAGTCTATCCGCTTGCCGGAGCTGGTGCCGCCTCCAGTAAGCTCTGAGGGACTGCTATCAGTTAGATACCAGTTTCCTGAGTATGTGGGTGTATTAGGCGGATAGTCAGTGTAGTCAAACTCTCAAAACTACCCAACCCTGGTAATGATGTGCTGGACAATCTACATTCCGGTGTTGACAAACCACATTGTCCGATTAGAATTTGAATTTCCCTTCACGGGGTAAAATTGGCGGTGTAGCTCAGTTGGTTAGAGCAGCGGACGCTTGCGCCGATGCTGTGGCAAGCTGAAGAGGAAGTGTTACATTGGGATTCCCAGTCGGGGTCCCCGCAAAGACACGAAGTGGATTTGTGGGGTAAAATTGGCGGTGTAGCTCAGTTGGTTAGAGCAGCGGACGCTTGCGCCGATGCTTACAGTATGGCGGTGTAGCTCAGTTGGTTAGAGCAGCGGAATCATAATCCGGTGCGAACCTATTTAAGCCTTTTCCTGTAAAAGTAGCACGGACCTCACAAACCTATAAACTCCGTGTTTCCTATGCTTAGGGCATAGGTACGTCTTTGCTCCAAAGTGGGGGGTTTTGGCTTTTATGGCATTGGTGGTATCTCTAACCTGCCTAAAATCAAGGAATTGGTGCAAAAGTGGTGCAATTTTGGTGCAGGGGTTTATACTTTCTCAAGCCGCTCTCTGAATCCGTCAGGGGTCAATTCGATCTCCCTCAGTATCTCCCTTATAAGCGGGCGGGCAAGGTCTCTTCCGGAATGATTCGGCAGGGTTGTTACCCTTCCGTCAGGGTGACGGTAGAATACGTGGCTGCCCTTCTGCCTCACCCGCTCAAACCCCATGCCGATAAGTATCTTCTCCATTGTCCTGAAGTTGACAATGGGCAGTCGGTTCATACCGACACCTCAATCTGCTGAAGCCCCACAAACTTTGGCAGGTCTTGGGTTGCCTCCCCGTATTCCTCAAGGCATAGCTCCAGAACCTCCTTGAGGTTGCGCTGAAGCTCGTCAAGGCTAACGCCCTGGGTGTGTGCGCCTGGGATACCAGGGAATACCCCAACGTAAAGCTTTGTCTCAGCGTCCCATTCCACATAAGCGGTAAAGGTTTTCATCTCGTCCCTCCGGGGTGTCTTTTGCATGAGGATAGTATAGGGAGAGCAAGAGGTCTGTCAATATGGTCTCTCTTACCCTATCGGCCACTCTGGGATAGCTTCGTCAATCTCACCCATCAGGCGGATGGTTTCGCGCAGGGCAAGGACTATCTTCTGGTAATGGGTGATGTCGTCGTAGTTCAGCTTGCGGCCCTTGCGGTCCTTGAGCCATTTGTGGCACACCTGGTAGCCGCCCACGTGGAAGTTCCATACCGCAGGCTCGACCCCTGAAAAGTATTGACCCTTGTTGATGTAGACTCTTTTGTGTCTATCGTCGTAAGTAACCTTCACCACCTCGTTTTTGAGTTCAAGATGCGCGTTAAGGTCTACCCCGGATGCGGTCGTGTCGGCGAGTTTGTCTGATTCCATCAGATGCAGTTCGACAAGCTTCTTGCCCTTGGTGATCAGCTTGCGGAATAGGGGTTTGCTTGATGTTAACGGTACGCGGGGGAAGTCTATTTTCAGGAACTCGGCGTAGCGTGAGCGGTAGGTTGGCGAGTGCAGCACCGCGTAGATGTAGTAGAACACGTCCTGTGGGCCGAAGGTCTTCTTAAGGTCGCCCTGGCCATCAGGGATAAAGGTTAGCTTCAGCTTCGCCTCAAGCTCGGCAACAAACTCCGGGGCAAGGTTGGGCTTGCGGGTTTTTATTTCCTCTTCATGTAACCCCTGCTGTCCGGTCTTCTTAGGCGTAGGATAGAGGTAAAGAGGGAAAAACTGCGTATTTCTATCATGTGAACCCGATTTGTATTCAATAGGGTAGCGAGAGGCATTGACGTGACAATAATCCAAAGAAGTTACTTGTCTTGTTGCTATGAGTCCTATGTTACGGTCAACTAACATATTGAACATTATTTCTCTTCTAGACCTCTCAATAACTGAATCGTGGTATAGGAGCATTCGGTAATCAAAAGGACGGTAAAGGCAACGACATATACTCTTGCTCCAATTAGAATCTCTGAGTTCTTGTCTGGCATTCTTAACGGGTAGCTTATCTTTTTGGGTTAAGTATTTTTCTTTAGCTTCCTCATCGGTTATACTCTCATCAAGGAAACCTTTAATCTTTTTCCGGAGTTCTGGCTCCGTAAACCTAATAATCAAGTTATCTCTGCTTGTAACTATACCAACAGAGTTCTCAGGGAATATTGTGGTTAGCTTCCACCCCTCTTTATACTCGGGTAAAAGTTTAGTATCTTGAGGAATTAACAGGTAGAAGGGTGTGGTAGGTGCAATTTTTTTCTTCTTGATGGTTTCAACATCTTTCTCAGCCAATTGTGCATACTTAGCCTTACGAAATCCCCAGAGTTCGGAATGTTGAACCTTCGTGGTTTTCTTCCTATCCTCTTCTTTTACGAATAAACCTATCGCTACCCCTTGTTGAATGTCGAACACGTTTTCGTCCTTGGAACCATCAGGACAAATTTCCTTCTTCTTGGCGTTACCATGTAGATCAAGCACGTATATTTCACTAAAGGACTACATCAACTGCTGGCGCATCCCTCTGAAGGTTGGGTTGTCAAGATACCCATGATTGGTAATCATTCCTACAATGCCGTAACCAGTCTGTTCGATTCTCCATTGAGCAAAACGCAGGAACTTGACGTAATCATCCTGAAGGACTTTCGGATTTCGTTCATCCAAAGGGTTTCCATCAACTTTGTAATAATCCCTCACAACCTCACTAATCCACTCACCTCTATTTACCGAACTTACTGAATACGGCGGGTTGCCGAGCACCACCATTATGGGTTCTTCCCTCTTGACCTTCTGGGCGTGTTTGCCCTCCTCGGCAATAATGCGGGCAAAACCAAGCTGACCGTGCACCTCAGGCTCAAGGGTGTTGGTAAGAAAGATGCCCAACCGCTCGGCTTCGGTGAACTCGAAGCCGGTCTCCTTAAGGTAAAGCCCCAGCTTTAAGTGGGCTATGGTGTAGGGGGCAACCAGAAGCTCGAACCCGAAAAGGCGAGGCAGAAGATGATCCCTGACATATGTCTCCCAACCTCCAGGCGTGATGCGCTCGCGGATGAGCTTTAAGACCTCCAGCAGGAACGAACCGGTGCCGCACGCCGGGTCAAGGATATAGACCGAGGGGTCAGCCAGCCCCTTCTTCCTGCCGAACCGCTCACGCAAAAGATAGTCAATCGAACGCACGATGTAGGAAACCACCGGCTCAGGCGTGTAGTAGACCCCGCGCGACTTTTTCATCTTTGCATCATACGCGCCCAGGAACGTCTCGTAGAAATGGACTACCGGGTCTTGCTTTCGCGTCTTTTCGCCAAAGCCCTCCAAGATATGATACATATCTGACCGGGCAAGGATGAGGGCCAGCTCCTCCATCCAGGGCACGATGCGCGGCTCCTCGTTGTCCGGGCCTACCATCTTGCTGAACAGCGACCGCAGGAACGGGTTGGACTTTGGCAGGTGGTAAAGGGCGTTCTGCCAGGTGAAGTCCTTACCCTTCAGGTCAAGCTCGGTGCGGGCGGCAAACAGGCCGTAGGCGATTGTCTGGGCGTGCATGTCTGCAAAGTCGTGGGGCGAAAGATCGGGCAGAAGCACTTCCTTGAACGCGGCCAACTGATCGTGCAGCGGGCCTTCCTCCTTCTCCTGAGCAAATATCTCCCTGATGGTGTCGCGTATCATGCGTGCAGGCCGGGCCATCTCCTCGGCCAACTTGCGCGGATCGCCTATCTCCGCAGGCTCGACTTTTAGGAAGTTGGTTAGAAGCTGTTCGAGTTTTGGAAGCTCGTCGGTATCAAGCTTAAGCCGACCCTTGGAGTCGGGCCTTGCAATGTGAGCGTGGTCTATCTCCTTGCCTTCCTTGAACCAGACAAAGTTGATGTAATCGGTAAGGATAAGGTTAGGGAGGTTCTTACGGTAACGCTTGAGCTGGTCGGTCTTGAGGGTTGCGCGCAGGTCAACACCCACGTCCTTGCACTCTATATGACCAATGAGGAGTTTGTTACGCTTTACGTTGAAGTCCGGCGCACCTACTTCCGTGTGGGAAGGCTCGTTTGTGGCGATTATCTTAGGCTGTAGGGATTCGATGAACGTCTTTAATGCAGGCCTATGGGTGTGCTCGGTGGAATCACCGGCCTCAAGGTTCTTGCGAATGTCTTTGAGGTAAACGCGAAAGCTCTCCGCCGTCATAGCGAACTATACCCTTGGGTAGAGAGCTTGTCAAGCTTGCCTTAGGGGTAAGGTCTTCATCCCTCCTTGCTTTCAGAAGTATAGCACTAACCCAAGGAAAGTTCCCGTAGGGTTGGATACGCCTATGCCCGTTCTTTTGGGTATAACGTTGTTATGGGCCATAGGACTATGACACCCCGTTACGTAAACTTGCCGTAGGACGCTTAATCGAATGCGGGCTGGGGTGGCTGAGGTAGAGGCTTGGACGTCGGTAACAAGGATATGTTTAGAGGTACGCAGTTCCATACAGCCTCCTCTACCCCAACTATACCCCTCCCCAAGGGCGATGTCAAGGGGATGTGCGCCCTGCAACCGGCCTGCGGATATTAAGGACTAAATCGTTTCAAAAAGCCCGCTTGACAAGTCTGGGGGATTGATTATAGTTTAATACTATGAGGACGGCGTATAGCCCCAAAAAAGGAAGGTTAAAATGATATTAAGTGAACGTAAAAGAATCGTCACAAAAGCCATCCGAGAGAAACTTGTCATTGAGGTCGACTATACTAAGAAAAATGGTTCAAGAAGTCTCAAGTTAATGGAGCCATTTGACATTAAACCAGATAAGAATGGCGAGATGGTTTTTTGGGGGTGGGACTTGGAACGTAATAGTATTTCGCAAAGGAAGATAGCTAAAATTAAATCAATTAGTATTACAGAACAGCACTTCGATCCGAAAGTAAGGGAGCGTACGTTTTCTTACCCGCCGAAATATGAGATTCCCCGCGATTGGTAAAATGCAATGCGTGGGTTCAATAATGAAGTGCAACACCTTGGAAAGCGAGAGGGATTTCGTTATTCTGAGGATGTATGCACTCAAGATACCAACATCTTGGACTGGAGGAGCGTGAGGTGACAGCGAGCCCCTTGAGCGCTTTATGCGCTCATAGGGTATAGATACGATGCGTAGAGACGGGCGATCTATTCGAGAGATGGGCCGTGTTTTAGGCAGGAGTCCCTCTACCATCTCGCGTGAGTTGCGGCGCAACAGATCGCCTGTCCACCACTCCTACATAGACCACCGTGCTCAGGTGCGAGCGGATAAGCGCAGGTCAAAGGCGAGCCGCAGGATGCGATTAAAGAACGATAAGATCAGGGATTACGTGGTGTCCAAGCTCAACCAAGACTGGTCGCCGGAACAGATAGCGGGCAGGATAGGGATAGAGCACCGGCCGTCTGAAGTCGAGACCAGAGCCAGGTTTGGGGACTGGGAGGCAGACACCTTGATCTCACGCCGGAGCAGGGCGGCTATATTAACCATGGTAGAACGCTCAAGCAGGTTGGTTCAGGTCGAGAGGTTGGATGCCAGAACTGCTTCTTTAACCTCCCAGGCGATGATCAACTGTTTGATCCGCTTTCCAAAAGACGCTCGCCGCACTCTAACTCTTGACAATGGCCCAGAGAATGCTGAGCATGAAGTCATCTCTAAAGAAACAGACATCCGGTGCTTCTTCTGCGAACCTTACTCTTCGTGGCAGAGAGGAACCAACGAGCACACCAATGGTCTGGTCAGGCAGTATTTGCCAAAGAAGACCGACTTCGCTATAATCAGTAGTGAGGAAATCAAGTTGATAGAGTCAAGGTTAAACAACAGGCCCAGGACCGAAGGGCGACGCATGCGGAGCAAGTGCCTGGATTATAAAACACCCCTCGAAGTCGCTAACCTATGTGTTGCACTTCAACGTTGAATGTAGGCTTTGCATTCGTTACAAAACTCGCCAGAGGTTGGTTTAGTATGGCTTTTTTCGACATCTTCCCAGGATTTGGGATAGTTGGAGCAGTTGATACACCAATGCCACTCATCATGGCCTTTTCGTTTGACCCATACTCTAGGCATGTCGCCCTCCTTTGGTTTTATGGTTCACCTGAATATACTTCAATATCCAATTTTGTCAAGTTTATTGAGGAGCAATCCAAGGTCAACTATACCCCCCTTGCCCTATGTCAAGTGTAAAGAAGGATCAATGTGTCCCCTCCCCCTATCCCCCTCCACCAGGGAGGGGGATATAATCTGCGCTCCTAAGGGGAACGAACACTTGGAGTTCCAATCTGCGAAATCTGCGTCATCTGCGGATAAAAAAAGACCGCCCTTTCGGACGGCCTTTGGGGTGTGATAAGCTCACTACCTAAGGAACTTGGACACAAAGGGCGAGGTTTCGCCCCTGCGCATGAAGTGGCCGGACGGGCCTTCGCCAAGGAACTCGGAGAACCACGATTCGTGCTCTATCTCCTCGTGCAGGATGGAAAGCGTTAGATCGTAGGTCCGGTGATCCTTGCCAGCGGTCATGTTGCATATCTCGGAGTAGCCTCGCACCGCACAGCGCTCGGCGCCGACAAGAACCTTAAGTATAGCATTAACGTCGTGCGGATCCTTTGGTAAGTTAGCCGGAGGACAAGCTGACATGTCGTGAAACTCCTTCATATCATCCGGCAGCTTGCCGCCAAGTTCGTAGATACGGGGTACCAGGGCCTCGAAGTGGTTGCGATCCTCGACTCGCGCCACCTCGGCTATCTCCTTAAGGGTCTCTCCGTCCAACCCGATAAGGTTGGCACGAAGGATGGTATAGTAATAATAGGTGGTAAGCTCGGCAGCTGCGTTCCTTACGAGAAGATCCAAGAGCTTGTCAACGTCCACGCCTGCCTTTTCCACCATCTCTCTGGCTACTTTGGCCATTTTTTCTCCTTTCTATAAGGATGATTGTGTGTTATAGATGGATCGCGATCCTTATCTACAAAGATTATAGGATCAATTCAGAACGTGTCAAGGTAAACGCGTAAGCTTAGCAAATCTGAAAGTTATACTTGACAAAAACGGTAAAGCACAGCCTTTATGAGTCTACTACCAAAACTTCAGCTCATTATTAGAGTGCAACGACCATATCGTCTGATTGTTGCACTCCATATATCTCTATCCCCCCCCCTATCCCCCTACCCGACTGGGGCACACGTCCACCAGGGAGGGGGATATAATCTGCGGATTATTCTCCCCGGTGCTTGTCGGCGATAAGTTGGCCGTTGGAACTCACGTTCTCCGCCGGATTCTCCCGGATGAGAACGATGATATCCTCGATCTCGTAAATCTTGACAGCGACGTCAGTTAGTTCTTTGACCAGCCGCCTTTTCTTTTCGATATCAATCGGCGGGCCGTCTACCTGGATTAAAGGCATCTATCCTCCTTGGGTTTTGAGAATATACACTTAGACATCGCTAATGTCAATAACCTTTGGGATCGGTGGAGGGTTGGGGTGGGGGAAAAATGTTAGGGGCCAGCAACCCGGCCCCTAATTTATTAAGAATCAGAACCGAAAGGCAAAAGAGGGTTATCTGCTTGACTCTCTAAGCCAATCCCTTACACGACTCACGACTTCGCTCGAAGAAGCGCTTGCACGCTCCTCGTGCTCAGGATCGGAAAAGATCGGTTCCAGTTCCTGACGGAGCTGACGCTCCCTGTCGTCAGGAATCGAGCCCTGCGGAATGCTTACAGAGCGATCGCCTTTAGTGAACGTCGTCTGGTTGTCATTTTCCTGAGTAACGCTAAAACCCAGAGTCTTCAGCGAGGTAATGATCTCGCTGTTGGTAGGTCTTTGAGTTGCCATCTCTTACTCCTTTATGGTTGTAGATTGTGTTTTGCCCACCCTGCGGGTGAGTCCTCTTAACGGGTAGACTCATTAAGTTGGCCTACTCCTCGCTAGTCTCTATACAACTAGCTATTCCGTATCACACTGGAACCCTGCCTAAACGCGAACCCGCACGTAATGTTAGTGAAAGCAATTAGTGTGCCAAGCAGCATCGGGAGATAAGCCACGCTTTTACTTGGTTTATCATCAAGAAAGATGGGGTTAGATGAAAGGAGTCATCACGTCCCTAAACAGTTTCCGCCTGAACCAAGGGAAACTGTCCACGTTTGTAACACTAATTTCCGCCTATCGGCGGGCCGTCTACTTGGATTAAAGTGTAGGTTGCGACGAAATGCGTCTCGGGTATAGTTAAGAAAAGGAAATTGAACGAATGACTTTACCTGAGCGAGAGTCTTTTATAAAACAGCGAGAGCGTTTGATGGAAGAGATGGAGAATGTGATGAGAGGTAAGAGCAAGCGGTTCAGGACAGTAACGGAGTTAGCGCGGGATTCAGGTTTTTCGCGCCGCACGCTTTACCGTATGCGTAACCGTTGGCTTGAGAGCGGTCGTAGGAGGGAAGGTTTGCTTCATCGCCGCCGTGGTCCGAAGGGACTTCCTTACGGCAAGCCGCCCAAGTATTACGAACGGATGATAGTGAAGATGCGTCGTCGTCTGGGTTGGTCGGCTCCCCTGATAGCTGCTTACCTGAAGACCCATAACATTCTCAACCCTTCCACAGGCCGTCCTCTATCCCAACGTTCCTGCTACGACGTGCTTAAGCGCTATCCCTGGTCCCGTAAGCCAGACAAGAAGGATGTAGTGCGGTATGAGAAGAAGAACCCAGGCGAGTTGGGGCACATGGACATGAAAAAGTTGCCCAATATCAAGGGCGAAAACCCCAGGGACAAGCGTTATGAGGTGGTGCTGGTGGACGATGCTACCGGACTGGCTTATCGCGAGCTTTCTACCCCACACGTCCGCTACGCGTTCATGCGGGGACCCCGAAGCTGCTAACGGAACTTCGTTCCGTTAGCAGCTCTGCGATCTTTTCTGCGCAGCAGAAAAGGAGCATGAAAGGAATTTACTACCCATATTCGCCCTGCGCGTGCGTTACATGCCTTTGAGATAGCGCTGGCTTTGACAGGGATTAAGCATCGTTACACTCGCCCCCGCTGTCTTCAAACCAACGGGAAGGCTGAAGCGTTCTGGAAGATATGGATGCGGTAAGTGTGGACTCAGAAATTCCTCTCATGGGACGATTACTTAGCTCATGCAGAAAGGATGTTGTATGCCTACAACTATCTTCGCCCTCACGGAGGAATCGGATACTTGACACCCAATCAGAAGTTGTCTATACTAAGACAACCTAAGCTAGAAGAAGACCAAAGTGAGACGCATTTGGCCGCATAGTACAGCTCAGAGGTATATGCACCTCTCACAGGCTTACATTCGGGCCGCTGTAGACCAAATCGGTGCAAAAGTGGTGCAATCCGAAGAAGGTCTTGACGGACAATCTCGCAAGTTAAGCAACTACGTTGCGCCTGTAGTTCAGATGGAAAGAGCATCGGATTTCTAATTCTATCCGAGCCTTTTTGATACCTTTTCCCGTAAGTATCGAGAACAGTCGACTTAAGCCATAACCAGCGTGTTTTTGGACTTAAGGGATAATTGCATCTTTTCCATAGAGTCCATTGTTTCCACTGATTCCATGGTTTGGCACAAAAGTTGACACACTTTTTGGCACAGTTTGAGTGTGGAGAAGTGTATTCTTTTGGCAGGGGAATTCTAGGTGTTTAAAAATTGTCTTTCCTGTCTCTGAAGCCCTCAGAGTCGTTAAAGGTGATTCCAGAACAGCGATCTTTAGCGAGTTGGTTTATCCCATACCATTTTTATCAGGGGCTTTTTCTCAAAACTTACTCCACAAAAATAATCTTTCCTGAATCCACACCGAACTCGGTCTTAAAAAGCCAGAAATATACACTCGGGGGCAATTGAGGATCACACTCGATTTGTCCCTGCGTAACCGTTCCACCTTCCTGCACGTAGACCGTTCTGCCAGCAACATCAAAAATCCTTAAGATATAGTCAGTCGGTTGGGAAACTTCGTAGGTGAATCTCATCACCCCCACTTGCAGGCCGGAGGCGGAGGCCCTGAAGAAATCATCTTGCGCTTCGGCGACGTAACCAGGCTCCTCATGTTCTCTACCAAGCGCCTTCCTTGCGTTCATCCTGAGGATCTTACCTTCATCGCTGTCTATCGTATCCGCGCCAAGGATTATCACATCCCACACCTCGCGGTTTGTGTACTCCGGATAAGCGCTCCAGATCAACGCGGCCAAACCTGCAATCTGAGGCGAAGCATACGAAGTCCCGGTTCCGGTTCCATATCCGCCATCCATCAAGGTCAACCACACGCTCTTACCCGGTGCATACACGTCAACGTTTGATCCATAGTTTGAGAAAGAAGCTCGGGTATCCTCCTGCGTAGAGGCCCCTGCAGACATAACGTGTTCGTAAGCGGAGGGGTAATGATTAGGGTCATAGCACCCATCGTTTCCGGCGGAAGCGCACAAGAACAGACCCTTATTCCAGGCGTACTCTACGGATGCCTTTTCTGCTGTGCTAGGGCCGCTAAACCTTGCACTAATGTTGATTACCTGCGCCCCATTGTCTGCGGCGTAAAGGATGGCGTTTATCTCCTCGCTTCTCGCCATACTTCCCATGCTGTTCACGACCTTCAGAGGCATAATGGACGTGTTTCCCGCTACTCCGGCGATCCCAGTGGCATTATCGATCTTTGCCGCTGCACTCCCGGCGATCTTAGTCCCGTGTCCATTATCGTCGGCAGAGTTCGCATTGTTATCGAGAAAATTATATCCTGCTACGAGATTGGCTTCAAGGTCTGGGTGATCCGGATCAACTCCGGAATCAAGTAAGGCAATCGTCACATCAGGGCTGCCGGTTGAAAGACTCCAGGCCCAGTTTGTTTCCGTAATTACCTTGTCCCACTGGTACGGGAAGAACGGATCGTTCGGGGTATAGGGAAACAAATCCAGTTCGTGGAGTGTCCAGTCAGGTCCCGCGGATTCCAACTCAGGCTCAACCCTTACCGTTGTATTTGGTTCAAGATGTTCAACATAGGGGAGATTCTTCAGGAGGTCAAGCATGCGGTCTCTCTCGGATTGTTGCTTGTCCGTGGTGCTTACTACATAATAGTTTCCGAATACCCGAAGAACCTCTTGGGAAGGATTGGGGTAGGTAATCAATGGATTAACGTTCACACCGAAACGAGAAGCAAATTCCTCTAGCCCTTCAGGATCAGAGACCTTTACTATGAACCCCTCCTCGGTGAGGGAATCCCTCCCGCTTTCTATTGACCCCCACGCTACGGTTGCGAGAACCAAGCTAATCCACATAACTGCTACCCTGGATGCATCCTTAAAGGCGTGTAGGTAGCGCCCCTTCATGATGTCCTCCAGGTTGTCTTCTATATGATTATAGAAGACTTTACCCGTGTGTCAAGGTCTACCGTTACGGGATTAAACAATCTTAGCGTTTTCCCGTTGTTATTGTCTTGAGATGTGACACCCCATTGCTCCTTGGATACCTCTTGTGCTAGCCAGGTCACGTTTATGCGAGACTTGTTGAGCAGGATGTGGTTGGTACGTGAATTGCTAATAATAAACGTAGGTAGCGTCCCTAAAAACCGATCCGTGTATGGGGATAGATGAAATCTTGAATGCCTCCAGATCAGATTTGAGGCATAGAGAACACACCACCTCCGAGTGGTGTGTTTCTTTTAACCCCGTTATTGATTTAATCAAGCGACTACAACTAGCTCAGATACATCTAGAGCAAATCTGCCTCCTCAGAGACCTTTTCAAATTGATAGTTGCGCAGATGTGAGAAATGACAGGCCCAGGGAGCGGTTTGTAAAAAATAGCCAATTAGGATGGAAATAGGAGGCCTGCGTGATCACGCGAGCCAAGGATCGATTGAGTTACCTGAGAGGATTGAGGGAACAAGCTGCAAATAAAAGACGGGCGGCCTTTCGACCGCCCGTGCAGGGTAAGGCTATGTGGATTGATTAACGAATGAGTACGAGTTTCCGTGTTGCTGAAAATTCGTCAGCTTCCATACGCAGGAAGTAGAGTCCAGTGGGTACCTCTTGTGTATTCCAGTTAACGATGCCGTAACCTGTAGAGACCGATTTACTAACGAAGGTCTTTACCAGCTTACCGCTTACGTCGTACAGCCTGAGGCTCAGGGGTCCTGCTTTGGGTATCGCGTACTTAATCATCAAATCGCGACTGACGACGTTGCTCGAAACACCGAGTGCGTATTGCTTTGGCATGATACCTTCTTCTGTTACTCCTGTTTCCTCTGTGTTAAACGAGACGTCAAGGTCGGACGAGCCGAAGTCTTCAACGTTCACGTAGCATGAGAAGGTGCAGATAAAGTCACCCGAGCTTTCAGGCAAATCGATCGGGTCGAAGGCAACGGCCATTTCAGCTTCGGGCGTAAGACTTTCAGTAACGTGTACAGTATCATCCCAGGTATGGCCGCCGTCCGGCTTCACAAGGTGCATAACAGCATGCCAGTCGTTCTCGATCTCCGTGCCCTGATTCTCATAGACCGCACTGGGAGTGAGCGTGCTACCGCAAGCGTACGTCTCACCCTCGACTGGTTCTATGGCTTCTACAGGTACTATAGAGTGAGGATATCCTGCTATGAAATTCCTGCCCGCCAGGTTATTACTGGGATCCGAATCCAGAGGGTGCAACACCTCGAAAGTCGCCAGGTAAGCCGTGCCCAAATCGCTGACTCTGAATGCGTTGAATTCAACTGTAAGGGCGGTGTCTGCTGGGATAGAAAGAACTGTACTGTCATTGTAGGATATAGGCCCTATGGAAGAGATTGTGCATTTTACTAACGCCACGCCGGGTTCGTCGGAGTTGTTTTTCACTATACATTGAGGGATGAAGTACTCGTTCGGAGTCTCCTTGGCTTTCGGGCGGATAATCATTGCGAGTTCGAGGTCTATTGTCTCTCCAGCAGTAACGCTTGTGATGAAGGTATCGTTCCCAGGGAATTGGTCACCAGCAAAGGAGGTCCACACCCTCAGACGATAAAGTCCTGCTACTCTGGGTACCCAGGGCTCTTCAAAGGTGTAAGAATTGGAACGGGGCGGTAGACCCTCGATCACATAGTATATAACAGGAACTACCTCGTCTGCTGTCCATACCTCATTGTAGTTCTTAACAAACACCGTGACGTCATCCAGACTCTGCATGCCGTAGATCACCTCAGCGCCGCCTTCAGAGACGTAGTTGAATCCGATGAGAACAGTGTCTCCGATGTAGGCTGAGAGATCGAACTCGTACGGATTGGGGGGATCGTCAATGTAGATCCACCCAATATCAGGGTCCTCTGACGTAAGTCGAAGATCAGTAAGGGTATCTTTCCAGGTTTGACCTCCGTCGGTGGAGATACAAACGTAGGTGTGGATGGTGTTTTCTTCGCCTGCATAAAACGAGGTATAGAAGCGCAGCGTAATCGCATCTGGTTCCACCACGTCGCTCAGGTCAATCTCAGGGGTAATCAACCACTCGTCTGAGGAACTAGTGTCGCTCGGGAACACATAAGCTCCCCAGTCGTCGTGCTGATGCTCCAGTCCCATATTAGCCCGGGACCAGGTGCGGGGGAAATCAAGCGTGTCCGGATTGCTAACTACCTGAGTCCAACCTGTAGGTGGGAAGGTTTCGCCCTCGAAATCCTCGGAGAGCAAAACAATATCAGCAGCAAGAGTGTCAATCCTTCCATGGATTGGAACGTTTTCGTGATCGACATTGTCATTGTTAGAGAGTGCTGTGATAATGATGTTTCCTTCATCTAAAACCGCAGGCGTAGGGTAACACCTAGCATTGTCTACAGAGATGTCGCGAGTCCCGTGAGTAGTAGTGTCGTCCATCAAGCCCTTTAAGGCAGGGTAGCACTTAGCATCGTCTACAGAAATGTTGCGAGCCGCCCAACCGATTGATGCTGCAATCACGATGAGTAATGAGAGTTTTCTCAACATGTTATCTCCTGTAGCCATTAAGGCTGTTTGTTTTGTTTTTCTCTACCACTCCTCAGTTTACAACCCACCTCAACCTTTCACCCTCTACGCACCGTTCCTTCCCTCACTACCCTTGGCTGGTTTTGACGCGCAAAAAGTTCCGCAGCATGGGAAAACCACCAAAAAGTATTTTTTGCGCGTTATAGTCCCTCTGAACATGAACTGTAGTAAAACCCCAGGCTTCTGCCGCCAACGCCGTAGACACGCAAATCCACGTATCCAGAATCCCATCTTCAAAATATTTGGCCGCGACAGCGTGTTTAAAAATACGAGTCGCCGCAGCAAAAGTAGATTCAGTAGGGAGAGGTCTTTCTACAGTTCCTCCTGTACCGCACCTCATCTCAGGAGACAAAGTCAGCCCAGGTATGTCCGAATCTTCGGACAGAAATTGTGTAAGCACAACATTTTTATGGCTTCTTAATTTCGATACGAGGTATCCCGAAAGGAGTAGGAGGAGGCTGAATACACATCGTCCATCCCAATCTACCCCTGTTAAAGGAGGGCGTTGACAACGATAAACATTAAACCTTCCGGGATACCTCGGAATCCGATGATCACTCAAGGATCGATAGGAGGATGCGAATATCTCGTTTCCCTTCCTTCTAGGGAAGTTTGAGTTGAATTCCTCTTGCCAATCTGAAACATTCACGATACCTAAGAGAGCAATTAGCGTACCACACTATCTTCCTTAAAGTAAGCCTCGTATAAGCATACCTTACGAACGAAACAAGAACCGCCTGTAATAATGGAACCGCCATATTTAAATACAGGTAAAACAGGAAATTGGCAAAGGCTGTTTAATTCCGTGACGTCTCTTCCCATACCTAAACCGGTTTCCTCGATTGGTTCCATAATCGCCTGGATTTATCCATGAGCAGCCAAGGAAACTTTCTCAAACGGATTGGGTGGGTTTAAAACGGGGGCGGGTTCAGATTTTCTTACCCTATTCGGTTAACCAAGTACCCCGCAAGTGCCAAGATAATAAGAACCAACTCAAGCCAAGGAGGGATCAAACCACTCAGACGTAAACTCTCCGGGTGGTTACACTTCGCACTTGCGGGGCACTTTGGCCTAGAAATGGAGGCTAAATGAGTCTTTCGATTCATCCCTTCCTCTCCACTTTTTCCTGTACCGCTTTACATTTAAGTACTCGCTGATTTTCTCAGAACTCATTTAACCATTTGCTTTGTAAGGAAGCAATTAAAGTACCAACCTTGCCTTTGAGAATAAGGTGCGTATTTACTTGGCTTATCCTTAGAGAGAAAAAAATAGATAAGGCAAGGTGTCACATTTCTAAACAGTCTATTAGATCAAACCGGGGAAAGTGTCTACGCTCGTATACAGTTATGACAACCGGGGAGGATCGGAGCTGTCAAAGCCTAATCAAGTCCTAGTAGACGAAGTTTCTTGTAGAGAAGCGCGCGGCTGATGCCCAGGACCTTCGAAGCTTGCGATTTGTTCCCGTCGAACTGCCCCAACACCTTTTTTATATAGCCATGCTCGCACCGTCCACGGAACTCGTTAAGGCTTTCCAGAGTCGTACCGGATTCCCCCTGAGGTAAGCTGTTTTCTTCGTCATGATTGGAATCCTTCTGTATAGAACCTTGCGGGAGATTCCCATCCATAGAAGATTTACCTTGCTTCTTTTTTCTGATCTCCTCCGGGAGATGACGAAGCTTGATCTCTCCTTCCTCTATCGCAAACAACGCGGCCAACTGTATGACATGACTCAACTCGCGGATGTTGCCTGGCCAATTGTAAGACACAAGGGCTTGCAAAGCTTCCTTTGAGAGTTTTACGGGAGTTTTCACAGAAGCTATAGCCTGTTTAAGGAAATATTCGGCAAGAAGGGGTATATCCGTGCGGCGCTCTCGCAGCGGAGGGACATCAATCGTTAAGCCTTTAAGACGGTAGTAGAGATCCTCTCGGAGCTCACCCGATTCAACGGCCTTATCAATGTCTTTGTTTGTGGCCGCTATAATTCGCACATCGGTGTGAAGTTCTTTTGTAGTTCCCAAAGGCCTGAAGGTACCGTACTCTATAACCCTAAGCAAGGCAACCTGGTTAGGGGTGGAGAGATCCCCGATTTCATCCAAAAACAGACTACCTCTGTCAGCTACTTCAAAAAGCCCTACCTTTTTGCTAACCGCACCGGTGAAAGCGCCCTTTTCGTGGCCGAAGAGTTCAGAAGCCAACAATTGCTCATGAAGCGTAGAGCCATCCACAACGACTAGAGAATGTGAAGCCCGCTTGCTTTTAGCATGGATCGCTCGTGCTACCAGTTCCTTACCGGTTCCGCTTTCGCCGGTTATGAGAACAGGAAGGTCGGTCAACGCCGCCTTCTCGATGGATTCCAACACCTTTTTTACCGCTTGGCTCTCACCCACGATACGGCCTGAGCCCTTGCTGCGTTGAAGTTCTGTCTCGAGTACTAAGGTACGTCTCTGCATCTGTCCACGTTCTGCGGCACGCTGGATGGTTATCATAAGATCTTCCAGCTTGGCTGGTTTGATCAGGAAATCGAACGCCCCGAGTTTCATAGCCTCAATCGCGGTGGAGATTGAAGCGTGACCGGTAAGCATCACCACCTGCTGGGTGGGACGCTCGGCACTCAACTTTCTTAAAAGTTCCAAGCCGTCCATACCTGGCATAAGAATATCCAGCAGCACCACATCGAAGAACTGGGAATCCAATTTTTCCAGACCTTCCTCACCGCTGGCTGCGGTTACCACCTTAAACCCTTTGGTATTTAGGGTTTGAGCCGTCATCTCCCTGAATACCTCTTCGTCATCAACGACCAGAACTCGAATAGAATCGTTTGAGGTCTCAGAACTCATCTTTTCCTCCTTCCGTGGGTTGGAACCTCAATAATAAAGATGGTTTCCTTATCCGTGCTGTTTTCTAAATATATGTTGCCGCCGAAATGTTCAAGAAGCATGACGCTCACAGGAAGCCCAAGACCGGTACCCTTCCGGGCGGTCTTAGTAGTAAAGAGAAGCTCAAATATCTCCTCCTGAATCCCCTTAGGGATGGGCGGCCCGTCGTTGCTTATAGCGATACTGATAGTATCCTCCTTCTCTTTTTCAGTACGAATAACAAGCCTTCCGGAACCCTCCATTGCTTCATAGGCATTCTGTATAACGTTTACGATCACCTGTTGCAAGACCTCATGATCTACGGATGCAAAGGACAGATTTTCATCAAGGCGCAGCTCAAGCGAGATATCCTTAAAGGAGAGGTGCTGGGAGAGGAATTGCAGTGCCTCGCGTACAATATGATTGACGTTGTGGAACCCTACATCCATCCGGTTCTCTTTGGCAAACTTAAGGAGACTGGAGACAATCTGGTGTGCTCTATCCAGCTGCTGCTCCATGGTGGTCAGATATCCGGCAGCCTTCTTGCGGAGTTGCTCCGGTACCTCCTCGCTGCTGGAAAGCATCTCCTTCAGAACGGTAGAGGTAGCAAGTATTGAGGCAAGTGGATTATTTAGCTGATGTCCAAGCCCGGCGGCAAGTACACCGATCGAGGCAAGCTTTGATGCACGTAACAACTGTTGCTCCATCCGCTTGCGCTCCGTAACGTCACGAGCGATCCCAATGAACTGACCGGACAAAAACCGGGCTGAAATTTCCAGGACATGTTGGCGCCCTTTGGTATCTCTTACCTTGACCTCGAGAAGAGGAATGCAAGCATTTTCCCTGGGCCGCTGGAATAACCCCCACGACTTTTCCTTTGCCTCAGCATTCAACCCCAACGAATCACAAAGGTCTTGGATGTTTACACCTACGCACTCAGCCGGATTATAACCCAGAATCTCCTTAAAAGCCGGACTCAGATAGAGGATGCTTCCGTCGCCGTCCACGTTAAAGATGATATCCTTGGCGCTCTCTGCAAGCACCCTGAACTGCATCTCAGACTCCATCAGGGCTTGTTCAAACTCACGCATCTGGGTAATATCTCGAGCCACATTCACTGTGGCTATTATTTCACCCTTGGAATCGAGTAGAGATGATACCGATACCGAAAACATCCTCTTGGTTTTGGGATCGATGATTTCGATGTATTCGGCGATTCCGAATTCAACAGCAGAAATATCCTCGTTCAAAGGTCCCTTCTGGTTTTCCAGGTGGAAAACCTTAAGGTAACTTTCTCCCACCAATTCGTTGAAGCTCAAGCCGGTGTATTCGGCCACCGCCCGGTTGGCCCTCAGGACACGACGATCAGGAGCGAGGATCATCACCAGATCAGGAATCGCATTGAATGTCCGCTCCCACTCCTGTTTAGCCTGCTCAATCTGTTTTCTCTGGCGGATACTTTTGGTAATATCAATACAGTTACCGAGGTATGCGCCTTCCCCCTGGTAGGTAATCGGACGAATTCTAACCTCAAGTATAGCAATCTCCCCGTCTTTACGTTTAATCCTCATGGTGTACTGATCCGATTGGCCAGTTTTACGTTGTTTCTTGCGTTCCTTAATCGCCTCCACATCCTGGGGAAGGATAATAGAGTAAATATCCATCTCGAGCAACTCATCCCGCGAGTAGCCGGTAATCTTCTCCATAGACGGGTTGGCGAAAAGGAACCTGCGCCGGCTGGTAATATAGACACCAACCAACGCCTCCTCGATTAAGGCGCGGTAGCGCTCCTCGGATTCACGCAGGGCGTTGACGTTTTGAATCTCGTGGATTTGACGGGCAACGATATCCACGATATCTTCGAGGTAAAGAATAGTCTCCTTGTCAGGCCTTTTCCCGTTAACCGGCGTATCTACAGAAAGATAGCTCTCTGTTGAACCATCCATGCCGAGCATGGAAACTAACAGCTCATCCCCCTTCTTCCATGAGTCGGGAGCCTCGTCTGTTTCCGAGTCTTGTAAAATATACCTGCCGGTTTGCTCAAAGTCCACTCCTGCTTCTCTGGGGACAAAGTAGGAATGGCTGATTTTGAACTCCGGCCTGAGCATCTGTTTGAGCATTCCTTCCGAAGCTAGAGGGTTCTTATTTAACCGTTCAACAAGCTCTGGATCTATCCCAACCTGAGCGAGATGCGTGGTTTCTCCCTTCTCGTTCTTTATCGTGAATACCGCCCGGGCAAATAATCCCGCATCACGGACGGCCTCGCAGCCCAGTTGAAGACAATTCTCAACGGTGTTCGCCCCACGCAGGTTATCCAACAGTTGGGCGTTTACTTGCAGGTGCAACTCCGTCCGCTTGCGCTCGGTGATGTCGCGCGAGATGAACAGCAGGCGATCTGCTGCAATGTTGACAACACTCTCCATGTAATGCCAGCTTCCCCACTTATCCCTGACTCGATATTCAATCCTCTCAGAGATACCCTCCACTTTCCCACCGAGGAGTTTCTTAACTTTTGCGCCTGCATACTTCTTCAGCAAAGAAAACAACTTCTTTTTATCGTCGGGATGGACGAAATCAAAACTAGACTTGCCAAGCATGTCTTCAGGCTCGTACCCAAGCGCCGTGTGCGAGGGACTGATGTAGGTGTACGTCGGGTTCAATGTGAACGTGGTTACGGCTATCAGATCGCTTGTATTCTCGCTTATCAACCGATACTTCTCTTCCGATTCCCGCAACGCCTGCTCAGCCTGCTTGCGTCCCACACCCGCGCCAAGTTCAGCCCCTACCATCTCAACAAAGCTTGTGGTATGTTCATCCGCCCTGATCAGTATCATACTGAAGATACCTAAGGTTTCCTCACCGGAACGCATGGCAACCGAAATCATCTGACCGGCAACCTCTTTACCCTCACTCACCCTGAGAGCTATCTTTCCGTCTCTCCACCGATCTGTCACCATAACCCCGGACGTCTCTAAGACCTGCTTCACGTAGGGATCTTCCATAACCAACACCTCCTCTTGACTGAAGAATTCCGAGCCAGGTCCGAAGGCTCTCTTAAGACGCAGACAGCCTGCCTGTCTATCCAGGAGATAGATCCCGCCAGCCAAAACACCAGGGTTATCCTTCAGAAGGGCAGAAGCCTTCCCTAACAAATCGTCAAGATTGACCGCTTGGTTAATCTGTTGCGATAGATCATACAACCCTTCGATGGTGCGTGTATGCCTTTGAAGTTCCTTCTCGGCCTGCTGACGCTCAATCGTAGTTCCAATCATCGAACCCACCGTCCGCAAAAGCTGGATGTCCTCCTGTTTCCATCGGCGTTCCTCCCTGGAATCGTCAAAACCTATAAATCCCCACAGCTGATCCTCTATCTTAATGGGAAGAATCAGCATGGCAGCGGCGTTCTTTGAACCAACCGCGGCAAGATCCCTGTGGGACATATCCTCCACCGACCCTCCGTATGGCCTGCCTGACTTTAACTTATCGAGCAACTCCTTAGAAAGTTGCCTGTAAGCGAGATGTTGTATTTTGGGATCGTTTATTCTAGGCTCAATCCCTTCTGCTGTGGCTTCTATAATCTGGCGCGTGCAGGTTCCCTCTTTGGGATCGGCGAAGTTCTCAAAGATGAAAACCCTGTCTATCCCGACCACAGACAGAAGCTCATCCGCCACCCCTTGTAGCGTTTCCTCTAGATTAACGCTTTCCACCAGCATCTGGGAACAGTGAGCAACGGTCTCTTCGTAGAACAGCCTAGCCTTAATCGTCTCCTCGGCCTTCTTGCGATCGGTTATATCAACGCCCGATCCGATAAATCGACGAATCTGGCCGTCTGGCTCTATAAGAGGAATGAACCGCATTGCAAAGTGCCTCAACTCGTGTCCTTTCTTAAACTGCACATCGTAGATATGCGGCTTCCCTCGCTTGGCCATCTCAACGGACTTCCTGATGGCTCCGCACTCCTGGGGTGAGTGCAGATCCGATATACGCATCCCGTTGTAGTGTTCAGGCATATGCCCTTCTACTGAGGCAAAGGCGGCGTTGACCTGTTCGTAGTAGAGCTCCCCATCCGGTTCCTCCCTTATTGACCACAGCAGCGTATCAACCCCACCAAACAAGGTCTGCAGCTCCCGGCGGTGCCTATCCCGCTCCTCCTCCGCTTGCTTGCGTGCGGCAATATTGGATATCAACACAAGATCCGCAATTATCTTTCCTGCTTCATCCTTTACCGGAGTAGCAACCACCCTTCCAACTCCCTTTTCGCCGCTCTTGGCGATGCAGTCTATCTCGTAAGGGGGAACCTCCTTGCCCTGCATCCTTAGAATGAAGTTCTTCTTGATCCTTTCTGTGCTATCCTTTGTGAGAAACGGCAGCTCCGTGACGTTCTTGCCCACAACTTCTTCCGGTCTGTAGCCGAACCAATCGTATACCTTTTTGTTAGCGGCCAACAACGTCCCCTGCATATCCAGATATACGATAGCCTCCGGGGAAAACCCAAATATCGTCCTGTACCGCTCTTCTGATTTCTTCAAAGCCTCCTCGGCCTTCTTGCGCTCGGTGATGTCTTCGAAAATGCCGTCGTAGTAGAGAATTTTGCCTTCTGCGTCAACTACAAACGTGGCGTTCATTGACACCCAGAAGATAGAACCATCCTTGCGCATGAGTTGAATCTCAAAGTCTGTAACCGAGCCTTCCTTCTGAAGGCGTTTAACGAACTCCTCGCGCTGGTGCAAATCCACGTATACATCTACTATTGGAACCGGCTTAAACTCCTCTTTAGACTTATAGCCGAGCATCTTGATCATCGCCGGGTTGACAGAAAGAAGATTTCCCTCAGGGGTTGTACGGAATACGCCCAAAGGAAGGTTGCTCTGCAGCGTTCGGTAGCGCTCCTCAGAGTTCCTCAACGCCTGCTCGGCTTTTCTGCGCAGCAAAGTGACGGTGACGAGGTTGGCAAAGGTATGCATCACGTCCGGCGGGGGCGGCGGCTTCCCCTTGGGCATAATAATTCCGGCCGTGCCTACGATCTCCCCGCCGTAATGTAATACGAAGCCGGTTATCTCCCCGGTGCCAAATATCTTCTGGATAGCTGCGGCGGCGGGTTTGGGTATTTCTCCGAAGGTTATCTCCGAGAGATCCTTGAACGTAGCAACTACTTTGGTCGACATCCACTTAAACATCGCCGGGCTTACTGGAAATCGCATCCCGATCAGTTTTCGTTTGAGGAGTTTGTCTATTTTTATTAGACTTTGCTTACGGACGGCAAGGTGCTTAATGGTGAGTTCTTTGGTTTGGGGATCGTAGGCAGTAACGGCTGTAGTCAAAGCGCCGGTGATCTGTTTCAATTTTTCGGCAACGAGCTTGAAGAGATCAACATCAGGAGGTGCGGCCGCCAATTCGATTGCCAGTTCGTTAATAGCCTTTAGGTTTTCAGCCCGACGCTTAACCTCCTCCTCCGCCCGCTTGCGCTCTGAGTCCAGGTGATCTCTTCCCTTTATATACTGATCTTCCGATCTATTTTTCTTCCCCATGATACGCTCCAATCAAACCCATGGTCTCGACAAGAATCTCAAGTAACAAAGAAACATCCTGAAACACCCGGGACTAGCTTGAGGAGATAACACCATGACTCTCCCATGCACCTCTTCCCGTATTCTCTGGAGAGGATAATAATACTCATAATCACCTAATCCTTAAGTTACGGCCCCTTACCTTAAACTTGAGGCCATCCTTTAGTCTTAAGCCCTTCTGAAACCCGTGACACCTTAGAGGCAAAGCCCCCGAGGTCAAACAGGTCGCTATCCTCTCCTTGGCTCAGGTGATGGATTAGAGCATTCCCACGCTCAATTCGCATGGCAACACCCTCTAACCAATTAAATAATACTCCAAATCTCTATCTTGTCAAGGGACTCAATCTTATGAGTTTCAAGTATCCATCTTGATCGAATCAGGAAGTCCTACCTCTTACCATCCCTACATTCTACCTCCTCACGCCATGGGGCTTCTGCAGGGTAGTAGTAGACAACCTTGATTATCCAGCCGTTGTCCGGGCTGCCAACGAAGAACTCCACCGGTTGGCCCGGTGCAACGTCCTTGACCGCGTTCCAGAAATCGTCCAGGGACTTGATCGGATGATAGTTGAGATTGACTATGGCTCCACGAATAGGATCGCCGCTGTACATGCCCCATGCTTCGGCAGAGCTTCCTTCCTTGACGTCGCTTACAAAAACACACTCAGGCGACGAAACAGAAGAGTAGCTTTCGTAAACGGTTGGTGAGGCGGGCTGGATGGTCATCCCGGCGAAAGAGATATACTCTTTGGGGCGAAGCTCGCCACGATCTTCTACCTCGACTTCCAATTCGATCTCCTGGCCCAACCGATAGAGAACCATCTCGCAGTTCTGCCCTGCTACATCCCTCATCATGGCAAGATAGTCCGCGTAGTCCTGCGGCATCATCCAGTTGATTAAATAGATCACGTCGCCTGGTTGGAACCCGCTTCTCGCAGCCGGAGTCTTGGGGAATACGTCGATCACCAGAAGCGCCTTACGAGGATGGTTAAAACCATATTGCGCGCCAAAGTCTTCCCTGGCCCGGTCAAGGTTTATCTCCTCAAGGTTGACTCCCAGCCAGCCCATGCGGCCTGCGTAGGGAAGTTCACCCGCGATCACCTGTTCGATGACAGGCTTAAGTTGATCCACGGCCAGGCTCCAGCCGATGCCTTCGCTTTCGTCGCTGACGGCTGTGTTTATGCCGATCACCTTGCCGTTTCGAAGCGAGATAAGCGGCCCGCCTGAGTTGCCGGGATTGATAGCCGCGTCGGTTTGCAGGAACGCTCCGTCGCAGCCCCAGGGGCTGTTGGTGACGCTGGAGATGATCCCTTCGGTGGCACAGTACTCAAGGGACATCGGGTTGCCGAAGGTCCCCACCGGATGGCCCACCTCGACTGTGCTGGAACGCCCCAGCTCGGCGGCCTGGACGTTATCCGGGACGCCCGGTTCGTCCAAGTCGAACCTGATCATCCCGAAGTCATAGACCGGATCTATATAGATAGGAGTAGCCGGGAAGCGTTCGCCGTCCTTGAAGCTTACCTGGATGGAGCTGATGCCCTCGTCGATAACGTGTTTGTTTGTGGCCACGTAGGCGAGGCCCTGCTTTCGGTCGATATGAACCACGAAACCCGAAGCCTCCGAAGAACCTCGCTTGGCACCTTCAAGGGCTATGATGGTACTTGAGTAAACGCGGACCGTGTAGCGCTCGGCCCTTTTGAAAAAGTTGTTCGAGGAAGATGCGGAAAGGAGAAAGCTCGGGATCAGAAGTAATGCAAGCAACATCAAGTACCTTACCCAAGGTCCCCTTTTCTTTTCGCGGGATATTCTTGAAGCCATGACGGCCTCCTTTCTACTACCTTCTCTCACGCCAAGAGTCAGGTTTATAAAGATAGTCCTATAGTCACGTACGCCTCTATGGGTGTGTTTAATCTACCTGCGGCGCCGCGAGTATGGCAGGTTGAAACGCGTTTACACGCTAGAGCCATCAGTCTTTTAACTCCTTCTATTATTGAGACGCACCGAGCTGCGGTTTTGTGGACATTGGTATACAGATTTGGGTATGGGGGGTTGACAATCGTCAAAAATTACCTTATATTTTCAAGATGTCAATTCCCTTAGAGTATGGGAGTGCTTTAAATGCGTATCCGTTTTGAATTGACCCCAGCCAGTGCGGTTTGGTTGCCCTGGAGTCATCAGTATGCGTTGTCCAGTGCTGTCTATGCGACGATTGGTTATGCCTCGCCAGGTTTCTCCACATTCCTTCATGACCGGGGCTTCATAGCGGACGGAAAGCAGTTCCGGCTCTTCACCTTTTCGTCTTTATGTGGTCGGGTTCTAGAACGCACGAGCTTCGGCCTGCTCATGCAGTCCCCCATCGAACTTCTATGCTCTTCGCCGGTGCCTGAATTTGTCCGTGGGGTGACCGAGGGTGCCTTGCAGGTCGGAGTACTGAGAATCGGGGAGATTGAACTCCCGGTTGGACGAGTTGAAACGTTGCCTGATCCTGAATTCTCATCGCGGATGCTGTTTCGGCCACTCTCGCCGATCACGGTATCTACAGGAAGAGTTGATCCCGACGGCAAGATGCGGGCAACATATCTTTCGCCTGAGGAGCCTGCCTTCTTTGAGCATTTGGCCAACAATCTGATCCGCAAGTACGAGGCCCTGAACGGACAGCCTCCAGACAATCCAGGGGTGAAGTTCAGGCTCGCCTCGGAGCTCATGCCTGCAAGAGGCAGGCTCTCCAAGCTCATAGACATCAAGGGGATCAAGGTGCGCGGCTGGCTCGTTCCGATTGAAGCCGAGGGTGAACCCGAACTCCTGCGCCTGGCCTACGAGGCCGGATTAGGCGAGAAAAACTCCGCAGGCTTCGGGATGGTAGAGGTGGTGGAATCAAACCAAAAGGAGGAACGTTGAGTGAACTAAAGATCTCTTTGCCATACTTTAATGATCCGTGGATGGATAACGCGGTCGTGAACCTCTATGGGATTCTTAAAGCCGTCAAGAAGAGAATCGCCTTTAAACTAAAGCAACTCGAACGAGATCAAATGGAAGCCGTAATACTTGATACAGACGAGTTCGAAAAACAACTCTGGGAAGAGATTACCAACCGCCGCGACAATGTGGTCTTCGTTGAAAAGAAGGACAAGGAAACAGGCGGCTTGCGAAAGGTGCGCAAGGACTTTGTGCTGATAGGATACGATAGCGATAAGGATCCTCGCACCCCCATCCACCACAGGCTGCGTGACTTCTACAGCGAGAAACAAGGCAGGCAGATACTACACAAAGTAATTGAAGACTTGCAGATAGAGGAATCCGAGCGTAATCACACATGCGTGCTCTGCGGTCAGCGCTTTCACAAACACAAACCCAAACCGCTGAGTAACCTCAAGCAGGCCATATATCCCTTCGTCACCAAGATAAAAAGTATCAGCGGTGTTCGCAGTAAGGATAACAAGGAGAAAGGCATTACTGAAATGCCGGAGAACTACAAGGATGTCTGCCCCGCCTGTTACCTTGCAGGTATCATGGCCTGGTCGGATAGATCTACCGTCTTTCGCACCGTACCCGGAGGCTTCTCGCTTCTCCTTATCCCTGTAAGGAAAAACTTGTGCGACCTGCATGAACTACGTGACTCTTACGGTGACATCCTTAGTCCTTCCCATCGCTACGCCAGCTTACGTGCAGAGCCCTTGGCCAAGGGCAAATCCGCACAGGAGGAGAAGATGGAGTTCACCTCCGGACAGTGGAGCCTGCTTTTTGCCTTCACAGAGAATTTCCTTCGATATAGAATGCTGAAGTCAGGTGGCATGGAGGAAGCGCGCAAGATGGCTTGCGACACGTGGCTATCGCTGCGTATTCCATCAGGTCAGGTCAAGGACGTAAAGGCGAACCGCCTGAACATAGATGAACGCCCTTTGGTTGTGTTGCTAAACCTCATCCTTAAGCAAGAGACATTTCCTTACAAGGAATTCCTCGGTCAGCTCTACGTTATGGTTGAGAGGGGCGGCAGAAGCGCGTTTGACAACGACGGCGTAAACAAAAAGCGCGAGGCATTGTCTAAGGCTTTCCTGACAAACGACTTTAATGCCTTCGCCAAAGAGTTCGTTCCCAGAGAACGAAAACGCATCGTACTTAAGAAAGAAGCCAGAGACGTTCTGGAAAAACTCCTTCAAGAATGGAGGCTAAAAAAGATGAAGCTAGAGAAAGAACACCTTGACACCCTGCGCAGCGCAGGGAATCTCATAGCCGAGACTGCAACGACCGGTATCGGCCTCATCTATAGGCTTGACCGCACCCGGACACTGCCTGAGTTCTGGGATAGCCTGCGGGAGATAAGCCGCAAGATGATTGGTCTTGATAAACCGGTCAAGTCAACAAGCCTTGATGGCGTCATAAAACTCGTGCAGGAACATCAAAAGGAACAGGATTGGAAGGAGATAAAGAACCTTCTCCTGATCTACTCCTGCATGTATTACAGCATCAAAACCTATAAACCCTCGGAAGGAGGCAAAGGTGAATAACGACCTGAAGGCCATAAACCTGACGTGGCTCAGCAAGACGAGCCTCACCAACCTCAACGCCGGTGAAGGCGAAACAAATCTGGTTGACGTAAAGAAGTACCGTTCTCAGGGAGTAGAGTATCCCTACGTTAGCGGACAGGCAATGCGTTTCTATCTGCGTGAGTCCATTCGCCGCACGTTGGACAAAAAGGTCACAATGTGTGTGCCTGACGAGAGAGGCGAAACATGCGGCGACCCTAAAAAGTGCCTGAACTGCGATCTCTTTGGGTTCATGCGCACGATTAAGAAAAGCAAAGAGAAAGGCAAGGAGACAATAGGCGGCGCAGCCAGACGCGTATCACCGGTGAAGGTCGCTCCTGCAATGGGACTACTGCCCTTTGACGAAAACGCGGTGCTTGACTTCCTTACCCGCCGACATCAAAAGGAGAAGGGCGAACTCGAAGGCGACATCGCCAACGTCGAGATTGGCACCAACGTCTACCGCTGCGGCGCAGCAATTGACATACGTCGCGTAGGCGCAGAGGAGAACTGGTCCGGTGGCGAGGTCAAAGTTGACGAATTCCTCTCTGGGACAGCCAAGTTGGAACGGGTCCGTAAGGTTATCGACGGCATTCGCTTCATCTCCGACTACTCCAAGCAGGCGAGGCTTCTTACCGACTTCACCCCGGATGTTCTTTGTATCTCCTTCCAGACCCGCTACTCGCATCGTCTGCAAAAGCTGTTTGAGCTGAATAAGGAACTAACCCTTGATCCTCGACGGGTCAAAGAGATACTTGCCGACGTTACCGGCTACAGCGACAAGGTTCTCTTCGGCCTCATCTCAGGTCTTATTAAGAACGAAGATGAGATAATAAAGGTGTTCAAGGAGTTCAAGATAGAGAGACAGCGGCCAGACCAGGTGTTTGAAGCGGCGCTTAAGGAACTTACCTAGTCCCCTGCCGGTCTGCATTAAAGCGACCGGAAAGGAGGAATCTTGAAAGGTCTTAGCTTTGAAGTAGAAGGGCTATACTTCGTTTGCTTCCGCAAGCCTACGAGCACCAGCACCATACTTACCTACCCGCTTCCACCCTTCACCACCATACGCGGCTTCCTGGCAAACGCCCTGGGATGGGATCAGGACAGCTACTACCTGGAGTTACGGGATGGTGCCCGCAATCTTCTCTATGATCTGCGCATCGGGATTGAAGTCATTGACCCAGTTGAAACATCTGCCGAGCTTGCCAAGGTGCTGAAGTTGATCCCAAGAACAACCGGCTATCAGCGTAGTTTTCCTTCCGCGCCTATGCACAGGGAGTTTCTTGTAAAGCCTCGCTACCGCATCTACCTTGCCGCAGAAGACTCGGTCATAGAAGAGATTGCCGCCGCCCTTGGAAACCCGCAACGCCCGCTTTACTTAGGCCAATCCGATGACATGCTGGACTACACCCCGCCGCATGTGATTGATGTCGAAGAGACGAAAAGTGCCGAGCTTGACAGCATTGCAGAGGGCGTTCATCCGGATTGCGATGTCTTAAGATTGCCACGTCGCTTTGTCCCGGAAGGTGACGGTTGGAGTTTGGAATATCTGCTCGTTTCAGTACCTAAGAATAGAAAGCTTAAAGCATCGGAAGCCATCAAGTGCTTGCGTTTTGAGGAGAAGCTGGTGGTGGTATACTAATAATTAAGGAGACTATCAAAAATGAGTGAAGAGGCCAGAGCCTCGCCAAGGCTAAAGACTTTGGAGTTCGGCATACTCCTCGGGAAAGAATATGGGGAGTATCTTGAGGGCATCAATTTGTCTTCCAACCCAGATATGCTTATGGCACTAACGAAGTATGAGTTGGATTGGGATTATTTGAAGGAAATTGCGACCGACGCAGGTTGGGAGTTTGACGTTCAATCTTACGATGAAGGTGTTCACGAGAATGATGACGATGAAGACAGTCTTAGCTATGAAGTACACTTTACTCCACTGTCACCTCAGTCGGATGATGCCTTAAATGAACTGATGAATCAAATAGTAGCACAAAGGATTCATATCAATATGCTATTCGTTGAGCGATTCGGGTTTGAATTGTACAGTGAAGCGGAACCTGATTTAAGGATTACCTGTATTCCGTGGGAAGGTTTTAACGACTGGAATGCCCCGTTGTGTGTAGCTGCGTTAGCAAGTTATCTAATAGAGAGACTGAACGAAGCAAGGGTGAGACAGGAACTTATTCGGATGCTACAAACTATGTCGTCTACTTTTGCTGATCGAACCAACCTTGACCAGCTAAAAAGTATTGAGCTTCTTAGAACCTTTTTAGAAACTCATAATTATCCAGGTCATAAGTACGGGGGAGCAATTGTGAAATTGAAGGATATTCAGTCTTTACGAAGCCAAATCAAACCCATTCATTTTACAGACAGAGGATTCAAATCCTTCGTCAGGAAATATGAATTAAAGGATAAACTTAATCCTGAGACGAAAGAAGGCGATTTCTACGCTCTGGTTCACAGAGTATTGGAGGTGGCTCTTGAAGCTTTGGTAGAACTTCGTCAAACTATGGAGGAACCATGATGCTGATTGCCAAATCGCAGGAGCATCCGTCCAAAAGCGGCAAGCGTGTCTTTCAAACGTTAGAAGGCCATACGCTCGATTGCCTTGCAATCCTGCGCGGCTATCTTGAACGCAACAAGGATTCCCTCGCAGAGTTCTGCGAACGCTGGGGAATAGACGTATCTCACTTCCAGCGCAACCTCTTCATCACAGTAGCTCTGCACGACATCGGCAAGGCCACCGAGGAATTTCAGCGCAACATCCGCAGCGGCAAGTTCACCCCGCATCAGCCCCACGCATTCTATGCATACCTTATCTTTTATACTCTCTATAATAAGGAGCTGCTTCAATACCTCGTTCCCGAAGTAGACCTTGAGGCATGTTCGGTGTTGGGGCATCACACGCAGCTTCACAACAGAATCTATGCGGAACGTGTTCAGGGTGCCAAGCTAAACATAGAAGAGATATTAGGCTTCCTTGATCAGCTTCCTCGTCTTCACACAGAGCAAGGTTTTGCCGAGCTCTTTGCGCTTGAATGGAAGCCTATGGAAGACATCACCGAGGTCAAATACACAAAACTCCAGGACCACATCCTGCAAACCGTTGCTCCACAAGTAAGAAGGCTGCCGGATGGCAACACCGAACGTCTCAAGGCCATCTATGCGCGTTTCCATTCTATCCTTCAGCTATGCGACGACTACGCCTCGGCGCACTTTGCAAAGTGGGTTGCTGAGCACAACCCGTCCACCGGCGCGGAGAATGCTGTGAGTAAGACGCTTGATGACCCCGGCCCTTACATCTCCATCCTGCACCCGGTGGAGCAGTCCAAGATACTGGGAGGGTATAGTCCATACGACTTCCAGCAGGAGATATGGGATGCCCCTCAGCCCTATCAGGCGATGCTTGCACCGTGCGGGCGCGGCAAGACCGAGGCCGCGCTCATGTGGGCGTTTCAGATAGCCGAACGGCTTAACCGCAAGAGGATTATCTTCGCGATGCCTACCCAGATAACAAGCAACGCGATGCGGAAACGGATACGCGAAAGGATTTGCGATAACGTTGGCATCTTCCATGGCAAGAGCCGTCTTTACCTAAAGGATGAGCTTGGTAAGGACAAGAAAGAGCAGGATGAAAGCGACCGCCCCGAAGGTGCGTTCGGCGAGGTCTGGCAGGAGAACTTTAAGGGCAACGTATTCTTCTACCCGGTCACGGTAACGACCATTGACCACCTTATTCTTTCCTTTGTGCACGGGTTTAGTCAAGCAGACTTCGCACTCGGTAATCTGCAGGATGCGGTAATCGTATTCGACGAAGTCCACTACTATGAGCACAAGACGTTGGAACATCTTTACACTCTCTTCGGCATCCTCAAGGATATGGAAATCCCTTACCTTTTGATGAGCGGCACGCTGCCCAGCTTTTTGATAGATTCGGTGCAAGAGAAAAACCCAGATCTGCGAGGTCAGTTGGAAGACAAGGAAGGATTAAAGTTCACACCCTTCAAGATCGAGCGACACAAGGAAGTCCTCGTTAAAGTCAAGGAGGAAGAATGGGTGAACGAGGAAGTCCTCTCTCAAATACTTGAAGGCTACGATCAAGGTCTTCGGCAGTTTGTTATTGTCAACACCATTGACCGAGCAAAAGCTTTCTATCAAGCCTTACGAGATAGACCAGAAATAGATGCAGATTCCATCATGCTGCACCACTCTGAGTTTACCTACGATGATCGCCTTACCAAGGAGCGCGAGATTAAAGGCAGACGTGATGACAGACCCTTTATCCTCGTTGCCACCCAGATTATTGAGATAAGCTTGGACATCTCCTGCGACCGCATGTACACCGAGCTTGCGCCGGTTGACGCCCTTGGTCAGCGCGGCGGCAGGCTTCATCGCAAAGGAGAGCATTATCAGGAGGATGGCCGGGAATACGTGATGCACATATACGAGCCGGAGAACCCAAGGCCATACGAGAAAGAGGAAACCGAGGATGGTCTTCTGGCGCGCACCCGTGAAGTTCTCAAAGAGGGTGCAACGAGCTACCGCGATCTGAGCAAATACTGCGATGCGGTCTACAAAGACAGGAAGCTTAGCGCAACAAATCTAATTAACTGCATGGATGACGCCACTCTATTCGGCCCGGGTTGGTGGGAGATAGCACGTCCGGACGAAGAGGGAAAAGGTCTTCAGATACGGTCTAACGACTTCCAACGTGTGCCGGTTATACCGTGGGATCGTTATCAAGGCAAAGATGAGAACCTAATCTCTGAGAATATTGTTCAGATTCCTCTTTGGCGAATCCAGAAATATCTTAAGGATCGCCCCGACGGTCGTCCATGTTTCGATACGGTGCTTAAGAAACAAGGATATCGCGAAGAGGAGTACCGAATCTGCTATGTTCCATACGATGCTGAGCTCGGTTTCGATTGGGATCGAATGGACGAATGCGCAGGGCGAGATACAAACTCAGTAATCGTGGTTTAACCCATGTTCAACGTTGAGGATTTAGCCGAGCTTCATGTCACCGGGACGAAGGTGAACTACTACGTTATCTGCAAGCGCAAGCTGTGGCTTTATTCGAGGCACCTTACCATGGAGCACTCGTCGGACAGGGTAAGGCTTGGTAAGCACTTGCACGAAAAGAGCTACTCCAGAGAGCGTGACCGGGAGATTGACATAAATGGACTCATCCGCATCGACATGGTTGGGCACAGGCTGCGGGAAATCAAATCGTCCAGGAAGATGCTCGCCGCACATCGGATGCAGATACTTTTCTACCTTTACTATCTTAAACGTCTTGGCGTGGAGGGTCTGGAGGGCGAGCTGAACTTTCCCAAGGAAAGGCGCAAGGAGGTAATTGTTTTGGATGCCGAAGCAGAACGCCGGGTGGAAGAGGTTATAGCAGGTATCGTCAGGATTGAGGAGATGCAGTCGGCACCGGAGGCCGAGTTCAGGACAATCTGCCGGGCATGCAGTTACGGCGAGCTTTGCTGGAGTTAGGAGGTCATTTGAATAAACCACAGATTGGAACTCCTTACAGTCGTTCTCCTTCGGAATCACAGATTTACGCAGATTATGTGAAAATCTTAGTTAAGCGCCGTGTAAGACTAAAATCACACAAGGCTTTCTAATATGGGACGAAGCTACTACCTGTTCAAGAGCGGCAGGCTTCAAAGACATGCCAACACATTGCAGATCGTAGGCGAGGACGGTGTCAAGAAATCAATCCCTGTTGAGAATGTGGAGGAGCTTTTCTGCTTCGGGGTGATGGATCTCAACACCAAGCTTCTGGAGTTCCTGGGCAGCCGAGGGGTGCCTCTGCACGTCTTCAACCACTACGGATTCTACGACGGCTCCTACTATCCGCGTGAACGCAACGTCTCCGGCTTCCTGGTGGTGAATCAGGTAGAGCACTATCTTGATACTGACAAGCGTTTGGCGCTTGCACGGGAGTTCATCAGAGGGGCTATCTACAACCTGCGTCGGAACCTTCGCTACTACTCAACGCGTGGACGTGATCTGGACGGTGCTCTCGGTACACTTGAAACCGAGGAGGCGCGAATAGATGAGGTGTCTGCAATTAACGAGCTTATGGCTCTTGAGGGTCACGTGCGCCGCGCCTATTACAAGGCGTTTAATGAAATTCTTCTTACCGACTGCGAGTTCCAACGCCGGGTGCGTCGTCCGCCGGACAACATGATCAACGCACTCATCTCGTTTACCAACTCGCTTGTGTATTCGGCGTGCCTTTCTCAAATATACGTCACCCAGCTTAATCCTACCATAAGCTTCCTGCACGAGCCTGGTGAACGCCGTTTCTCGTTGGCTTTGGATCTGGCAGAAATCTTCAAGCCGATCATCGCGGACAAGATTCTCTTCAAGCTTATCAACAAGCAGATGCTTGACGAAGGGGACTTCGATCAACGGTTGAACTACTGTTACCTCAACGAACGTTCGCGCAAGAAGGTGGTGCGGGAGTTCGATGAACGTATGGAGACAACCCTTATGCATAGACGTCTCAAGCGGCACGTCTCTTACCGGCGGCTTATACGCATGGAGTGCTATAAACTGGTCAAGCACCTGACCGGGATCGAGCCTTACCAAAGCCTGAAAGCGTGGTGGTGATGTATGTGGTAGCGGTCTACGACGTTGGGGTAAAGCGGGTGGAGAAGGTGCGGCGCTGGCTTGTGCAGTATTTGAGCTGGGTGCAGAACTCGGTTTTTGAAGGCGGTCTGACCGAAGGCCAGCTTGCCGAGCTAGCCGATGGGGTGGCGGAGATCATTGACAAGGAGGCCGATTCGGTGTATATTTATCGCGTGAGTGACGCGAAATGGCTGAGCAAGGATGTAATTGGGATTGAGAAGGAGATGACGGAGAACATCATATGATTAGATGGGTTGAACGAGATTGCAGTCGATCCCCCGGTGTTTTTGCGCGATCGGTGGTTGACTGCGGGAATTGGGGTTTCGGCTTTCTAAAGGAGCGCAACCTAAGAACTTAGGTTGGCTACCAATCGCACCATAGTGGAATTGAAAGTACCATCGCGGTGGAAGACCTGTTCGATCGCATCACTACCAATCGCACCATAGTGGAATTGAAAGGCAATTCAAGTAACACGGCGAGGTGTCCGAGGTTGGCCTACCAATCGCACCATAGTGGAATTGAAAGGGATATCACCGTGCCCGCACAGAAAATCTACGGCCTACCAATCGCACCATAGTGGAATTGAAAGCTAAAGCCGGGGAGGCTCTCGATTGGATCATGGGCACTACCAATCGCACCATAGTGGAATTGAAAGTTCAAACTACAACAAGGAGGCTAACCTATGTGGGGCTACCAATCGCACCATAGTGGAATTGAAAGGTCTATGCAGCACCAGGAGTAGTCAAATTCTTCAGGGCTACCAATCGCACCATAGTGGAATTGAAAGCTGCAACCTGAAACCTGGTATCTCGTTCAGATCAACCTACCAATCGCACCATAGTGGAATTGAAAGATGGGAACCGGATCACTATAGAATCGGTACAGGAAGCCTACCAATCGCACCATAGTGGAATTGAAAGTACGTATAGCCTGTTCGACCGCGTTCTCTAGGCCGTCTACCAATCGCACCATAGTGGAATTGAAAGATAGAGAGAGAAAAGAAGCGGACTTGCAAAGGGCGCCTACCAATCGCACCATAGTGGAATTGAAAGTCTTGTTTAACGCGATTAAGGCATTCCTTAAAGTGCTACCAATCGCACCATAGTGGAATTGAAAGCCCCAGACAACGGCTCAAGGCCCCCCACCTAGCGGTCTACCAATCGCACCATAGTGGAATTGAAAGCCAATTCCTTCACCCGCGCCTCAGCAATGTCATAACCTACCAATCGCACCATAGTGGAATTGAAAGACGTAACAGGTCGCGCCAATCATCCTCGGCAGTTTCCTACCAATCGCACCATAGTGGAATTGAAAGCGCGCTCTAAAGGCTCGCGGATGGCGTTCGTAAGATCTACCAATCGCACCATAGTGGAATTGAAAGGCGGTATCGGTCAGCACCGCGTCCTGTGCCGAGGACTACCAATCGCACCATAGTGGAATTGAAAGGTGAGTACGAGATAGTGTTCGACACCGCACCTGCGACTACCAATCGCACCATAGTGGAATTGAAAGATCCTTACACCGCCGAGGCAACCCTGGAAAAAGGGCCTACCAATCGCACCATAGTGGAATTGAAAGCTCTCTGCGGCTATCGGGTCGGCGGAGGATTTCGGCTACCAATCGCACCATAGTGGAATTGAAAGGAAGTATCTTCTGGGCGGCGCGGCTGTAACTTCCCCCTACCAATCGCACCATAGTGGAATTGAAAGTCGTCTCCCCGGCTTCTGCCTTCGCCTTGTAGGCCTCCTACCAATCGCACCATAGTGGAATTGAAAGGTAGGTTGAAGGCAGGGTTATGCGTTCGCCGAATCGCTACCAATCGCACCATAGTGGAATTGAAAGGCAGGTCCGCGTCCGACCATTCATTCATGCTTATTACTACCAATCGCACCATAGTGGAATTGAAAGTCTGGCTCGGTCTTGCCAAGATCGTGGCCCCGGTGTTTCTACCAATCGCACCATAGTGGAATTGAAAGCGTCTAGGGCATCCCACAACTCTTTGGTCATGGGGCTACCAATCGCACCATAGTGGAATTGAAAGAATGCCGCCCGGACCATTGAACTGCTCAAGGCCGCCCTACCAATCGCACCATAGTGGAATTGAAAGACGGATAAACTGATCCCCATGACCAAAGAGTTGTGGCTACCAATCGCACCATAGTGGAATTGAAAGCGCAGCGCGGCCCCGTTGCCGCGCGCTGGAGCGATACTACCAATCGCACCATAGTGGAATTGAAAGAAGGCTTACGGTCAGGCAATGCCCAGCCTGCAGGCCTACCAATCGCACCATAGTGGAATTGAAAGACTTGAGATTCACTCGTTCGAGCGTGATGGCGGCTTCTACCAATCGCACCATAGTGGAATTGAAAGGTTTCGTAATTAGAAGGTAAATATCCCTTCTCTCTGCTACCAATCGCACCATAGTGGAATTGAAAGCGGCGCAGGCCCTCGTCATATTGGTCTCGACAGCGACCCTACCAATCGCACCATAGTGGAATTGAAAGTCGTTCTATTTGCCATGCGCGCCACAAGACGACTACCTACCAATCGCACCATAGTGGAATTGAAAGGCATATATCCGCTGCGCAAGGGCAAACCAGACCCAGCTACCAATCGCACCATAGTGGAATTGAAAGTTATGATTGCGATGATGCCTTTGATGTATAAGATGACTACCAATCGCACCATAGTGGAATTGAAAGTCTTGACGATGTGCCCGGCCTGATCCCTGCGCCATGCTACCAATCGCACCATAGTGGAATTGAAAGGTAAATTGAGAACAGAAGCGGACTTGCGAAGGGCGCCTACCAATCGCACCATAGTGGAATTGAAAGGCGATACTCTTGCCGCCGCAGCCAGTTGATTGCCTCCTACCAATCGCACCATAGTGGAATTGAAAGTTTAGAACGCGTTTCAGAGCGTTCTGAGCGATCGTGGCTACCAATCGCACCATAGTGGAATTGAAAGAATTTTTGGACATAGTAGTCCACTCGACTGGAAGTACTACCAATCGCACCATAGTGGAATTGAAAGTAGTATCACGGAGCGCCCCCTCAAGGGTGCAACGAGCTACCAATCGCACCATAGTGGAATTGAAAGGAGCGCTGCGCAATGCGATCCGGCGCGGGTATATCGCTACCAATCGCACCATAGTGGAATTGAAAGATCCTTACGCCGCCGAGGCAACCCTGGAAAAAGGGCCTACCAATCGCACCATAGTGGAATTGAAAGATCCTTACGCCGCCGAGGCAACCCTGGAAAAAGGGCCTACCAATCGCACCATAGTGGAATTGAAAGAAGTGTCTCTAAGTGAAGCCATAGCGCTGGGCCTGCTACCAATCGCACCATAGTGGAATTGAAAGTTTAGAACGCGTCTTGGGGCATTCTGAGCGATCGTGCTACCAATCGCACCATAGTGGAATTGAAAGTGGTATAGCGCAATCTCCCCTCAATCATGTATTTACCTACCAATCGCACCATAGTGGAATTGAAAGCACCTGCGAGTCCCAAAACAGTCAAGGCCGATTACCTACCAATCGCACCATAGTGGAATTGAAAGTGCTTCAAGCGACCAGCCTAAACCCCTCGTCTCAAACTACCAATCGCACCATAGTGGAATTGAAAGTTTGTTCTTACCGCCGCCATCACCCTCAGCATCTCCCCTACCAATCGCACCATAGTGGAATTGAAAGTTCGCCCTGGGGGATCAGCACCAGGTCTACGTCATCTACCAATCGCACCATAGTGGAATTGAAAGTAGCTTCACTTTCTAATATCGTAAGCCCTTTCCATGGCTACCAATCGCACCATAGTGGAATTGAAAGCCAGCCGAATCTGTCCTTAACGCGCTCTTTAGCTCCTACCAATCGCACCATAGTGGAATTGAAAGATAGGTGCTTTGGCGGCTACGACTGTGGGTCTTGGATCTACCAATCGCACCATAGTGGAATTGAAAGGGCCATACCATAACACCTGTGGAAAATCACTCAAACTACCAATCGCACCATAGTGGAATTGAAAGTCTTAATGTTAGTTAGTTGTAGATGAACATTGTGACCCTACCAATCGCACCATAGTGGAATTGAAAGTTCGATTGGAAGTAGTGTCCCAAGCGTGACCAGTTCCTACCAATCGCACCATAGTGGAATTGAAAGTTTATTTTCTCTATTAACCGTAAACAAACGCACTATTCCTACCAATCGCACCATAGTGGAATTGAAAGTCGATTCAACTCCACGCACCGAAGGCCCCTTCCCTCCTACCAATCGCACCATAGTGGAATTGAAAGCAGATTACAGGTAAAGGCTCGGAGTGGCTCAAGAAACTACCAATCGCACCATAGTGGAATTGAAAGACGACTGGACGAGAGCTTCACCAACCTCGGATTACTCTACCAATCGCACCATAGTGGAATTGAAAGAGATAACGAGCTACGCGACGTTCCTAAAAAACGGACGCTACCAATCGCACCATAGTGGAATTGAAAGGTTGGTTACCTCCGGGGCCTCGTTCTGCATCTGGACCTACCAATCGCACCATAGTGGAATTGAAAGGCGTTTACAGACAAAGCTCTGGCGTTTGATAGCCGCCTACCAATCGCACCATAGTGGAATTGAAAGGCGGACGTCGCCGTTGATGTCTTTGCGCTCGCAGCCTACCAATCGCACCATAGTGGAATTGAAAGTGCCAGGCCTGCCCCTTCACAGATCGAGGAAAAATTCTACCAATCGCACCATAGTGGAATTGAAAGCTTACGGATAGCTCGACTCCGACGCCATGCCCGACAACTACCAATCGCACCATAGTGGAATTGAAAGTGCTCCGGGCACTATCGTAATCGCGTTGGTCGAAGGCCTACCAATCGCACCATAGTGGAATTGAAAGCTCATCAATGACGGCGATCTGATCGCGTGCGAACCTCTACCAATCGCACCATAGTGGAATTGAAAGCGGGGTTCCCCGACCCCCGCACCAACCCAGGAGGCCTACCAATCGCACCATAGTGGAATTGAAAGTCGTTTTCTACGCCCGTAAGGGAAGCCAGATTGCTCCTACCAATCGCACCATAGTGGAATTGAAAGCAAGATTCAGATAGGAACCGGCGGCGACGCGGGCACCTACCAATCGCACCATAGTGGAATTGAAAGGCTTATCACAAAGCTTGATACCGATCAAGAGCATAGACTACCAATCGCACCATAGTGGAATTGAAAGCCTGTTCGACCCTCTAATCAACGCTTTCCGGACGGCCTACCAATCGCACCATAGTGGAATTGAAAGGTTAGCATCCTTGACATAGTTACCAAGCGAACCTGACTACCAATCGCACCATAGTGGAATTGAAAGTTGCACAGAAATTAAGAAGACAATTTATTGGTGCTCTACCAATCGCACCATAGTGGAATTGAAAGACCAACAGGTTTATACCTAGAAACCTCTTCTCCTTTCTACCAATCGCACCATAGTGGAATTGAAAGCCATAAAATCCTGCGGAAAAGAAGCATATCACCGTACTACCAATCGCACCATAGTGGAATTGAAAGTACAGTGCTTGACTCTCTCGTTTGCTATACCCATACCTACCAATCGCACCATAGTGGAATTGAAAGCAAAACGAACATCCCACTCCTCCCAGTAATTATTCCACTACCAATCGCACCATAGTGGAATTGAAAGAAGCAAGACCGACAAGTGCATAGCCGTTGAGTTTGTCTACCAATCGCACCATAGTGGAATTGAAAGATTAACGCTGGGAAGGGATGACGGGATGTAATGAACCTACCAATCGCACCATAGTGGAATTGAAAGCTTCGTTATCTTCCACGTTCTCGTATCCGAGACGGCGCTACCAATCGCACCATAGTGGAATTGAAAGTGGTTTTCTCCTTTGCGGATGCACAATGTGCATGTCTACCAATCGCACCATAGTGGAATTGAAAGCAGCAGGGGTAGGCTCCCGAGGGTTCCCAAACTCGTGCTTCCATCGCACCATAGTGGAATTGAAAGGGTGAACGGGGGAGTCTGCTTTACTATCTTGCGGCAGCTTCCATCGCACCATAGTGGAATTGAAAGCTCGTCCCATTATCGCCTTGCCTACCTCATCTGTCGCTTCCATCGCACCATAGTGGAATTGAAAGGTAACGAGCCAGGTCAAACCTGGACGATCTGTTCCAGCTTCCATCGCACCATAGTGGAATTGAAAGTTGGGGCGGCGCAAGGCCGTGAGGCTATAACACCGCGCTTCCATCGCACCATAGTGGAATTGAAAGAATTTGATATGAAAGACGGGCGTGCTAAAGAACGATAGCTTCCATCGCACCATAGTGGAATTGAAAGGCTTATCAATACGTAGAACTCCCCGCCAAGATAGTTGCTTCCATCGCACCATAGTGGAATTGAAAGTCTTATATTGTAGGTTATACCATTCTTATCCCAAGACGCTTCCATCGCACCATAGTGGAATTGAAAGACATCTACCGTTACTGGCAACGCTTTGAAAGATTGCGCTTCCATCGCACCATAGTGGAATTGAAAGGAGAATGCTATGCCTAAACCTTAAACAAGAAAGGGGTGCTTCCATCGCACCATAGTGGAATTGAAAGAAAGATGATATAGGATGCTCTATAGTTCCCTTCTCCTTCCATCGCACCATAGTGGAATTGAAAGTAGAGGTAACACCACGGTTAACCGTAAACGCAGGTTCGCTTCCATCGCACCATAGTGGAATTGAAAGTTTCCTTGAACGGGGTAACGACCACAACGGGAATTGGCTTCCATCGCACCATAGTGGAATTGAAAGAACCGCTATCGAGCGCGAGCGTTGGCAAAGGAGGAGCTTCCATCGCACCATAGTGGAATTGAAAGAAGGAGTTGACACAATGACAAGAATAGGAAGACCTAGCTTCCATCGCACCATAGTGGAATTGAAAGTAGAGCATCAAACTCATGTTCAGAACAAGGCTAAGGGCTTCCATCGCACCATAGTGGAATTGAAAGGCGTAAGGGGTTAGACAATCGGGCGATTATGCCTAGCTTCCATCGCACCATAGTGGAATTGAAAGTAGTTAAATGTCTTTGCTAAGCTTAATCCTAGCTTTGCTTCCATCGCACCATAGTGGAATTGAAAGAGGGATATACCAACGTCAATCATCACCCTCATAGACTTCCATCGCACCATAGTGGAATTGAAAGTTCATGTTCCTGTATCCACTCTCGCACAATGGCATCGCTTCCATCGCACCATAGTGGAATTGAAAGAGGTATCCCTATTAAAATAATAGAGAAACATCTTCGCTTCCATCGCACCATAGTGGAATTGAAAGATTCCCAAGTGCGATTCTCTGAGGTCGTAAGGCTCGCTTCCATCGCACCATAGTGGAATTGAAAGATCCCCCGCAAGGTGCAAGTTACCTATCCCGTGGCGCTTCCATCGCACCATAGTGGAATTGAAAGCAGGAAAGCGATAAGGTAGGCAGGAATCAGCCGATTGCTTCCATCGCACCATAGTGGAATTGAAAGTCATTATGCACCTCCTACGTCTCGATCACGTTCTCAGCGCTTCCATCGCACCATAGTGGAATTGAAAGACGATTAAGCGCGAGGTTGAGCATCTTTTCATTCCGGCTCCAATCGCACCATAGTGGAATTGAAAGTCAACCAGAATCTCTACGCTCCCCACCGCCCTTGCAGCTCCAATCGCACCATAGTGGAATTGAAAGCTTGAATCTCCAGAGTTGATAGGTGACATCGTTGCGGCTCCAATCGCACCATAGTGGAATTGAAAGTCTTGACGGTATTGTCTGCAGGCCTTGCATCTATTCCGCTCCCATCGCACCATAGTGGAATTGAAAGTAGCTCCAATGGTAAGATTGTTTCTGACCAGGACATCGCTCCCATCGCACCATAGTGGAATTGAAAGTCATAAACTGATACGCCATGCTCTAACTTTTTTGTCGCTCCCATCGCACCATAGTGGAATTGAAAGTTTCGACCCAGGACTTGGAGAAGAACGGGGATGCTACGGCTCCCATCGCACCATAGTGGAATTGAAAGACGGAAGAGTCTCACCTAATCCTTCCGTAGCCACTCTCTACCAATCGCACCATAGTGGAATTGAAAGGGGATAATAGACGGAACGTCGCTTAGCGAAGCTTACGCCTACCAATCGCACCATAGTGGAATTGAAAGTTGTGTTGCTATCTATCCCCCACTTTAATTTTTCGGCTCCCATCGCACCATAGTGGAATTGAAAGGTGAGAAAGGGGTATGCCCGAAATGCGGTGCACCCTGGCTCCCATCGCACCATAGTGGAATTGAGTTAACCCTACACGTCTGCTGACGCAGCCGTGCAGGGAACCCAAAATCGGGTCCCCGCGAAGGCTTGGAAGTATCGTGCAGCAGCACACTTTCTACATTGAGTTGGTTTGGGGTTTCTATTCGCAGAGAGGGGCAAAGAGAAAACCCCAGCAGGTCCGCCTGATGAAAGTTAGTATCTAATCAGGGAAAGTTGAGAGGGCGGTTTCCAATTCTTTTTGGGTTTCCGCAAGGACTTCTATGTCAAATTGCATTACCTTCTTCAGAATCAAAAGTGTAGCGTCTTTGGTTTGCATGTTTTCTACTTGCCACAATCCTATATCCAGTAGTGCTTGTAGAAAGTGTTTCCAAGTGATTGGTTTGAGTTGCGCTTGCTTTACAGTCTCATTGACGTGTTGCTGATAGCGTCGTAGTTTTTCCCAGGATACAGTATTCAGATAGATATTAAGCTGGACATACTGATACCGGGATCGAGGCAGATTAGCCCAGCGAGGATTGAGGCCGCAGAATATGATATGCTTAGCCGTTGTCGCTAATCCTTGTTCTCGTTCGTATGTCAGTAGGTATTCGTATCCGATTCTGATGATTGCCTCTCCGAAAAGTGCCCAGGAGATTTTAGTAAAGCCCTGCATCTTAAGCGATGGGTTAGTTTTGATGTTGCGATAGGTTCTAAGCATATCATCTAATCCTATCGGGACTTGTGGATTAGCTATCTTCTTTCGTTTCCAGTTCTTGCCTAACGCAAGCATCTTATCCTCCTAGCCTTTACGGGCGGTTTGTAATTACGTATAATTATAGTCATGCTTCCTTCTTTGTCAAGCTCTAGGAAAGGCTGCTTGGTAGGATTCTTTGATGCGTCGGGTGGTGAGGTGG
>Ga0307428_1000220_pt1 | contig 44659 bp, 39 predicted proteins | sample SalMarWE160240MG_FD_202161 | JGI IMG/M metagenome (GOLD analysis project Ga0307428, IMG submission 202161) | Salt marsh sediment microbial communities from the Plum Island Ecosystem LTER, Massachusetts, United States - WE1603-240 | ecosystem: Environmental > Aquatic > Marine > Intertidal zone >...
ACTGGCACGCGGCCGTTCCGACCTTTACCAACCTGCCCACCCAACAATTGTCTCCATCCGCCAAACAGTATATGGATTGATCGAGAGAACAGCTCCCTCAACCCGCTAGCTAAGGTACGAGATCTTTATTTTTGGTGTTTCTTCGTTAGTAGCGCACCCTCTTGATGCCACCTGTTCTTCTCCCCTGAAATTGCTTCAGGCGTAACGCCAAATTCTATCCGATTTGGAGGGTGACCCCGCGAGTTTAAGACTCATCCTGTAAGGTGTACCGGTAAGGAATCCACATAGTCAGGAATGTCAAGATCCAATGGTAGACCCCAGCGCCTTCGCAGGGGGGGAGTTCTTGACAAGCGTCGGGACGGATGGTATGTTATCTCTAGCTCTAGAGTGGAGAGACTTATGGAAGACGGGCGTGCTGTCACATATGTTGGGAATCTGAACGGAGGAGGCCAAGCCTTGGCCATAAAGACGTGAAGACCACGCCCCGTCGCTATGCTCTCAGGTGGGCATGGAGGATCTTATGTCGATCCATATAAGATACGGTGATAAGAACTGCGTCTTGTCGCAACGGCTTGATATCTCACCGGTTACCCCGAAAGCGATGCTTCATTTGCAGGTGGTCTTATACGGCAATCGTAGCCGTGTTTGGGGTGCTTATGCGGATCGATATAAGCAATGTTATGTTCCAAGAAAAATGAGGAGAGAATTCTAAGTTGGCGAAAAGAATCAATTACGAATTAAAAGAATTGATTATTTCTCTATCTGGCGCTTGCTTCTGGTACTGGAACAGTTTCTATAGCTTTTTAGATAGCTGCGGGATATCGAAAAATCTCCAGCAGAGATATCCAAGAGGAGCCTATAACAAGTACCAAGTAATGAGAAATATTCTCGAATACTTGGAAGAATCTAATGAAATTGAAATCATTGATACCATTATTTCCAATTTCTTTAGACTGAGGAACGCTGTAGATCGTGACGCACTTGATGAAAAGAAAGCCAAGCAGTTACTGGTTGAGTTTCGTGAACTTGTTGGCAATGATCCAATAGAAAAAGAAATTGAGCGGAGAAAACAGGAGGAATCACGAGAATGCTATAAATCGATTATTGATGATCAGAAATCTCAAAGAAAACGGCTGGAAGACTTAAATTCATTATTCATTAGCCTTACAACCAGCACTGAATACACACCTCAACAGAGAGGATACAAATTAGAAGATTTGTTTTGTAACCTCCTACAACTCAGTGAATTAGAGTATTCAAGACCTTACAAAACACCTGGTGGGGAACAAATAGATGGTCATTTTAGATACGAAAAATTTGATTACCTAATAGAATCAAAATGGGAAGATGGCCTTATTAAGCAGAAAGACTTATCGATACTGGATGGAAAAATACGAGGAAAAGCCCAAAGTACTCGCGGCCTGTTTTTAGCTGCTAACGGTTTTGATGAAAATGCTATCCTTAAGTTTTCCGGTGATTCACCACGAATCATACTCATGACGGGCGAAGATTTGGCAATTGTACTAAGCGGTCGAGTTCTGTTTTATGATGCAATGAAAGCGAAAGTTAAGGCAATAGTACGGTATGGGAATATCAACTTTCCTATCCGAAATATTCGAACATAACAAACCATTCCACCTGATATGTTTTTGGTTCTTTCTAAAATGTAGGTGGATTTAACTGTTATACTTCCAGGATTCGTTAAGGTAAGAAATCAACAGGGGCAGGTCTTGCAAGTTAGTAGTAGGATATAGTTTCTTTGAGCTGTTTTATCTTCCATGCAGAGCTCGCACCCCACATTGATAATCCATGTCGAGTGGAGAACCACCCAAGGCAAAGAACGATTTGGCACTATCCGTGTGGATTCCTCCGCCTCCGATGAACACAGGTATATTGCATCTCTGCAACAGCCTCTCGCCCTTCTGTAGGAGAACTACGGTATGACCGGTGTAAGCTTAAAGACACGAGAGAGGCGCGCCGCACTCTCTACATCGCCTCGATGTAGTGCCTCGCGAACGGCGTCGAGTTTGTACGCATCCTCCAATGATAGGTAAGGAGACCAGCCCTCATCGGTTTCGACGAGTTCGACGTCAACTTCTGCCACGTATTTCCCTTCATGTACTAGTTTCGCGCGGTGGCGTTTCTTCACTTTCGCCTTTTCAAGGAATCAGCCGTCCATTGATCGGGACCCGGACTGTAACTCGTAACAACGACCACAGGGGAGATTGCATCCTTTGGAATTCCCCAAACAACATGTATCGGCTTGCCGTCTCCATCCCTCTGCCCAACCAACACGTTCGGATACTCTGGATAATCTTCCACCACCATGGCATCCTTCACGCTGGACACTATGTCTTTCGCGAATATTCCGTCTTCTGCCAGCTCATCATAACCGTGATCTGATATCTTGACTTCCCGGTTCCGCACGAGCTGTCGAATCCTTTCAAGCGTCTCGCTCATGAGCTCATTCTACTCTCTCTATCCCTTACCAACAACGGGATTTGCACGACAGGGTTGATGGGTTTGATCGAACAGCTTCATAGCTATATGCTGTCGTGTGGAGATAGGAATGTCAATACGTAGAAATGGAGGCGAGAATTCGAGGAAGAAGGATAGCAGTGCTGGCGGATGACGCTCGCCCCTGCTATGCTGCAAGCTAATCATTGTTGGGAATGGAAAATGGGAAACCGTAAACGCAAACTTACACCGGCCGAGAAGGCAGAGAAGAAGCGTAGACAGCGTGAATACATGAGTGTTTTTGTTCACGGGAAACAGAAACGCGTTAAACGTCCACCGACTATCGACGGAATGGGTGTGGATGAATTCATCCGCAGAAATGCAGACCCGATTTGGCTGCATCAAAATGAGATGTGGGAATACATAGATCAACCTGACTATGAGGATTCCCAGAAGGGGCTATGTTGACGTCTGTTCTACTGCGATCCACCGCCGCAACTTAGCTCAAACATTCGACCCGGGGATAAGGAAGAACCGATGCCAAGGAAAATATGGGTCTACGATCCTCAGTCTGGGGGCAGGAAGATACCGGACTCGATCAAGTCACACATTCGTCAACGCATCCTGGACCACGCTCAGAAACACTACGTTGGCAAGTACAACCGGATCGACGTTCGGTTCCGTGCGCAGTTCTGCTACGTCAACGCGTACACTGAACCACACGTTTCAACCGACTACGACGCTGAGCTGTACGGGGAATCCCGTGCGGAACACATCGAGCGGCTGCGCAACACGCCAACGCACTTGTGCCGCCTTCGATACTTTGGCTATGACGATCGGTGGTCAATGGCCTTTTACACCTACAGCCACGAGACGTACGAGGCATGCGTGTTTAACAATGGTAGCTGGCATGGCACACCGGAAGAAGCCTTTGATACCTCTGCGGTTAACTTAATCGACTAAATCGGAAAGGCCGTGCCTCGCAGTGTTGGTTCCTTGTCGTTTCGAGTGGGTAGTGGCTTCTAATTTCTGTTCGCGCGGGATGGATGCCAAAGGAAATTCACCACGAAGAATGGAATTCGATGAGCTGTCGAATCGGGTAACCGGAAACTGGGCCCAGGATTGTTGGAGTCGACCTATGAGCAGTGCCTTTGCCCTCTTTGTGCTCTTCGTGTCCTTCGTGGTGAAACAATCCTGTACCTTTGCGAGAGGCACTCTGTTCCGTACGGTATCTTCAGTTGCTCAACAAGGCATTGGCCTTGACTGGAGACAATCATGATGTATAATGCTGGTGTATACAGTACATGAGGTGCGATATGATACGAACGCAGATATACCTGACAGAACGTCAACGTGACGAACTGGCTGCTATCGCCAAGACCGCGGGGAAGAAACAGAGCGAGCTCATTCGAGAAGCCGTCGATCGCCTCATCGATCAAGCGGGTCACAGTCGGCGGGAGGCGGTATTGCACGCGGCTGCCGGAATCTGGAAGGATCGTACGGATCTTCCAGACTTCAAGGCAACGCGAGCCGAATGGGACAGGAACTGATCATGGCGGAGTCAATCCTTCTCGACACAGATGTTCTTGTTGATTTTTTCCGCGGCCACAGCAAAGCGGTGGCCTTCGTCAACGCCCACTCTGCCCGGATCATCCTGTCATCCATCGTCGTTGCGGAGTTGTATGCTGGAGTGAAAAGGGATGCAGAACAAGCTGCTCTGGAGAATTTCGTCTCCCTCTTCCGTGTTGTCCCTGTAAGCGCGGTGATCGCGAAGGCTGGAGGGCTCTACAAGCGCGATTACGGCAAGTCACACGGCGTCGGACTTGCGGACGCCATCTTGGCTGCTACCGCTGAAGCCGAGAATGCAAAGCTGAAGACCCTTAACACTAAGCACTACCCTATGTTGAAGAGCCTCAGACCAGCCTACAAGAAGTGAAGCTCACCGACTTGTAGGCTGGGAGCTTCACGTAACAGACAGAGTTACACCTTGGGCGCCAGCACTCTCCGTTACGCTTCTTCGTTTGCCTTTTCTGCCGCGGCGATACCGCGCTTCTCGTTCACGAACAGCAGGGCGATGATTCCCAGGACGAGGAAGGCAGCAATAGAGAGGACAGCCAGTCGCTGTCCCGATTGTTCGGCAAGCGTAACCGCCTGCCCGCGTGCCTGGTACCACAATGCTCCCTGTGCAGCGATGAAGCCATACACCGTAGGGCCGATGAACGATGACGTGCGGCCGGTCATCGCAAAGAACCCATAGAATTCGGCGCTCTTCGCAGCCGGCGCGAGCTTCCCAACGAAGGCCCTACTTACCGATTGCGCTGCGGTCAGCGCGAATCCGGCGATTCCACCGATGACAAAGAAGATCGTGCGCGAGTAGTCGAAATACAACCATATGATCGTGGCCAGCATCAGAACAAGCGCGATGATCAGTGAGCGTTTGGAGCTGAGGCGATCAGCCATATGCCCAAACAGATACGCCCCACCAATGCTCGTTACCATGATCATGATCATGAACATGATCAACTGCTCTTGCGTTAGGCCGAAGAGTACCGCACCGAGAATGGCCGCGAAATTGAGCATCATCAGGATGCCGTCGTTATACACAAGGAATGCCAGGATGAACTTGCCGAACTCGCGGAAGTGGCGCACTTTCTTTAGGGTCTCGCCCAATCGCCTGAATGCAAGCCTGATAAAAGATTGCCCTGCAGGAGAGCCACGCCTCTCCGCCCGCTCGGGTAGCCATAGGAATATCGGTAGGGCGAAGCCGGCGAAGAAAACAGCGGTGAGGACAAAGGAAAAGCGAATAGTGAGTGTACCGGGGAAGAGCTTCATCAGTGCCAGGACGATGAGCAAGCATGCGATTCCACCGACATTACCAAGCGCCCAACCACGACCTGAGATCCTTCCGATCTCACGCGGTGAGGCCAGCTGAGGGAGGAGGGCATTGTAGAAGACCTGTGCACTACGGTATCCGATCTCGGCGAGGATGAAGAAGGACATCCCCATTATGACATCTCCCTTCCCGACAAACGCAAGCGCTGCGGTGAACAGGCATGCCATTACCGTGAAAAAGAGCAGAAACCGCTTCTTCGTCCCTGAGTAGTCAGCGATCGTGCCAAGGAACGGAGAGGTGACCGCGACGACGAGCATGGCGATCCCCACGGAGAGGCCCCACAGCCACGATCCCTGCGCTCCACCTGCCACTTGCTGCTTGAAATACGCGGCATAGATAGCAAGCAGAACCACTGCAGCATAGGCCGAATTTCCAACGTCATACAGATACCAGGCCAGCCGTTCTCGCCGAGAACTCGACTGAGGGTGGGATGTAATCACTGCAACCTCCTGTTAAGTCTCAATGTGATTGATAGTATACTTAGATCGTCCCTCTCTGTATATCCTTCAGCTCCTAGAGCTTATCGTTGGTGCGCTCCTCCGGATCAAGGCTCTTTCGAATTCTCCCAGGGGTACACTTCCGTTCCGCGGGCAGCGGCGCGGATCGCCGGGTCATCAGAATAGTGCCCCCTTCGTTCGGGGGGGATCAATTCGGCGATATTACGCATTATAGTATGACCGATCTCTTCCAATTGGGTCCGTCGTTCACGCCCTTGCCCCGTCGCTTGAAACGGGCCGAACGGCTTCCCAATTCGTACTGTAACTCGAGATCTTCTGCCGTTGCGCAGACTCGGGAAAACATCGAGTAGGCCATCAAACCCCAATGGTAGTATCCGCACTCCAGTGCGCACTGCAAGAAATGCTGTTCCTGGACGCGGGGGGCGGAGAACCGTTGCCCAACTCCCTCCTTCCGGGAAGATGCCCAAAACTCCGCCTTGGTGTAGGACGCTCTCTGCGTTACGAAGTGCTTCGCGTGAACCTGTCCCTCGATGGACCGCGTGATAACCCCATAGTTTGGGAATCCACGTGATCCATTTTGGCGCAAATGGCATGCGAAAACCACCGATAAACTCAAGTGGCCACGGCGTTACCCGGATCATCGCGACAGGGTCTGCAAAGTGAAAGTGATTGCCAACTACGAGCAGTGGCTCTCCCACGGGGATATTCTCTTGACCTATAACCTGAAAACGCGTGAGGGAGAGGAAAATCAAACGGGCTAACCAGCGAAGAAGCGTGCGCGTAAGGCGGCGAGGGTATCGATAGAGCGATCCAGATTCCGTGTTCGTAGACATTGACGTCCCTGATCACTTCCCCGGGGGGGTAAATTCGCTTGTGGTACTTGAGACATAGCCCTAAACGTCTGCATAAAACAGAGCCCGTAGAAGGTATGCCTTGTTGAGATAACAGTGGAGGCGAGCGGATTCGAACCGCCAACCTCTGCGATGCGAACGCAGCGCTCTCCCGATTAGAGCTACGCCCCCCTGTTCGTAAAACTCACTAGCGGCGCAGGGACTCGAACCCCGAACCTCTCGGATATGAGCCGAGCGCTCTAAACCGGTTGAGCTACGCCGCCTTTCTGGTGGCGGGGGCCGGACTCGAACCGACAACCTCCGGGTTATGAGCCCGACGAGCTTCCAGTTGCTCCACCCCGCGATTCTCTTCTGCCGGGAGCGGGACTCGAACCCGCACGAGGAAACCCTCAAAGGATTTTAAGTCCCTTGCGTCTGCCAATTCCGCCACCCCGGCTTGCACCGGTGACTCCCCAGCTCTTCTTTACAGCGGGAAACGGGATTTGAACCCGCGACCCCTGCCTTGGCAAGGCAGTGCTCTACCGCTGAGCTATTCCCGCAAAGGCATGCCGATTATACCAATCAGCAAGTATCCTTGCAACTGCGAAGGGCGGGACTCGAACCCGCACGCCCGAAGGCACTAGCTCCTAAGGCTAGCGCGTCTGCCAATTCCGCCACCCTCGCGAAGGCACATTAAAGGGTAACAAGCGTCATACCCCCCGTCAACTAAAAAAGGGGATGGCGTGATGCCATCCCCCTTGTGGGCGTTATTACTGGCCCGAGTTATCTAGCGCTCTGAGTGTAGACGGCGCGCAGTGAGCCGCCCTGTTCCAACCTGATCGAGAGGAACTGGGATTGGGAGATTGTGACCCAGGTCCACTGTTGTTCCGCATTATCCCACTCCCTCTTCTGCCAAGCGGCGAAGGGGAGTCTCTGCTCGGTGTGGGTCCAGAATTCGGCCTCTGCCTCTATTCTGATCGTATCACCCTGAGATCCGCAGATCTGGAACGGCGTGGTGTAGTACTGCTGGCCGTTAATCACCATCTGCACCGCGATCGCTTCAGGCTCCGATACTTGTTGCCGGTAGGTGGTCGCTGTTCCGATCGTTTGCACGATAGCGACCGCGCTCACATCGACGCAGATTCTCTCCGTCTGAGTAGGTGGAGGAGTCTCTTGCGTGCTCCCCGCTACATTGAGAAGCACGTTGAGGCGGATCACCTCGCACTCGGCCTGATCGTACAGGGCAAAGACCAACTGGTATGTAGCGGCCTGTTCCGGCATGAACCCGGAGAGTGTGCCGATGTGGTTATCCAGATCGAGGTTGAACTCTGCCTGCCCCGGGAGGTTGCTCGATAGCAGCTCGGCCGCGATGACACCAGCAGAGTTGATCTGGTACCGGATGTCTGTTGGAATCTGACGGGCGGTCAGGAAGTGGAAGGTTCCACCCTCCACCTCGCCAAAGTCCCACTGGAGAGAAGTCGGCTTGCCACACGCTTGCTCCGGCTCTGGCTCCGGTTCTGAAGGCTGCCCGACGACCACATAAACCGTGAGTTCGATCACAAAACACTGGTTACGATCGTACAACGCGAAGCTAATCTGGTAGGTACCCGGTTTCTCCGGTACCTGGCCCGACAACACCCCTCGCTGTGCGCTCAGAGCAAGGTCGAACGTCAGCCCTGCGGGAAAGTTCGAACCGATCGTGGCAGCAGAGGTAGCTCCCATTTCGTTCACCATGTAGGTGAGCTCGTAGGGGAAGCTCTTCATCTGATTCACGCGCATTCCCGGCGCCAGTTCTCCGAAGTTCCAACCGTAGGTCTGGGTTTCGGGACAACCCTGATCGGGCTTGGGCTCGTCACAACAAGAGTCACAAGCTGGGCAAGGTTGGTACTCAGGACATGGCGGACACGGTTTGTACTCCTCACAGACGGGCTGGAGACACTCGGGATCGATGACAGCTCTTACCGAGGTCTCTATGGCGGGTACGACATCCACGGATGTGTAGGCTGCCGCTGCTGCTTGTGCGGCTGCGTTAGCCATTACGTGTGCTTGTGCTAAGGCGCTTGCTGTTGCTTCCGCTGCTGCGAACGCTCTCGCATATGCCTCGGAGACTGCAGTGGCAGATGCCCGTGCCCCGGCGACTGCCAGTGCGCATGCCTGTGCCGATGCATAAGCATCAGCTTCGGCAATAGCCAGTGCACCTGCGGCCGCGTACGCCTCGGCATAGGCCAATGCTCCGGCCTCTGCTGCTGCAAATGCTGCGGCAGAGGCTTTAGCGAATGCCGCGGCGGCAGCCTGAACACCAACCGCGACATGGGCTTCGGCCTCAGCCTGTGCGAGCGCTGCTGCGTGTGCTGATGCTGATGCTTTGGCGTTTGCCGTAGCGATCGCCTCGACGCCAACGGCCACTGAAGCCTCGGCATGTGCGAGCGCTGTAGCGCACGCGCGTGCTGCTGCTTCTGCCTGAGAGTTCGCTTCGGCGATTGCCTGTACGCCCACAGCGGCTGAGGCTTCGGCGTGTGCTTCTGCGGATGCACATGCACGAGCGGCTGCCTCTGTTTCGGCTACGGCTTCTGCAACCGCTTGTACCCCGGATGCTGCTGCTGCCTGAGCCTCAGCGTAAGCGCCCGCGGCTGCATATGCTGCTGCTTCTGCCCGTGCTGCTGCTAAGGCAGCCGCCTGAGCGTGGGCAAAGGCATCTGCAGAGCTCAGCGCCACCGCTGCCGCAAAGGCGTGGGCGTAGGCCTCACCGTTCTTGACAGCGGATGCATCCGCTGTGGCTTGAGCCGTTGCTTGACTCGCCGCTGCAGCACACGCCGCGGCCTCAGCTTGAGCTTGTGCCGCTGCTGTTGTGCATGCCTGGGCCTGTGTTTTCACTTGAGCGACTGCCGCAGCGACTGCTGTGGCCATTGCACTTGCCGCACTCTGTGCCTTGGCGTACGCCGAGGAGGCGGCAAATGCACTAGCCGAAGCTTGTGCTTTTGCGTGGGCGATCGCGCTTGCCATTGCCTGTGCCTTGGCCGTCGCTGTTGCGCAGGCTGAGGAAGCAGCGAATGCACTAGCCGAAGCTTGTGCTTTTGCGTGGGCGATCGCGCTTGCCATTGCCTGTGCCCTGGCTGTTGCTGTTGCACATGCCTGAGCGGAGGCACTGGCCTCTGCCTGAGCCGTGCTGTAGGACCCAGCGATCGCTGATGCGGCGGCCTGTGCTGCCGCATATGCTTCTGCGTATGCCACTGCTACAGCCTCTGCCTGAGCTTGTGCCTTAGCATACGCAACGGCGATAGCCGACGCTGCAGCTTCTGCCTCGGCTATCGCCAAGGCATGAGCCTCAGCGACAGCTAGAGCCGCTGCGGAAGCTTCTGCATAAGCAAAAGCTGCTGCCTCAGCCTGAGCCTCCGCGCGAGCATATGCCGACGCTGCTGCCTCGGCTTGGGCGCTTGCAGAAGCATCCGCCAGGGCTGTCGCCTGTGCGGCTGCCTCTGCTGTTGCGCTGGATTTTGCAACCGCCGTGGCGATCGCCTTCACGACCCCGCTCACCTGGGTGTATACCGTCCCACACGGAACGGATGTCTGAATGTTTTCTTCGACGAGTTCGGCCGCGTCCTGGGCTTGAGAGTACGCCTGTGCCGAATCATTTGCCTGCGCCTCGGCGTACGCGCGAGCGCTCGCGACAGCCTGAGCACGGGCCTGTGCTGACACCATAACCTCGGCAGTGGCCTGCGCTTCCGCTCTGGCAGTGGCTACCACGAAGGCAGCCGCACGCGCCTGAGCTTCCGCGGCCGCCACGGCCTGCGCCAATGCTTCTGCTACTGCTGATGCATAGGCGTGTACATCCGCGGCTGCGGCCGCACACGCTGTAGCGCTTGCTTCGGCTTCAGCCTGAGCAGCAGCGATTGCCGCCATCACTATCTCGATCTCTGCCTTAGCGGTCGCTTGAGCACTCGCACATGCACTCACTGAGACGCCTGCGTTAGCTTGAGCACTCGCACATGCTAATGCAAAGGCCGCTGCTGATGCCTCGGCATGAGCGGCCGCTTGAGCGCAGGCAATGACACTCGCTTCTGCGTCTGCCTGGGCCGCGGCACACGCCTCGGCAAGAGCTTCAACCTGTGCTTCCACCCGTGTCTCTGCCAAGGCTGTCGCTTGAGCAGAGGCTTGTGCCGCTGCACTTGCCGCCGCAGCCTGGCTTACGAGTGCGTTAACATTCAATGAATCCAACAGTTGTTGTGCATCAGCAGCGATCGCTTGAGCACGGGCTGCTGCTTGCGCCGCAGCGCTTGCCGAGGCCTGAGCCATAGCAACGACACTGGGTAAAACTGGCGTAGTCTCCTCTTGGGCCATCCCCCCTGTTACCATAAGGAGGATCACCCCCAACAAGACAATAAATACCCTTATTCGTTTCACAAGTACCTCCTTGATACTTCTACCTTGATATTTAGTCTTAGTCCAGCCTTAACTTATCTGCACATCACCTCCTAAAAAAGTGGCTCTCCACTTAAATTCGCCCTACGGGCAGCATGGATTACACGACCACCTGAAGAACGGCCAGCAGCAATCCTGTGCTTCCTCTAGCAAAACCAGGCTGGTCCGGCAGTAGCAGTTGGTAGTGATCGTCGAGGTCTCGTTGCACCAGCTGCAATTCCAATACCAGTTACAACACCAGCCGCAGCAACTGCAGGGATCGTATAGCTTGAAGGAACGAGATAATGTTCCGACCGAGGTGTCGACGTAGAGCATGTACTCTCCCACAGGAATGGCAGCTCCGACAGAATCGATCTGCGCCCAGTTTCCTTGCCAGATAGAGGCAGCGACCGGTGCGTCATGAACCACCATGTAGACCGTCTGCCCCGAGGAGTTGGCGATATGCCAACCGAGGATCTGGGTCTCACTGCAGGTACACTGACAGCAACAGTTTCCCCACCACCAACCGCTCGTCGTGTTCTGAACCTTGAACTGGATCGTCTCTCCCACCCTATAGCGGCCGCTCGAAGCGGTTGTCGTCGCCTGCCCAACAACCACTGCCATCATCAATAACACCAACAACACGATACTTCCTCGCGTTAACCAACGTCTCACATCACTCACCTCCGAGATTGATTATACAATATACACCGAAACGGGCCGTGAGTGTCAAAATCCGGGCGGGAAAATCGAATTCAGCGTGGAGATCCAAGCCTTCAAGTGTGTTCTGGAAACTTGAAACGCGCATATGCTACACTCTTCAGAAGTTGTAAAAAGGAGATGGCCTCGCATGACCGATCACCACGGATCACTTCGCCAGGAGTACGTCGCCCGCATCAACCGAGTGACCGATTACATCCGCGCACATCTAAACGGAGACCTCCGTCTGGATACGCTTGCCAAGGTCGCGAACTTCTCCCCGTACCACTTTCATCGGATTTTTCGTGGAATGACCGGGGAGACGCTGAATACTTTTATCCGACGGATCCGTGCCGAGACAGCGGCAATGAAACTGATCAACAACCCCAAGATGACAATCACCTCTATCGCCATGCACTGTGGCTTTTCGAGTTCCGCCGCCTTCGCACGTGAGTTCAAGACCTTCTTCGGCATGAGCGCGTCGCAGTTTCGTGATGGTGGTCCACAGTCGCTCCGCAAGATCCGTGAAGCTGATAGCAAGATCGATCAATCGCTCCGCAAGAATGGGAAAGACACCATCCTTGCCTCATCCTATACTAAGGGTGTAATCCAAGCTCTAAGAAGGAGGACGATGATGATCGAGATGAATGTAGAAGTGAAGGAGCTGCCCGAACTGCATGTGGCTTACATCCGCCACATAGGCCCCTATCCGGGGATTGCAAAAGCGATCGAGAAGCTTATGAAGTGGGCCGGACCGCGTGAGCTGATCAACTTTCCTGAAACGACGCTCCTTGGCGTGTACCACGACAACCCGGAGATCACAGAGGAGTCAAAGCTTCGTTCGAGCGCCTGCATCACCGTGCCGGAAGGTACGCCGGTCGACGGAGAGGTGGGAAAGATGACGATCCCCGGCGGGCTGTTCGCGGTGGCGCACGTGGAGATCGATCCCGATCAGTACGGTGAGGCCTGGGATAAACTGATGGGCGAGTGGTTCCCCGAAAGCGGGTATCAGCCCGATGACCGGATGTGTTACGAGATCTACTTAAACGACCCGGAGCAGCATCCGCAAGGGAAACACATCGTCGATATCTGCGAGCCGGTACGGCCGCTGTAGAAACCTTCCCGTATAGGCTAACGTCGGAGGCAAGCTCCGACGCTACATACAATCAACGCTCTTTGCTCTTCTTCGCGTTCTCTGCGGCTTTGCGAGAGGAACTCTGTTACGTACCGTATCTTTAGCTACCCATTCGAAACGACAAGGAACCGCTATCTGTTACCACCGCGGAACTGGCTCGTGTAAAGGCGATGATAGAAGCCGCGTTTAGCGATGAGCTCGTCATGCGTTCCCTTCTCGATGATACAGCCGCCATCGATAACGAGAACCTGGTCCGCATTGCGTATCGTGCTCAGCCTGTGCGCGATGACGAAGCTCGTGCGTCCCTTCATCAGATCGAGGAGAGCACTCTGGATATGCGCCTCGGTGCGCGTGTCAACGCTGCTCGTTGCTTCGTCGAGAATCAGGATACGCGGGTCAGCGAGCACCGCGCGCGCGATCGCTAGCAGCTGACGTTGCCCTTCGCTCAGGTTCCCTCCGCGCTCTGAGAGCGGGGTGTCGTACCCCTGAGGGAGTCTTCTAATGAACTGGTCAGCGTTAGCCAGTGTTGCTGCTGCTATCACCTCCGTGTCTGTGGCATCGAGCCTTCCGTAGCGGATGTTCTCCATCACCGATTCGGAGAAGAGGAACGTCTCTTGTAACACGATCCCCAACTGCCTGCGCAGACTATCCTTCTGTACACGGCGGGTATCCTCTCCATCGATGCGTATTGTGCCGGATTCTATGTCGTAGAAGCGGGTGAGGAGGTTGACGATCGTCGTCTTCCCGGCACCGGTTCGACCGACCAGGGCAATCGTCTGTCCCGGTTCTGCGACGAGTGAGACATCCTTCAGTACTGGCACGCCAGGAACGTAGGCGAAGTCGACGTGATCGAACAGAACCTCACCGGCGATCTTCTCAAGTACTATTGCATCAGAAGCGTCGGTAAGATCCGGGACAGTATCAATGATCTCGAAGATCCGTTCCGCACCGGCAAGCGCTGCCTGAATCTGGTTATACAGGTTCCCGAGCTGGCGAAGGGGTTGAGCAAAGCGGCGTGAATACATGATGAACGCGGCGATGATCCCTACACTCGCCATTCCGTGTAGACTCATCCACCCGCCAAGACCGACGACTACAGCAATGTTGGCATTAGAGAGTATCCCTAACAACGGTGGCATTAGCATCGCGTAGGTCTGCGCCTGGATCCCGACCCGGCGCACGGTCTCGTTCGCTTCATCGAAGCGTTTCAGGGCCGTCCCCTGTTGACCAAAGGCCATGATAACCCGCTGACCACTGTACATCTCCTCCAGATTCGCGTTCAGTTGGCCGATCCTCATTTGCAGGCTTCTATACCACTTACGCGTGCGTTTGCCAACAATGGCGACAAGCACAAGCATCAACGGGAAGACGAGCATCGAGCCCAATGTGAGCAGCGGGCTCAAGGCAAACATCATCGCCAGTACCCCAAAAATGGTGAGAAATCCGGTGAACAACGCGGTCGCGTTCTGCGATAGCACACGACTAATGTTGTCCATATCATTTGTCAGCCTGCTCATCAGCTCGCCGTGCGGGTGGTTGTCAAAGAAGTGCAGGCTGAGCGTTTGCAGGTGTGAAAAGAGGTCGGCTCTAAGCTCTCGCATCGCACGCTGCGAGGCTCTCACCATCAGCACGCTCTGCCCGATCTGTGTCACCCATGCGCCCAGGTATGCGCCGAGCATCAATAGGGTAACTCGCAGAAGTCCCGCTAGGTCTCCACTTTTTATGAACCTATCGATCGCCAATTTCAACAGAAACGGGCCGAGGAGAGCGAGAATCGTGCTTATAGCAGCAAGAAGGAAGACAGCGAGAATGGTCCCTTTGTGTGGACTCAGGTAGTGCAGCAGACGCCGGAGCGCGCCGCGCGCATCGTGCGCCTTCTCGATCCGTGCCCTACCACCGTGGCCGCCGGGTCCTGGCATCCCCGATCCATGTCCACCGGGCATCCGCCGCGATTCTTCCCTAGACATCTGCCATCCCTCCATCTCCCAACTGGGATCGGTAGATCTCTTGATAGATTGGGCACGTCGCTAGGAGTTCCGTGTGTGTGCCGATCGCCGCAACCTCTCCCTGATCGAGGACCACGATTTTGTCCGCCAAGAGGACCGTGCTGATCCTCTGTGCAACGATGAACCGCGTGGTATCGCCTTCCGAGTGTGCGATCAAACGATCGAGTGCGTCCTGCAGCTTGGCCTCGGTCTCCACATCGACCGCGCTTGTCGAATCATCGAGTATGATGATTTGAGGGCGCACGAGAAGGGCTCGCGCGATGGCGATCCGCTGCTTCTCCCCGCCGGAGAGGGTCACTCCACGCTGTCCTACTCGTGTATCGTAGCCATTGGGCAGTGCTGAGATGAACGCGTGTGCCTGTGCCGCCTTCGCAGCAGCGATCACCTCTTCCTCATCCGCTTGTGGGTCTCCGTAGCAGATGTTATCGCGAATCGTCCCTCCAAAGAGGATCGCTTCCTGCAGGGCCACCCCGATCTGCACCCTGAGGGAATGAAGGCGGATATCCCGCACATCGAACCCGTCAATACTCACCCGTCCTTCGCTTACGTCGTAGAAGCGAGGAATGAGGTGAATGAGAGAGGATTTTCCCGCTCCGGTCGCCCCGAGGATCGCCACCGTCTCCCCAGGCTCAGCAATGAGGTTGATCCCTTTCAACACCGGGTCGCGTCCATCCTGTGCGTAGCTGAACGAGACGTTCTCGAACAGAACGCGCCCCGCCACATTCTCCAAGGGACGAGCCGTCTTCTTCTCCTGCACCTCGGCGGCGCTGTTGAGAACCTCGAGAATCCGACCAGCCGAGGCGTCGGCCGCTGCCAAGGGGCCGATCATCCCTGCCAGCATAAGAATAGGGAAGAGGGCAAAGGTCAGGTAGTTGATCGAGGCAACAAGCTCTCCCAGCGTCATTTGCCCGTGGATAGCAGAGGCTCCACCAAACCAGACCGCCCCGACGACCCCCAGGTTAACAATGAGGAGCATCGTCGGGACGAGGATAGCCAGAAGCTCCATCACGCGGATGTTCTTTGCCATCAGCTCGGTATTCGCATCATCGAAGCGCGCCTCCTCATGTGGGACACGCACGAACGCCTTGACCAGCCGCACCCCGGCGAGGTTCTCCTGTAGCACTGTGTTCAACCGGTCGAGTCTCCTCTGCACCGCGAGGAAGAGTGGCTGCGCCGTGCGCATGAAGAGCAGGATCAGGACAGCAATTATTGGGAGGAAGCAGGCCATCATCACTGCCAATTGACGGCTGGTAAGTATGAGCATAACGATGCTTCCCACGATCCACACCGGCGCACGCGTTAAGAGGCGGAGCGACATCGTAACGATCGACTGCACCATGTTTACGTCGCTTGTCGTGCGCACCAAGAGCTTTCCCGTTCGTAGCCTGTCCAGGTTTCCAAACGAGAACGTCTGCACCTTACGCACGATGGCGCTCCGCACATCGGCGGCGAACCCTTGTGAGACCCGTACCGAGAGGAGTGTGTTCCCGATCGAGAAGAGGGCACTAATAAGGGCCACGCCGATCATGACAAGCGCGGTCGTGGCAATCATGCGCATGTCTCCGTTGGCGATCCCTCGATCGATGATTCGCTGCGTCAAGCGCGGAATGAGTAGGTCCGCGACTACCATGCCGAGGAGGAGGGTGAGCGCGATGACGCTCTGCCATCCATAGGGTTTTACAAAACGAAACATCCGCTTGAGTGATGCCATCTCCTATCTCCTCGTCTATTCCGTCTTGTAGCTACTGGATCTTCGCCTGTCCCAGGTTATCGCGAATCCGCAACAGGAGCTGTCGCAAGAGCGTACGATCTCCTTCAGTGAATCCGGCAAGTGCCTGTCCCTCTAACTTGTGCCAGTTTCCTTCCACTCTCTCGCGAAGCGATCGCCCTTCCTCAGTCAAGAAAACACGTGACCCTCGTTGATCATGCGGATCCGGGCGTCGCTCGATCAAGCCGAGCTTCTCCATGCGCTGCAGGGATATAGTCACTGTCGCCGGAGCAACGCGCACCCCATGCGCAAGTTCTGACTGTGTGATCCCATCCTTGTGCCAGAGCTGTTGCAACGCCACACCCTGCCCGCAATAGAGGCCAATCCCTCCCATAAGGACACGCGACCGATCGCGCGAGAGCTTGCAGACCTGCGCCAGCAGATGACCAATTGAAGTATGGCTCCCTTCCTCGTCCATATCGGCCTCCCGTGTTACCTACGATCAGATGCTTAGACGGCTAATATTTAGCTGTCTAAATAATAGCCTTTCCTCCCCGCTTGTCAACCTCTTCTCCGCGCGGGTTCCGGAGCAAGGCCGCAGGCCGAACAGAAGCTTTCACCACCGAGGACGCTCGGGGGGTGTAGTAAATTCCAAATCGGCTACTACACCCCCTAAGCACGCAGAGAGTGGGAGCAGGGTTGAGTGATTGAGTGATTGAACCTCCCAATCTCCCGCTCATTCAATCTTCCGATCTCTCAATTCCTCGGAGAATTTCCCTCTGCTGTGTTTGGCGTGCTATGATGTCACGGAGGTGATTGGTATGAAAGAGTTCTCGTTCACAATTGGAAACTGCCCAGGGAGCCTCGTCGAGATCGCGGAGATCCTTGGGAACGAGCACGTCAACATCGAAGGGATCGCTGGCACGACCGTGTTGGAGGAAGGTGTCATCTGTCTTGTCACCGACGATCCTGGGAAGGCGCGTAAGGTCCTGCGTGGAGCAGGGGTCGATTTCGAGGAGAACGAAGCACTGGTCCTCGATCTTGCAAATCATCCGGGACAGCTAGCAACGCTTCTTGGACGCCTTAGCAGGGAGAAGATCAACGTCCTATCCTGCTATCCGAGCGTGGAGAAGAGTCGGGTCATCTTCACCGTCGATCAGGTTGAGCGAACAAAGGAGATCCTGCGTATCCCTTAATGGTGATCTCCTGCCACAGCCAAAAGCGCTTGAGAACAACGGCAATAGGATGATTTCGGAACTCTGAATAGAGGCTCTTTGTCGTTTCGAGTGGTTAATTAAAGAGAAACGATGAGACTCTCGTAGCGGCACAAAAAAAGCTTGTGCCTCTCGCAAAGACGCCAAGAACGCAAAGGAAAGCGTTACATAGGGGAAAGAACTAGAACCGAAGGCATCTCTTGGCGATCTTGTGTCTAGACACTTGGTGTCGTGACACCTTTGCGGTTTGAGTGAGTGCAACGAACGGGCGAGAAAAAAACTTGGTGCCTCTCGCAGAAGTACAGAATTGTTTCACCACGAAGGACACGAAGAGCACGAAGATGTGAAGGGCATTGCTCATAGGGCGACTCCAACAATTCTGGGCCCAGTCTCCGGTGCACTTCAATCGCACAGCTAAGTACCCGATTCGACAGCTCATCGAATTCTATTCTTCGTGCTCTTCGTGTCCTTCGTGGTGAACCCAAAATCTATATGGTAGGTGTCCACGCGAGCAAGAAACCATGAAGTCGCAGTCGCCCGATTGACCGAGCCTAATCTCGCTTGTATACTCAAAGTAGATACATCGATGATTGGGAGTTAAGAGATGCGAACAAAGATCCAAAAATGGGGAAATAGTCTGGCTTTACGAATCCCGAAGTCCTTTGCCGAAGAAGCAGAGGTGGAAGCGGGCTCCAGGGTTGATCTTTCAGTTACAGACGGACAGCTTGTCATCAGGCCGGTGCGTTCGCCGAGATTCGAGCTTCACGCACTTCTGGCGGGAGTCAAGAAAGAGAATCTGCACGAGGAGATCCCTACGGGAGCGCCAACAGGACGGGAGGCCTGGTAGTGACGAGCCTCTACATTCCCGCTCAGGGCGACATAGTATGGCTGCAGTTCAATCCCCAAGCTGGTCATGAGGAGGCGGGACGCCGGCCTGCTCTGGTAATCTCGCCAAAAGAGTACAATCGCAAGGTTGGGCTAGCTCTTTTCTGCCCCGTGACCTCGCAGGTCAAGGGATATCCTTTCGAAGTCCTTCTTCCCTCAGGATTGGCCGCCTCAGGTGCAGTCCTTTCCGATCAAGTCAAAAGCTTGGATTGGCGAGTGCGAAAAGCCAAGCGGCTGTGCACAGCCCCCAAAGAAGTGGTGGAAGAAGCACTGGGAAAGATCCTGACTTTGATTCGGAAGGAGTGAGCCCGGTTAGTAAGCTTGTACGGACCCAAGCGAATTGGGGATCTGTGTTCCGTATACCGTCGGCTAAGAAGGTCAAAAGACAGGCTGTGACCCCGGCGCTTCGAGGAGAACTACGGGTCGTGCGTGCCAGTGTTAGGTGTTGCTTTTCGTAACTGCGACTTGGAAGATTCGTACCGCTCTATTGTTGCCTTCAAGCGGTCTGCGTAATTGAAGATCTCATCCAACTTTGTGATCTGGACTCTATCTTCATTCCTGCCCTTGTCAAATAGACCGAGGTACTTGCGTTCTGTATCGTTGAAGTGCAAACGGCATATCGGCTTTCGGTTAGTATTGTCAAGAAGGATCGAAGAGTAGCTGCGAAGATCTCGCATAACAACTCTCTCCAGGTCTATTGACCCGCTCAACGCGCCTTTCACGATGTAGTAACCCTGGATCTCTTCGGCTGTCGTGATAATCCCATCGCTGACCCGCTCGGGAGCTGTTCCCTGTTCGGTATCGCTCGCGGACTCTTCTTTTCTTGCTGCTGTGCCCTGGAGTGTCTTCGCCGTTTCAAGCGTTTCGTTGATTCGCTCGTTAATGAATCTCAGAAAAGCGCCTTTTACAATCGGTGTAAACCTTTCGTGTGCTTTCTTAGTGAATTGCCTATCATATACGCGAGAAACCAGAAGCCTAACGAAATCTTTGGTAGGAGAGGAGAGCTCACTTCGCAAGAGGGCTTGTATCTCTCGCGTGTACTTCAACTCGCTTGCTGTACCCAATATGTCCTTTACGTCAAATGTCGGCTTAGTGAAACGCTTTAGTTCCTCAATCGCTGCATCTTCAAGATTCATGAGGTCAATCACAAAGAACGGTTTGCTATCCATCACGTTTGTGCGATCAAGATCGGAGAAGAACAAGTACCTGATCCCGTCAGTGAGAATACCAAACTTAACCTCTGGAACGCCATGAAAGTATCGCTGCAGTTGTGTCGCAGATCTCGCAGCTAACTCAGATCCGCATTGGTAACTATTCACCCAACTGAAGCGTTCCTCTGTCTAGGGGGTTGAAGTAGACCGGACAAGCTACCGGCCGCATTGTTTGCACTCAAAGAGCATGATTGGTTTTTCGTCCTTGAGGATTGCATAGTCGACCTTCTCGCCTTTCCGCTCACCGATATCTGCTGTGAATTCAGGCACTACTTCTGTTGGGTCGAATACATTGTAGCCTAGCGTGGAGATGAAGGGCATTACCAACGCATTCTTGGTGGCCTCTTCGGTCCGAATGTTTGTGACACGTGTGGATGCCTTCTTTGAAAGCCCATATAGAGTATCTGCGAAGTCCATGAAATCCCTCCCTGTCTCATCGGCGCCTAGATCTAACCCACATAAGAATAGACCTTATGGCAGTGAAAGTCCAATATTCAAAGCACGGAACATGACAGCGATGATCTGCACGTCATTCACAGCACTATGCGGTTTTCCAGAAGCCGTAGAGAAGCCGTAGGGTCAGACCTTCATTCTTAGGATTTCTCCGTCGCGGCAACGCGTCTCGCGATCGCGATGACATTCGAGGGAGAATCGGGGCAGCAGCAATCTCGGGATTGGTCCTTCCTCGTTGGCGTATCTCGTGATGCGACGCGCACGGATTGCCCTCTCCGACGACGATCATCCATCCGATGCTGAGACGCGAGATGAGAGACTGCCTCAGCAAGTCCGAATTCCTCAGGTTCCGGAAAATCCCTATTTATGGGATTCGCGGGTCCCGCTGCAGCACTCATCCAGTCTCGGCACTCGAACTGAACGCACTACCGACGATCTGATGACCTTTCAGTACACGGGGACATTAGGACGCTTGCAGAAGATTTCTGTCGACAACAGCATTCTTATCCCCGCCCTTCCGGGCGGGGCATGCGAGTCTGTTGTCAATGCCAACCAAACCCGCTTGTACCCTCGAACTAGGGCAGCCCTTCGATCCGAATGCTCCCGTTACTTGTCCGGAGATCCAAAGTCGAGGCGCTTGGCGAATTCAGCGTTGCTGACCACGACTTTCCCTGCGTATCGCCGATCAGTGGAAGGTTAGTTGAGATGTTCCCGTTGCTCGTGCTCGCATCGATCCTCAATGCCGTATCTTGCGGGATCGCGACTTCGATCGCACCGTTGCTCGTCCTCATGTGGTGTGTATCCCCGAGGAGACGCCCGCGGAAGACGATCGCACCGTTGCTTGTTTCCGCGTCGATCGATCCATCGATATCGCTCATGTTGATCGCACCATTGCTCGTATCGAGCCTGATACTACCCACAACGTGATCGATGTCGATCTCACCGTTGCTCGTTTCAACTTTGACTGTCCCGGCAATATTCGCGACAGTCACTTCCCCGTTGCTCGTATCGACATCTATGTCCCCGTGAATCGGCATGAGGATATCAAACTCGACGCTGGTATGCTTCCTTGCATCGGTCGGTTGCTCAGAGGAACGAAAGCGCAGGGTTACTCGATCCCCGTCCTGAGACATGAAGACGACCATCTTCTCCAGCTTCTTATTTGCCTCTTCGAGAGTGTCTCCTCGCGCCGAGAGAGTTGCTGTAACCTGCACATCATTTTGTCCTTCCACACCGCGAACAGTCACGGCTCCATTCGACGTCTCAGTCACCACGGTCGGGACTCCCTCTAAGGCGAACGTAGCTGTCTTCACCTCGGTACTCTCCACGCGTGGAGCGAGCAGACCATCAAAGTCACACGCGCTCAAGAATAAGAACGCCACCATCCCAAGGCCCAAACAGGCCAACATCTTTGCTCTTGCTAATCGGCTCATCATCGCCTCCTTCCCAAGAAAACGGCTACAGCGTTCCGCCAACGACCTGCCAGGCAAGCACGGCGATGAGCACGCTACCCATCCCGCGTGCCGTCCAGCTGGTCGTTCCCATCCACAGACGGTACCCCCAGTACCCGATAAGGCCGAGGAGCAAGATACGTAAAACGATCAGAAATGCCTGTGTCATCCTTCTACCTCCTGCCAGATGCGCCCGGCTATCAGGAGCATCACAACCGTAATTGCTAGCATTATCCACAGTGGCTCCTGCGGTACGCCAATGTACTCTCCGTTCAAGATAAGAAACTCAATCTCCTCACTGTGAGCCATGCTCGTTGCCTCCTCGCTGCGGGCCATCTGGATACCGAATGTATTGAGCATTCGCCATCCCGGAAGCGTGTACGAGATACGGACAATCCACTCGCCTATCCAGCGAAAGAGAAACGGCGTACCGAGAACCATCACCACCCCCGGAACCCAACCAGGGCCCGACACACGATACGCACTGATGAACACCATTAACAACAACGTCCACGCCAGAAGTGGTGCAACTGTTGTCCCCACCAGATACAGTGGAACACTGAACAGAATGTCACCCACGCTCCCAGCCGTCAGAATCACACCAGCCTGGGAGACTGCCCACCATGCAAGACCCCCGATGATAACCGCGTAAACGAGGGCCGTGATCAGTGCGAAGGCGAATCGAGCAAGCACGTGCAAATACCCACTCGGAGGACTGAGTAACAGCACCTGATACTGCCCCTGGCGCGTCTCTCCGCGGATTCGGCCGATCATTAAACACAGGACGAGTACGCCAATCAGCGCTGCACCGGTGAGGAGACCAGCTCGAACACCTAGCCGCTCCCCAATTTCTGCGAGTCGCACCTGATGCATGCCCCACGCCCAGAAGGCGAGCGATCCGATAAGTGCTGCTGCCCACACCCGGGAACGCCGGTACTCAAGCCAAAGCAGTGTTTTGAACCTCTTCATCCTAGCACCTCCCGGAAGGCATCGACCACACTCTTGCCCTGTTCGCGTAGCTCCTCCGCTTGTGTATCCAGAGCCAACCGCCCATTGCGCAGGTAGATAACGCGCTCGAACAGCCCTTCGGCTTCCGCGACCTCGTGAGTCGAAAGGAGAATCGTCTCGTCGGTATGCCATTCGCGCACGAGCGACTGCAAGATCTTCTCCCGCGACAGGAGATCGATCCCTGCCAACGGCTCGTCGAGCAGGTAAAGTTTTGCATCGCGTGCCAGTGCCATCGCCAGACGCAACCGGCCGCGTTCCCCCCTCGACATCGCCTTCGTCTTTCGTCGCGGAACATCGAGTGTGTCGAGCAGTTCACGAAAACGGCTGCGATCGAAATCGTCGTACAACCCTGCCATGAAACGCTCGGCATCCGCCGGCGTCATCCAGGCGTAGAGTGAATCGGTCTCACCGAGGTAGACGATCTTCGCCCGATTGCGGCGTGGCGGACCGTCAAAGGTCATCACCTTCCCTTCGGTAGGGATCAGCAGACCCGCAAGCAGCTTCAACATCGTCGACTTTCCACTTCCATTAAGCCCGAGTACACCGACGATCTCGCCAGCGGGAAAATCGAGTGTCAGCCCCCGCACGCCCTCGGCCTTGTAGTAACGCTTGGTCACGTTATTCAGTTTCGCCAGCATCTAGCACCTCCTTCAAGACGGAGATCCCTTCCGAACTCGGAATTCCCAACCGTCTGATCTCCCTTGCATAACTTGTTGCCGCAGAGTGGAGCATCTCTTCGCGCATCACCGCAACGGGCGCATCTTTGCGCACAAACGTACCCAGCCCCCGCCGTTTCTCGATCACACCCTGCCTTTCCAGCTCCATGTAGGCGTGGACCACCGTGTTCGGGTTCACCCCTAATGCTTGCGCCAACTCCCTCGCCGAGGCCAATTTCTTCCCCGGCGAAAGATCACCCCGTGCCAGGGATCGACGCACGTTCTGCGCGATCTGTACGAAGATCGGCCCTGCATTCATGTCGAGAGTCCAGTCTTTCTTCTTCGCCATAGCGTACTAGTATACTAATACACTAAGCGAAAGTCAAGAGCCCTATGAATAGCCTCTTAATTAACGTTGCTATCAGGGGTTCATGGCAATCGATGGCAAGACGCCGGAAAAGGAGTTCAGATTCTCTGATGGATGCTCGCGGTTGATCATATCTCCTGGATATGCTAGTCTCAACGCAATGAAAAAGAACAGTACGCTAGGACAAATCGATCGACGCGCACGACAAGCCGTGGCCCGATATTGGGGTACACGATCGGCGCAGCAACGGAAGCAAGAGGAAACTGGTCGAGCGGATCAGGGCCTTCGCAGCGCTGTCACAGGCGGTGCACAGATGGATGGCTTTGTTGATCTGTTCACTGACTTGATCGTAGATGCTGGCATCTCCAAGAAATACATATTCCGAAAGAAAGCCCTACAGCTTCCGGGATTCTTCCGGCCAACGAAGGAATGGGATCTACTGGTAGTCAAGGACAATACCCTCATTGCCGCTATTGAGGCAAAATCGCAGGTTGGTCCTTCGTTTGGGAATAACTTCAATAATAGGACCGAGGAAGCAATGGGGAGTGCTCTGGATCTTTGGACGGCCTACCGCGAGGGAGCTCTCCTTGCAAGCCCTCAGCCTTTTCTCGGCTACCTCTTCATGCTCGAAGACTGTGCAGCGTCAAACAAGCCAGTCAAGGTAAGGGAGCCTCATTTCAAGGTGTTCCCTGAGTTCGTAGGGGCATCTTACATGAAGCGGTACGAGCTTTTCTGTAGAAAGCTTGTCTTGGAACGTCACTATACCTCGACAGCATTCATCACATCCGATAGGGTTCGTGGTGAAAGTGGAGAGTACAAGACTCCTGCAGAGGATCTGTCATTGCAGAGATTTGCGAAGACATTGGTTGCCCACGTTTCCAGCTTCGGGGGATCTCTATGACGACGGACCACAGGCTTGTCAACGGAGATGCAAGGGATCTTTCTTTTATCCCAGATGAGTCGATCCATCTGGTTCTTACGTCTCCTCCGTACTGGAATTTGAAACGGTACAACGAAAACCCGGACCAGATTGGTCACATCGATAACTACGAGGCTTTCCTGGCTGAGCTCAAAAAGGTCTGGGAGCACGTGTTCCGGATCCTGGTTCCTGGGGGGCGATTAGTGTGCGTTGTCGGTGACGTGTGCGTATCGCGTCGCCGCTTCGGCAGGCACTTGGTCTTTCCTCTTCATGCGGACATCTGCGTGATGTGTCGGCACATCGGGTTCGACAACCTGAACCCGATAATGTGGCACAAAATAGCAAACGCATCCTACGAGGTGACGAACGGCTCGAAATTCCTTGGGAAACCTTACGAGCCAAACGCCATCATCAAGAACGACATGGAGTTCATCCTGATGCAGAGAAAACCCGGTGGCTACCGGAAGCCGACTGATGAACAACGACGTCAAAGCATGATCGACAAGAAGGACTTCAATCGCTGGTTTCAACAGATATGGAACATTCCTGGAGCATCTACCAAGAAGCACCCTGCACCGTTCCCTTTGAAACTGGCAACACGCTTAGTGCGCATGTTCTCGTTCGTTGGGGATACCGTTCTCGATCCTTTCTGCGGTTCCGGAACGACGATGGTCGCTGCCTTCCAGAACGACCGAAACAGCATTGGTGTTGAGATTGATCCGGAGTATTGCCAGATGGCAGCACGTTACCTAAAAGCGGAAAGTAGCGACTTGTTCTCTGACGCGAAGCTGATCTTTGAAAAGTCCATAACGCAGGAGGAAGCAAGCATTGTCAGAGAAGACCGCGAGCTCTACGAAGTCCGACCTGCCAGTAAACGAATGGAGTAGGCTGATCATCTAGCAGTTGATGGTGAATAATGGACATGTAACGGACAGAGCAATTGTTGTTGGGTGAAGGAATGCCTAGACACCTTCTATCCCTCCCAAAGAGATTCTGAAGCTTGAGGCCGACTCTTACCCTTCCAAAGGCGCGTGATGTCGTCATCGGCATCGTCTGCGGAGATTCGCGATAACTAGATACTGACCTCAATCCGGCGTTTTGCGGATGTTAGTCACCAGCACTCCGGTGATGCAGAGTGCTCCACCGAGGAGAGACAGCGATGTAGGAATCTCACCGAGCCAGATCCAGGCGATCGCAATGGCGAGGACCGGGTTCAGGTACAGGAAGCTGGTCACGTTCGATGCCGGTGAGCGCGACAGGGCATAGACCCAAAGAACATAGGCGATCGCCGCGGGGAAGACGCCAAGATACAGGGCGGCACCGGTTGCGGAGATTGGTGCAACCTGAACAGTTGTGATAAGGCGCGGGAGGAAGACGAGCATCGGCAGGGTCCCCGCCCAAATCACGTAGGTCGTGAACTCAAGTGGTGTGTATCGCTCGATGAGCCTCTTCTGCAGGACGCTGTAGATGCTTGTGAGAACAGCGGCTAGCAAGATAAGGAGCGCTCCTGTTTCGAGGTGCAAGCCACTGCCCTCCCCAAAGGCAATCAAGACAACGCCAAGAAAACTCAGTCCCACGCCCAGCCATCCTATTGCCCGAAATCGCTCCCCGAGGAAGAACCCAGCGAGAAGAGCGGTGAATATCGGGGCGGAAGCGATAAGCATACTCGCCGAACCGGCGGTCACCGTTACCTCACCGACGTTCAGCGAAAGGTGATACCCGGTGATACCGAGCAGGCCGAGCGCTGCAATCAACGGAAGATCGCGAAGCTTCGGGAGGCGCATCCTGCTCGCGAGCGCGTAGATTCCAAGCACAGCCGACGCCGTCAAGAACCGCAACAGTGCCAACTCACACGGACCGTAGGCGACAAGCGCGGCGCGAATCGCCGCGAACGCCGACGACCAGAAGAGCAAGACCACAGCCAAAGCAATCAGCGTGCGCCTGTCGGTTGAAGTATTCATCGGCGGATACAGCACGTGGCCCAGAACATCGTCCATTGATCCAAAGCAAATACTGTCACCGTGGAGGGGCTGGCATTTGTTGCAAAGTACATATGTGGTATCTACCGATACAAGCAGATGTACGATGAGTCCTGTTCAACCTTCAACTGGAACTTCTCATTTGCCTCGACGATAAACGTGTCGTACGGTGCGTAGTCTTTCCACTCATCGCTTCCCGGCAGCCTGACAGTGAGCTTCCCATTCGTGACTGTCATGATCTCCTTAGTTGACGTTCCAAACTCATATTCGCCCGCTGCCATGACACCGACGGTCGCCGAACCGTTCACACCCTCAAAGGCTATCGACTTGACCTTTCCATCGAAATACTCATTTGTCTTGAACATTTGCGCTTCCTCCTTGTTGATTTGCCGATCAACGCCGGGACTGCTAGCCAAGTTGGCGAGAGAAGGATACCATTCCCACGGGTTCCTCACCACCTGCAATTGGGCACATTGCCGCCCAGTATCTACCACGTTATCGAAACGAGCATCACACCAGCGATGATGAGCAAGACGCCAATCGCGGAGCGCCGAGATGGTCGCTCCTTTAGGATGAACACGCTGACCAGAAATCCGAATAGTACCACCAGTCTCCGAATCGGGGAAACAAGACTCTCCGACTGCCCGCGGAGGAGGGCGTTCGCCGCCGTGGCACGGAGCCCTGCGGCGGTGAACTTCGATTATCACAAGATCGTCCCACAGTATGAGGCGCTCTATGAGCGGGTGCTGGAAGCGCCTTGATATAACCCGGCAGGAAACACGGCGAGGGCATCGCGTGTAGGTATGTAAACTACTTGTTCGGGGGCGATCTCGATGAGAGGATTCACTCGTAGGAGTTTGTCTGTTCTATTCGCGGTTACGCTTGTTGGTGGAATCTTGTTTGGTGCCTTTGCTGATGGGGTAATTATCCCAGACCATCCTGAGCACGGTTGGTTGACGATCGTCTACCACCATGTGCGTGTGGAGATCCACGACGGGGTGGTGACCACGCGCGTGGACCAACTGTTCCGTAATGACACGGGCCGGGATATCGAGGGGCGCTACATATTCCCGCTGCCACCGGGAGCGGTCGTGTCGGACTTCTTGATGTGGGTCGACGGGGAGGCGTTGGAAGGGAGAGTTCTTCCCGCCGATGAGGCACGCACGATCTACGAGGACTACGTCCGCCGCGCAATCGACCCGGGACTTCTGGAGTACATCGGGCGAGATACCCTCGCAGCGCGGATCTATCCCATACCAGCAAACGGGGAGCGGCGGATCGAGATCGAGTACACGGAGCTTCTTCAGGCCGATCAGGGAGTCTATCGATACCGCTACCCGCTTGACACCGAGCGATTCTCAGCGTGGCCTCTGGAACACGTGGAGATAAAGGTCGACGTTGAGACGAGCAGTCCGCTCCGTGCCCTCTATTCGCCGACACACGGGTTGGCGGTCAACCGGCTGGACGAACACTCAGCGACGGCTGTTTATGAGGAGAACCATGTGCTTCCCGCGACCGACTTCCTGCTATACTACTCGGTCTACCCCGACCAGATGGGGATGACCCTTCTCACCTACCGCACTCCGGATGAGAACGGCTACTTCCTGCTCATCGTCACACCACAGGTAAAGACCGACACCTCGACGGTCATCCCCAAGGACCTGGTCTTGGTCCTCGATCAGTCGGGGAGCATGAGCGGCGAGAAGATCGAGCAGGCCAAGCAAGCACTGATCTTCATCCTTGGCAACCTCAACCCGGAGGATCGCTTTGCCGTGATCACGTTCAGCGACATTGCAGAGGCGTTACAAGAGACGCTGACTCTCGTGACATCGGAATCGATCGCAAGCGCCACCGCCTGGGTGGAGCAAGTCGAGGCAGGTGGCGGCACGAACATCGATCAAGCACTGAGGCTAGGATTTTCCCTGTTTGAAGAGGGTGAGCGAGCGAGATTCTTGATCTTCCTCACCGACGGAGAGGCTACGGTTGGCGAATTGGATACGCTCACAATCGTCGAGCATACTACGACGGCAAACGACACCTCCGCGAGGCTGTTCAACTTCGGTGTGGGCTACAACGTCAATACCGTGCTCCTCGATCAGCTAGCGCAGGAGAATCGCGGTACCACGACCTACGTTCAACCCGGTGAGAACCTGGAGGTAGTCCTTTCCAGCTTCTACAGCAAGATCGCCTCGCCCGTTCTCTCCAACCCGCAGATCGAGATCGCATCCGTCGGAACCTACGACCTCTATCCGCGCGTGTTGCCCGATGTCTTCCGTGGGACCCAGCTCCTGCTGGTGGGGCGATTCCGCGGGGACGGTGAGACCACGATCGAACTGACAGGGGATGTCGAGGGGCGAGCAGTGGTTTACCCCTATCAGAGGAACTTCCCCGAGGTCTCGCTTGAGGCATCGTTCCTCCCCAGACTGTGGGCCGGGCGCAAGATCGCATCCCTTCTCGATCAGATACGGTTGTACGGGGAAAGCGAGGAATTGGTCGATGAGGTCATCCGCCTGAGCAAGCGCCACGGGATCATCACACCGTATACATCGTTCCTCATCGATGAGTCAAAGGATTACTCTGAGGATGAGATGGCTCGCGCAGTGGGAGCGGCTGCGGCGCCGGCAGTCGGAGCACAGGCAGTGCAGGGCTCGGCAGCGCTCAAGTCCTTGGCCGAAGCGGATACCGTCCAGGCAAACGTTGAGAGTGTCCGCATCGTCGGCGATCGGGCATACTTCCTGAAAGATGGAACCTGGATCGACAGCGCCTACAACGATCAGGAGACGATCGACATCATCGCCTACAGCCTCGCCCACTTCGATCTCGTTTCACTTGTTCCGTGGATCGCCCCGCACCTTGCGTTGGGGGAGCACGTGATCATCCGGGTCGGCGAGGTGTACGTTCAGATTGGCGCAACCGGTCTGGAACAGTTACCCAAGGACATCATCGACCTCTTGAGTTAAGGACGAACCCGCAGAGCAGTAGGAGGGGGAGATGTATCTCCGTGTCTCCCTCTCCCCACGTCTCCCCGTCTGCGGTACAATGATTGAAAGGGGAGGCTGGCCATGATGAACCCGGATATTCCGAGCTCCGATGAGGATCTTCTTACCGAGTGTGTGGTGGAGACGTTCCGCTCCAGTGGACCGGGTGGTCAGAACGTCAACAAGCGCGAGACAGCGGTGAGGATTCGCCATTCCCCCACAGGGATCGTCGTGACCTGTCAACGCGAGCGCAGTCAGTATCGGAATAAGCAGATCGCACTGGAAGAGCTGAGGAGGAGACTGGAGGCTCTTTCACAACCACCGCAACCACGTATCCCGACCGTCATCCCCCGGAGCGTACGAAAGAAGATCCTCGCCTACAAGAAGCAACGGGCAACGAAGAAGCGCCTACGGAAGAAACCTGATATCGAGGAATAGACCGGCACTCATCTTACCAGCGGGCTGTCCAGCCGAAGGTGAGTTCCAGTGTTGGATCGCCAAACGTTCCTGAACGGATCGCTATCTCTGTCGATGCGCTGAACTCGTTGGTGAGCCCCATGTTGAGCTTTAACAGCGTCATCCCCCAGTCGAATAGCTCTGCCGATGAACATGCGAAGTACGTCGCCACACTCCACGTCCCAGGAACGCCGCAGCAGGATGTCGTCGTCCCCGAGAGGAGGAATAGCTCAAAGTAGTCGCTCTGCCCGGTTACAGATGAGTTCTTCGCGCTGTCGAACGAGGTCGCCATCTGGATCGTGATCCCATCCCCCAACGCCTGCTTGAGTTTGATCCCGTAGATGCTGAACCCATTTATCGATGTGTCAGGGTCTCCACTCGTATCCAACTCGGTCAGCAGCTGGATGCAGTCGATCCATGCTGTCTTCAGTTTGAACGTCGGGGTGAGCATCTTGCTCGTCGGGGTGAACGACAACGCGAGGTCCAGGTACAGACCGAAGTTCGGCGCCACAAACCCGGGTATCGGGTAATCGCTCGCACTGAGGGTGATGCTTTGAAACCCCCCGTCAGTGATGCTCAACGTTGATCTCACCTGAAGATCGCACCACATCCAGGAGAGACTAAGGTCCTCACGGTTGAAGCAAAAACCACATCCATCAACCATGTCAAACGTTACCGTGTTACTGTAGCGCACATCGCCCACATTCCCCCACGCAGTGATCGCTTGGTAGGAATCCGCCTGCGGTTTTGTGAGGTAGAAGGTGTGGTTGAAGGATATGTCGAAGAGGCTGAAGCTCGTCGTCATACGCCAGTAGTCGAACAACTTACCCGCCTCTGGATCGCAGGCGAGCGTAGAACTGACCTTGATCGCATCTCCCAACGGAAAGTTGGCCTGGAACCGCAAGGAGTCGAAGATCAGGTCAGCCGTACCGTACCTCCAGTTGGCGATCCCCTTAACCACAAACTGCCCGATCCTGTACACCTCGGTCAGCCGTGTGCGAAACGCGGTGACGCTGAACGTCTGTACATTGAAGGTGAGTGACGTATCCCAGCTACCCGAGAACGATCCTATCCGCCGCTCTCTCTCGACACCGATCCGGATCGTTGTCGTCCCTGATGCGGTCTCATCGAACGGATCGATCACGGTGATCGTCACGTAATCGATCCCTACAAACCCAGTAGCAGGCACATACGTCACTTCGACGAGCGCATCATGTGGACCGACGTACCGAATCTCAGCTAGATCGCCGATGAGCACCTCGTGCGTCGGGCCGTCGAGAATCACGAACCTCATTGGGTGCCCCCCCGGATCGAGCGGGTCGATGTCCTCATCCTGAGCGCGCAGGGTGAACGTCACCGCGGTATCCTGCACGGTGGTGACGTATTGATCCTCCATCGTCGGGACGACGTTTCCGAACGCTACACACCCCAACAGCATCACCAACAATCCAATACCCGATATCCCCCGCAGCCTCATTCAGCTTCACCCACTTGGATCATCAACGTGACTGTCTCGCCGTTGCCGAGCGGGATCGTCATCTGATACAGCCCTGGTGGTAGCGCTGCCGTGTCCAACTTGAGGACGTACCTGCCAATTGACTCCTCCCACGTTGCGGAAAGAGTGCCTTGGTACACTGCGCCGTCGGTCTCCGCAATCAGCATGACCGTTTCCCACGCCGCTTCGTAGACCACAGCAAACGTCAGCGGCACAATCAGCGGGAAGATCTCTCCCTGTTGAAGGATGAACAGCGGTGGCGCCCCTGGTTGCTCTGCGCACTCGATCACAGCGATATCCACCATTGCGGTAGAAGACCCGCCAAACGGATCTGAAAACTGCAGAGTTATCGCATCGCGTCCAGAGAACCCGGTGGCCGGCGTGTAGATGAGAGTAATCGTAGCCGAGTTGACTCCACCTTGTACCGCATAGGTCATATCGCCCACATCGCCGCTGATCACCCCGTGTATCGGTGAAGTGACGATGCTGAATACAAACGGGATCTCGCCGGGATTATCAGGATCGATCCACAGGTCCGTCGCCGTGACATCGAACGACACCGCTGTATCGACGCAAGTCGTAAGGCAGAGATCTTCCATCACGGTCTGGGCGACCACCTCGATGTACACTGTCGCCTCTTGAGAGACGTTCCCGCAGGCATCGACGATCCGGTAGGTGAATTCATCTTTTCCGTAGTAGCCGTGATACGGGGCATAACGGATTGCCGTACCGGGGTCTGAAACGCTGCTCTCAGAATCCTCGATCGTTGCCGTTCCGTACCTAGACGGCGTGACGATATCGTCAATCCAAAGGTGCTTCTCACAGGTACATGTCGAGCAGTTATCGGAATCGTTGTAGACGACGTCAATACGCACCGGTGTGTCCTGACGAATCATCAGCCGGTGCTGTCCGTAGTCATCCGACCGCACTTCGAGATTGTCGCTTATGCTGCGGTCCTCATCGCCGTTCGGATCGTCTTTCGGTTCGGGCGCCGTCTCGTCGTAGACTCGACCTTCGGTCGCTGTTGAGGTCACCGGGATTGCGTTGTTGCCGCAGCAGTCGGTTGCCTCGATGTAAACTTCCACCCGCGCCGGGCAACTCGTCAGGCAGCGGATATCCGTACTTCCCGTGATATCGACCCGTCCTTGCCCGTTCTGAACCCGGTTGACAACGATGTTCTCCAGGACTGCGTTGTTCGTCGGCAACGTTACATCAACGATTAGGTTCTCCCGCGCGATGCAGCATTGATCGGTGACGTTGGACGCGAAGTAGACCGTTGTCTCGCAACAGTCGTCGACCGTGTACTCGTTCGTTGGGGTCGTGTAACTATCGTCTGTGTAGAATGCAAGATCGTTGATCACCGGGATCGTCGTGTCCTCAATCGTAAACGTCGCGGTTGTAGTCGAGCTGAGGCCACAGCAGTCGGTGACGGTGAATATCACCAGCGCCGACCCTGTTTCACCACAGTCGTCGGACAGGCTCGTGAAGTCGTCCGTCCACGTCACTCCACCACAGTTATCCATCACGCTCGCCCCGCCATGACTGTTGAGCCATGCGTTGAGCTCGGCAATGTTACCCGCTCCGTCACACTCCACCGTCTCGTCACTCGCCGGTGTTGTGATGCTCGGCGGGGTCGTATCCTCAATCGTGAATGTCGCTTGGATCGTTGAGCTGAGACCGCAGTCGTCCGTTGCGGTGAATGTCACCAGCGCCGAACCTGTCTCACCACAGTCGTCGGACAGGCCCGTGAAATCGTTCGTCCACGTCACCCCAATACAATTATCCGTTGCGTTCGCCCCGCCATGACTGTTGAGCCACGTGTTGAGATCGGTAACGTTCCCCTCTCCATTGCACTCAACGGTCTCAGCGCTCGCTATGGGATTGATCACCGGGGCGGTCATGTCGACCGTGATATTTGAGCCGTTGGCGATCGATGTCGGTGGGGAAGGCACTAGGTCCACATCGTTGCCAGCGGCGTCCTTCAGCGTCGCAACTCCTGCAAGCGATGGAATGCCGGAATCGAGATCGCAGCTGTTGTCCTCGGAACCGACGCCATACGTACCTGAGATCGTGTCGGTCAAGGCGAAGGCTCCCCACTGAATGACGTCCCCAGTGTCGAGGGGCACCTGGAAGAAGTCCCCGCTACACGTCACGTTCTCGGAGAAGGCGACCGTCACGTTGACGTCGTCTCCAACGTTGTAACAGCCATCCGGCGTCGACGATATGATCGAGGTGATCGTTGGGTTCTCGGTGTCGACATCAACTGCATTGGTGTTGTCTGGATCCATCGTGTTGCCGGCCAAGTCTTGTGCCCCAGAGATGTGATAGTAACCGATAGTGTCATCGTTGTCATCGACGAACTCAAACCGGCATGCGAAATGCGTTGCGTCTGTCCAGGCGGGATTGCTGGTGGCATACGACGAGGAAAAGAGATCCTCAACTGTCACTGTTGGATTCACCGTTTGATTCATATCTTCGTCGAATATGATCGTAATGGTAACTGGCCCTGCATCCACATCAGTCAGGCTCGACGGCGTAACACTCAACACCGATGGCTTCGTCGTGTCGATAACGAGCGTCCAATTGGAGGCACCAGCGTCACCGTTGTTCCCCGCAACGTCGATCGCATAGAGACGCCAGGTGAAGGTTCCGGTAGCCAAGGTCGGAGTGTAGGACGTGCCGGTGGTATAGTAGTTCCTGTCCGGTGGACCCCAAATCTGAACTCGGTAGTTGTAGATCCTGCTACCCCCTGGATCAGCCGGCTCAGTCCATGAGAAGGTAGGGGAGGTATCCTTGGTCCTCGAATTGTCCGCTGGGCTTCGATTACCGGGAGTATCGGGATCCTGTGTATCAATTACAACGTTCGGCAACGGATCCGATGCCGTACTCGTATTCCCCGCCGCATCCGTCGCGGTGACCGTGATGTTATACGTGCCATCAGGGATCACCGTGCTCGTGATGCTCCAAGACCCATCTCCAGCGGCCGTGGTCGTCCCCAGGAAGGTACCCCCGTCTCGATACAGGTCCACCGTGCTGTTTCCCTCAGCCGCACTTGCCGCTCCGCTGAATGTCGGTGTGTTCTCGTTCGTGATATCGTCGTCGTCCCAGTGCCCATTATCACTCGCCGCATCCAGATTCGGCGCAGCCGGCTGGGTCGGCCGATTCGCGTCGATCGGATCGTTGGCTTGCAAGATGGGTGTGGTCCAGGTATTGGTCAGCCCGCCGTCCGCCAGTTCAACACTCACCGCGATGTCGGCCGCAGCGGCATAGTCCGTTCCACCTTCCGTGATTGTGAACTGAGCGGTATACGTGGTGCTGTTCAACTTTTCTAGGGAGCCGAGGGCATAGCCACCGATGTTGCTCGCATTAAGAGTATAGGTTGTCGCGGAATCGGATTGGACGGAAATCGTCGCGGTGACGACATCGTTGATTTTCATCGAGGTATTAGGGATCGATACACCAATGATCACGGGTTGCGCCGCAAGAGATGTCATTGATACGAACCAAAGAAGCAGAAGAGGAACCGGTAACTTAGAGAGGCTCATCCCAGACATCACGAATCAACCTCCTTATGGATTTATGCATAGAAGAAATTAATGACATCATAGATTAAATCATTTGTCCTCAAGGGCATCTTTAACAGATCTGGAACGTGAGGGGGAACAGACCAAAATGCCCTAGTTGCGAAGCCACCGCGTTGTTTCATCTACTTGCCCATGATTTGATACTATTCAGCTCTTATTCGAACACAAGCACGAGGCGACACTTGCTCTCTACTCTCCATAAATAGAGGAATATAGCACCAACGCACTCCTGCCTCGCCCCCACTGTTTCTAAATCGTTACAACCACTATAGCGTAAACCGGGTGCTTTGTAAAGCTACTCATGCGAAACGCGGCTCTACTCTTGCCGGAAACCGCATCCCTATAGCTGTTTCCAATCAGAAAGGGATACTTTGAGTAAGCCTCAGAAGCTCTCGTACGTGTCGAGGGCGGCGGGGTCCTGTTTGTAGTAGCGGCTCAACTCGTCGTAGAGCCGGGGGAGCTTCTGTTTTAACTGCCTTGGCTTCTCGAAGAAGAACTCGGTCGCTACAGCGAAGAACTCGGCGGGGTTGGTCGCCCCGTACCGATCGAGCAGGGTCTCTTGACCGTGCTCGATATCCCGTCGCAATCGCGCATACTCCTCTCCAAAGACCCGTGCCCAGGCGAGGTACATGGAGCGATGCGGGAGGATAGGCGCGCCATCGACCTCCCCGTCCTCGGCGTCGAGCTGATGAGCGAACTCGTGGAAGACAACGTTGTGGCCGTCGTGGATGTCCGCCGCACCGAATCGAACATCGTCCCACGACAGGACGATGGCTCCCTGTTTCCAGGATTCCCCGAGACGGGGTTGCATCCCTTCGGTGACGATACCTGTGGTGTCCTGTTCGCGACGACGAGCGAGATACGCGTGCGGGTAGACGACGATCGAGTAGAGACCGGGATAGCAATCGGTCTCGCGGTGCAGAAGGAGGATGCACGCCTGCGCGGCGATGGTGACCCGGATCTCGTCGGTCATCGTCAGGCCGCCTGCCCCCTCGAAGCGTTTCTCCGTCAAGAAGACCTGAATACGTCGCTCAAGCTCCTCGCGATCGCTTGGTGGAAGGTAACGAACGAAGGGAACGTTCTTCTCGATGATCTTCCGCCATACACTGGAGAACTCACGTGTGCTGATCTTCTTTCGCCGTCGCTCCTTGAACCAGCTCAAGCTACTCGCTCCCTCGCTTCGTGGCGGAGTCGGCGCGATCTAGCGCACGGGGTTTCGCAGGATGCCGATCCCGTCGATTTCTACCTCAACAACATCCCCAGCGGAGAGCGGGCCGACCCCGGCCGGGGTTCCGGTGGCTATCACATCCCCTGGTTCCAGGGTCATATAGGTGGAGATCTCCTCGATGAGAACGGGAATCGGGAAGATGAAGTCGCGCGTCGATCCGTCCTGTTTCGTCTCGCCGTTCACCCGGAGCATGACGTGGAACGGCCCGTCGATCTCGTCCTTGGTGACGATCATCGGGCCGATCGGTGCGGAGGTGTCGAACCCCTTTGCCCGCACCCAGTTCTTCTCCCACTTCTGCGCCTCGCGGTCGGAGATGTCGTTTAGGCACGTGTAACCGAGGATGACGTCCATCGCCTCTGCAGCGCGGACGTTGCGGCAGCGCTTGCCGATGACAACGGCGAGTTCCGCCTCATGGTGCACCAGGGAACTCCTCGGGAGGACGATCTCCTCTTCGGGACCGATCACGGAGGAGGGGGGCTTGAAGAAGAGCAACGGTCGCGTTGGGACCTCATTTCCCAACTCCTGCGCGTGCGCGGCGTAGTTTCGCCCCACACAGAGGATCTTCGTCGGGGTGCACGGGGCAAGAAGCCTCACCTGGGAGAGAGGAACCTCCCCGCGAGGGGTGAGGATCACCTCACCACGCAACTCGCCGTTCTCGGGTCTTTTGGTCTCGTGAGAGATAAAGCGGACTAGGCGCATGAGCACTCCTTAACTGCTAGAGATGTGGGGGAGAACGTATCCCATCGCCAGGTTCGTTGCAAGATGGATCAAGCAATTGAGCGAGTGAGTAATTGAGAGATCGGAAGATTGAATGATCGGGAGATTTAATCACTCAATCGCTCAACCACTCAACCTTTGCTCCCTAATCCGCCTTCACCTTCTTCTTGGTCTACCCGGTCAAGCGGACCGGCATGCACACGTAGATGAACCCCGCATCTAACAGATTAATCGCCTCGCCGGAAGGCTCGATCAACCCAGCCTTCTCCGAATCGGTGAGCCAGAGAGTGATCTCCTCGGAGGCCATCCGTTTTAGGGCGTCTATCATGTATTCCGCTTTGAACGAGATCTCAACGGCCTTGGTAGGTACCTTCTTCACGCGGACGCGCTCCTCTGCCTCTCCTTTATCCCTGGAAGAGGAGTTGATGCGTGCCGCGCTCTCGTCGGTCGTCACACGCAAGGTGATGGCATTGGACTCCTCTGCGGAGGTGATCTCTATCCGCTGTAGTGTGGCAAGGAGGGCCCGTCTGTCGAAGGCGAGGGCAAGCGGACTATCCTTGGGGACGACCCGGTCGAAATCGGGGAACTCCTCGGCGAGTGTCTTGGCGATGAACGTCACTCCGCCGGATTGGAAGAAGAGCTGTCCCTCCCCTTGATAAAGATCGACCGTCCCTTCCCCAACCTGTGAGAGGACGCGGTCGAGGTCGGTCAGGACACTCCCTTCGACCAGGAACTCGCTCTCCGTGAATATCTCTTCGGCATCGATCGTCTTCATTGCCAGGCGGTACCCGTTCGTCGAAACAAGTTTCACCCGTCCACTCTTCAGTACGATATCGACCCCGGTCAGGCTGAGGCGCGTCGTCTCTCCGGCCTTCAGCGTAGCGAAGACCGTCTGATCGAGACCGCGGTGGAAGGAATCCACCTTGAGCACGGCGATCTTCGCCGACGGGAGAGCAGGGACCTCGGGGTAATCCTCTATTGGGAGGGTCGGAAGGTCGAACAGTGCCTCTCCACAGCGCAACTTTACGACCACCCCATCAGTCTCATCGGTCTTCAGGCTGATCTTGTCGTCCTCGGGGAGGTGAGCCGCGATCTGTGAAAGGACCACTCCGTTTAACACGACCGCCTCATCATTGGCGCGGTTCTCAATCGGGATCTCGCAGTGGACCGCCCGTTCGAGATCGGTCGCGTAGAGGCGCAGTCGGTTCCCCTCGATCTCCATCTTTAATCCAGAGAGAATCGGCATGCTGCTGCGGGTTCCCAGGGCATAGCTTGCGAGTTTGACACCGAAGACCAGATCATCTTTGCTGCATACGAAATCCATCATCTTCCCCCTTATTTGTGAGAATGCTGGGCGGGATCATGATACACGATCAGCAAGCCATTCCACAAAAACTAGGCCGCGAGATGCTGTGCCACCTGCTCTGCGATCTTCTCGATGGATAGAGTTCCATCGATAATTTGAACGTGCGAATCGGCGCGCGCCAGCTCCAGGTAGCCATCGCGGACTCGCCGGTAGAAGGCGAGATCCTCTTGTTCGATACGGTCTCCCTCTCCACGCTTGCGAGCAAGAGCAACTTCTGCAGGGAGGTCGATGAGGAAGGTGACATTCGGCTGCCTCCCCACTGTCGCAATTTCGTTCAACCGCCGGATGAGGTCGAGATCGATCCCCCGTCCGTACCCCTGATAGGCAAGACTGGATAAACGGAACCGACTGGAGACGACGGTGTGGCCCGAAGCCAGCGCCGGCTCGATCACCTCGCTAGAGAGTTGTGCACGGCAGGTGATGAACAGGAGTAGTTCGGAAAGCGGTAGGAGTTTGGTATTCTCGTTCGAGAGGATCACCTCGCGGACGCCCTCCCCGAGCGTTGTTCCCCCGGGCTCGCGCGTAGCGGTAACTCGGAAACTCGCCTTGTGCAGCCGGTCGGCGAGGAGACGCACCTGCGTCGTCTTGCCGGTAAAATCGAGCCCTTCAAAGACAATCAGCTGACCGTGAAGATCGATCTTCATCACCTCCAAAGAACGTATGGATAACGATCAACCCTACCCCTACAGTGACGCAGACATCGGCCAGGTTGTTGACGAAGAGACCTCTCACCTCGAGAAAGTCGAGGACGTATCCGTAGAGGAGGCGATCGATTAGGTTTCCCACTGCTCCGCCAAGGACGAGTGCCAGCCCCATATTCAGCAAGCGGCTGTGGTAGCGGCCGCGGGCGATGAAGAAGAGAACTATCAGAGCAACGATCGAGGAGACGACCACGAAAAGAGTGCCGTTCCCAGGGAAGAATCCCAATGCCCCCCCGTAATTGTGAACCCGCGTCAACCGGATCGTCTCCCCAATGAGGGGGCGCGACTCGGCAAGGGAGAGGTTCGCCACCGCCCACCATTTAAGGAGGCGATCGAGGCCGACAGCGAATCCGGCAAGAGTAAGATAGGGGAGTCTATTCATAGACCTACAGCCTATCCGCGTCGATCGATCCCGTCAAGGACCAGAGGGGGAAGATGGGATGGAGGGGCAAAGATTGAGTGGTTAAGCGAATGAGTGATTGAGTGATTAAACCTCCCGATCATTCAATCTTCCGATCTCTCAATTTCTGGATCCCTACGAGCTCAAGAAGATCGTACGAGGCTAACCTCACGAGGCTAGCCTCGTGAGGTTATTTGGCGAGCGCGGCGCGGACAACGGCGATGCCGTCTGTCAATACCTGATCGAGATTATCAACCTGTGGGCCGCCCCCTTGCGCGAAGGTGTGATTTCCCCCGCCCCCACCACCGAGCGTCTTCGCCATGGAGCGGACGAGCGCTCCAGCATCGATCGTGGCGATCTTCGGACTCGCTTTGCAGATAGCGATCCCTCGTCCATTCGCCTCTCCCGCCAAGATAATCACCGCCGGCCGCGCCCGCTCTTCGAGGAGGTCGGCGAGGTGTTTGATTCCTTCAGCGCTCTCATTCACACGGCCGGTGATCAGCGTAATTCCGCCAACCTGTTCGCCGGTCGCAAGGAGCTCATCGCAGCGCACTCGGAGAGCCGTCTCGCCCATCGCTTCCACCCGCTCCTTCAAGGTGGATAGCTCGGCACGCAAGCGGCATAGGCCCGCACACGGATCATCGCCGAGGTCCTCGCGCAATGCGTTCAGGAGCACTCCTTGTGCACGCAGCCACTTGAGAGCCCCATCTCCGGTGAGCGCACGGATTCGGCGCATCCCCGCGGCCACGCTCTCCTCGGAGACGATTTGAACCAGCCCGATCTCGCCGCTTCGCGATACGTGCGTCCCCCCGCAGAGTTCGCGGCTGAACTCCCCCACCGCGACGACGCGCACAAGGTCCTTGCCTTTATACTCCTCCTCAAAATGGGCCGTGGCCCCAGAGGCTTTGGCTTCCTTAAGCGACATCTCTTCAGTATGGACCGGCAGATCCTTCAAAACGATGTCATTGACGAGATCCTCCACTCGGACGATTTCCTCATCCGTCATTTTCTCGAAATGCGAGAAATCAAACCGCAGCTCCTCATCGGAAACGTAAGAACCAGCCTGAATTACATGTTTGCCGAGTGCCTCGCGGAGGGCAGTGTGTAACAGATGGGTTGCGGTATGATTCCGCGCGATCCGTTTGCGGCGTGATTCATCGACGATAAGGCGGCAGCGATCGCCCTTTTTGAACTCGCCGGTCGTAATTCTGACAAAATGAAGCGTGGCCCCGGCTTCATGGCGGGTAGTGTCATAGATGATGGCTTGCCCAGGGCGGGTAAGGTTCTTAGCAATCCCCGTGTCGCCCACTTGACCGCCTGCACGAGCATAGAACGGAGTTTGCGAGAAGACAACATGAGTTTGATCGATTTCCTCCTCAACGCCGACCACCTCTGCCTCCACTTCGAGCTTCTTGTATCCCACAAACACAGTTGCTTCCCTATGCCACGCCCTTATCACAGTCAGTTTGGCAATCATCGTCGCTGAGGCGCCAATGTGTACAGAGGCTTCCTTGGACGTCTCCCGCTGTAGCGACATGGCATCATGAAATCCTTCAACATCGATTGAAATCCCGCTCTCCGCCGCGATCTCTTCGGTCATCTCGAGCGGGAAGCCGTAGGTGTCGTAGAGCTCAAAGGCCAGTTCTCCGGGAAGCATGCGCTCCCCCTCGCCGGTGAGCCTCTGAAGGATGCGTTCCAGGCGAGCCTCACCCGCGCGCAGTGTTCTGCGGAACGTATCCTCCTCGCGAGAGATGATCCGTTCGGCAAGATCGCGCGCGGCAACAACCTCCGGGTACGCTCTCCCGAGCGTCGCCACGACAGGCTCCACCAACTGAGGCAGCGTTCCATACGGAAGTTCCAGCTTCTCCCCGGCGCGGATTGCCCGCCTCAATATGCGGCGCAGGACGTATCCTTGCTTCTCGTTTGACGGCATGACACCGTCCGCCAGGAGCATCGTCACACCGCGAATATGATCGGCGATGACGTTGCGATGAGTCCGTTCATTCACTGTGAACACTCGCGGCATCGCTGTCTCGATCGCCTCGGTGATCGGAATGAAGGTGTCGATCTCGAAGTCGCTCTCCACACCCTGCAGGACAGCAGCCGTCCTCTCAAGCCCCATCCCGGTGTCGATGCTCTTCTGTTCGAGCGGGGCGAGCCCCCCTCCCTTCTGAGCATCATACTGCATAAATACCAGGTTCCAAATCTCGGAGAACCGGTCGCAGTCGCACGCAACCCCTTTACAATCCGGGCCGCACGCTCTCTCGCTCCCGGTATCGTAGAAGATCTCGGAATCCGGGCCGCACGGTCCACTCTCGCCGACCGGCCCCCACCAGTTGTGTTCCTTCCCCAAACGTGCGATCCTCTCGCTCGGAATACCGACCCTGTCGTGCCAGATATCGTAGGCTTCATCGTCCTCTTGGAAGACTGAGATCCACAGTCGTTCGGCAGGGATAGCGAGCTCCACAGTGAGGAATTCCCACGCCAGTTCGATTGCTCTCTCCTTGAAGTAATCCCCGAACGAGAAGTTCCCCAGCATCTCGAAGAAGGTGTGGTGATAGGCCGTCACTCCGACGTTCTCGATATCGGTCGTGCGGAAACACTTTTGGCACGTTGTTGCACGGGGAAAGGCGGCCCGGCGGTGGCCCCAGAAGATCTCCTTGAACTGGACCATCCCCGCGGAGGCAAAGAGGAGCGTTGGATCGTTCGGAACGATAGATGAGCTCGGAAGGCGCTGATGCCCCCGCTCGGCAAAATAGTTCAAGTAAAGGTCGCGAAATTCGTTGGCTTTCATGGAGGTCCCCTTAGCATGTTGATGCAAGGATTCTAATGACAGTGTCACGGAAAAGCAAAGCTCTAACTCGTGTTTTGCAATTTCTGAATGATTTCTGTATTATGCATTTGCTTGGCGTTTCGTCTGTAACTGGAACAAGTTGATTAGAAATCTCTGAAAAGAGGGTGCGATGGGCGGTATAGCTCGGTATATCACGCAGAGGCTGTTGTTGACGATACCGATGCTCCTCATCCTCCTTACGCTTGTCTTCCTCATTCTACGGGTTATGCCGGGCGATCCCGTATCGGCGATGCTCGGTGGGAGGAACGTCTCGCAGGAATTGATGGATGAGTACCGCCACAAGATGGGAGTCGATCGCCCGATTCCCGTACAGTACGCCGAGTACCTCGGTGGGATCATCCGCGGCGATTTCGGGAAGTCCTTCCGTACTAACAAACCTGTTATCACAGAAATATTCAGCCGCTTTCCGGCTACGTTGGAACTGGCGTTCTTCGGCCTGATATTTGCGGTAATCTTCGGGTTCGGCAGTGGCCTCATCGCTGCAATCCGAGCGGATCGACCAATCGACCACGTAGTTCGCGTGTTCCATATTGGATCGTTCGCCATGCCTCTCTTCTGGCTTGGACTGATGCTGCAGGTGATCTTCGCCGTGAAGCTTGGTTGGCTACCGGTGGCAAGTCGACTCGGAGGACGGATCGCCTTTACCTTCCAATCGATTACTGGATTCTATCTGTTAGATGCTATTCTGGGTGGGGATAAAGCCGTGATCATTGACGTGGCGAAACACCTGGTCCTCCCTTCCATCACCCTCGGATTTGCTCAAGCCGGATTGCTTGGCAGGATGACACGCGCCAGCATGCTTGAGGTTCTCGATCAGGACTACGTCACCACCGCGCGAGCGAAAGGATTGCAAGAACGGGTGGTGATCCTCTATCACGCCTTGCGTAACGCTCTGATTCCGATCGTCACCGTCTTCGGCCTCCAGTTCGCCATCCTCATGGGAGGGGCGGTCCTCACCGAGACCGTCTTTTCGTGGCCGGGGATCGCTAGCTTTCTCGTGCGCTCGATCGATGCACGTGACTGGTTCGCTATTCAAGGGAGCGTCGTATTCATCGCGATCTTCATCTCTATTATTAACCTGATCGTCGACATCACGTATTCATTCATCGATCCGCGGGTGAGGTACTAATGACACGTACATTAGTGAAGGGGCTCGATTGGATCGTCCGCAAGTTCTCACATGGCCGGCACGCCCTGCGAAAGCAGACTATCCTTAAGGTGGGGCTTGTCACTGTCTTCCTCTTCCTGCTCGTCACAGCACTCGCCCAGTACTCGTGGTTCACCCCTTATGACCCGATCTATTACCGGGATGCGCCGCGGCTTGAAGGACCCTCTGCCCAGCACTTGATGGGAACCGATCAACTCCACCGTGATGTATTTAGCCGTGTGATCGCCGGCGGGAAGGCATCGCTATTAGTTGCCTTCGGAGCGGTCGCGTTGAGCATGAGCATCGGGTCGGTCCTGGGGTGGGTCTCCGGGTTCACCGGTGGGTTCTTTGATCGTTTTCTCTCACTGACGATGGATGCGATCTACTCGTTCCCATCGATGATTCTCGCCATGACGCTCGTCGCTATGTTCGGAGCAGGAATCGGCCCGATGATCTGGGCGGTTGGGGTAGTTTACATCCCAACCTACTTCCGCGTCACCCGCGCTGAGGTGTTGCAGGTGCGCCAGACGACCTACGTCGAGGCAGTGCGCGCAGTAGGGGCGGGCAACGTGCGGATCATTCTTCGCCACGTCGCCCCCAACACGGTGAACGCGATCATGGCCGTCTCCTCGTTCAACCTGGCCGACGCCATCCTCACGGTCGCCGCTCTCTCCTTCCTCGGCTTCGGCCTCCCCCCTCCGGCTCCGGATTGGGGTTTTGATATTCAAAATGGGCAGAAATTCTTGCAATCGGGCTCCTGGTGGCTGATTACATTCCCTGGCCTGATGATCATCGCCCTTTCCCTCGGCTTTGGCTTAGTTGGCGAGGGGATCAGCGATCTGGTCAACCCAAAACGAAAACGGAAGCGGATTTAATTTTGGTTCATCCGGAATTTGCGTACGTGGAACCGAGAATATGGACACGGCCTGCCTTCAGCCGGTATAAAGGCCGGTTAAGAGACAAAATGGAGGTCAAGCCATGTCCACATCGTTATTGTACCATGCAT